>Ga0079224_100013086_pt1 | contig 11533 bp, 10 predicted proteins | sample Stecom2015_FD_80414 | JGI IMG/M metagenome (GOLD analysis project Ga0079224, IMG submission 80414) | Agricultural soil microbial communities from Utah to study Nitrogen management - Steer compost 2015 | ecosystem: Environmental > Terrestrial > Soil > Agricultural land | place: USA: Utah...
CACCTCCGCCGAGGCCAGGGCCGAGGTCGAGGGCCAGCTGCGCAAGGAGCTGGGCCTGAGCGAGAGCGCCTCGATCGACCGGGAGGACCCGGTGGTGGGCGAGACCCTGTTCAACCTCGGTCTCGACGACAACTTCGCCGGCGGCGCCTACTCGTGCGCCCGCTGCCACACCAAGGGCGCGTCGATCGTGCGCTCCTCGGTGGAGCCTGACGACGCCGACATCTCCGACCACGTCGGCTTCGAGCCCGGCTCCGGCGCCTTCGGCTTCAACCTCACCGACGGGATCATCCCCCGCCAGTTCCTCTCCCTCGACGAGCTCGTCGACTTCCTCCGGAAGGGCTCCGAGTACGGGATGCTCTACGGCCAGCGGGGCATGGGCACCGGCCGCATGCCCGGCTACGGCGACAACCCGAACACCGAGGACCCGGCCGACGACGGCATGTTCACCGAGGAGATGCTCTACGCCGTGGCCCGCTACGAGGCCAGCCTCGGCGAGGGCGACGTGACCTCCGACGAGGAGGCCGGCGCCGGCACCACCACGACCACCGTCGGCTCCGGCGGCCCCAGCGCCGGCGCGACCACCACCACCGAGGAGCCCTGAGGATGCTGCACACCCTCGCTGGCATCGCCTGGGACCCCGAGCTCCGAGGCATCCTGGCCACCGCCGTCGGCGTGGTCGTCCTCATGGGCTCGGTCCACCTGCTGCTCGCCACCAACGTCGGCAACCGGCTCGGGTTCCTCCTCGCGTCGGCCGCCTTCTTCGGCTGGATGACGATCATGGGCGGCGTCTGGTGGGTCTACGGCACGATCGGCATGATCGGCGAGTCCCCCTCCTGGAACGTCGTCGAGGTCCTCTACCCGGACACCTCCGCCTCGGGCATCGAGGAGGTGCAGCAGCTGCGCACCGACGAGCTGCCCCCGGCCGAGGAGATCAACTCGATGGACCCGGCCGACCTGCAGGAGATCCGCAGCGACCTCGAGGCCACCACCGGCGGCTGGCGGCTCCTCCCCGAGGCCGACCGGTCCTTCGGCGAGGCCAAGGCGGCCGTCGACGAGCACATCGGCGAGCACCCCGTCACCACAGTGGGCAAGGGCTCCGACGGCAGGGGCGGGCTCGACGACCCCACCGACTACATCACCACCTACTCGTTCGAGCGGGGCGGCAAGAGCCGCCTGCCCGACGACCCGTCGCGGATCGACCGGATCGTGAACAAGCTCCGCACCACCTTCCTCGAGCCCACGCACCCCACCCGCTACGCGGTGATCCAGCTGCACCCGGTCATCCCGCAGGAGCAGGAGCCGGGCCAGGCCCCGCCCACCCCCGAGCCCGACCCGAGCGAGCCGACGGTCACCGTGGTCATGAAGCGCGACCTCGGCCAGGTCCGCCTGCCCGGCGCGGCGCTCACGATCTTCTCGGGCATCATCTTCGTGCTGCTCTGTGTGCAGCTGCACCGCCGTGACCAGCGCGTGGCCGAGGTGCGGGCGCTCGAGCCCACGGGGGGCTGACCGCGATGGGCCAGTACCTGCCCGTCGTCGCCCTGGCCGTCCTGGCCCTCCTCTTCGGCGTGCTCAGCATCCTGGCCTCGAAGCTCCTCGCGCCCCGGCACACCACCGCGGCCAAGCGAGCCCCCTACGAGTGCGGCATCGTGCCCGGGCGCGAGACGCTCGAGCGGTTCCCGGTGCGCTTCTACCTCGTGGCGATGAGCTTCATCGTCTTCGACATCGAGATCATCTTCCTGTACCCCTGGGCGGTGATCTACCGAAACCTCGGGCCCTACGGCCTCTGGACCGTGGTGGTGTTCGCGGTGCCGGTGCTGCTGGCCCTCATCTACGAGATCGCCCACGGCTCCCTCGAGTGGGGACCCCACCAGCGGGCCCGCCGGCTCTCGCCTATGGTCACCGCCGAGCGGACGGCCGCCACCACGATCCGGCGCGTCGGGCTCGAAGGTCGCATCGAGGCGGGCGAACCGGAGGTGGCCGCCTGACATGGCCTGGGACCTGAGCAAGGGCCTCGAGGGGCTCGAGCACAACTTCCTCACCGGCACGCTCGAGGAGTTCGTGAAGTGGGCCCGCCGCATGTCGGTGATGCCCGCCACGTTCGGCCTGGCCTGCTGCGCCATCGAGATGATGGGCGCCGGCGGCCCCCACTACGACCTCGCCCGCTTCGGGATGGAGACGTTCCGCGCCTCGCCCCGCCAGGCCGACCTGATGATCGTCGCCGGTCGGGTCAGCCAGAAGATGGCTCCGGTGCTGCGCCAGATCTACGACCAGATGATGGAGCCCAAGTGGGTCATCAGCATGGGCGTGTGCGCCAGCACCGGCGGCATGTTCAACAACTACGCGCTGGTGCAGGGCGTCGACCAGGTCGTGCCGGTCGACGCCTACGCCCCCGGCTGCCCGCCCGGGCCGGAGACCCTGATCCACGCGATCAACACGCTCCACGAGAAGATCCGCGACGGCCACCTCACCCGCCGCCCCGGCGAGGGCCTCGGCCTCCACGTCGAGCAGAAGGACGGCCAGCGCTCCGACCAGCCCGTCACCCTCACCACCGCCGGGTCGCGCTGATGGCCGACGACGTCGAGGTCCCCGAGGACGGCGCGCCGTCCGACGAGGCGGCGGCCGAGGCCGCGCCCGAGCCCGAGCTGCGCTTCGGGGTGCCGGTCACCCGCAGCCGCGGCCAGGAGGTGCTCCACCCGAGCCGCGACGAGCTCGTGTCGCTCGTCCGCATGCTCCGCGACGACGAGGGCTACCTGATGTGCCTCGACGTCACCGGGGTCGACTACCTCACCTACGAGGCCGATCGGGGCCTGCCCGAGGGGATCGCCCCGGAGCGCTTCGAGGTGGTCGTCACCCTCATCTCCCACCGCGCCCGCCAGCGCCTGCGCCTGCGGGTGCAGGTGCCCGAGGACGACCCCACCTGCCCGTCGATCTTCGACGTGCACCCCGGTGCCGAGGCGATGGAGCGCGAGGTGTTCGACATGTTCGGGATCCGCTTCGAGGGCCACCCCGACCTCACCCGCATCCTCATGCCCGAGGACTGGGAGGGCCACCCGCTGCGCAAGGACCACGCGATCGGCCGCATCCCCGTCCAGTTCAAGGCCCCCCAGGACGCCCGCTAGCCATGTCCACCGTCGAGAACCTCCCGTTCGACCCCACCGACGAGGGCAGCCAGGAGATGGCGCCCCGCGGCTCGGCCGGCGCGGCCGAGCTGCTGCGGGAGCTGGGCGCCACGCTCCGCATGTCCGAGGCCGAGGTCGCCGAGCTGGTCCAGGAGGACCCCTCCGAGGACCAGACGATGATCATCAACATGGGGCCGCAGCACCCCAGCACCCACGGCGTGCTGCGCCTCATGCTCGAGCTCGAGGGCGAGACGGTCCTGCGCACCAAGCCGGTGATCGGGTACCTCCACACCGGCATGGAGAAGACCGGTGAGGACCTCACCTACCTCCAGGGCCCCACCAACGTGACGCGGATGGACTACGCGTCGCCGCTGTTCAACGAGCTGGCCTTCTCGCTCACCACCGAGAAGCTCCTCGGCATCGACGAGGACATCCCTGAGCGGGCCCAGTGGATCCGGGTGCTCATGACCGAGCTGAACCGGATCACCAGCCACCTGTTGTTCCTCGCCACCAACGGCATGGACGTCGGCGCCGTGTCGATGATGGTGTGGGGCTGGCGCGACCGCGAGCGCGGCCTGCGGGTCCTCGAGGCCGTCACCGGCCTGCGCATGAACCACAACTACATCCGGCCCGGCGGCGTGGCCGCCGACCTGCCGGACGGGTGGCGCGACACCGTGCTCGGCTTCCTCGACTACCTCCCCGAGAGCCTCGACGAGTACGACGTGCTGCTCACCGAGCAGCCGATCTACCGCGAGCGGCTCCAGGGCGTCGGGGTCATCACCGCCGAGGAGGCCGTCGCCCTCGGCGCCACCGGCCCGATCCTGCGGTCCACCGGCGTGCCGTGGGACCTGCGGCGCGAGATGCCGTACCTCACCTACGACCAGCTGGACTTCGACGTGATCGTCGGCAGCTACGGCGACTGCTTCGACCGGTACGCGATCCGGCTCCACGAGATCCGCGAGTCGATGAAGATCGTGCGGCAGGTCCTCGAGAAGATGCCGCGGGGCGACTACCGCATCCAGGACAAGAAGGTGACGCCGCCGCCCCGGGCCCGCATCGACGAGTCGATGGAGGCCCTCATCCACCACTTCAAGATCTTCACCGAGGGCTTCAAGGTGCCCGAGGGGGAGGCGTACTGCGCGGTGGAGAGCCCCCGGGGCGAGCTCGGCTGCTACATCGTGAGCGACGGTTCCTCGAAGCCCTACCGGATGCACATCCGCGGCCCGAGCTTCGTCAACCTGCAGACGCTGCCCCACATGATGCGCGGCGGGCTGATCGCCGACGCCGTGGCCGTCATCTCCAGCGTCGACCCGATCATGGGAGAGGTGGATCGATAGTGGCGCGCTTCAGCGAGGCCAACCTCAAGACGGCGACGGAGATCCTGTCGCGCTACCCGCGGCCCAAGTCGGCGCTCATCCCGCTGCTCCACCTGGCCCAGGAGCAGGACGGGTACGTCACCGAAGAGGCCATGGAGCACATCGCCGAGCTCATCGGGATCACCCCGGCGGAGGTGCTCGGCACGTGCTCCTTCTACGAGATGTTCAAGCGGGAGCCCGTCGGGACCTACCTCGTGAACGTGTGCACGAACATCTCGTGCATGCTGCTCGGCGGCGAGGAGCTGCTCCACCACCTCGAGGAGCGCCTCGGCATCAAGGCCGGCGGCACCACGCCCGACGGGATGTTCACGCTCGAGGACGTCGAGTGCATCGCCGCCTGCACCGAGGCCCCGTGCCTGCAGGTCAACTACCGGTACCACTACAAGGTCACCCCCGAGCAGGCCGACGCCCTCATCGACGACCTGCGAGCCGGGCGCCGGGCGCACGAGATCCCGCGCCACGGCACGCTGGCGCGGGTCCGCCAGCACATCCCGGCCGACCGCCGCGCCGGCAACGCCGTCCCCGGCGAGGCCGAGGAGCCGGTGTGGATCACCCGGGCCGCCGCCAGCGAGGGAGGAGCCGGCTGATGGCCGTCACCGACGCCGCCCCCATCATCACCACCCGCTTCGGCCTCGACGACGGCCACACCCTCGAGCGCTACCTCGCCACCGGCGGCTACGAGGGCCTCAAGGCCGCGCTGGCCAAGTCGCCCACCGCCGTGCACGAAGAGGTGAAGGCGGCCAGCCTCCTCGGCCGCGGCGGCGCCGGCTTCCCGGCCGGCGTCAAGTGGGGCTTCTGCCCCCCCGGCGTGTGGCCCCGCTACCTCGTCGTCAACGGCGACGAGTCCGAGCCCGGCACCTACAAGGACCGCCTCCTCATGGAGCGCGACCCCCACCAGCTGATCGAGGGCGTGCTGATCGCCTGCTACGCGATCGGCGCCGCCCAGGCCTTCCTCTACGTGCGCGGCGAGATGGCCCTCGCCCAGGAGCGCATCGCCCAGGCCCTCAACGACGCCTACGAGGCCGGCTACGTGGGCCGGAACATCCTCGGCTCCGACTTCTCCGTCGACATCGTCCTGCACTGGGGCGCGGGGGCGTACATCGTCGGCGAGGAGACCGCCCTCATCGAGTCCCTCGAGGGCAACCGGGGCATGCCCCGCCTCAAGCCGCCCTACTTCCCGGCGGCCAAGGGCCTCTACATGCAGCCCACGATCGTCAACAACGTCGAGACGCTGTCGAACCTGCCCTGGATCCTCAGCCACGGCGGCACCAGCTTCGCCGAGCTCGGCGCCGAGGCCAGCCGCGGCACCCGCCTCTTCGCCGTGTCCGGGCACGTCAAGAACCCCGGCGTGTACGAGGTCGAGTTCGGCGTCACCACGTTCCGGGACCTGATCTACGCCCCGGTCTACGGCGGCGGCATCCGCGACGGCAACGAGCTCAAGGCGTTCATCCCCGGCGGCGCGTCCGCCCCCTGGTTCTACGAGGAGCACCTCGACCTGCCGCTCGAGTCCGGCGCCGTCGGCGCGGCCGGCTCGATGCTCGGCTCCGGCGCCGTCGTGGTGATGGACCACACCACCGACGCGGTGAAGGCGGCGTGGCGGGTGGTGCGCTTCTTCGCCCGCGAGTCCTGCGGCAAGTGCACGCCGTGCCGCGAGGGCACCACCTGGCTCGAGCGCATCCTGCGCCGCATCGTCGACGGCCACGGCCGCCCCGAGGACATCGGCCTCCTGCTCGACGTGTGCGACAACATCAGCCCCGGCATCGACTGGCCGCCGAAGCAGACCACGATCTGCCCGCTCGGGCCGTCGGCCGTGTCGCCCATCGCCTCCGCGGTCGTCCGCTTCAAGGACGAGTTCATCGCCGCCTGCGGCGGCACCGGCGAGGTGCCGGTCCCGATCAACGGCGCCGCCTACACCCCCGCCCCCGACAGCTCGAGCGAGGTCACCGGTGTCTGACACCCAGGCCCCCGAGACCGTGGTCCTCACGCTCAACGGCAAGCAGGTCGAGGCCACCCCCGGCGAGCTCGTCATCGACGCCGCCGAACGCACCGGCACCTACATCCCGCGGTTCTGCTACCACCCGCGGATGGAGCCGGTGGGCATGTGCCGGATGTGCATCGTCGAGATCGACACCGGTCGCGGGCCCGCCCTGCAGCCGTCCTGCATGATCCCGGTGGCGCCCGACATGGTCGTCGACACCGAGAGCGCGGTCACGAAGAAGGCCCAGGAGGGCGTCCTCGAGTTCCTGCTCATCAACCACCCGCTCGACTGCCCGGTCTGCGACAAGGGCGGCGAGTGCCCCCTGCAGGACCAGACGATGTCGCACGGGCCGGGCGAGAGCCGTCTCGTCGAGGAGAAGCGGCACTACGCCAAGCCGATCCCGATCAGCGACCTCGTCGACCTCGACCGCGAGCGCTGCATCCTCTGCGACCGCTGCACCCGCTTCGCCAAGGACGTCGCCGGCGACGCCCTCATCCACTTCATCGACCGGGGCAACCAGACCCAGGTCAACACGTTCCCGGACCACCCCTTCGCCAGCTATTTCAGCGGCAACACGGTCCAGATCTGCCCGGTCGGCGCCCTCACCGCCTCGCCCTACCGGTTCAAGGCCCGCCCCTGGGACCTCGACCAGGTCGAGAGCACCTGCACCTCCTGCTCGGTGGGCTGCCGCGTGGTCGTCCAGTCGAGCCGCAACGCGGTCGTCCGCTACCTCGGCGTCGACGTCGACCCGGTCAACTGGGGCTGGCTGTGCGACAAGGGCCGGTTCGACTTCCAGGCCCAGAACCACGAGGCCCGGCTGCGGGCCCCGCTCGTGCGCTCCGGCGACGACCTCGTCGAGGCCAGCTGGGGGGCGGCGCTGCAGCAGGCCGTCGCCGCGCTGCGCGACGCCGACCCCGATCGGGTCGCCGTCCTCGGCGGCGCCCGGCTCACCAACGAGAGCGCCTACGCCTGGGCCAAGCTGGCCAAGGGCGTGCTCGGCACCGACCACGTCGACGCCCAGCTCGACGACGGCCTCCCCGCCGAGGTCGTGCTCGGCCTGCCCAAGGCCACGATCGACCAGGTGTGCGCGCCGGGCGGCACCGTCCTGCTCATCGGGCCCGACGTCAAGGAGGAGCTGCCGGTCCTGTTCCTGCGGCTCCGCCACGCCGTCACCCGCGACGGCGTGAAGGTCGTGGAGCTGGCGCCGCGGCGCTCGTCGTTCAGCGACCTCGCGGCCGCCACGCTGCTGCACCGGCCGGGGACCGAGGGCGAGGTCGTCCGGGCCCTCCTCGCCGGCGGGGGCGACCAGGAGGTCGGCGGCGTGCCGGCGGAGGCCCTCGCGGCAGCCGCCGCGCTGCTCGACGCGGGGCCCGTGACCGTCGTGCTCGGCCGGGCCAACCTGGCCGACTCCGGCGCTGGCGTGGTCGCCGCCGCCGAGGCGATCCACGCCGCCCACCCCGAGGTCCGCTTCCTCTCTGCGCTGCGCCGGGCGAACGTCCACGGCGCGCTCGACATGGGCCTCGCCCCGGGGCTGCTGCCCGGCCGCACCACGCTGGAGGAGGCCGGCCAGTGGTTCCGCGACGGCGGCTGGGCCACCGTGCCCGCCCAGCGGGGCCACGACGCCCGCGGCATCCTCGAGGCGGCCGCGGCCGGCAAGGTCGACGTGCTCGTGCTCCTCGGGGCCGACCCGCTGGCCGACGTGCCCGACCGGGCGCTGGCCACCAAGGCGCTCGCCGGTGCCCGCACCGTCATCGCCGTCGACCAGCTGCCCACCGCCAGCGTCCGCCAGGCCGACGTCGTCTTCCCGGCCGCCGGCTACGCGGAGGTGGACGGCACCACCACCAACCTCGAGGGCCGCGTCAGCACCGTCGCTCGCAAGGTCACCGCCCCCGGCACCGCCCGGGACGACTGGATGATCGCCGTCGACCTCGCCCGCTTCCTCGAGGCCGACCTGGGCTTCAGCACGCTCGAGGAGATCTGGGCCGAGATCGAGGCGCTGGCCCCCAGCCACGCCGGGCTCACCCTCGAGGTGCTCCACGGCTACGACGCCCGCGACGGCGTGGTCATCCCGCTGGCCGGCCCACCGGCGGCCGCGCCCGACGAGGTGTCCTCCACCGAGGGCGCCGCGCCGAGCGGCCCCGCCCACGAGGGCGAGAGCGACTCCGGCGTGGCCGAGGCGGCCGGCGAGGCCGCGGTGGCCGCCGAGGCGGCCGACGACGCCGCGGCCAAGGGCGCAGCCGAGGTGGAGGCCACCGAGGCCCAGGCGGAGGCCACCGCCGACGCCGCCGAGGCCGACGGGGACCCCGAGCCCGAAGCGCCGGCCGCGCCGGCCCGCCCCGCGCTGCTGCGCCACCGGCCCGCCGGGGAGGTCACCGCCCCGGCGCCGGACGCGTACTCGCTGCGGCTGGTCGCCACCCGCAAGCTCTACGACCTCGGGACGCTCGTCCAGCACTCCCCGTCGCTGGCCGGGCTCGTCACGGAGAACGCCGTGCACCTGCACCCCCACGACTTCGACAAGCTGGGCATCGAGCCCGGGGCCAGCGTCACGCTCACCGCCGCCGCCGGCGCGCTGCAGCTGCCGGCCGTCCCCGACGCCGGCGTGCCCCGGGGCTCCGCGGCCGTCCTCGTCAACCAGCCCGGCCCGGCCGTCGGCACCCTCGTGACCGCCGGCGAGGCCGTCACCGACGTGCGGGTGGAGCGGGCATGAACGTGCTCGCCCTCGATCCGCTCCTCGTCGGCGACGTCGACCTCGGCATCGTGCTGATCGTGCTGCTGAAGGTCGTCGTGACCTTCGCGCTCGTCCTCGTGGCCGTGATGCTCATGATCTGGTTCGAGCGCAAGGTCCACGCCGACATGTCGAACCGCCTCGGCCCGAACCGGGCCGGGCCGTTCGGCCTCTTCCAGACCCTCGCCGACGGCACCAAGTTCTTCTTCAAGGAGGACCTCGTGCCGGACCGGGCCGACCGGCGGGTGTTCGCCATCGCCCCGTTCCTGGCCATGATCCCGGCCTTCGTCACCTTCTCGGTGGTGCCGATCGGCGGCGTGTTCACCGAGGAGAAGCAGGGCGCCGTCAAGATCTTCGGCAACCACACGTACCTGCATCTGGCCGACCCGCCCATCGGCGTGCTGCTCGTGCTGGCCATGTCCTCGATCGCCATCTACGGCGTGATGCTGGCCGGCTGGTCGTCCGGCTCGAAGTACCCGCTCCTCGGCTCGGTCCGGGCCACCGCCCAGATGGTGTCCTACGAGGCGGCGCTCGGCCTCGCCGTGGTGTCGGTGGTGCTGCTCAGCGGCTCGCTGTCCACCCATGACATCGTGATGGCCCAGGCGGGGGAGGGCTTCTTCGGGATCATCCCGGGCTGGAACCTGATCGTGGCCGGCGTGGTGCCGTTCGTGATCTTCGTGATCGCCGCCACCGCCGAGCTGAACCGCCCGCCCTTCGACCTCGTCGAGGCCGAGCAGGAGCTCGTCGGCGGCTTCCACACCGAGTACTCCTCGATCCGCTTCGCGCTCTTCTACCTGGCCGAGTTCATGAACGTGGTGACGATGTCGGGGATCATCGTCACGCTCTTCCTCGGCGGCCCGGCCGGCCCCACCTTCTTCGGGCCGGACTGGATCTGGGGCCCGATCTGGTTCTTCCTCAAGGTCCTCGTCTTCTGCTTCATGTTCGTCTCGTTCCGCACCACGCTGCCCCGGCCCCGCTACGACCAGCTGATGGACCTGGGCTGGAAGGTCCTGATCCCGCTGGCGCTCGGCTGGCTGCTCCTGCTCGCTGCCGTCAACGTGGCTCGAGACCAGGACTGGAACCTGCCGCTCGTGGTGGCGATCTGCTTCGCGGTGCTCGTCGCCGGCTACGCGGGCCTGGCCGCCGCGGTGCGCACCGCCCAGCGCCGCCGCGAGCTCGACCCGGAGGGGGTGCACTGATGGGCTACCTCGGCGGCTTCGCCGTCAGCCTCAGGAAGTTGCTCAAGGGCACCCGCACCGGCAAGACCGAGACCGTCCCCTACGTCAAGGACCAGGGGCCCAAGCGGGACAAGCCCGTCCGGCTCCACGGCCGTCACGTCCTCAACCGCTACGAGGACGGGATGGAGAAGTGCATCGGCTGCGAGCTGTGCGCCGGGGTGTGCCCGGCCCGCTGCATCTACGTGCGCGGCGCCGACAACCCGCCCGACGACCCGGTGTCGCCCGGCGAGCGCTACGGCTTCGTCTACGAGATCAACTACCTCCGGTGCATCCACTGCGACCTGTGCGTGGAGGCCTGCCCGACCGAGGCGATCACCGAGACCAAGCTGTTCGAGTTCTCGTTCACGAACCGCCAGGACGCCATCTACACGAAGGACGAACTGGTCGTCGGCGACGACGGGCTCCCGCAGCAGCTGCCGTGGGAGGACTGGTCCGACCTCGACGAGGTGGCGGCCTGGAGCTCCGCCTGGGTGCGGGCCACCGCGCCGAGCGGCGACGCCGACTACGTCGGGCGGGTCGGCTGGTCCGGCGAGCTCGGCTTCGGGGTGAAGGCCCCCGAGCAGGGCCAGCGGGCCGAGGACGCCGCCGACGTCGACCCCGCCGCCGCGGACGTCGCGCACGACGGGGGGCACCACTGATGGTCGAGCTGGTCGTGTTCCTCGTGGCCGGGGCCATCTGCCTCGGCGGCGCGGTCGGGGTGATCGCGAACCGCAACCCGGTCCACGCCGCCCTGTCGCTCGTCGCCACCCTGTTCGGCATCGCCGTGCTCTTCATCGCCCAGGAGGCCCACTTCCTGGCCGCGGTGCAGGTGATCGTCTACGCCGGCGCCATCGTCATCCTGTTCCTGTTCGTGCTGATGCTCCTCGGCGTCGACCGAGCGGAGGACCTCAGCATCGAGCCGATCCGGGGCCAGCGCGTCGGCGCCGCGATCGTCGGCATCGGCGCGCTCGCGCTCACGCTCATCGCCTTCGCCTCCACCTCCGGTGAGGCCACCGGCGCCCGGCCCGAGCCCGGCGCAGCCAACGAGATCGCCGAAGGCGTGGCCGACATCGACCAGATCGGCGAGTCGCTCTTCACCGACCACCTCTTCGCCTTCG
>Ga0079224_100013088_pt1 | contig 11532 bp, 9 predicted proteins | sample Stecom2015_FD_80414 | JGI IMG/M metagenome (GOLD analysis project Ga0079224, IMG submission 80414) | Agricultural soil microbial communities from Utah to study Nitrogen management - Steer compost 2015 | ecosystem: Environmental > Terrestrial > Soil > Agricultural land | place: USA: Utah...
ATTGAACTTTAAAACTATACTTCCAGAACCATTTGGAGATTTCTTGATGTCCACTTTTGTAGCCAGACGATCACTCAAATGTTCTTTGAAAACAAACTGTTGCTCTGAAATATTTGATACTTTTTTATTCTTATCCTTTGTAGCCTCTTCTGAACCTTCTTCTGTTTCAATTAATTTGAATTCACCTTTTACCAAAGCCTCAGTGTCTCTTACAGATAAACCGTGAGCTACAACTTGATTGTAAATCGCTATTTGAAATGCTTCATCTCCAGCAGAAACAATCGCTCTAGCATGCCCCATGGAAATTTTATTATCGCGAACTCCAGCTTGAACTTCAGCAGGTAATTTTAATAGACGCAAGAAATTTGTAATGCTCGAACGAGATTTTGCTACTTTTTGACTCAACTGATCTTGAGTCAATGAACATTCGTCGATCAAACGTTGATACGAAAGCGCAACCTCAATGGCATTTAGGTCTTCACGTTGAATATTTTCAACCAAAGCCATTTCAAGCATTGTTTGATCATTCGCTACACGTACATAAGCAGGAACTTCTGTCAGTCCGGCCAATTGAGAAGCTCTAAAACGACGTTCTCCAGAAATGAGCTGGTATTTATTTGCTCCAACTTTGCGAACTGTCAACGGCTGAATAATACCGTGTACCGCAATTGATTGACTTAATTCCTCAAGTGCTTCGCGTTCAAAATGAGTACGTGGATTAAATGGGTTAGCTTCGATATCAGCAATTTGAATCATCGAAATTGTACCAACTTCACCTACTGGAGTATTATTTCCAGTATCTGCTCCCTGCAATAGAGCGCCTAAGCCCTTTCCTAATCCTGAACGTTTATTTGCAGCACTACTCATTTCTATATATCTTTTTAATCGTTACTTGTACTTGCTATTTCATTTCTTTGTAATACTTCACGAGCAAAGTTTAGGTAATTGATAGACCCCTTACTTGCTACATCGTGCATTACAATTGTTTGACCAAAGCTTGGAGCTTCGCCCAACTTCGTGTTTCTATGAATCACTGTATCGAACACCAAATCTTGGAAGTGCGCTTTCACCTCATCCACAACTTGATTAGCCAAACGTAAACGTGTATCATACATTGTCAATACGATTCCTTCGATTTCAAGTTTCGTATTTAAACGACCTTGTACAATTTTAATTGTATTCAACAACTTCCCTAAACCTTCTAAAGCGAAGTATTCACATTGAACTGGAATTAAAACTGAATCGGCTGCAGTCAATGCATTAACTGTAATCAACCCTAAGGAAGGTGAACAGTCGATGATGATGAAATCGTATTTATCTCTGATTTTATCTAGAGCTAAACTCAATTTGTGTTCTCGATTTGGAATATTAATCATTTCCAACTCAGCACCAACCAAGTCGATATGAGAAGGCAAAATATCCAAATTCGGACTTTCTGTTGTAATGATTAACTCCTCTGGGTTAACATCATTAACCAAGCAATCATATACATTTCTTGTATTTTTGGGATCTAATCCCACTCCACTAGTAGCGTTGGCTTGCGGATCCGCATCTACGATTAGCGTTTTATACTCTAGTACGCCGAAGCAAGCAGCTAGATTTATAGCAGTTGTCGTTTTTCCAACTCCACCTTTTTGATTTGCTATTGCAATGATTTTACCCATCTTGACTATTTGAAAGGTTAAAGATACTATGAAATTAAACAATATGAATTGATAACCAATAATACTTATCAACCATTTTAGCGAAGACGAAAAATAAGATTTTTTAGTTTAATTGAACTATAAAAAATCATTTATTTTTCATCCTAACAACAAATCAATTACATTCCAGGCATTCCTTTCATTCCACGTAATTGTTTCATCATTCCCATCATATTTTTTGGGTTACTCATCATCTTCATCATTTTCTTGGTATCGCTGAACTGTTTCAATAATTTGTTCACATCTTGAATGCTTGTTCCACTACCTTTCGCAATTCTCGATTTTCTTGACCCATTGATGATATCTGGATTTTCTCTTTCTTTTGGAGTCATCGAATAAATGATTGCTTCGATATGCTTGAATGCATCATCTTCGATTTCTACATCTTTCAATGCTTTCCCCATTCCAGGAATCATTCCCATCAAATCTTTAACATTACCCATTTTCTTAACCTGTTGCAACTGAGCTAAGAAATCATTAAAGTCAAACTGATCTTTATGGATACGTTTTTGTAATTTTCTAGCTTCCTCTTCATTGAATTGCTCTTGAGCTCTTTCAACCAAGGAAACAACGTCACCCATCCCTAAAATACGATCAGCCATACGAGAAGGATAGAACACATCCAATGCATCCATTTTCTCTCCCGTTCCGACAAATTTGATTGGTTTGTTAACCACCGACTTGATAGACAACGCAGCACCACCACGTGTATCACCATCTAATTTTGTTAAAACAACCCCATCAAAATCAATGCGATCATTAAACGCTTTTGCAGTATTTACAGCATCTTGCCCTGTCATTGAGTCTACAACAAACAAAGTCTCCGTTGGATTGATTGCTTGCTTAACCGCTGCAATTTCATCCATCATTTGCTCGTCAACAGCCAAACGACCTGCTGTATCTATGATTACGACATGAAAAGATTTACTTTTTGCATATTGAATTGCTGCTTGTGCAATGGCAACTGGATTTTTTTCTTCTTTATTCGAATAAACTTCAATCCCTAATTGCTCACCCAATACATGTAACTGATCTATCGCAGCAGGACGGTAAACGTCACAAGCTACTAACAATACATTTTTGTGTTTTTTCGTTTTTAAGTAATTTCCTAACTTACCTGTAAACGTAGTTTTACCCGACCCTTGAAGACCTGACATGAGGATAATTCCTGGATTTCCCTTGATGTTGATATCAACCTCATTTCCACCCATCAATTCAACTAGCTCCTCGTGACAAATTTTCACCATCAACTGACCTGGAGATACAGCAGTCAACACGTCTCGTCCTAACGCTTTCTCTTTTACCGTATTGGTAAATTCTTTTGCAGTTTTAAAATTAACATCCGCATCCAACAACGCACGACGAACTTCTTTCAAAGTTTCCGCAACATTGATTTCTGTGATTTGTCCCTGTCCTTTTAAAACTTTAAAGGCGCGTTCAAATTTGTCGGTAAGATTTTCAAACATTGTTTTTGAGAATTATTGATGTGCAAAAATAGTAAAAAATTGGAAAACTATTTCAGGTAGAATCGACACACAATTAATCTTTTTACAATTATTCAGACAAACAAAATAGTACTATTTTTGTAGTATGAAATGTCATATCAATGTATTTATGCTCAATGAGCACTTCTCACAAGAACATGCAGACGCAAATTTTGGTGGAAAACCTTCTGCAAACAACCGTTTGTACGACTGGGAAGATGAGATGAGAATCACCTCAAATGTTGTTCAAATCAACGAACATCGTAAAGCTTCTTTTCCATTACAAGGAGTATTTCCGGATGGAAAAGAATTCAAATACGATGTTACAAACATGTTTCTTTTTGAAATTGTGTCTGACAACGGTCCAACAACATACATTGGCTGTTCTGAAAGTATTCTCGATTCTTTTGAAAATACGCAAGAAGGTGACACATACCTTTTGAAGTTATTTATCAGAGATTACGAAGCTTATGCAAATCCAATTCCAGGTATTTACATTGCATCTCAAGAGTTTCCTAAGGAACTAATTTTCTAACATGCTTCGAATCGAACATATTTCTTTAGCTTTTACAAGTCCAATTTTGAATAACATTACTTTTGAGGTTAAACCCAATGAAATTGTAGGTATTGCGGGACAAAGTGGTGCTGGGAAAACAAGTTTATTGAAAATCATCGCTGGATTAGTCGATTCGGATTCTGGAACTGTACACCTTGAGAATAAGCGCATCGTAGGTCCAAGCCAAAAATTGATTCCAGGATATGAGGATATTCAATTGGTCAACCAAGATTTCAATTTAGACATCTACCTAACATGTGAAGAAAATGTCAAAAGCAAGATTCTTCATCTTACCAAAAACCTTCAAGCTAGTTTCGTTGATGAATTACTCGAATTATTGGAACTCAACCATGTTCGAACGAACTTAGCTCATACACTTTCTGGAGGTGAACAACAGCGTTTAGCTATAGCCCGTGCCCTTGCAATGGAACCAAAGGTTTTGTTGTTGGATGAACCCTTCGTACACCTCGATTCTCAATTGAGAATAAAGTTAATCAACTACCTCATCGCACTGAAAGAAGTTAGAAAAATGTCGCTTATCATCGTTTCTCACAATAGTGAAGAACTGCTCAGCTTGACTGATCGAATTCTTCATTTAAAAAACGGAAAAATTAGTCGCATTGCTTCACCAAACGAATTCTATTACAACTACAAAAGTATAACCGAAGGTCGCGTTTTTGGAATCGTAAACCGATACAAAGAGGGCGCAAAAAGCATTTCATTCAGACCCGATGAATTTGAAATAGATGAATCAGCTACTCCACAAATTCCAGTTCAATTCGTCGATGCAGTGTTCATGGGAAGCTATTATTTAAGCAATTTTGTATTAGAAAACGGCAAAAAGATTATACTTTTGGATAAAGACCCGCTAATTTATGTCAGAGGAATCAAAATCAACAAAAAAGACAAAACGCAAAAGCTTAAGTAAAATTCAGATATGGGAATTAATCAAAAAGACATTCCAAGAGTACTTTACGGAAGCCTCTTTTAGACACGCAGCAGCGTTAGCATATTACACTATTTTTTCAGTCATTCCGATGGTTTATTTGGGTGTATACTTTTTTGGGCGATTTCTTGGAAATGAAATGGCACAAGATCTCATCTATGAATTCTTACACAATACTGTGGGAATGGAAGATGTAAGTGGAATCATGAATTACCTCGATCAATTCGATATTACTAAACGTAATAAAGTCATGGAAATAGTTGGTTTTGTCACCCTGCTATTTACCAGTTCCGCATTTGTTGTAACATTACAAAAAAGCATCAATGATTTTCTCGACATAGACGCTGTTGACATCCCTGTAAAACGTAAGATTTTACAAACAGTTATCAGTCGACTTGTTGCAATTGGCTTCATTGGAATTCTAGGTATTGTCATCATCATTGTTTACATCGCACAAACAATTTTACTTTCACTCGGAAAGGAGTTGATTACTAATTCAACGATGCACTTTTTGTTCAACAATGGTCTTGCTCACTTTGCTAGCATTGCAACCAACTTCATTGTATTCACAATGTTATTCAAATTTGTACATGATGGAATTGTACGCTGGAAATCTGCCATGTTTGGAGCCTTAATAACAGCAGTTCTTGTTTACTTGGGTCAGATTTTAATCAAATATTACCTCACTCACTTCTTCTTCGCAGCTGACGGTGGTGTTGTTGGATCACTTTTTGCTTTTTTAGCATGGATTTTTTACACTGGACAAATCATTTTCCTCGGAGCGAAATTTGTGAAAGTGTATTCTGATGTTGTAGGAACCCCTGTTATTTCAAGATATCTTGAGATAAAATCAAACGGTAAAACCGTTGTTGTTAACCAAGAAGATGGAACCATTGTTGCCCAAGAAGAGGAAGAAGAAACTACAACGATTGATTAAGAATCTTTACCGTTGCACCTTGATTTGCTTCGACAAATGCAATACTTTTTGACGAAATCATTTGTCGATTATTTGTTAGTTTATCTAACGTTGTATTTAACTCTGATTGATCTTTAACAGAAAAACCAATTCCTGCATTGATAAAAGCAGTTGCTTCTGGGAAACGGGAAAACTTCGGACCAAAAACAACTGGCAAGCCGAAAACTGCTGGTTCTAAAATATTGTGCAAACTTCCTGAAAATCCCCCACCAACATAGGCTACGTGACCAAAAGAATAAGCTGAAGCTAGCAAACCAATTGTATCAACAACAATTACGTTCGTTGATTTTAAATCGGCTTGTTGATCTGAATATCTTATAAAATCACATTGTAATTGTGAAGTTAACTCTGTTACATGTTTTTCATCAACATTATGAGGAGCAATGATGTATTTCTCAAATCGATTAGAGCCAATCAGTTCTTTTAGAAGCAGAATATCTTCCTTCCATGTACTTCCTGCAATGAATACCGAATTGGACTCACCAACGAAAGACGCCAAACGTTGATCAACAACCAACTGATCCTTGTTTTCAACAACACGATCAAAACGCGTATCTCCGGTAAACAAAACTTGATTGATCTTAATGGATTTCAATAACTCTTCTGTCGTTTTATTCTGCACAAAGAAAAAATCAAACTGCATTAAGATAGCCCGAAAAAATCCACCATACCATTTGAAGAAATGTTGATTTGAACGTAAATTCGTGCTAATTGAATACAACTTTGTACCATTTTGCTTAATTGCATCAACGTGGAATTTCCAAAACTCATATTTTACGAAAAAAGCAACTTTCGGATTGAAATGTTTAACAAATCGAATTGCATTTTGTCTAGAATCCGTTGGCAAATAACAAGCAAAATCGACAGGATTTTTACGCTTATGAAAATGATTATATCCTGAAGGTGAAAAAAAGGTAACCAAAATAAACGCATTCGGTTTTTCTTCTTTCAAATGATTCATCACAGGCAATCCTTGGTCGAATTCCCCCAACGAAGCGCAGTGAAACCAATAAACTTCTCGATTTGTAACATCTGGCAATGACTTCCATACATTCTTTCTGCCTACAATCCAGTCTTTTGCCTTTTCATTAAAAAAGGAAGCAACCCAAATGATTAAGGTATAGGCACGAATACCAAGAATGTAAAAAACTATCATTGATTAGTTGTAATAATAATCTTTCGGAACACGTTTGTAAACAGGAATTAACCAGCCTACCTTTATACCGTATAAGATATCCATTCGAGTTTTTGTCGAAACGGGAACATTTGGTTGATCCCAAAAAATTGTTCTTCTATTTTTAGTAAATCCTTCTTGGATAAAAAATCCAGCGTAGAAATTTAAGAAATTGTTATCCGCCATATATAGATAACCAAGAAATTGAGTACTATTGAATCCCGAAGTAAAACGGTCATATCCTTTGCGATATTCCTTCTCAATCAACGGTACAACATGATCGTTTGTTTCAATACGAATTTTATGTTGCATATAACCTCCTCCGATTTTGATGAACAAACCTGAGTTTTTGTTATGCCCCAATTTATTGAATACCTTACCAACTTCAATATTTGCATGAAATCCTCGAGCAAATTTTAAAACTGTTGCAGCATCCCCATTTTGGTCAGTGATATAACCTTTGGAATCCATTAGACTATGAAACAAATCGTAATAGGTCATTTTAACATTGTTACCAAACATAAAATCACCTTCCAATCCTAGGTACCAGTTTTTATTGAATTTATATCCTAATGTCCCTCCTACTTGATTGAAATAACCATAACGAGCTTTTAAATCACCTTCTGACCATGATGCACCATATTGCACACCCAACAAAGGTGTTGGCACAATTGAATCAGCCATGTTTCTTTGCGCATTCACAAAAGAAACACCAAGTATGATAGATATAACGAGTAAGCTATTTTTCATATTGCCAATTAATACGGTCAAAAATACAATCTATTGTTTAGCATCCCGAATAAAAATCAGTTATTTTTTGCTAAAAAACAGCTTCGGAAATACCACACGTGGATCTTTGTTGAGTAATTGAATTTGAATAAACGATTTAATAAATCCAGTCCCATACCCATAAAACTGAATCACAACAGCCCAAACAGACAAAGCCCCGATATAAATACTCTTATTCGAAATTGAACTCAACACAAAGCATAGCAAGAAATATATTCCGTATAATCCGATAAAAATCGGACAACACAACAGCGCCAAGATTGTAGCAAATACAAATCCAACTAAAAATACCGCCGGAAAGAAATACGTGATTTTAGCATATTCGGGATACCACTTATTGAGAATCGGTCGCACCATTCCGAATTTACTGACTTGTAATTTATACTTATCCCAATCTATTCTACGCTTATGGAAAACTGCCACGCTTTTCAGTAGTTTCGTTTCGAATCCCAATTTCCACAAACGAATTGACAAATCAGGATCTTCTCCAGGGTGTATTTCAGAAAAACCGTTGGATGCCTCAAAAGCTCTTTTTGAAATTCCCATATTGAAACTACGTGGTTGAAATTTTCCCAACTTTTCAGAACCTCCCCTCACTCCACCTGTTGTTAAGAACGAAGTCATTGCAAAATTGATTGCTTTTTGAATATCGGTAAACGAATCCATCGCTGTATCGACACCTCCAAAACAATCGACATATTCTGCTTCCAAGGATTTTCGAACTTCTACCATATAATTCGTTGGCAAAATACAATCTGAATCGAGGATCAAAAAGTAATTTCCTTTGGCTACACGCATTCCGTAGTTGCGCGAGTCTCCAGGACCAGAATTCTCTTTATAGTAATAACTGATATGCAATTGATCTTGAAATTGCGCAACCACTTCATCACTTTTTTCGGTCGAACCGTCTTCTACGATTACAACTTCAAAGTCTTTATCCGACAATAAAGTCATACTTTGCAGTAATTCTAGAATTTCATTTGGACGATTGTAAACTGGAACGATAAAAGAGTAACTGATTGATTCGCTTTGCATTTCAAAATTATTGGTAATTCAAAGCTACTTATTATTTGACAAAACGCAAAAAAATAGATTTTTTGTTTTGCATAAAGAAAAAGATTCACTAAGTTTGCACCCGCAATTGACTATTTATTTATCGTTGCATGTCCTATGGCGAGATAGCTCAGTTGGTTAGAGCGCAGGATTCATAACCCTGAGGTCCCGAGTTCAACTCTCGGTCTCGCTACTAGAAGGTCAATCGAAAGGTTGACCTTTTTTTTATTTTAAGATTTTATTCTATCAAATTTATCTAAACTCTACTTAACTTTTCACTAGTAAAGTCCTCCACCTCACCTCCTCCAAAGGTAGAAGCTAGATTTAACTTCATTCGGAATTGATTTTGAAGCTATTAAGATCTATGAATTAAAATATGCGGAGCTTTTCGTAAACTAAATGCTTTTTCTATTCAAACTCCACTCCTTGTTTGCGCAACAATATTTTTACATAAAAAGCATATAAAGCTAGATACAAGAAGCAAACAACACCAACCAAAAATGAACTTTGAATTGAGAAGATATCTGCTAATTTACCTTGTAAAGGAGGAATGATTGCTCCACCTAAAATCATCATAACCAAAAAAGCAGAACCTTGTGTTTGAAATTTTCCTAAACCAGCTAAGGCCAACGAGAAAATACAAGGCCACATGATTGAACAGAATAATCCACCACTTAAAAAAGCATAAATGGAAACCATGCCATTTGTATAAAAACCAATTAGCAAAGCTAAAGCTCCCAAGAATCCAAAAACTCCGAGCGTCAACGCTGGTTTGTCTTTTGTAAAATAGAACGCAATCACTTGAAACAAAACACACAAGAAATACCATTTCAACGCATCAACTTCGTAGCCACACAAATAACCAACTCCAAGAACCACTCCAAAAGCAATAAATGGAACAACGAAACGCAACACGACTTTCATGGTTTCGCTCAAATTAAACGCAGCAACAGCTCCTGTCCAGCGTCCAATCATCAAAGATCCCCAGTACATGGAAACAAATGGTGCAATTTGAGATGCATCCATGTCGTGATCCATACGCAACAATTCGCCTAAATTACTACCAATTGCAACCTCAACACCAACGTAAATGAAAATTGCCAACATTCCCAAAGTCAGTTGAGGAAACTGCATCGAACCCCAACCAATCTTTTCTTTAGATCCTTTTACATACATGTATATGATTCCGAAAACTACAACACACAAACCCACTAACCAACCGATGATACGAATTTGTTCTGCATGTTTCAAATCACCTTCAAAAGCCGAACTATAACTATAAAAAACTGGTGCAAAACTAATAATCAACAGACCTGTCATGACCAACAAAGCTGTTATCGCTTTATTTGCTTTTGGCTGATCTAATGTATCATTTTCAATCTTTCCAGCAGGAACATTTTTTGAAAATTTGAACAACATCGCTACAGCCAAAAACAGTAATCCAACACAACCGTACAACAAATTGACTTTGTCCAACTCCAATGATTTTATCTGCTCGTTGCTGATTGCGGCTGTAGTACCAAATAATGCGAGAGAAATAACCAGCGGTCCGATCGTTGTTCCAAAACTATTTACAGCACCTCCCAAAGTAATTCGCGTACTTCCACTTTTCTCTTCACCCAAAATAATCATAAATGGATTGGCAGAAGTTTGTTGTAATGAAAACCCCAATGCTACAATAAATAAACCGAGCAACATACCAGCAAATACGTTATTATAAACCGACACAATCATTGCTCCAGCTCCAATTGAAGAGAACAATAATCCCATCACGATGGTTTTCTTGTATCCCCAAGATCCTACCAAATCGCGACCTTTTGTTGAACTAATCAAAAACAACGCTAAAGCACCTAGGTAATAAGCTCCGTAAAATGCAAAATCAATCAGCTGACTTTGGAATTGGTCTAAGCTAAAATATTCTTTACAAAATGGAATAAACACCGTATTTCCAGAAGCAATAAAACCCCAAAAGAAAAAAACGGTAGTTAGCGTAGAAAGAGCACCTTGATTGGTACCAGAAGAGTTATTTTCCATAGTTCAAGCGTTTAGTTATTTCTCCCCGATGTAAATTGTCGCAATTCCACCAGAAACTGTTTTGGAGCGAATATTTTTGTACCCAACCTTATTCATAATCGCTTCAAAGTCTTTTCCCTCTGGAAAAGCAGCAATTGAATCAGGTAGATACGTATATGCACGATTATCTTTCGAAACAAGTTTTCCAAAAAATGGAATCAAGTACTTCGAGTGAAAATGATAGTATTGTTTTACTGGAAATTTTTTAGGTTTAGAAAATTCCAAAATCACCGCACGACCTTCAGGTCGAATCACACGCAACATTTCGGATAATCCCTTTTCCAAGTTTTCGTAGTTACGCACTCCAAATCCAACCGTTAGACCATCAAAATAATTGTCTTCGAAAGGTAAATTTTCTGAATCGCCCAATTGCATAGAGATGATGTTATTGACACCTTTTTGTTTCATTTTTTCTCTACCAACTTCAAGCATACCTTCTGAAATATCCATTCCGACAATTTCCGTTGGATTTAATTTTAGTAATGCCAAAGCAAAATCACCGGTTCCCGTTGCTAAATCCAACAAACGTTTTGGTTTCAAATCTTTCAACTGAGCAACAGCTTTCTTTCTCCAAATTTTATCTATCCCTACTGATAAAAAGTGATTTAAAAAATCGTATTTCTTTGAAATGTTGTTGAACATTTCTGCCACTTCTTGCTTTTTACTTTTATCGTCATTGCCATAAGGCTTCACTGATGTACCCACGTAACTTATTTTGAAAAATTGATGAACAAAATTCGCTAAAAAATACGGTTTGAAGAAATAAAATGCAGGAAAA
>Ga0079224_100013089_pt1 | contig 11532 bp, 12 predicted proteins | sample Stecom2015_FD_80414 | JGI IMG/M metagenome (GOLD analysis project Ga0079224, IMG submission 80414) | Agricultural soil microbial communities from Utah to study Nitrogen management - Steer compost 2015 | ecosystem: Environmental > Terrestrial > Soil > Agricultural land | place: USA: Utah...
CACCACGCCAATCCCAATCACGAGGAACGTGACCCGGACGTCGTTCCGGACATCCTCGTGTGGTCGAGTGAGCAGGCGGAGGCGAGCACCGGCCTGCCCCGCGCCATCGGGCGCAGGCAGGCACTGCTGTTCTTCCCGCTGCTGACGCTGGAGGGGTTCAACCTGCACGTCTCGAGCGTGCGAGCGGTGATCAAGGGCAGACTCGCCCACCGCGCCGCCGAAGCGACGCTGCTCACGGTGCACGCGGCCGCGTATCTCGGTGCGTTGCTGCTGGTGCTCTCCCCGGGCAAGGCCGCGGCGTTTCTTGTTGTGCACCAGGCACTCTGGGGTGTCTACATGGGATCGGTGTTCGCACCGGGACACAAGGGCATGCCGACGGTGAAGGAGGGCGAGAAGCTCGACTTCCTGCGTAAGCAGGTGTTGACGACCCGCAACGTCCGCGGTGGGGTCGTGGTCGACAACCTCATGGGCGGGCTGAACTACCAGATCGAGCACCACCTCTTCCCACATCTGCCGATGCCGCATCTGCGCAGGGCCCAGCCGATCGTCCGCAGCTACTGCGAACAGATCGGCGTGCCGTATCACGAGACCGGGCTGGTCCGGTCGTGGGCGGAGGCGCTCGGGCACCTGCACCGGGTCGGCGCGCCCCTCCGCCGGTGAGCGAGTCCACTCAGGCCAGTGCGGCGCGGGTGACCTCGGCCCGAAGGGGAGAGGCGGCGAGCGCGTCGTCGAGACCGAGGGCGCCGGCACGGACGTCACTGCGCAGTCGTGCCAGCGTGCGCAGCTGCGCGCCGGCCCGCGTGAGGAACGCCGAGTCCACGGGCTCGCCGTGCCCGGCGACGACGACCCGCGGCCGGTGGCCGGCGACGACGTCGAGAGCGGCGGGCCACGCGTCGAGATCGGTGTCCGGACCGAACGACTCGGCGGTGAACGAGCCGCCCGCGTCGTGCTCGACGAGATCTCCCGCGAACACCACGTCGCCGGCGACGACGAGCACGTCGTGGTCGGTGTGGCCGCGGCCGGGGTGCACGAGCTCGACGCCGCGGCCGCCGAGATCCAACCGTGCGACGTCGTCGAAGGTTCGCGTCGGCAGCACGACGGGCGTCGCGGCGAGCTCGTCGGCCAGATCGGACCTGCCGTCGCGGCGGTACCGCTCCGTCCATTCCCGACGGTCGCGGTCACCGCGGGCCGCCAACGCCGTTCGGCACCGCGTGTGGGCCCAGACGGGCGCGTGCGGGAAGGCCGACACCCCGAAGGCGTGGTCGAAGTGGGCATGGGTCAGCGCGATGGTCACGGGCAGGGGCGTCACCTCCCGCACGGCGCCGGCCAGCTCGCGTCCCTGGACGCGAGAGCCACGGGTGTCGACGACCAGGCACCGTTCGCCGCCGACGACGAGCCCGACGGTGAGGTCGAGTTCCTCGTAGCGGCGCGTGTACACGCCCGGGGCCTGCTCGCACCAGTCAGGCACCGGTGAACACCCCGGTCTCGGGGTCCCACAGCGGTGCCTGGCCGGACACGCCCACCTCGACGGCCTGCGCGACGAGGTCCTCGTCGCCGTGGGCGGCGAGTTCGCGGCCGGACGCCGAGCCGGTCACCGCGGCGGGTACGTCGGCGACCGCGAAGGCCTGCGCGGCGATCACGGCCTCCGGGGACACCGCCCCGTAGGTCTGCAGCCCGGCGACCACCGCGCCTGCTCCCAGGTGGTCCTCGACGCACGGTCGCAGCGGACCGTCCACGCCCGGTTCCGCGGTGAGGTCCACGCCCCACCGTTCACCCGCGGCCAGCACCCCGATCGGCGACCCGGCCGCGAGGTCGGCCGCCGCACGGGCCACCGCCTCGGCATTGCGCAGGCACGCCGTCAGCACGCGAGCGCCCGACGTCGCCGCCCGCAGCGACAGGCCCGCCCCGTTCGGCGACCGCAGCCGCTCGGCGTCTCCGCTCTCGTCGGCGCGGGACGGCTCCGCGGTCCACGGTTCGGGGCGCACCGCCCTGCCCGTGGCGATCGCCAGGTCGACACGCGTCGAGAAGGACAGCACGTCGACGAGCACCAGCACCGCACACTCCTGCTCGAGGACCGCGAGCCCGGACTCGCCCCAGTCGAGGCGTACGTCGTGTCCGTGTTGTGCCAGAAGTCGCAAGGTCGATTCGCTCGTGGCCGTCATGGGCCCACACCTTGCCGGGTGGGCCGCCGTCGTGGCCAGCGGGGATGGCACACTTCGGCGTGTGCGTGTCTATCTGGGATCCGACCATGCCGGCTTCGAGCTGAAGAATCACCTCGTCGCCCACCTCGAGAAGCAGGGCCACGATGTCACCGACGTCGGCCCGCACGTCTACGACGCCGCGGACGACTACCCGCCGTTCTGCATCGAGACGGCGCGCAGGACCGTCGCCGACGAGGGCAGCCTGGGCATCGTCATCGGCGGTTCGGGCAATGGCGAGCAGATCGCGGCGAACAAGGTGCCGGGCTGCCGTGCCGGTCTCGCCTGGAGCGTCGAGACGGCCGAGTTGACGCGTCAGCACAACCACGCCCAGGTGATCGGCGTGGGTGCGCGCATGCACACCACCGAGGAGGCCACGCGGATCGTCGAGGCGTTCCTCGCCACCGACGTCGACGACGACCCCCGGCACGTGCGGCGCGTCGAGCAGCTCACCGACTACGAGCAGACCGGCAACGCGCCTGCCCTGCCGCAGAGCTGATGCCCGAGGGGCACACCCTGCACCGGCTCGCCCGGCTGCACCAGCGGCGCTTCGCCGGTGAGCCGGTGCGGGTGACCAGCCCACAGGGGCGCTTCGCCGCGGAGGCGGAGCGACTCGACGGCGCCACCTTCGTGCGCGCCGATGCACACGGCAAGCACCTGTTCCACGACTACGGCCCCGCGGGCGTCGTACACGTCCACCTCGGACTCTACGGGGCGTTCAGCGAATCGCCCCTGCCCGAGACCCCGCCGGTCGGCCAGGTGCGGATGCGCCTGGTGGGCCGCACCCACTGGACCGACCTGCGCGGTCCCACCCGGTGCGAACTGCTCACCGAGCCGGAGGCCGAGGCGATCGCCGCACGGCTCGGCCCCGATCCACTGCGCAGCGACGCCCGGCCGGAACCGGCCTGGCAGCGCATCTCCCGGTCGCGGACGTCGATCGCGGCGCTGTTGATGGACCAGAAGGTGCTCTCGGGCGTGGGCAACGTCTACCGCGCCGAGATCCTGTTCCGCCACGGGCTGGCCCCGACCCTCGCGGGCCGCGACCTCGACGAGGCGCTGTGGAAGGACATGTGGGACGACCTCGTGGTCCTCATGCGCCGCGGGGTCCGCAGCGGCCGCATCGACACCGTGGCCGACGAACATCTGCCCGAGGTGACCGGCCGCGCTCCGAGGCAGGATCGGCACGGGGGAGAGGTCTACGTCTACCGGCGCGCCGGGATGCCGTGTCTGGTGTGCGGTACGCCCGTGGCACAGAGCGAACTGGTGGGCAGGAATCTCTACTGGTGCCCGACCTGCCAGCCGGCCTGACCTTCCCACCAACCACGTTCACGACAACGGGCCCGGACCTCACCGTCGTGAGATCCGGGCCCGTTTCCTGTCATCCACTGTGCAGCAGCGTTCGCCCGCTCAGACCGGGCGCACCGCCTCGAGGTCGGCCTGCTCGGGCGTGTCCTCCATCGGCACCGCCTTCTTGCTGCGCCGGTTGCGGGACTCCAGCCACTTCGCCACACCGGTCAGCGCCAGGCACATCACGATGTACAGAGCGCCGACGACGATCGTGACCGGCACCAGCGGCTGCTCGAACTCCAGCAGGCCACCGAGGTACCGGGCGTAGCGCAGCAGTTCCTCGTAGGTGACCAGGAAGCCGAGTGCCGTGTCCTTGAGCAACACGACGAGCTGGCTGACGATCGCAGGCAGCATCGCGCGCAGGGCCTGCGGCAGCAGCACCAGGCGCATGGTCTGCGTCTTGCGCATGCCGATCGCGTAGGCCGCCTCGCTCTGGCCCTTCGGCAACGCGTGGATACCCGCACGGAACACCTCGGCCAGGACCGACCCGTTGTAGAGCGTCAGCCCGAGCACGACCGAGTAGAACGGAGCGCCCAACGAGATGCCGTAGTGGAAGAAGAAGATCATCACCACGAGCGGCACGGCGCGGAAGAACTCGACGATCACCGTCGCAGGAACGCGGATGAACGCGTGATCCGACAGCCTGGCGGCGGCGAACACCGCGCCGAACAGCAGCGCCAGCACCGAGGCGACGGCGAACGCACGCAGGGTGTTCACCAGCGCGTCGAGAAGGCCGATCTGCACGGTCTCGTACTGGATCCACGTCCACATGGTGGCGTCGAACTGACCGGCATCGGCGAATTTGTAGACGATGTAGCCGAGCAGCCCGGCGATCGCGAGCACGCCGAGCACCGCGAACAGGCGGTGCCGCATCCGGGCCTTCGGGCCGGGGAGATCGAACAGGACGGAGTTCATCGGGCCACACTCCAACGCTTCTCGAGGCTGCGCTGCAGCAGCGTCAGCGGCGTGACGAGGATGACGAAGCCGAGCGCCACCCACAGCAGGCCGGTCATGACGCTGTACCCGCGCTCGGACAGGTAGCCGTAGATCGCGCCCGCCTCGACCACGGAGAAGCCTGCGGCGATGGTGGTGTTCTTCAGCAACGCGATCATCGTGCTCATCATCGGCGGCATCACCGACCGGATCGCCTGCGGCAGGATGATGCTGCCCAGGTTCTGCCCGAAGGTGAGTCCGATGGCGCGTGCCGCCTCGGCCTGTCCGACCGGAACGGTGTTGATGCCCGATCGGACGACCTCGCACACGAACGCCGCCGTGTAGAGCGTCAAGGCGACAACCGCGGCCAGGAAGTACGACAGGTCGATGATGTCGAGGAACGGGTACGCGAAGACGAAAAAGAAGAACAGCAGCGTCAGCGGCGTGTTCCGGAACAGCGTCACGTAGGCGGCACCGGCCGCACGTAGCACCGGGACGGGGCTGACCCGCAGCATCGCCAGGATCGTGCCCAACACCAGCGACCCGATCGCCGCGAGGGCGAACAGTTTGATGGTGTTGAGAAAACCCGGCCCGTACAGGTCGAGGTTGTCGAGCAGGACGTCCATGTTTTCCTCGGGGGAGGTGGTGTTTCAGGGAAGACGCGCGCGGCCCTCGGAGGCGATCACACGGGGATCACCGCCGAGGGCCGGAGTGATGCGTCAGTAGCGCTCGAGCTTCGGCATCTCGGAGTCCTGCCCCGACTTGCCGAGCGTGGCGTCGTAGATCTTCTGCCAGGTGCCGTCGTCCATGGCCTCCTGCAGGATGTCGTTGACCTTGTCCCGCAGCGCCTTGTCGTCCTTCGGCAGACCGATGCCGTACGGCTCCTCGGAGAAGGTCTCGCCGACGACCTTGAGGTTGTCCGGGTCCTCGGCCGCGTAGCCGAGCAGGATCGCGTCGTCGGTGGTCATCGCGTCGACCTGGCCCTGCTTGATCTGGGACACGCACTGCGAGTACTGCTGCAGCTCGACGATGTTCGAGTTCTCGGTCAGACCCTGCTCCCGCACGTTCTGGATGGGGGTCGAACCGCTGACCGAGCAGACCTTCTTGCCCTTGAGGTCGTCCTTGCCCTTGATGTCGTTGTTGTCCTTGGCGACGAGCAGGCTCTGACCGGCGACGAAGTACGGACCGGCGAAGCTGATCTGCTGCTTGCGCTCATCGTTGATCGTGTAGGTGCCGACGTAGTAGTCGACGTCGCCGTTGATGATGGCCTGCTCGCGGCCCGCCGACGGAACGGCCTTGTAGTTGATGTCGCTCTTCTCGAAGCCGAGCTTGGCGGCGACGAGGCGGGCGATCTCGACGTCGAAGCCGCTGTACTCGTTGGTGGTGCCGCTCTTGTAGCCGAGGTTCGGCTGGTCGTCCTTGACGCCGATGGTCGGGCCGCCCGCCTGCTTCATCTTCTGGAACGTCGGCGAACCCTTGACGTCGACGTTCTGGGCGACCTCGTAGCTCAGGTTGGCCTGTTCGGCGTCCGATTCGCCGCCCGGAGACCCTTCCTTGCCGCACGCGGTGAGCGCGATGCCCGCCACCAGCAGGCCCGCCGCAAGCTTGCGGATCTTCATGTGCACCTCTCCTGTCGAACGCTCGGGCGGCGCGCGCCGCCACGGATGATGAGTGTGGTCAGTGAGTCAGGATCTTGCCGAGGAAGTCCTTCGCGCGCTCGGACTTCGGCGCGCTGAAGAACTCGTTCGGCGTCGAGTCCTCGACGATCTCCCCGTCCGCCATGAACACGACGCGGTGCGCCGCCCGGCGGGCGAATCCCATCTCGTGCGTGACGACGAGCATCGTCATGCCCTCGTCGGCGAGCTCGGTCATCGTGTCGAGCACCTCCTGGACCATCTCGGGGTCCAGTGCCGAGGTCGGCTCGTCGAAGAGCATCACCTTCGGCTTCATCGCCAGCGCCCGCGCGATCGCCGCGCGCTGCTGCTGGCCACCGGAGAGCTGGGCCGGGTACTTGTCGGCCTGGTTGGCGATGCCGACGCGTTCGAGCAGTGCCGTCGCCGTCTCGCGGGCCTCGCTCTGGGAGACCTTGCGGACCTTGATCGGACCCAGCGTGACGTTCTCGAGGATCGTCTTGTGGGCGAAGAGGTTGAACTGCTGGAAGACCATGCCCACGTCGGCCCGCAACGCGGCGAGGGCCTTGCCCTCGGCGGGCAGCGGCTTGCCGTCGATGGCGATCTCGCCGGAGTTGATCGGTTCGAGGCGGTTGATCGCACGGCACAGGGTCGACTTACCGGACCCGGACGGTCCCAGCACCACCACGACCTGGCCCTGCGGGACATCCATGTTGATGTCCTTGAGCACGTGCAGGTCGCCGAAGTACTTGTCCACCGACCTGGCCCTGATCATGGGCTCCTGGGACGGGGAGGACGTCGGGGGCGACGCGTCCGCCTCGGTACTCAATGTTGCCTCCATAACGGTGAGCTGCCGGTTCGACGAGCATGTTCGGCAACCCCGGGATTGAACACCATCGGGTCAATCCCGGTGCGCCATTTACGTCAAATCGCAATGTCGCGGCCCGGCGCTCGCTTACGGCGCGTGACCGACCCGCTGGCGGGAGAGCCTAGCTACCCGGGGCGCCATCGGCCCAGTGAGGTGCCTGTTTACCCTTGAAGACGTGACCCGTTCGTACACCATTCGCACTTTCGGCTGCCAGATGAACGTCCACGACTCCGAGCGGCTCGCGGGCCAATTGGAGGAGGCGGGCTACGTCGCGGCCGCCGAAGGCGAGTCCGCGGACGTGGTCGTGCTCAACACCTGCGCGGTCCGCGAGAACGCCGACAACAAGCTGTACGGCAATCTGGGGCATCTGCGGGCGCGCAAGAACGACAAGCCCGACATGCAGATCGCCGTCGGTGGGTGCCTGGCACAGAAGGACCGCGGGGACATCGTCAAGCGCGCGCCCTGGGTCGACGTCGTGTTCGGTACGCACAACATCGGGTCGCTGCCGACGCTGCTCGAGCGCGCCCGGCACAACGCCGAGGCCGAGGTCGAGATCCTCGAGGCGCTCGAGACGTTCCCCTCGACCCTGCCCGCGCGCAGGGACTCGGCCTACTCGGGCTGGGTGTCGATCTCGGTCGGCTGTAACAACACGTGCACGTTCTGCATCGTGCCCTCGCTGCGTGGCAAGGAGCGCGACCGCAGGCCCGGTGAGGTCCTGGCCGAGGTCGAGGCGCTGGTGGCCGAGGGCGTGCTCGAGGTGACGCTGCTCGGGCAGAACGTCAACTCCTACGGCGTCGAGTTCGGCGACCGGCACGCGTTCGGCAAGCTGCTGCGCTCGTGCGGTTCGGTCGAGGGCCTCGAACGGGTGCGGTTCACCTCGCCCCACCCGGCCGCCTTCACCGACGACGTCATCGACGCGATGGCCGAGACGCCCAACGTGTGCCACCAGCTGCACATGCCGCTGCAGTCCGGTTCGGACCGCATCCTCAAGGCGATGCGCCGGTCGTACCGTTCCGAGCGTTTCCTGTCCATCTTGGACAAGGTGCGTGCCGCCATGCCGGACGCGGCCATCACCACCGACATCATCGTCGGCTTCCCCGGCGAGACCGAGGAGGACTTCGAGCAGACCCTCGAGGTCGTGCGGCAGGCCCGGTTCTCCAGCGCGTTCACGTTCCAGTACTCGAAGCGCCCCGGCACGCCCGCGGCCGAACTGGAGGGCCAGCTGCCGAAGGAGGTCGTCCAGGAGCGGTACGACCGGCTCGTCGCGCTGCAGGACGAGATCTCCTGGGAGGAGAACCGCAAGCAGGTCGGCAAGCGCGTCGAACTGCTCGTCGCCACCGGAGAGGGACGCAAGGACGCCGAGACGCAGCGCATGAGCGGCCGCGCCCGCGACGGGCGACTCGTGCACTTCACCCCGACCGGTGCCGCCGTCGACACGGCCGTGCGCCCCGGCGACATCGTCGAGACGACCGTGACCTACGCGGCGCCGCACCACCTGGTCGCCGACGGCGACCTGCTGAGCCATCGCCGCACGAGGGCGGGCGACAACGCCGAGGCCGGACAGCGGCCCAAGACCGACGGCGTGAGCCTCGGACTGCCGAGCTTCGGCAAGCCGGCGGAACCGGTGGCCGCGACGTCGACGGGATGTGGACTGTGAACGAGGAAGAACGCGCCGTCGAACAGCTCGGCGCGGACGTCGACGCCACGGTGAGCAGGGCGGCCAAGACGATCGAACCGGGACGGTCCGGCTTCACGATCGCCGTGGTCGTGTTCGTCGCGCTGATCGCCCTGCTGCTGCCGTGGGCAGGCGGTCACCCCGGGTGGCGGATGTTCGCCGGCGACGGCGGCGCCATTCCGCTGCTGTTCGCCTCGACCTCCACCCTGTTCGGCGTGCTGGCCTCGGCCGCGGCGCTGGTCACCAGGCGTTGGTGGCTGAGTTGGGTGTGCACGGTCGGCTGCTGGATCTCGTCGGTCGACGGCATGCTGGCCATCTGGTCGCAGCAGTCGTCGTCGGTCAGCGGCCACCCCGGCGACGGCCCGGGGATCGGCATGATCCTCATGGTGATCAGCATGGTCGTGCTGGCCGTGCAGTGGACCCGACTGGCCTGGTCACGCAGCTGACTGAGGTGCCACCAAGGCGCCCTTGGTGGCAGCCGGCTCAGCGGTCGGCGATCGCCGCCTCGGCGGCCTGGAGCCATTCGCGCCACTGGGCAGCCTGCTGGTCGGCCTTGGCCGCTCGCTTGTCGTCGCCGGCCTCACGTGCCTTCGCGGCCTGCTCCTCGAACTGCTTCACCCGCTCGCGGAACTGTTCGACCCGGGCCTGCGCCTCGGGATCGGTGCGCCGCCACTGGGCCTCCTCGGCCCCGCGCACCCGGTCCTGCACGGCCTTCAGCCTGCCGTCGAGCTCCCGGATGCGCTCGCGCGGCACCTTGCCGATCTCGTCCCACTGCTCCTGGATCCTGCGCAGCTGGGCTCGGGCCGCCTCCAGGTTGGCGGCCGGGTCGATCTTCTCGGCCTCGGCGAGCAGCTCCTCCTTGCGCGTGGCGTTCTCGGCGAACTCGGCGTCGCGTTCGGAGAACGCGGCCGAGCGGCGGGAGAAGAACGCGTCCTGCGCGGCGCGGAACCGCTGCCACAGCGCGTCGTCGGCGTCCTTCGGAGCCCGGCCCGCGGCCTTCCAGTCCGCCATGAGCTGCTTGTAGCGCGCCGCCGTGGGACCCCAGTCGGTCGAGTCGGTCATCGACTCGGCTTCCTCGATGAGCTCTTCCTTGCGCCGCTTCGCCGCCGCGCGCTGCTTGTCCAGCTCGGCGAAGTGCGAACCGCGGCGCCGGTTGAAGGCCTCTCGCGCCTTCGAGAAGCGCTTCCACAGTTCGTCGTCGGTCTTACGGTCGACGCCCTTGATCGTCTTCCACTCGTCGAGGATCGCCTTCAGCCGGTCACCGGCCCACTTCCACTGCGTGGACGACTCGGCGATCTGTTCGGCCTCCTCGGCGAGCGTCTGCTTCCGGGTGACCGCCTCCGCGCGTGCCTGTTCGCGCTTTTCCTTGACCTCCGACACCGACCGCTGCGCATGGGCGATCACCTCGTCGAGCTTGGCGGCCAGCGCATCGATGTCGCCGACGATCGCCGCATCGGCCAGCCCCTCCTTCAACTGCGTCGCGCTGGCGAGCGCCTGCTTCGGGTCGCCGGCACCGGACGACAGGCGCGTCTCCAGCAGCTCGACCTCGGTGCGCAGGTCGTCGAAGCGGCGAGCGAAGTGGGTCAGCCCCTCGGCGGCCGTTCCCGCCTGCCAGACGCCCACCTGACGCTCGCCGTCGGCCGTGCGGACGAACACGGCGCCTTCGTCGTCGATGCGACCCCACTTGTCCGGGTGGGACTCCGCGTGCGGGACCGTGGACGCGGGCTGCGTGTGCGGCACCTCGCTGGGTGCCGGGACGTGCGTCGTGGTCTCCGGGGTGTCCTGCTCGGCCATCGCCGGCTCCTTCTCACCTAGGCCCGCGGGGCGGGCGCCCCGCTGCGACGGGGCCGGGTGTTGCTGTGTCGGTAGGTCGTGATGCCCCGCATTCAAACAGGTCAGCGCGCTTCTCGGTACTCCAATGCCGCAAGAGGTACCTCCGAGTGGGTGCCCGGTACCCTTTCGACGCGTGATCTCGTATGCCGTCGTCGGCCCGTCAGCACAGCTGTTGGTGCCCGAACTGGTGCCGGGTTCGCGCCTCGGCGACGAGGTGCGTGCGGCCGCGGTCGATGCGGCGTCCCGCCTGCCCTCGCGATGGCTCGCGGTGGGTGTCGGGACGTTGTCCGACGGTGTGTCCGGCCTTGCCTCCGGGGGCGTCGAGTCCGGGATCGTTGCCTCCGGGGTCGTCGAGTCCGATCGGGTGGGCACGTTCCGGGCGTTCGGCCCCGACGTCCCGGTGACGCTCCGCTCGGCGGCCACGGGCACGTCTGGCTCGGCGGCCACGGGCACGTCTGCCGACGACACTTCCGAAGATCTGCCGCTGTCGGTCCTCATCGCCGGATGGCTGCGTGACCAGGCGGGTGCCGAGTCGGTGCGCGTCCACCTGGTCGCGGCGGATGCGTCTCCGGCCGAGTGCGCGGCGTTCGGCGAGAAGCTCGCCGCGGGTGAGGCTGCGACGGACCCCGCGTCGGCGTGGGGGCTGCTCGTGGTGGGGGACGGTTCGGCCCGCAGGGACACCGCTCCGCCCGGCGAGGCGGACGAGCGCGCCGAGGGTTTCGACCGGGCGGTCGCCGCGGCGCTGGCCGGTGCCGACGTGGACGCCCTGGCCGAGCTCGACCCCGTGGTGGCCCGTGAGCTGCGTGCCGAGGGGCGCGCGCCCTGGCAGGTGCTGGCGGGCTTCGCCCGTGCCCGCGGCGGCGACTGGGCCGGTGAGCTGGTGTATTCGGAGGCTCCGCGCGGGGTGGGCTACCACGTCGCCGTCTGGAGGCCGAGTGAGTGAGGATGGCGGAGCGTGCGGAGCTGTTGCTCGCTCGGCGGACCGGGTGCGGGTGTCCCGCAAGACGCTGGAGGCCGAGTGAGTGAGGATGGCGGAGCGTGCGGAGC
>Ga0079224_100013090_pt1 | contig 11531 bp, 10 predicted proteins | sample Stecom2015_FD_80414 | JGI IMG/M metagenome (GOLD analysis project Ga0079224, IMG submission 80414) | Agricultural soil microbial communities from Utah to study Nitrogen management - Steer compost 2015 | ecosystem: Environmental > Terrestrial > Soil > Agricultural land | place: USA: Utah...
AGGACGGACGAGCAGGCCGGTCTGGCGAGACAGATGGGCGCCGAGCCGGTCCATGCCGACCTCCTGACCCCCCGGACCCTCGCGCAGCTGGTAGCTGGCGCCGACGTCGTCCAGCACCTCGCCGCCTGGATGGGCTCGCCCGCCGGCCTCGCTGACCGGGTGAACGTCGACGGCTCTGCGGCCCTCGCCCGGGCGGCCGCTGACGCCGGAGTGAGGCGCCTCGTGCTGGCCAGCAGCATGGCCGCGTACGGGCCGGTGGCCGAGGGGACGGTCACGGAGGACCGTCCGCTCGTGGCGACCGGGGATCCCTACGGGGACAGCAAGGTGCGCGGCGAGGCGGCGGCGTGCGCGGCAATGCGCGGCACGGGCACCGAGCTTGTCGTGCTACGCCCGACGCTCATCTACGGGCCGGCCTCCGGCTCGTGGACCCTGGCGCCCGTGGCCGCCATGCGCAAGGGGCTGCCCGTCATGCTCGGCGACGGCTCCCACCGGGTGGACGCCGTCTACGTCGCGGACGTTGCCGGGGCGTTCGCGGCGGCAGGGGAGGCTAGCGGCGCCGCCGGCAGGGCCTTCAACGTCACCGGGCACGACGTCTCCACGGGCGAGTTCTTCGGTGCCTACGCCAAGATGCTCGGTGTTCCGCTCAGGCGCGTCCCGGCCGGCCTGGCGCGCTCGGGCGCGGCGCTGGTGGGCAGGCTGACCTCGCTGCTGCCCGGACCGCCGCGCTTCGTCCCCGAGACCCTGACTACCCTGCTGAGCACAGCGCGGTTCGACGGCTCGGCGGCGCGCGACGTCCTGGGCTACGCGCCAAGGGTGTCGTTCCAGGAGGGCATGGCGCGCACGGCCGCCTGGCTGCGCGACGAGGGTCTCGCTCCGGGCCCGCGTACGGCGCTCGTCGTCGGCGCCGCCACGGGCCTCGGGCGCGAGGTCGCCCTGGAGCTGGCCGGCAGGTACGTGAGGGTGTACGGCGCCGACGTGCGCTCCGCTCCCGCCCACGGGGCCGACGCTGCTGACGCCGAGCGGGCGGCACGCATCGAACACCTGGAGGTTGACGCGACGGCCGACGAGAGCCTGGCCGCCGCGGTCGCCCACGTCGAGGAGCGCGAAGGGGCGATCGACCTGCTCGTCAGCACGGTCGGGGCGCTCAGCCCCGGACCTGTCGAGTCACAGCCATGGGAAGACGTCATGAGGCAGCTCGAGCTCAACGCCCTGGCCCCGGTCAGGGCGGCTCGCGCCGTCGCGCCGGGCATGCGGCGCCGTGGCGGCGGCACGATCGTCAACGTGAGCTCGACGAACGCGCTGTTGGTAACGCCTTTCATGGGGGCCTACTCGGCGGCCAAGGCGGCCCTGGAGATGTTCACGGACGCCCTGCGTCTCGAGCTCAGGCCGTTCGGCGTGGACGTCGTCCTCGTTCAGCCCGGCGCGATGCGCACCGGCTTCGCGCGCCGAGCGAAGACGCTGCTCGACGCCGAGGCCCGCCGGCAGGGTGAGCCGTGGGCGGCCTACCTGAAGCGGCTGCGCGAGTCGAACCTGTGGGGAGAGGCGAACGCAGCGGAGCCGTCCAGCGTGGCGAGGGTGGTGGCCCGCGTCGCGTTCATGCGCCGCCCACCGGCTCGCGTCGCTGGCACGCGGGAGGTGCCGTTGCTGCGACTGTTCGCGACGCTACCCGACAAGCTGAAGGACGGCGTGTTCGTCAGGCCCCTGGGCTTGGGCCGTCCGCGGGCGAGGCGGGGCGAGCGCCCCGCCGGCCGGGGCGCCGACGCGGCCGCCTCGCGATGAGCAGCCAGGCGACCAAGGGTCCGATCAGGTAGACGACGTAGAACGTGCCGGCCCGCCATAGCGCGACCGGAGCCGCGATCGACGTCTGCGACGTGCTGTTGTCGACCACCAGGCCCACCATCAGCTCCGTGAAACCGGCGGCCCCCGGCGTCGGGACGAAGAAGCCGACGAGGGTGATGATCGACAGCACTGCCAGCACGTCGAGGAGGCGGGCCCGGGCGCCGTAGCCAGACAGGAGCGCCCACAGCAGCAGGAAGTTGGCCAGCCACGCGACCACGTTGGTGGCGTGCAGGTACACGAAGCGCTTGAGCGGCAGGTCGCGAAACGCCACGGCGCTCACGTAGTACTCCCGACCCAGCCGCGTCAGCCGGTCGCGGAAGCGCCGCAGAAGCCGCCATGTCGACACCCGCTTGATGAGCCGGTAGAGGGCCACCGGGTACCGCGCCAGCACGATCGCTCCCACCAGCGCGACAGCCGCGGCCCCCAGCGCCAGCGCCGTCAGGGCGGGCGGCAGGCTGAGCGGGCTGATGACGACGATGTAGGCCACGCCTATCGGTATGAGCACCCCGAGGGCCGCCAGGTCGAGGATGAAGAGCTGCACCGCCACGCCCACGCTGGTGCCCAGGGGCACGCCCGAGCGTTCCAACGCCAACACCAGGCCGGGCGCGCCGCCGGTGCCGCTGGGCGTCATGGCCGTGCCGAACACCTGGCCCACGTGGGCGGTGAACGCTTCCCAGGCCGTGATCCTGTGGCCCTGGGACGCCAGCAGCGCCTTGATCTTCACCACCGGGGCGAGCCACAGCAGCAGGAGGCTGAGCGCGATGACGGTGACGACGGTAGGGTCCAGCCTCAGGCCCGCGTAGGTGGCGGCGGAGAAGACGGACTCGCGGGTCGCGAGGTAGAGGCCGCCGAAGCCCAGCACAAGCGAGAGGGCGAGCACGCCGATGAGCCGCTTCACGGCGCGACCCCTGTCACCGGCGCAGGGGCAGGGGCGAGCGAGCGCTTGGTGATGGCCGCGAGCGCCCCGGGCTTCAACAGCGCCGGATCCGCCTCACCGTGGACGGCCAGCGCGGCCAGGAAGGCTCCTATGCCGGCCGTCATGGCGCCGAAGTCGAGCGCGGCGGCCGTTCGGCCGGCGCTTTCCAGGCGCCCAGGGTCGTCCCGCCACCGTGCCACTACGTCAGGCAGCGCCGTGAAGGAACCGGCGTGCTCGCCCAGGCCGTTGGCTGCCAGGAAGCGGACGACGGCCAGCTCGTTGAGGCCGGCGTACGTGGCCGCGATCACAGGTCGGCCGACCGCCAGCGCCTCCAGCGTGCTGGCCGGCCCGGCCTTGCCCACCATCACGTCGCAGGCCGCCAGCGGCAGCTCCATGCGCTCAACGAAGCCCAGCGCCCTCACCCTGTCGGACAGCCCCGCAAGGGCGGCCTCGCGCGTCAACCGGCCGGCCAGCTCCTCGTTGCGCCCGGTGACGCACAGCACCGCGCAGCCGGCGCGGCCCAACGCCAGCGCCGCGGCGATCGCTGCGGAAGACGCCACGCCCTCGGCGCCGAGGCTCATCAGCACGACGAAGTCGTCGCCCAGGGCGAACCGTTCCCTGGCGGTGGCACGGTCAGGGGCGGTCGTGAAGCGCTCCGCCACCGGGTAGCCCGCCACGTGCACGGCCGCGCTGGGTACGCCCAGCCGGACCAGGTCCTCGGCGGCGGCGGCGCTGGGGGCGAGCACCGTCTCCGCCAGCGGTGCCGACCACAGCGCGCTGGCGTCGAACGGCTCCGTCGCGAACACGGCCACGCGGCTCTTCAGCCCGTGAAGGGCACGGGCGCGCGTGAAGGCCGTTGCCAGCCAGCCGTGGTTGACGACGACGAGGGTCGGCGCCTCTTGGTTCAACGCCGCGGTCACGTTGGTCGTGAAGCCCTGCAGCAGTCGGTTCTGCACGGCCCGGCTCAGCGGCGGCGCCGCGTCCATCAGGCGTTGGCTGGCCCTGACGAGGGGAGGCATGCCCAGTAGCGCTTTCCAGGAAGCCTTGTGCCTGGCGTCGAGGCTCTGCGGGCCGTACTCCGCCATCACGTCGGAGACGCGGACCTGCACGGACCCACCGGAAGCCGCGGTGACCGCCTCCGCCATCGCGCGGGCGGTGGCGACGTGGCCGCCACCCGCGGCGATCGTCGCGAAGAGCACCGCGGGCATCAGCGCGAGCCGGAGCGGAGCGCCTCGAGCGCGATGGCGAGCCCCTCGCGCCACGTGACACGCGGTTCGTACCCGAGCTCCTCCACGGCGTGGTGGATCGAGAAATGGACGTCGTGGGCCATGAGGCCGGCGCGGTAGCGCGTCATCGGCGGCTCGGTGGCGGGGAAGAGCGCCCGCCAGGTGGCCTCCACGCCCGTCGCGATGGCCCGCGCGGGACGGCGTGGCACGCTCAGACGCGGAGGGGCGCTGCCGACGAGGCGCGCCATCTCGGCGAACAGCTCACGCCAACTCGGGGCGCCGTGGTCGGCGAACAGGTACACGCGGCCGGCGGCGACGGGTGAACGCACCGCCAGCGCCACGCCGTCAGCGAAGTTCGTCGCGTAGGTCGTGTTCAGGACGCTCTCGCCGCGCTTCAGCAGCGGCATCACGCCGCGCGCGACCGCCCTCTCGACCCGCTCGAAGGTCGCGTCGCGCGCGCCGAAAGGCCACAGCCCCGGCCTGACGACGACGCCCTCCACGTCCGGTCTGGTCATCACCAGGTTCTCGGCGAGGATCTTCGAGTAGGCGTACGGGTTGGAGACGTTGTCGCGGGGCAAAGTGCGTGGGTCGGCGTCCCTGAACCCCCGGTAGGTGTGGACGGCGACGCTGGAGATGAGAACGAACCGTCTCGTGCCGGCCTTGGCCGCGGCGTCGAGCAGGCGTTGGGTCCCCAGTACGTTGGTCCGGTAGAACGCGTCCCATGGGCCCCAGTCGGCCGCCCGGGCCGCGGCGTGCACGACGGCGTCGACGCCCTCGAGCGCCCACGACAGGTCGCCTTGCTGGCTGAGGTCCGCCCGCACGACCTCCACGGGCGCCGTCGCCCGGGCCGAGGCCAGGTTCTCGACGTCGCCCCACGGCGACACCAGCGCCACGACCTCGTCGCCGCCGGCGACGAGCCCCTCGGTGATGTAGCTGCCGAGGAACCCATGAGCGCCGGTGACGAGCACCTTCACGACAGGAGGTTACCCGCGCGGGCGAGCAGGGCGACGTCCAAGGTCAGGCCGATCGCCAGGTGCACGAGCGCCGGGTAGAAGATCGACCTCGAGCGCACCGCCAGCACGCCGAACAGCAGGCTGGCGGGGAGGGCAGCCAGCACCTCGGGCAGGGGCTTCCCGAGGTGGACGAGCGTCGCGGCGAACGCCTGTAACCACACGGCCAGGCTGGTGCCGAACGGCGCCTCGAGTGCCCGCAGCAGGAAACCGCGGTAGAAGGCCTCGAAGGCCAGGTAGTAAAGCGCGTACAGCACGGCCCAGCCGGCCAGGGTGCCCAACGACCTGCCGATCTCCGTGCCCGCCCAGGGGTACGCGGCCGCCAGTTCGGACGCGCCCCCCGAGGCCAGCGCCACGAGCGGCACCGCCACGAGCGCGCAGACCCCGACGGCCGGCCAGCCGAAGCGAGGGTCGCCGCGCGTCAGGCCCATCTCCCTGAGGGTGCCCCCCGTGGTCGTGAACAGAAGGGCGGGCACCGCCAGCAGCGTGACGAGCGACCAGGTGATGCCAACCGCGACGGTTGGCAGATCGCGCGGGGCGTAGCCGATGAGCTGAGGCCCCGGCGTCGCCAGGTACCAGAACGCCACCTGCAGCACGGTGGCTGCCGAGAGCAGGAACCAGGTCCTGGAGCCGCGGCGTGTGAAGAGGGAGGCGAGGTCGCCGAGTAGCGCCCTCAGCGCCCCGCCCAGGGTCATAGCCCCTTCTGGAAGATCCTGTAGGTCTTGCTGCGCACGCCGCCGACGGCCTCGATAGCGTTGTTGATGCGCACGTTGTCCTCGAGGGTCCAGCCGCACTCACCACCGTTGATCCCACGCTCGCGGGCGCGCTTCACGACCTCGTGTATCAGCAGCAGGTCGTAGCCCTTGTTGCGGTGCTCTGGCAACACGCCGAGCATGACGAGGCGGGCCCTGTCGATGATCTGCTTGCGCCTCAGCAGGTGGAGGATGCCGAACGGTAGGAGCCGCCCGTTGAACCGCGCGAGCACCTGGTTGAGGTCGGGTACCGTCACGGCCAACGCCACGGGCTCGCCGCGGTACTCGAGGAACAGGACCAGCTCGGGGTCGATGATCATCTTGAGGTCGTTCGCCAGGTGCTCGACCTCGGCGTCGGTGAGGGGCACGTTGCCCCAGTTCTGCTCCCACGCCTCGGTGTGGATCGTCTTGAGTATCTCGATCTCGCGGTCGAAGCGCTTCATGTCGGCGGGCCGCACGACGATCGGGTAACGCGACTTGGTGCGCTCGGCGATGCGGTCGATGCGCTCGTCGAAAGGCTTGTGCGTGTCGAACTCGAAGCAGTAGAGGTCCTTGATCTTGCTGTAGCCCGCTCCCTCTACCCAACGTGGGTACTCCGCCGGGTTCTGCGGCATCATCACCGCGGGCTTGGCGTCGAACGCGTCCACCTGGAAGCCGGCGCCGTCGTTCATGCTCGGGTTGATGGGGCCCCTGACCGCCGTCAGGCCCTCGGCGGAGGCGTGGCTCTCCACGACCTGGAGCAACGCCTTCGCCGCCTCCTCGTCCTCCGCCTCGAAGAAACCGAAGAACGCCAGCTGCTCGTCGTGCACCCTGATGTGCGCGTCGTCGCGCACGTACGCCACCCGGCCCACCACGCGACCGTCGCGCTTGGCCAGGTAGAGCGCCTTCTCGGCGTGCCGCCAGAAAGGGTTCTTCTTCTCGTCGAGCATCTCGAACTGCGAGATGCGCAGGGGCGCCACCCAGTTGGGGTCGCCCTTGTACTTGGCGTACGGATAGTCGACGAAGGCTCTTACCCCGGCCCCGTCCTCCGCCTTCTCGACCGTGAGCTGCCCCACGGCGGTCCTCAGATGACGCCGAGCCGCCTGCCGACCAAGGCGAACGCGGACAGGAGCCGGTCGAGCTGTTCGGCGGTGTGGTTGGCGTTGACGCTGGTACGGATGATCGACTGGCCGTTGGGCACGCCCGGCGGCAGAGCGGGCGTGGTGAAGACGCCCTCCTCCCACAGGCCCTTCCAGAAGGCCATGGCCAGCTCGTCGGGCCCGACGAGCACCGGCACGATGGGCGTCTCGGACCCGAGGGTGTCGAAGCCCAGCTCGTTCATGCCGTTCCGGAGCCGGTGGACGTTCTCCCACAGCTGTACGCGCAGCTCGGGTTCGGCCTGCATGATCTCGAGTGCCTTGAGCGCCGCCGCCATCTGCATGGCCGGCAGGGCGGCGGTGAAGATGAACGGCCGCGCGGAGTGCTTCACGAACTGCACGACGGCCCTGTCGGCCGCCATGAACCCGCCGACGCTGGCCAGCGACTTCGAGAACGTGCCGATGACCACGTCTATCTCGTCCACCAGCCCGAAGTGGTCACCCGTACCGCGCCCGTCGGGGCCGAGCACGCCGGTGGCGTGGGCGTCGTCGACGATCAGCCTGGCGCCGTAGCGGCGCTTGATCTCCACGAGCTCTGGCAGCTTGGCGATATGGCCGCTCATCGAGAACACGCCGTCGGTGACGATGATGCGTCCACCCGGTCGGCCCGCGTCCTGCTCCAGGAGCCGGGCCAGGCCGGCGAGATCGTTGTGCTCGAACTTGCGCAACGAGGCGAACGAGAGCTTGGCGGCGTCGTACAGCGAAGCGTGGTTCTCGCGGTCGTAGTACAGGATGTCGTGCCTGCCGGCCAGGGCGGAGATCACCGAGAGGCAGCCCAGGTAGCCGGCCGAGAACGTGAGGGCCGACTCCTTGCCGAGGAACTCCGCGAGCCTGTGCTCGAGCTCCTCGTGCAGGGTCAGCGTCCCGGTCAGGAACCGCGAGCCGGTGCACGAGGTGCCGAAGTCGTCCAGCGCCGAGCGGGCTGCCTCCTTCAGACGCGGGTCCTGAGTGAGGCCCAAGTAGTCGTTGGAGCCGGTGATGACCATCTCGTGGCCGTTCACCATGACCGTGCCGCCCCGCTGGGAAGCTATCGGCTTGAAGTAGGGGTGCATGCCCGCCGCGGCGGCCTCGTCGGCCCGGCGGAAGGCGAACGCCTTCGCGAAGGCGTCCTCAGCCTTCTTCATCGTGACGGAGTGCGCTTCTGGTGGCGCTACCTCGGACAAGGGTTCCTCCAGGGGAGTAAGCGCCGTTGTGCCAAGGATGACCTCGCGGTACCCCGTACCGAAGTCGGCGCCAGCATGAATAACCCTACGGCACGGCCCGCTCCCAGGGCAAGGAGTTCTCACGTTCCTCGCCGCCCTGACGGGTAAGGGCGGCGGCGCTGCGAGGGCGCGAAGATGGGACCTGGGGACGCTGCCTAGGCCTCATCGGCAGAGGGCTCCCGGACACTGAAGCCCTCATCGCTCGCTGGTATCATCCGGGGAAAGCGCATCCAGGCGGGTTCCCACTGCCCGCTCGACACCTCGTCGTTGACACACCGCAGGAGATGACCTGACGTGTTGCTCGCTACGCCTCCCGACGACGCCACGAAGACCGCGGTAACGACCCGTCCAGCCGAAGCCTCAGACGCCCCGCTCGTGCACGGCCTCTACCTGGCCACACCGTCGTACTTCGACATCATCTCGATCCCGATTCCGACGCTCGAGGAGGTCAGCACAGACCTCGCCACCGCGGGAGCGGACCCACGCCGGCACGTCGAGCTGGTCCTCGTGCGGCCCGAACACGCCAGCGGCGTGCAACCGGTGATCGAAGATCCGGTGTCGGGCGGGGTCGTGGCTGGCTACCTCGACTACAAGCTCGACTACCCGGAGGTCGGCGACGCCACCGTCAACCTGTTGCTGGTCAGCCCCGGCCTCCAGAGCCGCGGCATCGGCGGAGCCTGCGCTCAGGACCTCGAGGCCCGCCTCAAGGGCAAGGTGCGCAGGCTGCTCGCCAGCATCTACGGGGAGAACCCCAGGGCGCGGCGCTTCTGGGAACGTCTCGGCTACACGTTCGCGATCGACGCGAAACCGCTCCTCGACTGGTACGCCAAGTCGCTGTCCTGAAGCGATCGCACACCACGCTGTCCGCAGCGCGGTAGCGTGGTGCGCTCATGTCAGCCGCGCCCGAGAAGACCGTCGTCAGCGTCTCGATCGGCTCCAAGACGCGGGACATGGACGACTACCTCGACCTGCTCGGCGTGCGGGTGCGTCTCCGGCGCCTCGGCACCGGGGGAGACCTGGCCGCGGCCCGCCGGTTGGTGGCCGAGCTCGACGGCCAGGTCGAGGCGATCGGCCTGGGCGGCACCGACCTCTACCTGCGGGTAGGTGACAGGCGGTACTACCTGCGCGACTCGCTGCGCATCGCCTCGGCCGCGCGGCGGACGCCCGTCGTCTGCGGCGCCGGTCTGAAGGACAGCCTTGAGCGCCATGCGGTCACGGCTCTCGACGAGCTACTGGGCTGGCGGGACAGGCGCGTGCTGCTGGTCAACTCCGTCGACCGCTTCGGGATGGCGGAGACGATCGCTGGGCTGGGCGCGGACGTCATGTTCGGCGACATCGTGTTCGGCCTCGGCGTCGACGTGCCCCTGAGGTCGCTCGGGACGCTGCGGCGGGTCGCCGCCGTGCTGCTGCCCGTGATCGCGCGGCTGCCGGTGAGGTGGTTCTACCCGACGGGATCCTCGCAGGAGTCGGCGGGCTCGCGACCCGGCCTGGCGCAGCACTTCGCTTGGGCCGACGTCATCGCCGGCGACTGGCACTACATCCGCCGCTACGCGCCACGTGACCTGGCAGACAAGGACGTGCTCACGAACACGACGACGCCGGCCGACGTGGAGATGCTCAGGAGCAGGGGCGCGAGGCGACTGATCACGACCACGCCACGGGTGGGCGGCAGGTCGGTGGGCACCAACCTCCTCGAGGCAGCGCTGGTCGCCGTGGAGGGCGCGAACGGGGAACTGGGCCGCGAGCGCTACGACCAGCTGATCGCGGAGGCGGGGCTGGGGCCGACGGTCGTGGACCTGCGGGCGTAGAGCCTGGCCGCCCGTGGTACCGGCGCGGGCGGCTGTGCCGTCTGCCACGCTCAAGGCCGGATGCTAGACTGGCCCGTCTCGGGCCCCTGTGTCACAGGCGGGGCCGAAAGAGCCGCCTGTCGGGGGAGACCCGGCTGCTTGAGTGCGGCCAGCTAGGGCAGTCGGAGGACAAGGGAACCTATGATCAGCGTTACAGACCTGCGCAGCGGCACCAAGGTCGAGATGGACGGCGGTCTCTGGGAGGTCGTCGATTACCAGCATCAGAAGATCGGCCGCGGCGGCGCCAAGATGGTCGCCAAGTTCCGCAACCTGGAGACCGGCTCGATCGTCGAGCGCTCCTTCAACGCGACGGAGAAGATCCAGGACATCTTCATCGAGTACCGGACGATGTCGTTCCTGTACGTCGACGGCGACCACTACACGTTCATGGACAACGAGACGTTCGAGCAGCCCACGCTGACGCGCGATCAGATCGGCGACGGCGCCAGGTTCCTCAAGGAGAACGTCGAGGTGACCGTCGACTACTACCAGGGCAGGCCGCTCAAGGTGACCCTGCCCAACGTCGTCGAGCTCGCCATCACGAGGACCGATCCCGGCGTGAGGGGCGACACGGTCTCGGGCGGGTCCAAGCCCGCGGAGCTGGAGTCCGGCGCCACGGTCAACGTGCCGCTGTTCATCGAGCAGGGCGAGGTCGTCAGGGTCGATACGCGCACCGGCGAGTACCTGGGTAGGGCCTGAGCGGCATGCAGGTAAAGGACATCAGGCGCCTGCTTGACGTACTCAAGGACACAGAGGTGAGCGAGCTGACGCTCGAGACGGGCGAGTACAAGTTGACTGTCAAGCTGGGCGCCGGCAACTACCAGGTGGCAGGGCCGGCGCAGGTCGTCGCGACCCAGCCCACCAGCGGGACGCCGACGCCCCAGCCCCAGGTCGCGGCCCAGGCGAGCAGCCAGCCGCCCGTCGCGGAGGCCGCCCCGGCTAGAGACGAGCGGCTGGTGGACGTGACCGCGCCGATCGTCGGCACGTTCTACTCTGCCCCCTCGCCCGACGCCCCGCCCTACGTGCGGGCAGGCGACAGCGTGAAGGCGGGCTCCGTGCTGTGCATCATCGAGGCCATGAAGCTCATGAACGAGATCGAGGCCGACGTCGCCGGCGTGGTCCGTGAGGTCCTCGTCGACAACGGCCAGCCGGTCGAGTACGGGCAGGTCCTCTTCCGCATCGAGCCGGACTGAAGGACGACAGCATGTTCCGTAAGATCCTCGTAGCCAACCGGGGCGAGATCGCCCTCAGGGTCGTGCGTGCCGCTCGCGAGCTGGGGGTACAGACGGTCGTCGTCTACTCCCAGGCGGACGAGAGCTCGTTGCCCGTGCTGCTCGCCGACGAGGCCGTGTGCATCGGGCCGCCGCCGGCCGGCAACAGCTACCTCAACGTCAGGAACATCCTGGCCGCCGCCGTCGTGACCGGCGCCGACGCCGTGCACCCGGGCTACGGCTTCCTCGCCGAGAACGCCGAGTTCGCCACGAAATGCGAGGAGCACAACCTCGTCTTCATCGGGCCCCGGCCCGAGAACATCGCCCGTATCGGTGACAAGTCCGCGGCTCGGGCCCTGGCCCAGGAGGCGGGCGTGCCGGTGACGCCCGGC
>Ga0079224_100013091_pt1 | contig 11531 bp, 8 predicted proteins | sample Stecom2015_FD_80414 | JGI IMG/M metagenome (GOLD analysis project Ga0079224, IMG submission 80414) | Agricultural soil microbial communities from Utah to study Nitrogen management - Steer compost 2015 | ecosystem: Environmental > Terrestrial > Soil > Agricultural land | place: USA: Utah...
CCAGCAGGACGGCATCGAGCCGTCGTGGGCGCAGGTCGGCGACAAGGTGCTGCTCACCTTCGCCAACTCCAACCACATCGTCGACGAGGCGCAGGCGTTCCCCGACTACGAGTTCGACCAGCGCGACGTGCCGGAGGCCGAGGACGCCGTGGCCGGCTACCACTTCACGTACTACAGCCGGTTCGCGATGTACTCGGGCGTGCCCGACGACCGGGTCGAGGCCGCGGCGACGCTCATGAGCTACAACCTCAACTCGCCCGAGCTGCTCGGCCTCGTCGGCCTGTCGGCCGGCGCACCGCCGAACGTCAACCTGCTCGACGCCTACGAGCCCGACGCGACGCCCGACGAGCAGAAGGTCATCGCGGTCACGCGCGAGATCGCACAGACCGAGCAGCGGCCGCGGTACGAGGCGCCCGCCGGGTCGGGCAGCTGGCGCGAGCTGATGATCCGCGAGCTCGAGGAGGTCACCCTCGGGCAGAAGACCGTGCCCGACGCCGCGGCGGCCTTCGTCGAGGCCGTCGAGGGCGAGATCGCGAGCGCATGATGGCACTCGCCTCGAAGGACACCGGCCGCCGGGCGCCCCGCGCGCCCGGCGCGCCCGGCGGGTCCGCCTCGCGCGCACCCCGCACCGGCGGCACGGCGCGGGGGCAGGGCCTCGTCGCCCACCTGTTCCTGCTGCCCTGGATGATCGGCATGGTCGGTGTGACCGCAGGCCCGCTCATCGCGTCCGCCGTGCTCGCGTTCACGGACTACGACCTGCTCAGCGCGCCGCAGTTCATCGGCCTCGACAACTTCACGCGTATGGCGGGCGACGAGCGGTTCTGGGCCGCCGTCCGCGTGACGCTCGTCTACGTGCTCGTGTCGGTGCCGTTGCAGCTCGCGTTCGCGCTGTTCCTCGCCGTCGTGCTCGACAAGGGCCTGCGCGGGCTGTCGCTGTACCGCAGCGCGTTCTACCTGCCCTCCCTGCTGGGCGGCAGCGTGGCCATCGCGATCCTCTGGCGGCAGATCTTCGGCGAGGAGGGCCTGGTCAACCACGTCCTCGGCTGGTTCGGGCTCGAGCTGGGCTCGTGGCTGCAGGACCCGTCGCTCGCGCTGTCCACGCTCGTGGTGCTCAACGTCTGGACGTTCGGCTCACCCATGGTGATCTTCCTGGCCGGCCTGCGGCAGATCCCCGAGGACCTCTACGAGGCCGCGATGATCGACGGCGCCGGCCGCGTGCGGCGGTTCTGGTCGATCACGATCCCGCTGCTGACCCCGATCATCTTCCTCAACCTCATCCTGCAGATGATCGGCGCCTTCCAGGCCTTCACGCAGGCCCACGTGGTCAGCGGCGGCAGCGGCGGCCCGCTCGACTCGACGCTCTTCTACACCCTCTACATCTACCAGCGCGGCTTCGTGAACTTCGACATGGGCTACGCGTCCGCGATGGCGTGGGTGCTGCTCCTCGTCATCGCCGCCGCCACCGCCGCGAACTTCGTCGTGTCGCGGCGCTGGGTCTACTACGGAGACGAATGATGGCTGCCACGGTCCGCACCTCGAGGGGGAGCCGCCTGCTGCGGCACGCCGTCCTCCTGCTGTTCGTGCTGCTCATGATCTACCCGCTCGTGTGGATGGTCGTGAGCTCGTTCAAGCCCAGCAACCTGATCCTGTCCCAGACGGGCATCGTCCCGACCGAGGTCACGCTCGACAACTACGTCGACGGCTGGGACGCGCTCGGCTCGCCGTTCACGCTGTTCCTGGGCAACTCGCTGCTCATCGGCGTCGGCTCCGTGCTCGGCAACCTGTTCTCGTGCTCGCTCACGGCCTACGCCCTGGCGCGGCTGAACTTCCGGATGAACAAGGTCTACCTCGCGCTGACGCTCATGACGATCATGCTGCCGTTCCACGTGCTCGTGATCCCGCAGTACATCCTGTTCGCCGAGCTGGGGTGGATCAACACCTACGTGCCGCTGCTGCTGCCCAAGTTCCTGGCCACCGACGCGGTGTTCATCTTCCTCATGGTGCAGTTCATCCGGTCGCTCCCGCGCGAGCTGGACCAGGCCGCGATGATCGACGGCGCCGGGCCGTTCCGGATCTTCTGGTCCGTGATCCTGCCGCTCATGCAGCCCGCGCTCATCACCACCACCATCTTCACCTTCATCTGGACGTGGAACGACTACTTCGGCCCCCTGCTGTACCTCACCCGGACCGAGCTGTACACGGTCCCCGTGGCGCTGAAGTCGCTGGTCGACACCGAGACGACGAGCGGCATCGGCACGATGTTCGCCATGTCGCTGATCTCGCTGGTGCCGATCGTGCTGTTCTTCGTCTTCGCTCAGCGCTACATCATCAAGGGCATCGCGACGACGGGAATCAAATGACGGCTATGCGAACGGCACAGCGCACCCGGCTGGGCGGCGAGCACCGCTGGACCCAGCTCACCTTCGTGGAGAACGACCCGCTCGACTTCGACCTCGACGCCTGGGCCGACGTCATGGACCGCACGGCGTCCACCGCGGTCTGCATCAGCGCCGGCGGCTACGTGGCGTACTACCCCACGAAGGTCGGGCTGCACCACCGCAGCATCCACCTCGGCGACCGCGACCTGCTCGGCGAGGTCGTCGACCTCGCCCGCTCGCGCGGCATGGCCGTCATGGCCCGGGTGGACCCCCACGCGGTGCACCAGGACGTCGCCGACCAGCGCCCCGAGTGGATCGCCCGCACCGAGGACGGCGGGCTGCGGGAGCACTGGGCGATGCCGGGCATCTACCTCACCGACGCGTTCGGCGGGTACAGCTGGGAGCTCACCACCGAGGTGCTGCGCGAGATCGCCCGCGAGTACGACGTCGACGCCCTGTTCGCCAACCGGTGGCAGGGCCACGGGCCGGGCTACACCGAGGCGACCGAGCGCGAGTACCGGGCAGCGACCGGCCTGCCGCTGCCCCGGTCCGCCGACCCCGCCGACGGCCCGGCATGGGCCACCTACCGCGCCTGGCGCCGGACCCGGCTCAGCGAGCTCGTCGCCCACTGGGACCGCGCCGTGCAGGACGTCGCCCCCGACGTCCGCTTCGTGCCCAACCTCGGCTCGTTCACCGCCGCCGACCTCGAGCCGCGCGTCGCGCGCTCCGTGCCGTTCCTGCTCGTCGACCACCAGGCCAGGGGCGACGGCGAGGCCCTGTGGGCCGCCGGACGCGACGCCAAGCGCGTGCGCGCGCTGCACCCCGGCAAGCCCGTCGGGCTCATCACGTCGGTCGGCCCCGAGTCGCACGACTTCCGGTGGAAGGACTCCGTCAACGCCGCGGTCGAGACCACCGGGTGGATCGTCGATGGGTTCGTGCACGGCGCCTTCCCCTGGTACACGAAGTTCGCCGCCCGCATCCACGACCCGCGGTGGATCCCCGCCGTCGAGCGCGCCTTCAGGCTGCACGAGGCCGTCGCCGCCGACCGCGCCGACGAGCGGCCCGTCGCCGAGACCCTCGTCTGGGACGCCGACGCGCACACCGCCTCCCGCCGCGTCCGCGACGCCGCGTCCGGCGTCTACCAGGTGCTCGTCGAGCTCGGTGTGCCGTTCGAGTACGTCGGCCCCGGGTCGCTCGGGGTGCTCGAGCGGCCGGGGGTACGGCTCGTCGTCGTGCCCGAGGTGACGCAGGTGCCCGCGGAGGCCGCCGACGCGCTCGCGGCGTTCGCCCGGTCCGGCGGGTCCGTGCTGCTCACCGGCGGCGGACCTGATGTCGCCGGGCGCGGCCCCCTCGTCACCGAGCTGCTCGGCGTCGAGGTGGCCGAGCGACGCGACGGGATCGTGCGCAACAACTACGTGCAGCGCGAGCCCGGCGGCGCGCTCCAGGACGGGTTCGGGGACGCGCGCCGCATCGTCGGCGGCACCCGCCTCGTCCGCTTCGGCCCCCTGCCCGACGACGCCGAGGTGGCCTGGCGCTTCGTCCCCGACCACCCCGACCTGCCCATGGAGGAGGTCTACCCCCGGTCCGAACCGACCGAGCCCGCCGTCTTCGGCGCACCGCTCGGCGCCGGCCGCGTCGACGTCGTCGGCTTCAACGCCACCGAGCTGTACTGGCAGGCGCTCCAGGCCGACCACCTCACCCTGCTCGGCAACGCCGTCCGGCGTGGGCTCGGCGACGGGGTCGCGGCCGCGGTGCGCGGCCCCGGCGTGCTCGACGTCGCGACCTGGGCCGGGGAACGGTCGTTCACCGTGCTCGCCGCCAACCTCACCGACCCGATGATGATGCGCGGGCAACGGCGGCGGGTGTCGCCGCTCGACGGGGCACGGGTGGAGCTCGACCTGGACAGGGTGGGGGCGCTCGCGGGTGGTGCTGTGCCGGGTGGTATGCCGGGTGGTGCGCCGGGTGGTGCGCCGGGTGGTGCGGCGCCGGGTGCCGTGCGGGTGCAGGTGCTCGGCGACGCGGGCTGGGTGGATGCCGCGCCGGTGGCGCACGGCCGCCTGCTGGAGGTCCCGCTGCCCCCGGTCCGCGAGCTGGCCGCGGTCCGCCTCACCTGGTGACGCCACGCTCCTGATGCCCCGCGCCGCCCGCTGAGATCTGGTGTTCGCGGCGAGATCTGGTCGTGTTCGGCCAGATCTCGCCGCGAACACCAGATCTCAGCGGCCGGTGGCGGGTACCCGGCGGGGCGTCAGCGCGGGGCCGGGCCCGTGGAACCGCGGACCACCAGGACGGGGCGCTCCAGGGGGACCGGCTCCTCCACCGTCTCCCCCAGCAGCGCGAGCACCGTGGCCGCCGCCGCCCGCCCGCGCTGGAACGCGAAGCGCTGCACGGTGGTCAGCGGCGGGTCGACCCACTCGCCCAGCGTGAGGCCCTCGAAGCCGACCACCGAGATGTCGTCGGGCACGCGGAGCCCGGCGGCCTGGATGGTGCGCATCCCGGCGATCGCCATGGTGTCCGTGCCGTACAGGATCGCTGTCGGCCGCACGGGCCCCGCGAGCAGCGCCGTCGTCTCCTCGGCGGCCCGGGCGGGCGAGTACTCGACCGGGACGACGGCGTGCGGCTGCTGCCCGTGCTCGGCGAGCCGCTCGACGAACGCCTCGCGGCGCCGCAGCGGCAGCACGAAGTCCTGCGGGCCGCTGACGTACGCGATGCGCTCGTGGCCCAGGCCGACGAGGTGGTCGACCGTCTCGGCGATGCCTGCGCCCGGAGGGTCGACGTCGACGTACTCGATGGCGCCCGGCTTCCACGGTTCGCCGACCAGCACGGCGGGCAGGCCGAGCTGGGCCATCAGCTCCGGGCGGGTGTCGCCGACCATCGAGTTGGTGAGGATGATCCCGTCCATCCGCTGCCGCTCGGCGAGCGTGCGGTAGAAGTGGTGCTCGTCGTGCTGCCCGGGGATGAAGACGTTGAGCAGCAGGCCGTACTCGCGCGGGCTGAGCACCGACTCGATGCCCGAGATGAAGTCCATGTTGCCCGCGCCGACGCCCGGCACCTTCGAGTCGCTGCTCAGCACGAGGCCGATCGCCTGGGCGCGTGCGGTGCGCAGCGCGATCGCCGCGGCGTTGGGTCGCCAGTTGAGCTTGCGGGCGGCGTCGCGGATGCGCTCAGCCGTCGGCTCGGAGATGCGCCCGGTGCCGTTGAAGACCTTCGAGACGGCGCCCGGCGACACCCCCGCCAGTGCCGCCACGTCGCTGATCGTCGGACGGCCGCTGCCGCGCGCTCTCCGGGGCGTCTTCGGTGTCGTCATGGGGCACTCATCTCGTGCGCCATCCTACGTGGTCAATCGGTGCACCACGGCCCGGACGGGGCCGTGGTGCGCACCGTCAGCGCAGCCGCAGCGTGGCCACGAGCACGCCCGTGAGGCACAGCGCACCGCCGACCAGCGCGACGGGCGCCGGCACCTCGCCGAGGAAGGCCCACGACATGAGCACGGCGAGCGGGGCCGCGGCGTAGGTGGCGGCGGCGAGGCGGCCCGCCGTCGTCCGCGTGAGGGCGTACCCCCAGGTGGCGAACGCGACGGCGGTCGGGAAGACGCCCAGGTAGACCATGCTCAGCGTGGCGGAGGTGGACGCGGCCGACAGCTCGGCGAGCAGGGCGGGAGCGAACGGCAGGGACGCGACGGTGCCCGCGAGGCAGCCGAGCCAGGTCATGGTCAGGGCGTCGACGCGGGGCAGCAGCCGCTTCTGCAGGATGGTGCTGCCCGCGTAGACGAACGCCGCGGCCAGGCCGAGCGCGACGCTGACGCCGTCGGAGGCGCCGCCCGACGTGGCCAGCGCGATCCCGGCGACGCCGACGAACGCGATGCCGATGCCGGCGAGCAGCCGCGCGGGGAAGCCCTCGCCGAGGGTGAGGCCCGCGAACACCGCGATGAGGATCGGCGCGAGCCCGACGAGGAGCGAGGCGGTGCCGGCGTCGAGCGTGCGCTCGGCGGCGTTGAGCGCGACGTTGTAGAGCCCGAACCACAGCACGCCCCAGACGACGACCCCGGCCAGCACGCGGCCGCGCGGCAGCCGGAGCCTGCCGCTGAGCCCCGCCATGACGGTGAGCGCGAGCGTGCCGACGAGCACCCGCCCGAGCGTGAGCGCGCCGGGGGAGTAGTCGAAGCCCGCCGCCCGGATGCCGATGAACGCCGAGCCCCACAGCACGACGGTGACGGCGGCGGCGAGCGGGACGAGGAAGCTGCGGGCAGGCGCCGGGGTCGCCGAGGCGTCGGCGCGGGTGGCGGTCGTGGTCATGACACCGATCGTCGCCCCGCACGACCATGAAGCACCAGCGATTGTTCCTTCATCCGGATTCAGTGTCGCTGTAGAGTGGGGTCATGCTCGACGTCCACCGCCTGCGCGTCTTCCGCTCCGTCGTCGCCTCCGGGTCGATCGGCGCCGCCGCCGCCAACCTCGGGTACACGCCGTCCGCCGTGAGCCAGCACGTCTCGGCGCTCCAGCGCGAGACCGGCCTGAAGCTGCTCGCGCGGCACGGTCGTGGCATCCGCCCCACCGCCGCTGGGCTCGCCCTGGCCGCGCAGGCCGACGGCGTGCTCGAGCGGCTGGGCGAGGCGGAGTCGATGATCGCCGACCTGCGCGCAGGCCGGACCGGTTCGCTCTCGCTCGCGTACTTCGCCTCCGTGGGCTCCGCGTGGCTGCCGGGCGTGGTCCGCGTGCTCACCAGCCGGTTCCCGGGCGTGCGCCTCGACCTCGAGCTGGCCGAGCACATCCCCGACAAGACCGAGGACCGGGCCGACGTGCAGGTCGCCATCGCGCAGACCGGGTTCGACCCCGGCACCGGCTTCACCGCACACCACCTGCTCGACGACCCGTACGTCGTCGTCCTGCCCGAGGGGCACCGGTTCGCCGGGCAGGACGAGGTCGAGCTCGCCGAGCTGGCCGAGGAGTCGTGGGTGGACAACGACTTCGCGCGCGGCTGGTGCCGCCGCAACCTCCTGGAGGCGTGCACCGCGGCGGGCTTCAGCCCGACGTTCCACGTGGAGGCGCACGACTACCCGACGGCGATGGCGTTCGTCGAGGCAGGCATCGGCATGACCGTGCTGCCCGAGCTGGGTGCCGCGCACCTGCCGCCCGGCACCGTCGCGGTGCCCGTCGTGCGGCCCACCCCGGTGCGCTCGATCTACGCCGTCGTGCAGGACGCCGTGGCGCACACGCCGCCCGTCGCGGCCGCGCTGGAGGCGCTGCGCGAGGTCGCCGTCGCTTCGCGAGCCGTGCTGTCACCCGCATAGGGTTGGGGCGTACCGGCGCCGGGGACCCCCGGTGCCCTCCCGATCGAGAGGCAATCCTCGTGACCACGCTTCCTACCGCCTCCGGCAGCTTCGGTGACAAGCCCGAGCTGACGTTCCCCGAGGGCGGCGCACCCGCCGGCCTGCAGGTCCAGGTGCTCTCCGAGGGCAACGGCCCGGTCGTCGAGGCCGGGCGCACCATCGTGGTGAACTACCTCGGCCAGACCTGGGGCGGCCACGTCTTCGACAATTCCTACGACCGCGGCACGACCATCGACTTCCCGATCGGCGTCGGTGCGGTCATCGGCGGCTGGGACAAGGGCATGGTCGGCCAGAACGTCGGCTCGCGCCTGATGCTGTCGATCCCGCCGGAGCACGGCTACGGCTCGCGCGGTGTGCCGCAGGCCGGCATCGGCGGCACGGACACCCTGGTCTTCGTGGTGGACATCGTCGCGGTCAGGTGACCCCCCGCTGAGTGCGGGATCTTCGCCCCTTTCCGTGTGCCAGAGGGGCGCGGATCCCGCACTCAGCGTCTCAGGACGTGGGCGGGTAGGAGACGACCTGCGGGCTGGCGAAGCCGCCGACCGCCGGGTCGCCCGTGTCGTTGATCACGTGGTTGATGCCGCCCGAGCCGTTGAGGAAGACGCTCGTCATCGACCGGAAGCGCACCCCCGCCGTCCGGGGCGCCTGGATGCCCGACTCGACGCGGATGTCCACGCCCTGGTTGAAGAACGAGTACACCCCCAGGCCGACCGCCTCGTGCCGGCTCACGCCGTCCGCCACGCGGTACGACGCCCAGCCCGGCCGGTCGCCGTCCCGGTACGCGTCCTGCGACGGCGGGTCGTACGGGATCTCGCTCTGGTAGAAGACCGTGCGGCCGCGCTCGCCGTTCCACACCGTCTGGTTCTCCTGGTAGTGCTCGACGAACAGGCCGGTCGCCGTGACGTCGTCGCCGTTGACGACGACGCCGTGGGCGCCGGTGTTCGCGTCCCAGCCGATGCCCTGGCCGTGGTCCCCGCGCCAGGCCCAGATGTGGTCGAGCAGCGTGTGGTCGGCGTTGACCTCGATGGACGTCACGGCCTTGCCGACCCAGGGGCCGCCCACGCGGACGAACACGTCGCTCAGCGTGGTCGGGTCGGACGCGTCGCCGCCGGCGCCGCCGGGCGTGCCCACGCGGACCAGCGTCTCGGACTCCGGCACGTTCGCGTCCACCGTGATGCCCGCGACGACGACGCCGGGCACGTCGCCGATCTCGAGCGCCGCCGTGCCCGCCGTCGGCGTGAGCGACGCGTAGCCGAGGCCGAGCACGAGCGTGCGCGGGTTCTCGACCTGGATCGGTGCGTCCAGCTCGTACACGCCGGGCGTCAGCAGCAGGTGCTTGCCGCCGGCGACCGCCGCGTTGATCGAGGCCGCCGTGTCGGTGTCCGCGCGGGCGACGTACACGTCCGCGATGTCGATGGTGCGGCCCGACGCCGCGTCCGTGCCCCAGTCGACGCCCTGGCTGTCGGTCCGCGCGTGGGGCACGAACACCTTGAGCTCGCCGTCGGAGCCACGGAAGAGGAACGGTGCCTCCCGGCTCACCGGCGTGCTGTCGAGCGTGGTCTTCACGCCGCGCACGCCGTCCCCGAGGTCCTGGCCGAAGTCCGTGGCCGGGGCGCCCTCGACGCCGGAGAACACCATGTTCCAGACGCCGCCGTCCCAGGTGCCGACCTCGCTGTTGCGCGTGAACCACTGCTGCTGGGATCCGGTGGTGATCGTGCCGGTCACGCGCGAGTTGGCGAGATAGCCGCCCGAGGCGAACTCACCGTACCGGCCGAACACGGTGAGGCTGCCGCGCACGTCGACGCGCCGCATCGGCGCCGCCTGCGAGACGGCCCAGCGCATCTGGTGCGGCTCGGTGACGCCCGCGGGGAACGGTCGTGCGGCGTCCTCGCCGACGGGGCGCTGGATCGGGTTGAACGCGAGGTTCGACATGGAGCGCCAGAACCGGGTGAGCGAGCCGGGGTCCGCGCACGCCCAGGGTTCGTCCGGGCAGCCGACGACGGGCTCGACGTGCAGCGCACCGTTGATGAGCACGTCGCCCGGCTGGGCGCCGAGGCCCGCGATCGACTCGTAGTACCCGACCTCGGCGTTGACGATGCCGGTCGCGGTGGCCGGGTCGTCCTGGCCCTCCGCGCTGCCGTACGTGCCGGGCTCGAAGAACACCTGGTGCCGGTCGAGGCTGAACTCGGCCTCGTCGTCGACCGTGTCGAGGAAGGCGTTGATCTGGTCGGTGGTCCACGTCTCGTCGATGAACGTGACGTTGGGTCCGAAGTCGGGGTCCGCGGCCGTCGGGGCGTCCTTCCCTGGCTTGCCGGGTCTGGGCTTCCCGGGGCGGGGCTTGTGCTTCCCCGGCCCGGCGGGCTTGTGCTTGCCCGCGTGCTGGCCGGGGTGGGCCGCCATCGCTCTGCCGGGGCCGTCGCCGGGCGCCGCGGTGGCGGGCAGCGCCGTCACCGCGGTGCCCGCGGCCAGCGAGGCCGCGACCGCCGCGACGGCGGCACCGCGCAGGGTGGTTCGGAGTGTCATCGTCGACGTCCTTCGTGCTCGGGGCAGGCCGGCGGCCCGTGCGGGCGTGGCCGGTCGTGCTGCCGTGCGGGTGCACCCGGACGGGCGCTCCGTCAGGCTAACCGCGGTCTACTGACAGATCAGTAAGTGATTCCCGCAGGCTTCGTGCCACGCTGCGGATCAGGCGCGTGCGACGCTCCGCACCACGGTGAACCGGCGGTTCTGCGCGACGTGCTCCGTGCGCCCGACGGCGCGCTCGAGCGCGGCTCGGTAGTGCAGGCCGGTGTTGAAGACGGTCCACAGCTCGCCGCCCGGGCGCAGGACACGGCCCGCCGTCGCGAACATCCGGTGCGCCGCGTCGGTGCTCAGTGCGGCGCGGTCGTGGAACGGCGGGTTGAGCAGCACCAGGTCGGCCGAACGGTCGGGGAGCGTCGAGCCGGCGTCGTCGCGCAGCACGGTGCCCGCGACGCCGTTGGCGGCGAGCGTCGCCCGGGCCGAAGCGCAGGCCGCGGCGCTGCGGTCCGTGGCGACGACGTGGGCATGCGGGTGGCGCAGGCCCAGCACCGCGGCGAGGATGCCGGTGCCGCAGCCGAGGTCGACGACGGTGGGGTGCGCGGCCGCCGGGGCGGGCCAACGGTCGGCCTGGGCGAGGAGGAAGCGGGTGCCCTGGTCCAGGGCCGCTCCGGCGAACACCGCCCCGTGCGCGACGACGGTGAGCCCGGTGGGCCGGTCGGCGTCCTCGCGGGCGTCGCTGCCGACCAGGGTCGCGGCGCGGACGATCTCGGGGTCCGTGAGCCGCGCGGTCACGGGGTAGGACGGCGCGCCGATGTCGGCCCGCGGGCCCCGCGCGACCAGCAACCGGGACTTCTGCCGGGCCAATGAGGCGCTGACCTGGCCGAACGACGCGGCGAGCACGTCGTTCATCGCGTGGGTCATGTGCTTGACCCGCCCGCCCGCGAGCAAGATGACCTCGGGGTCAGCTTCGCGGGCGACGAGCTCGGCGACCTCCGTCAGCTCTGCCAGCGACTTCGGTAGCTGGAGGAGTACGAGCCGCGCGCCGCGGACGAGCTCGGCGGACAGGTCGTCGTGGACCGTGTAGCCGAACGTGCCGGCGCCGTGGGCCTCGCGCAGCGGGCCGCTCACCAGGTCGCTGTTCGCGTCGAGCGCGGCCTCGGCGGTGAGTGCGTCCGTGTGCACGTCGACGTGACGGGCGCCGAGCGCGAGAGCGCCGATGGTCAGGGCACCGAACCGGTCGCCGAGGATGACCGCGCGGTCATGTTCGGGGGCGGGGCCGGCGGCCTCGGCGGCCCCGGCGGCCTCGGCGG
>Ga0079224_100013092_pt1 | contig 11531 bp, 8 predicted proteins | sample Stecom2015_FD_80414 | JGI IMG/M metagenome (GOLD analysis project Ga0079224, IMG submission 80414) | Agricultural soil microbial communities from Utah to study Nitrogen management - Steer compost 2015 | ecosystem: Environmental > Terrestrial > Soil > Agricultural land | place: USA: Utah...
ATTTGCGACTGCATCCGTTTTGGAGGTACCTGAAATTGTGCCAGATTTTTTCCCGAATTTATCTCTACCTTCATACTTATACCTAGGCATTGGTTGTTCCCTCCTGCAAATATGGCTCGGCAATATCCTTTGCTACTGTCCCCGCACGAACTAATTCTAGCAGGTCATTTTCCAGGGTGTGCATTCCTTCTGCACGACTTGTTTGCATGACATTTTTGATTTGGTGGTTTTTCTCATTACGAATCAAATTCGCAACTGCAGCATTATTTAGCAGTATTTCAGTTGCTGCTCTTCGACCTTTTCGATCAACTGTCGGAAACAGTCGTTGGGATATCACACTAACAAGAACATTTGCAAGTTGGATTCTAATTTGTGGTTGTTGTGAAGGTGGAAATACATCGATAATCCGGTCAATTGTTGACGGTGCATTCACTGTATGTAATGTCCCCAACACAAGATGACCCGTTTCAGCTGCTGTGATGGCAGTATGGATCGTTTCTAAATCTCTCATTTCCCCCACAAGAATGACATCTGGATCCTGTCTAAGAGCTGCACGTAGACCGTTTGCGAAGTTAAGTGTGTCACTTCCAATTTCCCGCTGTTCAATGATACTTGCACCATGCCTATGCAAATATTCAATTGGATCCTCCAACGTAACAACGTGTTTACTCATCGTTTGGTTAATGAATTGTATCATAGCTGCTAATGTCGTTGATTTTCCACTTCCGGTTGGACCTGTTACAAGTACCAAGCCTTGTGGCTTTTGACATACTTTCTTTAGAACTTGAGGGAGTTTTAAATCCTCAATGGTTGGAATCGAAGTTGGGATGACTCGAAAAGCAATTGCTAGAGTTGTTCTTTGTTTATAAACATTTACTCGAAAGCGCGAGACTCGTTCGATTCCATATGAAAAATCAAGTTCACCCTTTTCTTTGAAATAGTCCCACATATCTTCAGGAACTATGGATTTAGCGATTTCTTCAATCATTGCTGGCCTTATTATGTCTTTTCCATATCTCTTTAAATCACCATTTATTCGAAAAATGGGTGGAACACCAGCGGTGATATGAATATCAGAAGCTTTCAATTCATGTGCTGAACGTAATATTTTATTTATTTGATCTTTCATTTTACTCTCCACCTATTCAGCAATGGTAACTCGAAGAATTTCCTCAGTTGTTGTAATTCCTTGTTTCACCTTTAATAGACCATCATCAATCAAAAAGATTGTCCCATTTTTGATTGCTACTTCACGTAGCTTAGAATAGGACTCTTTATTCATAATCATTCGTCTTAACTCATTATCAATCACTAACAATTCATGAACGGCTACTCTACCTTTATATCCTGTTTCATTACACGTTCCACACCCTTTACCTCGATTCACTTTATCAACGGTGATTCCTCTTTTTGCAAAGATTTCTTGTTCACGGATGGTTGGTTCTTCTAATTGTCCACAATCTCGGCAAACACGCCGAACTAATCGTTGAGCAACTACACCTGACAAGGATGAAGCTACAAGAAAAGGTTCGACCCCCATATCAATCAATCTGGTGATCGTTCCAAGGGAATCATTTGTATGTAGTGTACTTAATACCAAATGTCCTGTAAGCGAGGCTCTAATCGCAACATCTGCTGTCTCGCGGTCTCGAATTTCCCCCACCATAATGATATTTGGATCTTGACGTAATATTGCACGCAACCCATTAGCAAATGTCATCCCAACATTCGCATTTACTTGGATTTGGTTTATTCCTTCGAGTTGATACTCGACTGGGTCTTCAACGGTAATTATATTTACATCCTCTGAGTTTAACTGGTTTAAGGCTGCATAAAGTGTTGAAGATTTACCCGATCCAGTTGGACCTGTTATTAATACAATTCCAGTCGGCTGCTGAATCAACTTCTTGAACCGTTGTAAATTCACTTTATTAAAACCTAACTGAGAAAGATTATTTAAAGAACTACTTAAGTCTAGAACCCTCATGACAATCTTTTCGCCATATACCGTTGGTAAGGTCGATACCCTCAAATCAATATGATGGGCTTCCAAACCTACTTTAATCCGCCCATCCTGTGGGACACGACTTTCGGTAATATCCAGGTTTGCCATAATTTTAATCCGTGCAGTTAATACATTTTGCATGCTACGTGGTAACGCTCTTTCAGTGCGCAAGACACCATCTACACGATAACGAAGGACGACCTTTGTTTCATGAGGGTCTAGATGAATATCACTTGCACGCTGCTGTACAGCATTTTGCAGGATTTGATTGACTAATTTAACAACAGGTGCATCCTCATTTGTAATCTTTTCTTCTTGTATGTCAGTTGGAGCCTCATCAAGGAATTCTTTTACACCATCATCTAAATCATAGAACTTATTAATCGCCCGTAAAATCTCATCCTTTGAAGCAATCGCAGGTTCAATATGAAAGCCTGTCCTTAGACGCAAATCTTCAATTGCATAAAAGTCCATTGGGTCTGCCATTGCGACATATAGCTTGTCCCCTTCTTTTCGGAGAGGTATAAGTTGATATCTTCTTGCCATTTCTCTAGGAATTAACGAGATGAGTGACGTATCAATTGGATAACGGAATAAACTTACATGCGGTATACCCAATTGAAATTCTAGCACCTCAATCAGTTGCTGCTCTGTTATCAATCCTTGTTGAAGAAGTACGTCACCGAGCTTTTGTGATTCCGATTTATTTTTAAGAGCTTGTTGCAATTGCTCTTCTGTTATTAGCCCTGCCCCAACCAGTAAATCTCCCAAACGTTTTCGAGTATTCCGCATGGTATCCCCTCCCTAAGATTTTTGCAAATGCAATGGATCAGGATCTTCCCAAAGGTCTGTTTCAGAGTTATCTTTAGAATTCTCTTCTCCGTTCTCACTTAACGGATTTTCATTCGGTAGATTCGGATCTACATCAGGATCTGTTCCATTCGAATCCTCATCTAGAGAATTCGTTTGTTGCTCCTTCTCAGGAACTAGAATACTTTGAACTTCAATGATTGGAATTGGTGGATAATAATCTTGTGCAACCAAAACACGTTGTTCTAATTGCCCTCTTTCTTTGATAATGCGATATATTTTTCCTACTTTGCCTTCTACACCTTTTTGTTTCACAATACTTTGGCCTCTTTTTAAGGTACTATCAAATTGCTTAATTTTTTTGGGATCAAATGACTCCTCATCTTTGATTACAATACTGATTTCTTGTGGCATTTCAGCACCTGTAAGTTGTACCTCGAAACCTTTGTCTATTAAGGAAAAATTAAGTTTATATTCGTATGGATTTTTATTGTAAATGATAAGATCCTTCTTTTCCTTCTCAATCATCGCTTCATGACCAAAAGCTGCATATGAGGGTAATTTATCACTTACATGGCGTTCAACTATATCAAAATTCGTTGATAATATAGTTGAATAGATACCTGTTGCAATTATGCTTAATGTCTCATTGGAATATTTATTTAATACATCATTTTCTAACAGTAATTTTGACAAGGAAAACGGACTATTTGCGGGAATTGTTACATTCCCGAACTCCTTAACCCATTTCATTAGACCACTTTCATCGTTTATATGGTTTATGGTAACTTGTGATACTACATTACCTTCATTTACCGTTGTATAATGTCCAAGGTTAAAAGCTAATTCCCCTGGATGTAATGTTTGGGCTGGTTGCTGCAATTCGCTTTTCAACTTCTCCATATCGATTTCCTGCTCATTATTCTGTTTCAGTTCATTGACTACTTGGTTAAGTACATTTTCATTGATAGTTGCCAGCAAGGGATTCTGTTTCCCAGCCTCAGCAGTATTTATGCTGTTAAGAATATCAAAACTAAATACTTGACGTTTCTCTAATACATACACTTCTTCCTCACCTGAAATAATTGAAAGTTTGCCCACGTCATACCATGTTTCGATATCACTTAAGATGTATGTTTTTGCTTCCTCTTTTGTTAAGCTTGATACGTCTACTGGTCCAATCTTTGTACCTTTTTCGAAAATACCATTTGCAAAAAAGGCATGGTATGTAGTTGCTCCAACGGTCGAGAAAAGTGAAATACATAATACACTGATTAAGAGTAAACTAAAAATTTTCACCAGAATTTTCTTTTGGATTCGCATATTTCTTCCCCTCACAACCAACCGTATTGTTATAAAAATCAAACGTAACTGTAATTAAATTGTAGTGTCCCCAGTTAAATCACATGATTATCTGTTATGGGTATAAAGTCTCTTAGTAATTTATTCCTATACTCATCTTCATTCTATCTGAAAATATGAAAATACAAAAGTAGCATTTACATACATTTTGTAGTAATTTGTTGATTGTTGTAAATTTGTAAAAAAACTTTAATCTCCTATTGCTGCATATTTAAAATAATGTCGTATAATAATCTAAAATAGGTAATTAGTCATGTAATAAAAAATTTTATGGTATAAAGGGTGATGATTAGAAATGGATAAACTCTCTTTTAAATCAGTATTATCTGATAAGGGGATAAGTTTAATTGAAATACTCGTTTCAATCGTCATTCTTTCCATTATCGTTGTCTCTTTCATAACTTTATTTGTGCAATCTGCAAAAACGAATCGAGTTTCAGAGGATATTATTGATGCAACTTATGTTGCTCAAAGTACGATTGAAAATATTTATAATATAAGTAAGTCTTCTACAAGTTATAATGGCAAAAATGTAGTAGACGAAGATGCCTGCAAGCCTAGCTGCCAGTTCATAAAGAACGAAAGTGGATATGAAATACAGATAACGATTGAAAATAATGACTTACATACAGTTCTAGTAGAAGTTTATAATCGTACAACTGGCAGAAAGGAAGCCCAGATGGAAACACTATTAAATTGGAAATAATAGAGGGTGTTTTGATGACAAGAAATAATAAAGGGATTACATTAATTGAATTATTAGCAGTTCTAGCCCTTTTATCTATGGTTCTTCTTTTAGCGACTTCAGTTCATCTTTTCGGCCAAAAACAAATGTCGAATCAAACCTCTCAGATTGAAAACCAGGCGAATGTTCGATTAGCGATTAATATTTTGACCAAAGAAATACGAAAAGCTAATAGGACGGAAGTTTCTAATAATGTTCTAACAATTAACAATACAGATACTTATACCTTAGAAAAAAATGAAATCACAAAAAATGGAGTAGCCATCATTTCGTCAATTAAGGACCTAAAAATAAGTAAAGATGGCAATAAAATTAAAATTGACGTCACAAGTATTCCAGATAAAAACAATCAAGAAGTAGGTTTATCGACGGAGATTTTTATAAGAGAGTAGGTGAAGCCGTGATAAAAAGGGAGAGACTTCACAAGTATATTCAAAATGAAAATGGTGTTGCCTTGTATGTTGTATTATTAGTGCTAATTGTCATCTCTCTTTTGGGACTGGGAATCATGGGATTGGCAGTAAATAATGTAAAAATGAGTTCCAATGAGCGGAATCATCAATCAGCATATTATATTGCTGAAGCAGGTGCAACCAAGGTTTTAAGTAATATTAGTAAAAATGCGTGCACAACTGATTTTGAAGAACAATATTTGAATAAAGAGATTCAATATCATTCATTTAAAGAATCTTTTGGTGAGAAACCTAAGGCATCTATTACGATAAAACCACTCGCTAATGATACATATCTTTTAAATTCAGAAGGAGAAATTGGAAAAAGCAAACGAACAGTTGAAAGTACATTTAAAATAAATTGTAAAGAAGATGGTAAGGTACCCATCGAAATATTAAGTGACCTTGCTGTTTTTTCTCACGGTGAAATGAATCTAATTTCAACTGTTACAGGAAATATCGGTACAAATTCAACTGCTAATGGGTCCATATTTATTGATTGGGGTATGGCAAATTATACAGGAGTGATCAATCTAGCACCTGGCGCAAATCCCAATAATATTATTGATACTGCATATTCAATGTCTGGTTTAAAACCAACTTTCAATCATATGCCAGAAGCTAGGTTATATACACTCCCAGATTTCCCTAACTATCCAGAAGGTCTTCCAAGACATCCCAATATTTATCTTAGTGGAAATATGAAAGAAATAATCAATTTAACTGAAGATCGTTTTTATAATGAAATCAAATTAGCTTCTGATACAAGTCTTACATTTTATCTCAATCAAGACCGAATGATTCGAGTAAAGAGTTTGGAGTTACCTCAAGGACATATAAATATTACTGGTAATGGAAAATTAACATTATATATAGAAGATCAATTCATTATGACAGGTAGCAGTACAATTAATAAAAATGAACCGAGTGACAAACTAAGTATTTTTTATAAAGGAGCAAAGAAGCTCGACTTTGCAAATGATATTAGAATAAACGGTTCTCTTTATACCCAAAATAGCGACCTTAATTTAGGTGGAAGTGGCGCTATTACCGGGCATATTTTATCTGGGGGGAGTACTATTACTGTCGGTGGTGGAGCCAATTTAAAAAGCAGAGTCATTTTAGCACCTAGCGCGTTTGTTCATGTAAAGAACGGAACTGTTAAAGGGTCCATTATTTGCAATACTTTTAAAATCGATGGTGGAGGTAGAGTCATATTTGAGGACTTCGGTGAGGATGAATTAATCCCTTATTATCCTCCAACTGAAGGTTCAGGTGGCTCAAATTCACTCATTCAAATAGAGCCGATTAGGGAAAAAGGTTGAATAACGATAGCCCAAGAATATTTGCTTTCAAATAATCTTGGGCTTTTTTTATCCATTCTTTTTTACAAGATATGATCTTACTTCGGCAATAAAATAAAGGGATCCTGTTACCACTAACACTGCATTTTCTTCTGAGGCAACATGTTCAATCTCATGATCAAGTGCCTCATGCCAATTATCAATAGTACGTATTTTTTCACCACGCGATGAATTTTCATAAAGTTCGCTAGTCTTCGCTGCTCTCGGAAATTCGAAGCTTGTGAATGTTAAAGTGTGTGCGACCTCTTCAAGCTGTTCAATCATCACATGTAGTTTTTTGTCTGCTAAGGCACTAAAAATCAGATGTACTTTTTTATCGCTTAAATGAGTCTTGATCGTATCTACTAAACATTTAACTCCTTCGGGATTATGTGCACCGTCTAAAATCACTTGTGGCTCTTTTGAAATTTCTTCAAATCGACCTATCCATTTTGTTTTTGCTAACCCTGCCACAAGCTGGCTATCCCTTACCTGCAAGACACCATTCGATTGTAAGATCTGAACTACTATCACTGCAATGCTTGCATTACGAACCTGATGTGCACCTTTCATTGTAATGGTAAGATTCTGAAACGTTTTATTATGTGCTTTCAGAGTAAACGTTTCCCCATTATTTGATTGATGGTTAAGAATAAAGAAGTCTTGTTCTAATTGATAGAACGGACTCTTCTCTTCTTTTGCTTTGTTAAAAATAATATCGATTGCTTCTTCTTGACTGACGGCTGATACGACAGGAATATTCTGTTTGATAATGCCCGCTTTTTCACTGGCAATCTCCTCTATTGATTCACCTAGTATATTCATATGATCCAAACCAATACTCGTGATAACGGATGTGAGCGGCTTGATGATATTGGTTGAATCAAATCTTCCCCCTAGCCCTACTTCCATTATGACAAAATCTATATCTGCTCGTTCACCAAAGTAATAAAGGGCCATTGCAGTTATTACTTCAAATTCAGTTGGTCCACCAAGCTCTAATTCTTCTAGCTCTTCGGCTAATGGTTTTATTGCATTTAATAATGAAACAATTTCATCATCTGAGATCGGGTATCCGTTGACGCTGATTCGTTCATTAAACGTTTCAATATAAGGCGACGTAAATGTCCCAACCTTATACCCAGCTTCCTGTAGGATATTTCGTAGATAGCTAACAGTTGAGCCCTTACCGTTTGTTCCTGCCACATGAATGGCTTTTATCTTATTTACTGGATGTCCTAGCCGCTCCATCATCCATTCCATCCGAGACAGTCCAGGTTTTATACCTAGTCTTAATCTTCCATGAATCCATGATAGCGCCTCTTCATATGTATGTATCATATGCGTTCCTCCACATATCTTTTGAATAAAGGAAAGACGAATCTGTAAAAAGATTCGCCTCTTATTCCTCTAGCCTTTTAATTCAGCAATACGTTCACGTACAGTTTCACGCTTTTCTAGATAATCTTTTTCTTTCGCTCGTTCTTCATCTATTACTTTTTGAGGAGCTTTCTTTACGAAACCTTCATTACCAAGTTTCTTCTGTACTCGTTCAACCTCTTTATCAAGCTTATCTAGTTCTTTTTCTAAACGTTTAATTTCTTCATCAATGTTGATGAGTCCTTCAAGTGGTAGGAATAATTCCGCACCTGTTACTACTGATGTCATAGACTTTTCAGGTGAAGTAATTTCAGTTGCAATGACTAGTTCACTCGGATTACAGAATCTTTCTAAGTAAGAGCGATTCTTTTCTAGCTGTGCAAGCACTGTGTCATCTTTCGCCTTAATATGAAGTTTGATTTGCTTACTCATTGGCGTATTTACCTCTGCACGGATATTACGAACAGAGCGAATGATATCGACTAATAGACGCATTTCTTGTGCAGCTTGATTGTCAGACTGTTCACTATTAACTTCTGGCCATTTTGCAATTGTGATGGATTCGCCATAATGCGGCAGGTTTTGCCATATTTCCTCGGTAATAAACGGCATGAATGGATGAAGCAATCTCATTGTGTTGTCTAATACATAAGCAAGAATCGATCTAGTTGTATGCTTCGCTTGCTCATCCTCCCCATATAATGGAAGTTTTGCCATTTCAATGTACCAATCACAGAAGTCATCCCAAATGAAGTTATATAAAACTCTTCCAACTTCACCAAATTCATATTTATCAGCTAGCTTTGTTACGGATTCAATTGTTTCATTCAAACGAGTTAGGATCCACTTATCTGCAACTGACTTTTCACCACTAAAGTCAATGTCCTCATACTTTAGGTCACCCATGTTCATTAAGGCAAAGCGCGATGCATTCCATATCTTATTAGCAAAGTTCCAAGTCGCTTCCACTTTTTCCATGCTAAAGCGTAGGTCCTGACCAGGTGAACTGCCAGTTGATAAGAAGTAACGTAATGAATCGGCACCGTACTTTGCGATGACATCCATTGGATCGACACCATTTCCTAGTGACTTACTCATTTTACGACCTTCTGCATCACGAACAAGACCGTGAATGAGAACGTCTTTAAATGGACGCTTACCTGTAAATTCTAATCCTTGGAAAATCATTCTAGATACCCAGAAGAAGATGATATCATAACCCGTTACGAGAGCGTCTGTTGGGTAGTAGCGCTTAAAGTCTGCTGCTTCCTTATCAGGCCACCCCATCGTAGAAAAAGGCCATAGTGCAGAGCTAAACCAAGTATCTAGTACGTCTTTGTCCTGTTCCCAGTTTTCAATATCTGCTGGTGGTTCATGGTCAACATATACCTCACCAGTTTCTTTATGGTACCAAGCAGGTATTCGGTGTCCCCACCATAGTTGACGTGAAATACACCAGTCACGGATGTTCTCCATCCAGTGAAGATATGTCTTTTCGAAACGTTCTGGAACAAAATGTACTTTGTCTTCTTGCGATTGTAGCTTAATTGCTTCGTCCGCTAATGGCTGCATTTTTACAAACCACTGTGTCGATAGGTATGGCTCAACAACAGCTCCACTTCGTTCACTATGACCTACTGAATGTAAGTGCTCCTCAATTTCGAATAGTACGCCTTCTTCTTGAAGATCCTTTACAATCTGCTCTCTGCATTCAAATCGATCCATACCTTGGTATTTACCAGCATTGGCATTCATTGTTCCATCTTCATTCATGACTAGGACACGCTCTAAGTTATGGCGATTTCCTACTTCAAAGTCATTCGGGTCATGTGCAGGTGTAATTTTTACAGCACCAGAACCAAATTCCATATCAACATAGTCATCACCAACGATTGGGATTTCTCTTCCAACGATTGGGAGGATGACTGTTTTACCAATTAAATGTTTGAATCGTTCATCATCTGGGTGAACTGCAATCGCCGTATCACCAAGCATTGTTTCAGGACGAGTTGTCGCTACTTCAATTGACCCGCTTCCGTCTGCTAGAGGATAACGCATATGATAAAATGCGCCTTGAACATCCTTATAAATAACCTCGATGTCAGAAAGGGCTGTTTTTGTTGCTGGATCCCAGTTAATTATATATTCACCACGATAGATAAGGTCTTTTTTATATAGGGTAACGAATACTTCACGAACTGCTTTTGATAATCCTTCATCAAGAGTAAATCGTTCTCTTGAGTAATCTAATCCAAGACCTAATTTAGACCATTGCTCACGAATATGGTTTGCATACTCCTCTTTCCATTTCCACGTTTCTTCAACAAATTTCTCACGACCTAAATCATAACGTGACTTTCCTTCCTCACGAAGCTTTGCCTCCACTTTTGCTTGGGTTGCAATCCCCGCATGGTCCATACCTGGTAACCAAAGAACATCATAGCCTTGCATTCTTTTAATGCGAGTAAGGATATCTTGTAATGTTGTATCCCACGCATGCCCAAGGTGTAGTTTTCCTGTTACGTTTGGTGGTGGAATTACAATTGTATATGGCTTTTTCTCAGCATCGTCTTTTGCTTCAAAAAACTTTCCATCCAACCAATATTGATAGCGTCCCGCTTCAATCGCTTGCGGGTCATACTTTGTTGACAATGTCTTTTCAGTTCCTTCCACAGAAATTCCTCCTTAAACTTACTTCAATCTGAATAAATAAAAAACTCCACTCATCCTACTAAAAGGACGAATGGAGTGTATTCGCGGTACCACCTTTTTTCATAGACAAATAACTCATCTATGCTCTCAAGAAAAGATAACGGCTTTTCACCGGCTTTTACTACTTTTGTTTCATAAAAGCTACTTAAGGGCGACCTTCCATCGATACGTTCCTAAGAAATCTCACAGCTATTGATTCCTCTCTCTGAAGGGGTTTTCGATGTACTCTTCCCTCTCATCGTAAATGACACTTATGTAATTTTAAAACTCATATAAGTTTCTTTAATGAATTTTACTACTTATTTTGTTGAATTTCAATAGGTATTGTCATAAGGATAGCCAAGATTATTATACTTTATTCTCCTTCATGTATTTTGTTACAGATTTATAATATTGTCCTGATTAGGAACTAATCTGGGTTTTCAGTCATATTTTAGTTATAGGATTCCTTTGAAAGGAGAGAGCTACATGAAAAGACATCCTTTTAGAAAATATTCGTATCCACACTGGCTACGAACTTGTAGAGATGTGTGTCACCAATTTATTATCCCAGTCACAATTGTTCAAGCTGTTCGAACCATCTTTCTTCCGACATCGTTTGATGTACTCTTTTTAGCCATCTTAATTTTACTTGCTATAGCATTCTATTTAGATATGATTTAAAAAATCCCATACTTTATTCTGTATGGGATTCTTCTTCCTGCTCTTTTCTTTTTTCTTCA
>Ga0079224_100013093_pt1 | contig 11531 bp, 8 predicted proteins | sample Stecom2015_FD_80414 | JGI IMG/M metagenome (GOLD analysis project Ga0079224, IMG submission 80414) | Agricultural soil microbial communities from Utah to study Nitrogen management - Steer compost 2015 | ecosystem: Environmental > Terrestrial > Soil > Agricultural land | place: USA: Utah...
ATACACGTTCGAGCAAATCAGGGAAGCCCACGCCTATGTTGAATCCTTCCGGAAAAAAGGAAATGTCGTGGTAAGCGTGGTTCCAGAGAGCGCCAGATCGTCGGTCGAGTCCCTGCCGGACTCCGCGACTGCGGCGTGATCAGGCTGGTGGCCGTAGGATAAGAGTTCACCCAGCTCTCTCCATTGTTCTCGGAAACGTGGATACCGGATAGCGACGCCGCAACAACAGTACTACACTATTGCCACATCGCTGGCAGGTAACTGATGTACACTCCGCCACCCTGAGCACCAATCGCCATCTTTCCATTTTCTATCGCAACTGAGCGCACCTGGGTATACTCGTGCAGTCCCTGATTTTCTAAAGCCCAACTTCTACCCTCGTCGGTTGAAACATATACGCCCTTATGAGTTCCGGCGATAATTACTTTCCTTCCAACAGCCAGACTGTTCACATAGACATCCTTGAGGCTGTTGCTCCAAGTGTTACCGTTATCACTCGAAATGAAAATGCCATCGCCTGTTCCAGCCACAAGGCTACTTCCTGCCATCACCATGCTATTAATCATCAACTGCACCGGTCCGGCTAATCCGTTATTTACTTGTATCCACTCTTCACCATCGGAAGAACGGTAAATACCGTTCAAAGCCGTACCAGCAAAAAGATGATCACCTTTTACCGAAATGCATGTGACGTAGTTCAGTCCATCGTTCAGCTTCGTCCAACCGTTACCTCCGTCCACGGATACATGCACTCCATGGCTGGAACCTGCATATATAACATTTTCGCCCGCGAAGGTAAACGATGTAACGTCAATATGACTGAGAGCGGTAATTTTTGACCATGTAACTCCCCCGTCCCTCGATACAAACGATTCAAGATCTCCCGATTGGAAAATAGTTCCGTCATGGACGGCCAGAGCAGTGATTCTTGCATCAGAGGTTTCACTATGCGCAACGGTCCAGTGATCACCATTATCACCAGAGACCAATAGGCCATTATCTGTTCCGGCGTACAAATTTCCGCTAAGCAGGCCGATCGACTTAACTGTTTTGGCTAGCAGACCACTATTCCTTCGCTGCCAGCTTTGACCGTTGTCTAACGAAACTAGAACACCGTCATAGCCGGACCCAAAGATTTTGTCATCCTTAACAAGTAGTGCTACGAGTTCAATGTAGTCTAATCCATCATTGTGCAGAATCCAGTCCGAACCGCTGCGGGTTATTCTTTGAAGCCCATCTCTTGTGGCAACCAAAATATCGTTGCCGTTGCCCTTAGCATCGATTATGAACTGATCGGTGAGCGGTGTTGCCTCCCAGCTGGACCCTCCGTCAGCGGATACAAACAGACCTTGTTCCGTTCCTGCAAATACGTGGTCGTCATGCACGAGCAACTGATTTATCTTTAGGTTGGTAAGGCCCGTGTTTGATGACGCCCATGTTTGTCCCCCATTGTCCGAGACAAACACTCCGCCACCCTCGGTGCCCGCAAAAATTCGGGTTCCATTCACGGCAAGCCGTGTGACGGCCGGATTCGTCAATCCGTCGTTCAAACTGATCCAGTTTTTCCCGTTATCTGAGGTGTAGTATACGCCAACGTCACTAAAACCTCCAATAAGACCGTCTTCTGTCGGCAAAAGCGCTCGAGGTATTGACCCAAGAGGTATTGAACCAAACTTAGTGGAGACATAGTCCCATGAGTCTCCGCCGTCTTGTGAAATTAGAAGACCACTCGACGTAGCAGCAATCATGTTGTTATTGCTCGCGACAATGCAGTACGCGAACTCTTGTGGCGCAACGAGTTTCCAACTTTCACCATCGTCTTCGGACATGTAAATTCCGTAAACCGATCCAGCCAGAATCTTGTTGTCGATAGACACTAGTGTAGGTACGTGTCCCCCGTCCGGGCCTTTTGTAAGCGTCCATTCGAGCCCAACGGTACCCCCGGATTCAAATGGGTCATCTTCATCCCTACAGGAAGTAACCAAAACGAGGCAACTAAGGAGAATTGTGCAACTGTAAAATGATTTCTTCATACGACCAACTATTTTACTTACAACGACATTTTGCCGGAGTGAATCAATTGCGCACCTTCGTCGGCACCGGGCTAATCCACACGCCCTCACCATGAACTCCGATTGCGATCTTGCCGTTTTCGATCGCTATCGAGTTGACACTTTTCGTGCCTGCGTAAACTGTATTCAGCGGTACGAATGGATTGGCTGGGTGTTGCCCGCACTAGTCACAGCCTTTACGTCATAACTCTCCGGATCATCATTCACCAAAGTCCAGGTATTCCCTTCATCTTGTGACATCAAGAGTCCATTATCCGTTCCTACAAAAAGGCTTCCGTCACTCCAGCCTAGTGAAAGAATCGATCCACCAGGCGGACCATTTGTTGGGTGCCAATTGACTAAAACTACTCTTTCTGGTTCAGGGTCTTCCGGCCAGCAGGTGGTGAGAAACGTGAGAATAAAAAACAATACAACACAACCGTAGAATGGTCTTTTCATACTACCAACTATTTTGCTCCCAACGACAATCTCTTCGAAGTGATATTTATTCACTCCGGACAGTCGGCAGCGGACTGACAAACGTCCCGCCACCCTCAACTCCTATTGCAATTTTATCTTTGCCAACAGCAACCGAGCGTACTTGTTTATTCTTTAAGCTCCAATTCTCGACGGTCCACGACTCGCCTCCGTCTCTTGATACATACACACCTTGATAAGAAGCGGCGACTACAAGTCCGCTCCCAGTAGACAGCTCGTTGGTATACACGTCCGACAGCGTTTTCTTCCACGTCTCACCGTTATCTTCTGAGATGAGTATACCACCTACAGTACCAGCAATAATCTTGCCATCAAACTCTATAAGATCGTTAACAAAAAGGGTTGCGTGCTCAGACAGTCCGTTGTTTACCTGAACCCAATTTCCGCCGGAAGTCGATCGGAAAATGCCAGCGCCATTCGTACCCACAAACAGATGGTCGCCGCTCTTCCCCATGCCCCGCACCTGCATTTCCGTGAGACCCGTGTTCATGGCCGTCCAATGTTGACCATTGTCAGCCGATACGAATACACCGTATGCTACCGCACTTGCATACCATCCATTGCCATCGATCAAAAATTCATTGATGGGCATGCCATTCAATCCAGGCATGATCTCCCACGTCACCCCGCCGTCTGTCGATATAAAAGATGCGCCATCGTTCCCTTGTAATATGGTGTTGCCGTTCACGGCCAACGCCTCGACAAACTGACTGAGAGGGTGGCTGTTGGCGACATTCCAATGCGCACCTGCATCACTGGTGACGTGGACTGTACCATAGGTGCCCGCGTAAAGTTTGTCGTTATGCCACGCCAGCGCAATAACACTTTGGCTTACGAGGCCATCGTTCTTCCGTTGCCAGCTTTGTCCGTTATCTGATGAAAGAAAGACGCCGTCCTGTGTTCCGCTATAAAGCCGGTCTCCGTTTGCAAGCAACCCCCTGACAATGTAATTGCTCAGACCGTTATTCATGGACGTCCAGGTCGCGCCGAGGTTCGACGTGCTCCACACTCCACCATTCGTGCCCGCAAGGATGTCGCTGCCTTGCGATTCCAGGCGAAATGTTATCAGACCTTGTAAGGCAGTACTTACCCACGTAACACCGTTGTCAGAAGATACAAAGACCCCGCCTTGTGTTCCGGCAAAAACATAGTCCTTAACCACCAACAGGGTATGTACGTTGAGGTTCGCAAGTCCGGAGTTAGATGCTGTCCATTTCTCACAGAGGTCGTCTGAAATGAACACTCCCCCACCCTCTGTGCCTGCGAAAATGCGACTGCCGTTGGTGGCGAGAGCGCGGATCTTCAGGTTGGTCAAGCCGTTGTTTACTTCATTCCAGGAATTCACGCCGGCAGATTTGAAAACACCACTGTAGGACGAGCCGGCAAACAAATCTGCTCCCACAGCAAGGAATGAAGTAGTCATTTGACCCAGTGACCCGAAATCTTGCCAGCTATCTCCATCGTCGCTGGATGCAATTATGCCGTCCAATGTCGTGGCGTAAAGTTTATCGGTCGTGGCAACAATTGATAGTGCCGCTTCGTCGGACACTCTTGTCCATGTATCACCATTGTTATCGGACACGAAGATGCCCCAATATGTTCCTGCAACAATTCGATCGTCCACGGCAGCAACCACCAGGACTTCTCCACCGTCAGGACCATTGGTGGGAGACCAATCGATTTTCACTTTCTGCTCTATGGCCGGATCATCCGAGTTGCAGGCGGTGAAAAGGAAGAGGCAAAACGGAAGGAATGTTATCCTCCAGAATGCGGATTGCGTGAATAGTGACTTCATACGGCTTAAGGAAGGCTTTTGCTCACAACGTCAGGCGTAGAAAGCTTATGTTTTGCGGGTTGGCAACACAAATATAAGGAATATCTAAAAAAATTCCTCACACCTCAAGCCTAACGGTGATGCCACCCTCGGGTCGGATTGCTCATTTTCGCCTCGTTTCTGGTTCTTTACCTATCATCCGTCCTACTCATCCTAGTTCAGACACCAAAATGGAAAAATAACCCTATCCCTATGCGCTTTTTCATCCTTTTTCCTTGACTCCTTCCCCTACTATTCCTAAACTCGCCTATTGCCGGCAATGATGGGAAATACATATCCCACTTAACATGTGTTAATCTGAAATAAGGGATTCTCCCTTCGAGTTATGCCGAAAATCGTTAAGAGTAGGCGTCACTTTTAAATTTGTTGCTATGCAAAGCGAATTAAAGACCCTCTTATTCGTTGTCCTTGCATTGACAACGTTTTCCTGTCAGCACGATGATTTGGACGCGCCTTCGGCACGGATTGATCAAGAGGCTGTCGACCAATTCATAACGCTGGTGGACTTGAGTGTTGAGACACTGAAACGCCGTCCACCTGTGGGCCTGTCACAAGCGACTGATATTATTGCTGAAAAAATTCCTGAGTTTGAACGCCGGATTGGGATTGACCTCAAAATGAACGAGAATCGCAGGCGCATGTCGACCGGACGTGCACCTGTAGACACAAGAAAGTCCGTAGCGCGAATTCAATTGGAGCAGAAAATTTTTAGCTACAGCCAGGCGTCTACCAGCGCGGGGGATTACCTTAGACGGTTAGCCTTGTTAAGATCGGAAATACTCAATGCCCGAAACATTACCGCGGCTGAGAGGTCTGAATTGCTGACGCTCGTTGCCTTAAATGAAGAATTCATTCGTTATCTTGACCGTAAGGTTTCGGAAATAAGTAAATCAGGAGGCGTGGTTGTACCGGCATCAAAATGCAGCGGATGGTGGAGCTGCTGGGGCAAGTGTGTTGCAGGAACAGTGGGCGGTGCAGGAGTAGGCGCGTTAACCGGGGCAGCATACGGTGGTGCCGGTTGCACTATGGTGCTTCCGGTAGTAGGCACAGTTGCATGTGGTACGGTTGGCGCAATTGCCGGTGGGATATTTGGAGGACTAACCGGCGCATCGACAGCTTGTTAAGGATCAAATCTTACCAAAATGAAAATACCATTTGCCCTCTCAGTCATTACCCTGTTGTCTTTTATTGTGTTCGTGAGCGTCTTGAGAAGCGATAGCGAACCCTGGCGAATAGCCTTCGCGGCTATCGGGTTTGTTGGATTTCTGTCAATGACAGCAGTGACAATCTATTTGCTGCGGAAGAGGAACAGGAGGTGATGTCTTAATTATTTAAGGCACCTGATCATTTTAATAGGCACCTGTCATCTTAAGCCCGAAGGGCGAGGGACCCCCGGGATGCTCGCACGGCCCGACGCACGTCCACCGCTCAGGAGACAGGTGCTTTTTGTTTTTTTCGTGCGCAACAAATGGATTGCCCTTCGCACTCCATCCTACCCATCGCAGTTCCAGACATTTTTCCCTACCTTCCCCTATGCTCTGCCAGGCCTTCCTTCCCAGCCCTCCATTAAGACCTTTTGTTATGGCCTACCAGCTCAGGCATTTTGTATTCTCTGACAAGGACGTTTTACCCTACAAGCCCTATGCGCCTCGGGCAGAACAGACGTTGGTGTTTTATCCGAGAGGTTTCGAGCGGGTCGACTACCCGGAGCGTGGTAAGTTCATCGACCGGCCCAGGTCAATGCTTGTGGGCCAGTATACGGAACGAACAAACCGGCATATGGGCTCACCTGATTTTATTGTCATCTTAGTGAACTTTCGGCCAGGCGTCCTGCACGATCTTTTGGGTATTCCCTATCACGAACTCACGAACACCTTCGCAGATGCTGAACTGTTCTTCCCGCAGAGTATTCGCACGTTGAGTTCATTGCTTACAAGCGCAGAAAGCTATCAGGAGATGATTAATCTGGTTGATGAATTTCTCGGGAACCTGTTCCGACAACGAGCTTTTCAGACCAATCCAATCAATCGCATTGCGACACGACTCATTGAACAGCCCGAAAACAAAACGGTGCTTCAACAAGCCCGTGACAGCTACCTGAGTGTGCGCCAGTTCGAAAGAAAATTTAAAGAGCGCATGGGGATCAGTCCCAAGTTGTTTGCGACCATAGCGCGGGTAAACAAAGCATTCAGCCTGAAGTATCATAATCCTCAAATGGATTGGCTCGACGTTGCGCTGGCATGTGGATACCACGACTACCAACACCTTGCAAAAGATTTCCAAAAATTCGCCGGCGAAACCCCTCCCCGCTATTTGGGAGAAGACAACCAGGCTCCGGAGCATCTCCTGGGAATGCGCGACTCGTCGATATGAGAATGTCGCGTTTCTACCACTGATTTCAGTCCGGCACATATGAGCTTTGGTTGTAAACCAAAGCCAATGAAAGCACTGTTGACGGCCATGATTGTCCTCATGGCTTCGATGACCATTTCAGCCCAACCCTGTGAGACCGGTAAACTCGATCCGGTTGTTGCTCAGGCCCTTGGGAATACTGTGACCGACCTCCCTTCTTCACCCAATACATCAGTGGAACAGATACACGACCTGAGGATACCAACGTTACCATTTCCAGCTACCGATTTAAAGGTCATTAAGGTAACGCGCGACAGCATCCCTCTTCATATTTACAATCCTCATCATCAGACGGACCTCCCGATTATCATAGGATATCATCCTGGCGGTTTCGTTACGCCGATGTTGCCTTTCATGCAATACGAGTACTGGCGCAAAGCGAAGATGTACGACGCAATTGTCATCGCAGTCGATTACCGCGTCGCCCCGGAACACCCCTTCCCTGCAGCGGTGAACGATGCCTACAATGCGTTTCGATACATTGTTGATCATGGTACGGAACTAGGTGGCGACACCAGCAGGATTGTCTTACTGGGTGAAAGTGCCGGAGGAAATCTTGCGACGGTAGTCAGTCGAAAAGCTGCTGAGGCTGGAATGGCGAATAAGATACAATTGCAAATCCTGAACTGCCCCTCGACAGACGATCCGAGAAATGCCAGCCGTCATCCCTCCTATCAGAAATACGCATCAGGTTATTTTCAAACCAAGGCCTTTTGCGAATACTACATCAGAGTCTATGCTCCCAATCAACCTCCGAACAATCCTGACATCGCGCCCTTGCATGCCAATAATCTGGAGGGTATGCCGCCCGTATTGATGATAACTGCGGAATTTGATGTAATGCGTGATGAGGCTTACGAGTATGTCGAGAAACTTCGCAGTGCCGGGGTCCGTGTATCACACGTTTGTTTCCCGGGACAGATTCACTGCCTGGTTGGATTGCCAGACGATGCGCCACAGAGGAAGGAGCTTGATGAGTTGATTAATAGCGAGTTGGATTTGGTGTGGGGACGATAGGTGCGCTACCCGCTTCATCCTTCAATCCTATCCATCCTGGTTCAGACCTCACCCCTTCTTCAGCCTAAAATTCCTATACTCGATCTTCATCGGCGGTCCTACATGAACCTGCACACCCAACAATCCTGAAGACCGTCTATTGATTGTATCGTTATCCGTTACATCACTTACAAGCACGCCGTTGATGTAGTGCTGCATGCGGTTTCCCTTGACGATCAGGTGAACGCGGTGCCATTCGTTTGGTTTGAGGGTGGATTTCAGGGAGTCGACGTTGGCGAGGGTGTCTTTGACGATGGTCTTCGTCCATCGGTTGTTCTCTATGTAAGCCGACAATGGTGCTGAAGGATCTTCAACGGGGTCCAATACCACACGCTGACCTTGCCTTGCTATCGTTGTCCGCCTTCGCTCTTCGTAGTTCATTCCCGTATATCGGTTCGCGCCGTCGATGTCGCACTGGTATCCTCGCAAAGCGTGGGGAACTCCTTCTATCTCTTCGCTGCGATAGTTTATTCCACTGTTACCGTCTGCAGAAACCCGATACTCAACCTTCAGCTCAAAGTCATCCGTCAATCCACCGCGCCATATAAGGAAGGAGTTTCTATCCAGAAGCGTGGCAGGTGTTACCTCCCCCACCAGGTTCCCGTCTTCGACACGCCAATACGTGGAGTCCCCCTCCCAGCCATTAAGCGTTCTACCGTCGAATACGGAAATGAATCCGTCGTCATCGTCGGATGGCTTGGCTGGGTTGCAGCCGTTCAACAAGAGGAAAAGCAAGCCGCAGGGAACAGCGAGAGCAGGAAGGCACGTAAGGAAAGTTTTCACGGGTATCGATTGACACGACAAGTTAACACAGGGAGGCATAGGGTCTGCCACGGTCTGTCTGGTACAATTATCTTTTCGCTGGTCCAGGGACTTCATGCAACCCTGTCTGAGCTTTTAATGTCTTTTCAAAAAATTTTCCAGATCACTGTAACATTTTTCCCGATAAGCAGTCGCGGCACTAGAATCCCCCACAGCTATGCTTAAAAATTACCTAATTGTAGCCTTCAGAAATCTTAGAAAAAACGCTTTCTATTCATTCATCAATATCGCAGGCCTTAGCCTCGGCATTACGTGTTCCGTGCTCATTATAGTATGGGTGGTCGATGAAATGTCGTTCGATAAATTCCATCCCAAGGCCGATCGGCTCTACCAGGTGTGGATTAATGCCCATTTTGACGGACGCATAAACTCCTGGACGTCTGTTCCCCTGCCGACCTACGAGGGATTGAAATCGGCAGACGCGAACATCGTTCGTGTGGCAGTCACCGACTGGGGTAGCGACCACCTGCTTGCAGCATCGGACGATAAGGGCCTCAGTAAACGAGGCTTCTACGTCAGTGAAGAGTTCCTTGAAATGTTTCAGTTCCCGCTCGTTGCCGGCACTGCCGAACAGGTACTCGACTATGGCAGCAATATCGTGATTACCGAGTCTACGGCTAAGGCGCTGTTCGGTGATGAAGACGCCATGAATAAGACCATTCGTGTCGACAATCAGTACGACCTGAAAGTTGCCGGCATACTTCGCGACGTCCCTCCTAACTCCTCTTTCCAGTTCGATTTCCTCCTGCCCTACAAACGTTGGCGCAGCGTCAATAAGTGGGTCGTTGAAAACGAGGACAATTGGGGTAACTACTCCTTCCAGGTGTTTGTGGAGATCAACGATCCGGAGAACGAAGTGTCAGTTGAAAACGGCATCCGGAACATGCTCGCTGAACATGGCCAGGATGAAGAAATCAAACATGAATTCTTCCTCTACCCTCTGCTTCGCTGGCGGTTGTATTCCCATTTCGAAAACGGTGTCGAGTCGGGCGGCATGAGCGACTATGTCCAACTCTTCAGTGTCATTGCCGTGTTCATCATCGTCATTGCCTGCATCAATTTTATGAACCTGGCCACAGCGAGGAGCGAAAGACGAGCGCGCGAAGTGGGCATCCGAAAAAGCGTAGGTTCGCGACGTCGGGAACTCGTGTTCCAGTTTATCGGCGAGTCAACGCTCCTGGCCTTTATCTCCTGTGCTATCGCCGTTGTTGCAGCACAACTTCTGCTTCCGTATTATAACATGTTGGTTGATAAACAGTTATATATAGACTATACGAACATTTGGTTTTGGGTGTCTGCTTTGGGACTCATTGTTATCACCGGCGTTATAGCGGGGAGCTATCCTGCATTTTACTTGTCGGGGTTTCAGCCAACAAAAGTGCTGAAGGGCAAGCCTACAATCGGCAAGGGTGCAAGTCTTCCAAGAAAGATTCTCGTTACACTGCAGTTTGGTTTTTCGATCTTCCTGATCATTTCAATGCTGGTGATCTACAAACAAATTCGGATTGTCAAGACCAGGGATATCGGTTACTCTCAGGAAAATCTCATCACGGTTCCGCTTAATGAGGATTACAGGAAGAACCTCCGATCCATTAAACTTGAACTCCTTTCTTCTGGAATGGTTGAGTCGATGGTACGGTCGAACAGTGCAATCACGGAGATCAATTCCAACAATTTTGTTAACTGGCCCGGCAAGCCGGATAATTTGCAAGTGATCTTCACGACGATCGTGACGGATTACGATTGGACGAAGACGATGGGCGTCAAAATGATTGAGGGACGCGACTTCTCTGAAGACTTTCCGTCCGATAGCTCTGCCATTATTGTCAACAAGGCCGCCATTGATGTCATGGGGCTGGAGGACCCGATTGGAACAGAGTTGGAGTTATGGGGGGAAAAGCGAACACTCATTGGTGTCTGCGATAATGTACTCATGGGTTCCCCTTACGAGCAAGTAAAACCCATGTTCGCGGTCCTGGATGACTGGGGCGGCAGTATAACGATTCGGCTGAAACCGACCGGAGATCTGCAAGCGGCACTGAGCACGGTAGAATCCGTCTTCGCGAAGTACGCTCCGGCCTATCCTTTCGAATACACTTTCGTTGATGAGGAATTTCAAAAGAAGTTCTCCACCATAAATCTGACCAGCCGACTGGCGAGTTTGTTTGCCATTCTGGCAATTATCATTACTGGATTGGGATTGTACGGCCTGGCTGCGTTCACGGCGGAACAAAGGACGAAGGAGATTGGCATTCGCAAAGTGCTCGGGGTTTCGGTCGGAAGTGTGGTCAACTTAATTTGCCGCGACTTTAGCCTGCTCGTTATCATTGCGTTCGCTATCTGGGCGCCGTTATCGGCATGGGCGATGGACAACTACCTTAAACGTTATGCGATCAGGACAGACATTGCCTGGTGGATATTTCCGCTCACGGGCGCCATGGCGCTGGTGTTTGCTTTGCTCATCGTGAGCGCGCAGGCGTTGCGGGCCGCGCATGCCAATCCGGTGAACTCACTAAGACATGAGTAGGGCATTTTTTGACCACAGAGAGTACATTGGTACTAGTTCACATAGAGTTTACTGGTCAATTTGTGATCCCCATTCTATGTGCCCTATGTGTTTCTATATGATCTATGTGGTTCATCCACCGATTACCAATCCCCTTCAGACTATTCTCTTCCCATCCATCGCCGCCACGCACTCATCATGTCCACACTGTCGGCACTTGAATCCCGACGACGGCATCAACTCCTCAGTAAAGCCGCAATGCAAGCAGGCATACATTCCGTCGGTTGCTATTCGTGCGCTCCAGTTCTCCAGTTCATGCGGTAGAATGGGCAGACCAGGATGAACCTTGTCG
>Ga0079224_100013094_pt1 | contig 11530 bp, 6 predicted proteins | sample Stecom2015_FD_80414 | JGI IMG/M metagenome (GOLD analysis project Ga0079224, IMG submission 80414) | Agricultural soil microbial communities from Utah to study Nitrogen management - Steer compost 2015 | ecosystem: Environmental > Terrestrial > Soil > Agricultural land | place: USA: Utah...
CACCTGCGAACCGGCAGCGATGCCGCCGCCCTGCAGCCGCAGGCGGAAGAATTGACCAAGGTTGCCGACACCCTGGGCATGCTGGGCCTGGGCGTGGCCCGCGACGTGGTCCAGCAGCAGCGCGATGCGCTGGCTGCCATTGCCCGTGGCGAGCAGCCGGCCTCCGAGGGCGCGCTGCTGGATATCGCCGGCGCGCTGCTTTACGTGGACGCGACGCTGGACGACCAGGTGGCCAGCCTGGGCGCCCACGGCGAGCAGGCCGAGGATGCGGCCGCGGCCGAAGCCCAGCGCACCATCGAAGTGCTGGCGCACGAGGCGATCGCCAATTTCGCCACCGCGCGCGAGCATTTCGTCGCCTTCATCGAGACCAACTGGGACCACGCGCGCCTGGACGAGGTGCCGCGCCTGCTGGACGAAGTGGCTGGCGCGCTGAACATGCTCAACCTGCCGCAGCCGGCCGCCTACCTGGAAGGCGTGCGCCGCTACATTGCGGTCGAGCTGCTGGCCCGCCGCCGCGTTCCCAGCGGCCGCCAGCTCGATACCCTGGCCGATGCGATGGCCAGCCTGGAGTACTACCTCGAAGCGCTGCGCGACCGCCGCCCGAACCGTGACGAGATCCTCGAGATCGCGCGCGCCAGCCTCGAGAACCTGAACTACTGGCCGCTGCCGGAAGACGCCGCCGAGGCCGACCCGGACGCCGCCCAGGCGCCAGCCGCGCCGACCGGGGAAGCCGAGGCAATCGCGGAAGCCGCGGACGCTGTGGAAACCGTTGCCGCAGCGCCGGAGCAGGTGGCCGATCCGGTGCCGGAACCTGCGGTTGCGCAGGAGCCCACGCCGGTCATCGACGGCTGGGACTCGGTGCAGGCAGAGCGGCCGCCGGCCTTTGTCGCCCTGGAAGACGAATACGCGCCGATCCCGCTGGTACCCGTCAGCAGCGACGAGCCCGACGCGCCCGAATTCCAGACGCTGGAGATTCCGCCGCTCGAGATCGAACCGCAGTCCCTGGCCCCGGTATCGATGGATGCTCCGCAGGTGGACGCTCCGCAGGTGGACGCCACGGCGTTCACCTTCGATCCGGTGTCGGCCGAATACGAGGCCGCGACCGAGGCCGTGACCGACGATGTGGCCACCGCGCTCGACATCGAAGCGGCGATGCCGCTGGCCGGTGACGAGCCTGTCCTGGACGTCGCCGATGCCGGCATGGAGCACGAAGCCGGCGGTGCCGACGTCGACGCCGACGCTGCTGCCGATGCCAGCGCCGATGCAGATGCCGGTGTAGACGACCTCGCGCATGCCGCCGCTGCGGCCAGCGAAGCGGACGCGCCCGTCGCCGCCACGCAGGCCTCGGCCGACGGATCGCAGGAGTGGCTCAACCTCAACGTGCGCTACCGTCCGAAGCAGGGCGCGGCCAAGGCCGCCGCCCAGGACAGCGACAGCGCTGCCGATGCCACGGCCGAGCCGGTTGTCGAACCGGTCGAACCGGTGGTCGAGCCCGTCGCCGAGCCCGTCGCCGAGCCCGAGGTCGAGCCCGCCGCTGAGCCCGCTGCCGAGCCGATTGCCGAGTCCGCTGTCTCGACCGATGTCGAGACCGCGGCCGGCGACGCCGATGCGGACGCTGCCGCTGCAGAGGCCGAGGCGCTGTTCGCCGAGATGTCGACGGCGGCGGCCACGCTTCCCGAAGGCGGCTTTGCCGTCGCGGCACCGCCGGCACCCGCCGGTGCCGCGGATGGTTCCGTCGCCGGTGGCTTCGATCCCAGCCACGACATCGATGCCGATATCCGCGAAGTCTTCCTCGAAGAGTTCGAGGAAGAGATGGAAAACCTCGGCCGCCTGTTGCCGGAATGGCGGAGTGCGCCGGCCGATGCCGAGCGCCAGCGTTCGATCCGCCGCGTGTTCCATACCCTCAAGGGCAGTGGCCGGCTGGTTGGCGCGACCGCGCTGGGCGAGTTCAGCTGGAAGATCGAGACCATGCTCAACCGCGTGCTCGATGGCACCCGCGCGCCGAGCGAAGCGGTACTGGCGATGGTCCAGCACGCATGCGACGTGCTGCCGCAGTTCGACGCCGCGTTGCGTGGCCGCGCCCCGCTGGATGCCGATCTGGCCGGGCTGGAGGCGGTGGCCGAGCGTGTTGCCGCCGGCGAGGACGTGTTCTACGAGGCCCCCGCCTCGATGGACGCCGTGCCCGACGCCGTTGCCGATCCGGTCGTGGCCGCAGAGCCGGCAGAGATCACCGAGGGCACGCCCGCCTCCGTGGACAGCGTGCTGCGGGAAATCCTCGAGGCGGAGGTGTCCTCGCACCTGGAGACGATGGATGCGTGGCTGGCCTCGGCACGCCAGTCGCCAGCGCCTGCCACCGACGCCCTGCTGCGCGCCATCCACACCATGAACGGCGCGTTCGCGATGACCGACGTGCCGGAAATCACCGCCGTCACCGACGCGGCCGAAACCTTCATCAAGCGCGCCCTCGGCGGCGGGCAGCCGGTCGAGGCCGATGCGGTGGACGCCATCGCCGGCACCACCGAGGCGATCCGCGGTTGCATCCTCGCGCTGCAGTCCGAGTCGCCGCGCATTGCCCGTCACACCGCGCTGGTGGGCCGGCTGCAGGCGCTGGCCGCTGCGCTGCCGGAGGTGAGCTGGCCGCAGTCGGAGCTGGTCGACGATGGCGTGGAGCCGATGGACGACGGCGTGGACCTGCCGGTCGAGCTGACCGGCATCGGCGACCTCAGCGCCTACCTGACCGTGGACATGCCGGACGAAGCGCCCGCATCCGAAGAGCAGGACGGCGGCGCCGAAGCGGCGTCCAGCGTGGCCGGCGATGGCGTTGCCACGCCGCAGGACCAGTTCGAGCCGGCCGAGGCGGCATCGCCTGTCGATGCTGCCAGCGCCGACGACGCATCCCCGACCGACGAGGCCGTGCACCTGGAACAGGCGACGGAATCGGCCGACGACCGATCCGGGGCGCCTGCCGCGGAAGATGCCGCGACCGACCAGGCTGCAAGCGCGGACGAGCCGGTTGCGGGCGAGGTTTCCGAAGCCGACGAGGTCGCCGAGGTTGCGGCCACCGACGAGGCCTCGCTGCAGCCGGATGACGCAGACCAGGCCGAGGCCAGCGCCGATGACGCGGTGGCCGAAGCCGAAGCCGAAGCCGAAGTCGAGGCAGAGGACGACGCCGGGATCGAGGCAGAGGTTGAAGTCGAAGCGGAGGTTGAGGCCGAAGCAGAGGTTGAGGCCGAGGCCGACGTACCGGCCGCGACCGTGGCCGTGGACCTGCCCGCGCTGCACGAGCCGGAGCCGGAGCCGATGGCGGCCAGTGCAACGGCGGCCGACGACGACGGGACGATGCTGGACTTCAGCGAGCTCGATCGCGACCTGCTCGACATCTTCGTCGAGGAAGGCGGCGACCTGCTCGACCACATCGACGGCCTGATCCAGGAACTGCGCGAGGACATGGGCGCGCGCGAGACGATCATCGGCCTGCAGCGCGACCTGCATACGCTCAAGGGTGGCGCCCGGATGGCCGGCATCGCCACCATCGGCGACCTGGGCCACGTGATCGAATCGCTGCTGGAAGCAGCGGCCGAGCACCGCACCGAGCTGCAGAGCGGCGACATCCAACTGCTCGAGCGTGGCTTCGATACGCTGCACCGGTTGCTGGTGCGCACCCGTGGCCATCGCACCACCCAGATGCCGCAGGCGCTGATCGACGAGTTCGAGGCGCGCATCCGTGGCGAAGCCTACGTGCCGGACACGTCCACGCCCGCGCTCGACGACGAGGCCAGCGCAGCCCAGGCGGGTGCGCAGGCACCGCAGGAGCAGGCCGAGGCCGAGGAAGCAGTGCCCGAACAGGCTGCGTCCGAACCGGCTGCGTCCGAACCGGCAGTGTCCGAGCCGGAGCAGGCGGCCACCGAAGCCCCCGCGCGGGCAGCGGCCACGGTGCCGGCGCCGGTTGCGGCGCAGGCCCACGCCGTGCCCGCGCCGTTCCTGGCCACGCCGCTGTCGGCGCCGGTCAAGGACGAGGCTGCGGCCTCGGCCGAGGACAAGACCGGTGCGCGCGCGCCGCAGGAACAGGTGCGCGTGCGTGCCGACCTGCTCGACAACCTGGTCAACCACGCCGGCGAGGTGGCGATCTACCGCGCCCGCCTGGAGCAGCAGTTGGGCGCCTTCCGCGGTGCCATGGGCGAGCTTGACCGGACCAACGCGCGCCTGCGCGACCAGTTGCGCCGCCTGGACCTGGAAACCGAAGCGCAGATCGTGGCCCGCTACCAGCGCGAACAGGACAGCGCCGACCAGACCTTCGATCCGCTGGAGCTGGACCGCTTCTCGACCCTGCAGCAGCTGAGCCGTGGCCTGGCCGAGTCGGCCGCCGACCTGACCGGCCTGCAAGGCGTGCTGGACGACATGGCGCGCCAGTACGACGTCCTCCTGCAGCAGCAGTCGCGGGTGAGTTCGGAGTTGCAGGACGGGCTGATGAGCGCGCGCATGGTGCCGTTCGACAGCATCGTCTCGCGCCTGCGCCGCGTGGTCCGCCAGGCCGGGCACGAAACCCGCAAGCAGGTCCAGCTCAAGCTCGACGGCACCCACGGCGAACTCGACCGCAACGTGCTGGATCGCATGGTCGCGCCGCTGGAGCACATGCTGCGCAACTCGGTCGCCCATGGCCTGGAACTGCCGAAGGAACGCCGCAGCGCCGGCAAGTCCGAGGAAGGCACGATCACCATCGCCCTGCGCCACGAGGGTTCGGAAATCGTGCTGCGGGTCAGCGACGATGGGCGCGGCCTGGACCGCGTGGCGATCCGCCAGCGCGCCGAGTCGCGCGGGCTGCTCCGGCCCGACGCGGTGCTCACCGATGTGGAACTGGATTCGCTGATCTTCGAATCCGGCTTCAGCACCTCCGAGCAGGTCAGCCAGCTGGCCGGCCGTGGCGTGGGCATGGACGTGGTCCGCAACGAGGTGCGCCAGCTTGGCGGCACCGTGGAAATCGCCTCCACCCCGGGCCAGGGCGTGACCTTCACCCTGCGCCTGCCGCAGACCCTGGCGGTCACCCAGGCCGTATTCGTGCAGATCGGCGACATCACCTATGCGGTGCCGGTGGCCTCGGTCAGCGGCATCGGCCGGATCACCCGCGAGCGCTTCGAGGCCGGCGGCGGTGGCTACCGCTATGCCGGCGAGGAGTACGCGGTGCACGACCTGGGCATGCTGGTCGGCCAGGGGCCGGCCAGGGCCGAGGGCCAGGAACAGGTGCCGCTGCTGCTGGTGCGTGCCGGCGACCTGCGCGCGGCGGTGGCGATCGACCAGGTGGTCGGCAACCGCGAAATCGTGGTCAAGCCGGTCGGCCTGCAGATCGCCTCGGTGCCGGGCATCTACGGTGCCACCATCACCGGCGATGGCCGCGTGGTGGTGATCCTGGACGTGGCCCCGCTGGTGCGCCGTCACCTGTCGCAGCCGGAGCGCTCCGTCGAGCACCTGGCCCCGGCGCAGGCGCGCCAGGTGCCGCTGGTGATGGTGGTGGACGACTCGCTGACCATGCGCAAGGTGTCCAGCCGCGTGCTGGAACGGCACAACTTCGAGGTGGCCACCGCCCGCGATGGCATCGAGGCGCTGGAGCAGCTGGAGGAGCGCGTGCCCGACCTGATGCTGCTGGACATCGAGATGCCGCGCATGGACGGTTACGAGCTGGCCACCGCGATGCGCGCCGACGAGCGTTTCCGCGGCGTGCCGATCATGATGATCACCTCGCGTACTGGCGAGAAGCATCGCCAGCGCGCATTCGAGATCGGCGTGCAGCGTTACCTGGGCAAGCCATACCAGGAACTGGACCTGATGCGTAACGTTTACGACTTGCTGGGGATCGCCCGTGTCCGCGAATGACGCACGTACTCCGGTCGCGCTGCTGGCCCGGCCTGGCCCGGCACGCGAACGCCTGCGCGAGGCGCTGGATGCCGCCGGCGCGCTGGTGGTGCTGGAGGAAGACCCTGCCGCGCTGGACGCGGCCACCCTGACCAGTGCCGGGCCGCGTGCGGTGCTGGTGGCGCTGGAGCCGGCGGTGGAGGATGCGCTGGAGGCACTGGAACCGGCGCTGGAAGCGTCCGGCCTGCCGGTGATCTTCGACGAGGCCGACCTGGCTGCGCACCGCGAAGGCTGGGAGGCGCAGCGCTGGATCCGCCACCTGGCCGCCAAGCTGCACGGCCATGACGATGTCCTGCCGCCCGGGCGCGAGCAGGACCTGGCCCTGGACCTGGAGCCAGGCCACCCGCAGACGCCGCAGGAAGCCCATGCCGATGCCCGCTTCGAGCCGCACCTGGCCGAGGCCGAGGCGCTGGCGGCGGACCTGCCGCAGGATCGACCGGGCACGCAGGCAGCTGCACCGGCATTGCAGCTCCAGCCGGAGCCGGAAGCTGCGGCCGAAGCGGTCGTGGAAGCCGAATCTCCCGAGCCCGCTGCCGATGCCGCAGCTTCGCCGCCTGCGCCGTCCGTCACCGCGGCCACGCCGCCTCCGCTGCCCGATTTCTCGCGGCTGGAACTGGTGGACCTGGAGCCGGTCGACGCGGACGGTGCCGACCAGGCAGGCATCCGTGGCCGTGTGGATGGCGTGGTGCTGGTGGTGGCCGGCATCGGTGGTCCCGACGCGGTGCGCAAGCTGCTGGTGGCGCTGCCGAAGGAATTCTCCCATCCGGTCCTGGTGCAACTGCGCCTGGACGGCGGGCGCTACGACAACCTGGTCAAGCAGTTGGCGCGCGTGGCCACCTTGCCGGTGCAGATGGCGGCACCCGGGCAGTTCCTGGCCGGCGGCCGGGTCTACGTGCTGCCCGACGGCGTGACCATGGAGAGCGGCAACGAAGGGCTGCGCTTCAACGAGGCCGCCAACCAGGAGTTCATGGACCTGCTGCCGTCCGAGCAGAGCGCGGTGCTGATGCTCAGCGGCGCCGATCCGGAGCGCGTGGGCGCCGCCCTGGCGTTGGCTGCACGCGGTGCCTACGTGAGCGGGCAGGCGGTGGAAGGCTGCTACGACGCCGCTGCAGTGAAGCTGCTGGCGGCCGGCGACATTGAATTGGGTGCACCGGCGCAGCTGGCCGAGCGGCTGGCGCAGCGCTGGAGCTGACCCGCACGATCCGAGACCGCAACGAATGGCCTACAACAAAGACGAAATCCGCGGGATCATGATCCAGGTAGGCAGCGAGCGCCTGTTGCTGCCCAATGCCACCGTGGCCGAAGTGATGGCGCGGGTGCCGGTGGAACCCATCGCCGACGCACCCGACTGGCTGGCCGGGCGGATCCAGTGGCATGGCTGGGAAGTGCCGCTGGTGGCATTTGCACGGCTGGCGGGGCTGGGCGACGAGCCGGTCGCGCGCAACAACCGGGTGATCGTGCTCAAGGGCATGGCCGGCGACGAGACGCTGCCCTACGTGGCCCTGCAGGCGGCCTCGTTCCCGCAGCTGGTCTCGGTCCCGCGCGACAGCCTGCTGGCCGATGCGTCCGAGGATGACCTGCCGCGCGGCGTGCAGATGCGGGTGCTGCTGGGCGAGCAGGGTGCACTGCTGCCCGACCTGGAAGGCGTGGAGCGCATGGTCGTGGAAGCGCTGGCGACGATAGCCTGAGGGCTATTGCCCCGCTACAGGTCGCCGAAACGCGCCTGCAAGGCCGCGATCGCGGCCAACCCCGCCGTTTCCGTGCGCAGGATCCGCGGACCCAGGCGCAGGCCGGCAAAGCCGGCTGCATGCAGCACCTCGCGGTCGCGTGGCGACCAGCCACCCTCCGGGCCAATAGCCACGATCACGGTGGCCGCGTCCGGCACCGGCAGGCGCTCGAGGCGATGCGCGCCCTGCGGATCCAGCACCAGGCGCAAGCCGCCGGCGTCCAGGCCGGCCACGGCCGCGTCCAGCGGCGCGGGCGGCGACAGCCCGGGGACGCGCGTGCGCCCGCACTGTTCGCATGCCGATTCCACCACGCTGCGCCAGTGCGCCATGCGCTTGCCGGCACGTTCGGCATCCAGCCGCACCTCGGTGCGCTGGCCGCTGGCGGGCACGATTGCGGCCACGCCCAGCTCGGTGGCCTTCTGCACGATCAGGTCCATCTTCTCGCCGCGGGCGATGCCTTGCAGCAGCACGATCCGCAGTGGCGATTCATGGTCCACCGGGGTCGATGCCAGGACCTGCGCGCTCACCTCGCGCTTGCCCACGGCGCACAGGCGCGCGGTGTAGTCGTGGCCGTCGCCGTTGAACAGCACGCAGGGGTCGTCCTGGCGCAGCCGCAGCACGCGGGTCAGGTGGTTGGCCGCGCGCTCGGGCAGGACCACGGTGGTGCCGGGATGCAGCGGCAGGTCCACATGGCAGCGGGTCACGCGCATGCGGTGGCCTCCTCGATGGCCTGCCCGGTGACCCGGGCCAGCAGTTGCAGTTGCGCTTCGTCCACGCAGTAGGGCGGCATCCAGTACAGGATGTCACCCAGCGGGCGCAGCAGCACGCCGCGCTGCAGTGCCGCGCGGTAGGCGCGCAGGCCCACCCGCAGGCCGGGGTCGAACGGCGTGGCGCGGTCGCCGTCGCGGGCCAGCTCGAATGCCAGCACCATGCCGGTCTGGCGCAGGTCGGCCACGTGCTGCAGCGATCCCAGCGGAGCGGCCAGTTCGGCCATGCGCGCGGCGGTGGCACGGTTGCGCGCCAGTACGTCGTCGCTGGCGAAGATGTCGAGCGAGGCCAGCGCCGCGGCACAGGCCAGCGGATTGCCGGTATAGCTGTGCGAGTGCAGGAACGCGCGCTCGCGCGAATCGTCCAGGAAGCCGTCGTACAGGGCCTGGGTGGCCAGCACTGCCGACAACGGCAGGAAGCCGCCGGTCAGGCCCTTGGACAGGCACATCAGGTCCGGGGCGATGCCGGCCTGCTCGCAGGCGAACATGGTCCCGGTGCGGCCGAATCCGGTGGCGACCTCGTCGGCGATCAGGAACGCGCCATTGGCGTCGCACAGTTCGCGCACCCGCGGCAGGTAGGACGGGTCATGCATGCGCATGCCGCCGGCGCATTGCAGCAGCGGTTCCAGGATCACCGCGCAGACCTCGCCGGGATGGCGGTCGAACAGGTCGGCCAGCGCGTCGGCTGCGCGCCTGGCGCAGTGCGCCGCGCTTTCCCCGGCGCCGGCCAGGTAGGCGTCGGGCGAGGGCGTGAACAACGCCTGCGCCAGCAGCGGCGCATACACCCGCCGGTACAGCGGCACGTCGCCCACCGCCAGCGCGCCCAGGGTCTCGCCGTGGTAGCCGTTCTCCAGCGCCACGAACTTCACCCGCCGGTCCTCGCCGCGGTTGCGGAACCAGTGGAACGCCATCTTCAGCGCCACCTCCACCCCGGCCGAGCCGTTGTCGGCGTAGAACACCTTGGCCAGCGGCGCACGGCCGGCCTGGCGCGGGGCGATGGCCAGCAGGCGTTCGGCAAGCTCCACCGCGGGGGCATGGGAGAAGCCGGCCAGGATCACTTGCTCCAGGCTGCCGGCCTGGCGCGCGATGGCCGCGGCGATGCGTGGTTCGGCATGGCCGTGCAGGTTGGTCCACCAGCTGCTGATCGCATCCAGGTAGCGGCGGCCGTCGCGGCCGACCAGCCATGCCCCTTCGCCGCGCTCGATCGGCACCAGTGGCAGCACGTCGGGGTGTTCGCGCATCTGCGTGCACGGGTGCCACACCACGGCCAGGTCGCGCTCGCGCCATCGCTGCGCGGACTCCTGCAGCGATGGGTCTGCTAGCATTCCGGGCTCATGATCACGTTCCAGCATCCCGTCATCATATCGGCCTGTCCGCGGCCGCGCCGCAGGCGGTGCCGGTGAGCCGCCCGCTTCCCGTCATCCACGGCGTCACCAGTGGCGAGGCCGGCCCCTACCGGCTGGAGCGGTTGGACCTGGAGTTCTCCAACGGCGAACGGCGCCGCTTCGAGCGCATGGTCGCGCGCGGGCATGGCGCGGTGGTGGTCGTGCCGATGCTGGACCCGGAAACGGTGCTGCTGGTGCGCGAGTACGCCGCCGGCGTGCACCGCTACGAGCTGGGCCTGGTCAAGGGCCGGATCGACGCCGGCGAGACGCCGCTGCAAGCGGCCGACCGCGAGCTCAAGGAAGAGGCCGGCTACGGTGCCCGGCAACTGGAAGTCCTGCGCCCGCTGACCCTGGCGCCGACCTACATGAATCACGTTTCGTGGCTGGTGCTGGCACGCGACCTCTATCCCGAGAAGCTGCCCGGCGACGAGCCGGAGGAGCTCGAACTCGTCCCCTGGAAGCTGCAGGAACTGGAAGAACTGATGTTGCGAGAGGATTTTTCCGAAGGGCGTTCGCTGGCCGCGCTGTTCATCGCCCGCGAATGGCTGGGCCGCCGATGATCCGGATCACCGCGGACCTGCGCGAGACCGTGATCGCGATCGCCGCCCAGGCCGGTGCGGCGATCATGGACGTCTATGCGGCCGGTTTCGAAGTGGCGCACAAGGAAGACGCCAGCCCGCTGACCGCCGCCGACCTGGCCGCGCACCGGATCATCGTCGATGGCCTGCAACGGCTCACGCCCGACCTGCCGGTGCTGTCGGAGGAGTCGGCGCACGTGCCGTGGGACACCCGGCGCCACTGGTCGACCTACTGGCTGGTGGACCCGCTGGACGGCACCCGCGAATTCATCAAGCGCAATGGCGAGTTCACCGTGAACATTGCCCTGGTGCACCAGGGCGCGCCGGTGCTGGGCGTGGTCCAGGCGCCGGTGGGCGGGCAGGTATGGCATGCGGTGCGCGGCGAGAACGCCTACCGCCGCGACGGCCAGCGTGACGAGCCGTTGCAGGTGCGCGCGCCGGCCACCGCACCGCTGCGGGTGGCGGCCAGCCGTTCGCACCGCGATGCCCGCACCCAGGCGGTGCTGGACCGGATGGGCGAGATCGAGGAAGTGGCACTGGGTTCGTCGCTGAAGTTCTGCCGCATCGCCGAAGGCGGGCTGGATGTCTACCCGCGCTTCGGGCCGACCTCCGAGTGGGACACCGCTGCGGCCCAGTGCGTGCTGCACGCCGCCGGCGGCGTCCTGCTGGCGACCACCACGGGCAAGCCGTTCCGCTACAACCGGCGCGAATCGCTGCTCAACGGCGACTTCATCGCCCTGGGAGATCCGGACCTGCGCTGGCAGGACTGGCTCTAGGGCCGGCCCGCGCCGCCTGGCCCGGGCGGCGGTACTCCTGCAAAAGGACTCCTGCAAAAACCGGCCCATCCCCGCGCCACGGCCTGCGCGCGGGGCGGCCGTGCCCGGCTCACTCCAGCAGCGAGCGCAGCATCCAGGCGTACTTCTCGTGGGTCTGCAGGCGCTGGGTCAGCAGGTCCACGGAGGGATCGTCGCCGGCCTCGTCGGCGGTCTTGAGCACCGCGCGCGCCGTGCGGCACACCGCCTCGTTGCCGGCCACCAGTTGCCGGACCATGGCCTGCCACTCCGGCACGTCGCTGGCACCGGCTTCCTCGCGCACCGAGGTCAGCTTCACGAACTCGGCGTAGGAACCCGGCGCGTGGAAGCCCAGCGCGCGGATGCGTTCGGCCA
>Ga0079224_100013096_pt1 | contig 11530 bp, 8 predicted proteins | sample Stecom2015_FD_80414 | JGI IMG/M metagenome (GOLD analysis project Ga0079224, IMG submission 80414) | Agricultural soil microbial communities from Utah to study Nitrogen management - Steer compost 2015 | ecosystem: Environmental > Terrestrial > Soil > Agricultural land | place: USA: Utah...
GCCCGTGATGCGTGTGTCGTCGAGCGTGAGATCGATGTCGCGGAAGCGGCCGCCGTCGGCATCGGCTTCGAAGCGCGCGGTCACGGCGGCGCGCTGCAGCGCCGCCGGATCCGAGGTCTCGGGAACGGGCTGGCCGAAGCGCTCCATCAGCGCACGCGGCGAGAACGGCGCGACGCGCGCCTCGCCGCTCGCGGCTGCGCGCTCGCCGAGCCCGGTGACGACGGCGCGGCCCGTCGCGGCGAGCCCGAACGCTTCGAGCGCGACGTCGTCGAGCGCGATGCGCCTCGCCGCCGTGTCGTACTCGAAGCGCGCGGCGAGCGCGAGGGTGCCGAGCTCCTCGGGCGAGATCGCGGCGGGCATCCGCTCGCCGAGGAGCCGCGCGACGCGCTCGGGATCGAGCCGCGGCGCGCTGAACGTGCCGCGCAGCACGCGGCCGGATCCGCTCGGCGGGGACGCGTCGAGCGTCGCGGCGAGCTCCGTGCCGAGGAGCGCGAGTCGCGCATCGTGCAGCGCTGCGCGGCCGTCGGCGAGGCCGAGCTCGATCCGGCCGGAGAGTCCCACGCGGTCGACCGCGGCGAGGTCGATCCCTTCGGGCACGTGCGCCGCGGCGAGCGCGCGCAGCGCGTCGCTCGGCGGATGCTCCGGCACGTCGAGATCGGCGCGCAGGATGCCGCCTTCGCCGAGCTCGGCCGCGCCCCGCAATGTTGCGCCGAGAATGTCGACGGTCACGGCGTCGAGCCGGAGCTCGTCGAGGCGGTAAGGGCCGACGGCGGGCGCGGCCGAATCGCCGCGGTCGGCCGCGTTCGCGAGCGACAGAGCAACCCGGAACTCGGCGCTCGCATCGATGCCGCCGAGCGCGGTCGGATCGAGGCCGTCGGGCAGCGCGACGCCGAGCGATTCGAGCGCAGCTCCGACCGCGGCATCGGCAATCTGCAGATCGCCTTCGATCTGCGGCGCATCGATGACGTTGCGCACGTCGAGCCGCCACTCGGCCGTGATTCCGGCGATCCGTGTCGACAGGCCTTCGATGCCGAATGCGCCGGCGCGCGGGTCGAAGCGGAGCGCACGGGAATCCGCGCCGAAGTCGAGCCCGGACGGCACGGCGTCTGCGGGTGCGAGCCGCGCGTCGAGCGTGGCCGAGCCGATCTCGACGGAGCCGTCGGTCAGGGCGTCGACGCGCTCCGCGTCGAGCCTGCCGGCGGCGATCTCGGCGCCGGTCGGATCGTAGGCGCGAAGGCTCAGCGCGAAATTGCGCAGCGAGACGGTCGCGTCCGCCGCCGCCGCGCGCAGCGCCGCGACGCCGATCTGCGAGCGGGCTTCGACGGCGAAGCGGCGCGCCGTCGCAGTATCCTCGACGCCGACCGCGAGCGAGACGTCGACCGGCTCCGCCGCGCGGACGCGGCCGGTCGTGAGCGCGATGCCGCCGAGCACGTAGCGGGGCGCAGATGGCTCCTCGTACCAGCGCACCTCGCCGCCGCGAATCTCGATGCGCTCGATGTCGAGGTTTTCCGCGAGCGGCTCCGTCGGCGGCTCGCCCTGCGTGCGCTCGGAGGTCGCGCCGAAATCCTCCCAGTTGCCGCGGCCGTTCGCGCCGCGCAGCAGATTGAGACGCACGCCGTCGATCCGCACGCTGCCGATCTCGAAGCGCCGCTCGAGCAGCGGCAGCAGCTTCACGCCCGCCGACATCCGCTCGACCGTCGCGAACGGCTCGTCGAGATCGAATCCCGGCGGGTGGCCGAGCGTGACGGCTTCGGTCTCGATCGCGAGCCACGGGAAGAACGCGAGCTCGAGGTCGCCGTCGATCGAGAACGAGCGGCCCGTGCGCTCCTCGACCCAGCTCGTGACGTAGCCCTTGTAATCGTTCGGATCGACGAGCAGGACGAGCGCGAGCCCCGCGACGACGACGAGCGCGGCGGCGGACGCGACGACGACGAGCAGAATTTTGATCGCTCTCACGGGCTGCTCCCACTTTCAGCCGGCGCCGCAATCGTAGCGCGACGCGTAGAATGACGCGATCCACATCTACGACCGCATGAGGGACGTGCGATGCAATACCGCAATCTCGGCCGCACCGGCGTCAAGGTGAGCCCGCTTTGTCTCGGCACGATGATGTTCGGCCGCCGCACCGGCGAGGCCGAATCCATCGACATCATCGAGCATGCGCTCGGCGAGGGCATCAATTTCATCGATACCGCGAATGCTTATGCGGCCGGCGCGAGCGAGCGGATCGTCGGCAAGGCGCTCGCGAAGGACGGGCGCCGCGAGCGCGTCGTGCTCGCGACGAAGGCGTTTCTGCCCGAGGAGCAGGACGATCCGAATGCGCGCGGGCTGTCGCGCCGGCACCTGATCAGGGCGTGCGAGGCGTCGCTGAAGCGCCTGCAGACGGACTGGATCGATCTCTATCAGCTGCACCGCGCGCAGTCCGAAATTCCGATCGACGAGACGCTGCGCGCGCTCGACGACCTGATCCGCGCCGGGAAGGTCCGCTATATCGGCACGAGCATGTTTCCGGCGTGGAAGCTCGTCGAGGCGCTTTGGGCATCGAAGGAGCTCGGGCTGAATCGTTTCGTCTGCGAGCAGCCGACGTTCCATCTGCTCGACCGCACGGCGGAGCGCGAGCTGCTGCCGGCGGCGCAGAGCTTCGGGATCGCGGTGATCCCTTGGGGGCCGCTCTGCGGCGGATTGCTGACGGGCAAGTACAAGCGCGACGACACGAGCGTCGAAGGCCGCTGGCAGGGCGGCAAGGACAACTTCGGCCGGCCGGTGACGGAGAAGGCGTTCGACGTGATCGAGGCCGTCGTTGCGCTCGCGAACGAGAAGGGCTGCTCGCCGTCGCAGCTCGCGCTCGCATGGAACGCCGCGCAGCCCGGCGTGACCGCGCCTATCATCGGGCCGCGCACGAAGGGTCAGCTGATCGACAACCTCGGCGCGTTGAGCGTGACGGTGACCGCCGAGGATTCCGCGCGGCTCGACGAGGTCGCGCCGCCGATGTCGCAGAGCCTGCGCTACTACGACCTCGCGATGAGCGTCGACTTCAAGCCGAACTTCGGCCGCTGGTGAAAATGGGTGTCTGACACCAATTTTTTTGGGTCAGAAGCCGCCGCCGGTCTTGAAGCCGCCGCCGCCGAAGCCGCCTCCGCGTCCGAAGCCGCCGCCGCCGAAGCCGCCGCCGCGGGGGAAGTTCCAGCCACCGCCGCCGCCCGGCATGTGCCACGGCCCGCGCGGGAAGCGGCCGGTGCCGAACGTCGGGTTCGCGCCGATGCGCCGGAAGCGCTGCTGGCGGCGAATCGCTTCCCACACTTCGTCGGCCCCGACCGAGCCGCCGACGAAGCGGTCGAGCAGCATCGCGATCAGCGCCGCGTTCACGAACCCCGAGTGCAGGTCGTCGTAGCGGCTGCGCTTGAAACGCTTGCGGACGTCCTCGAGCGCGAGCATCCGCTCGCGCTGCAGCTGATGCAGGCGCCGATAGCGGATCCGCTCGTCCTCGATGCGCTCGATCTCGTCCTCGAGCGCTTCGAGCTCGTCGACTAGCGCGTCGTCCTCGGGGCTCGGCGTGCGCGCGGTGCGCTTGCGGAGGGAGTAGAGATCCTCCTCGCGGAGCGCGGTGCTCAAGAGCGTCGTGCACTCGGTCGAGAAGTCGTCCTCGCCGCTCGCGAAGCGTGCGCGCTTCTCGATCAGCTCGCCGAGCAGCGCCTCTTGTTCTTCGATTGCTCGATCCGCTTCCGCGAGGCGCTGCTCGGCCGCGGCAAGCTCGCGCTGGCGCGCCGGCACGCCGGCCGCCTCGGCCGCGCTTCGCTCCAATTCGCGCGCGGCCTCGAGATCGCGCTCGGCGACCTCGCGCATCTGTGCGGCGTGCTCGGCGAGCCGCGCCGGGATCTCGGTGAGCAGATGGTAGTTGCGCCGTTGCGCCTCGTAATCGATCGAGCGTGCGGCCCAGCGATCGAGCAGCCGCGTGACCGGCCAAGCGCGATACCGCATCGTTCCGAAGCCCCGGTTCCACAGATACCCGAAAACCGGGTCGGCCTCGTACGGTCGGCCCTTCTCGATCCGATCTTTTTCCGAAGCGCGCGCCTTCTCCTCGGCCTGATCCGCGACGGCGTCGGAGCGCTCCGCAGCGGCGAGCTTTTTCCGGTACGTCTCGTCGGCCTCGAGCCGGCGTTGAGCCTCTGCTTCCGCCGCGTCCACCGCCTCGGCCGCCGCCGTCGCGTCCGCGTGCCGCTCCGTGCGCTCGCGTTCGAGCTCGGCGAGCTTCGTCTCCGCGGCGACGATGTCTTCCGCGAGCCGAGCCTGGGCCGCCTCCCGCGCCTTGAGGATCTGTGCGACGCGCTGATCCGCGTCGTCCAGCGTATCGGCAAGGTCTCCGCGCTCGAGCTCGGCGAGACGAATGCGCGCGATGCGCGCGTAGAGCCCGAGCTGCGTCTGCCGCGCGTTCGCGAGCTCGGCGCCGGCCTTCTGAAAGGCGGCGTCGAGCGCGTCGGTCTCCTTGCGCAGCTTGCCGAGCGCTTCGTCGATCGAAGCGAGCGTGTCGCGGCCGCTCAGCATGCTCGCGCCGTCCCGCCTTCCGCGAGCCCGCGTGTTCGCGGCCGATGCCTTCGGATCGATTGCTCCATCGTCACCACTCCGTGATGGCCGCGCCGGTCGTCTCGATTCGATACTCCCGCTCGAGCTCGCCGCGGCGCTTCACGCCGACGACGTTGTTCTGCAGGATCCCGTCGTCTTCCTTGTCGGCCCTGACCCGGTTGAACGTCGCTTCGTCGACGCGAAGGCCGAACCGGCTCACGACGTCGGTCTCTCCGCTCTCCTCGTTCACGACGGGGACGCGCACCGTCGAGCCGTCCGGCGCGATCGGCTCGACGATCAGGTAGTAGTTCTGCGCGGACGGGTTCTGCTCCGGAATGCGCCAGACGCCCGAGAGCTCGCCGGGCCGCGAGACGATTCGCAGCTCGTACTGCTGCTCGAGCTGCGCGCGGAGGTCGGCGAGCTGATCAAGCGCCTCTCTCGCCGCGTCGTGGTCGCCGCGGGCGAGGGCCGCTTCGCCGGCGTCGGCAAGCGACTCGGCTCGCGCTTCGGCCTCGGGCACCTCTGCGACGTCGAGCACGGCCTGCTGGGCGGTTTCGAGCCGCTGCGGCAGCTCCTCGATCTCGCGCAGCGCCGGCCCGCGGATCGCGAACTGATAGGTCAGGAGCACCGCGGCGACGGCCGCGACGCCGCCGGCGACGTACTTCCCCCACCGATCGCGCGTGACGTACAGCACCGCGAGCGAGCGCCGCAGGCCGGGCGCCGGCTCCTGGTACACGAAGCGGTTCTCGCGCAACGCGCGCACGCCTTGCTCGATGACCGCGTCGCTGACGTCGATGCCCTGGCCCGCATAAATTTCCCGCAGCCGCTCCTTCAGCTGCTCCTCGCGGTCCTCGGCCGCGAGCTCGCGCTCGACGAGCCGCTCCCGGTGACGCAGCGTATCGACGACGTCCATCGCGAGCATCACCTCGTCGAGCGGTGCGCTCTGCCGGGCTTGTTGCGGCGCCGGCGCGCCGGACGGCGTCATCGCTTCGGACATGCGAGCATCGTCGTCATTCTGCGCGGCTGATCACGACCAATATCGGCCTGCTATGCGCGCGGCGGCTCGACCGCAAGCGTCTGCCCCTCGTTCACGAGCTGTGCAAGCCGCTGCTTGCCCTGCTCGACGGCGTCGCCGATCTCCTTCGCGTTGCGCGTGCTGAGCTCGCGCATCTCGGCGATGATTTGCCGCGAGTGCTCCTGGTAGCTCACGACCGAGTCGACGAGCTTCTTCACGGCCTCGGCGCGGATCGTCGGACCGTAGCCGGCCTCGAGCGCCGCCTTCTGCACCTTGCCGCCGATCTCGGCGAGGTCCTCGAGGCTGCGGCTCACGCCTTCCTTCATCGCCTCGAGCGTCTGCGTGCTCTCGTGCAGCCCGTGCAGACCGGTGAACGACGCGCTGAGCGCCGTCAGCACGGTCTCGTTCGTGCCGAAGAAGCTTACGGCTTGCTTGTAGACGCGGTCCTTCGCATTCGTCGTCTGCAGCAGCCGTCCCATGACGACCTCGGATGTGTTGTACGCGACCGTGAGGTTGTCCGAGAGATCCTTGCAGATTTGGTAGCGGTCCTCCGCGTGCTGCACGTCGCGCAGGCGCTCGTCCCGGGCGAGCTCGAGCCGGGCACGCTCGACCGGATCCGTGCCGGCGTCCGCTTCGATCGTTTGCATCGCCGTCGCCAGCTCGCGTTTACGCTGCTCGAGCTGCTCCTCGGCTCGCTGGAGCACCTGCAGCGCGAGGATCTCCGCTTCCTTCAACGCGCCGCGAAAGTCCTGATAGGCCGACAGGATGATCTGCTCCCGGTCGATCTGATCGCGGGTGTCGCGCGCGACGTCCAGGTAAACCCGCTTGATCTTCTCGAACCGGTCCGAGATGTCGCCGCGTGTCGCCTTGACCCAGATATTCTGCAGACGCTCGAAGGTATCGATCTTGCCGTCCTCGAACTGGTCGACCATCGACTTCGCGTCCTTGCGGATGCTATCGAACGAGTTCGTGATCTCCGCGTAGCGCTCGCCGAGCTCCATCGAGGAGATCTGCTCGCGCACGACCTGGTTGAACAGCGACGCCTGCGAGAGCGTGCGCGCGATCGCGACGACCTTGTCCTCGGCGAGGTCCGAGACGCGGTTCAGCAGCGCGACGATCGGGGCTTCCTCCGTCCGCTCGGGAACGAGGCCGAGATCGCGGAGCCGGTTCATCGCCTTGTCGAGATACTGCATCGGGGTGGCCATGGCGATCCTCGCTATGATTCGGTGAGCGACTCGCTTCCGCATGCTCCGGCTGGAGCCGCGGCGGGCATTCGCCGAGCCTAAGGGGATGCACGGGCCGAGTCTATACCCCGGAAGTCGTACGGATGCCCGCCGCAACGTGGCGGCAGCCGCGCTCCGCGGTCGCCCGTTGTCGAAACCCGGTCGGCTCGAGCGACTAAGGTGCAAGAGCGGCAGGCCGATCAGTCGGCGGCCGCCTGGGACCCTGATCGAGACCCAAACAGGAGGATTGCCAATGAGCCGATACGTAGACGGATTCGTGTTGCCGGTCCCGAAGGACAACGTCGAGGCGTACCGCCGCATCGCGGACGAGGCCGGACGCATCTGGCGCGACCACGGCGCGCTCGAGTACGTCGAATGCGTCGCCGACGACGTGAAGCCGGGCGAGCACACGTCGTTCCCGCAGGCCGTGAAGCTCGAGCCGAACGAGACGGTGATCTTTGCGTGGATAGTCTTCGAGTCGCGCGAGCATAGAGACAAGGTCAACGCAGCCGTCATGGAGGATGAGCGCATGAAGACCTTCGCGCCCGGCTCGATGCCGTTCGACGGCAAGCGGATGATCTACGGAGGTTTCAAGACGATCGTCGAGCGCTGAAAGAAACGGTGTCAGACACCATTTTCTAGAAAGATGGTGCCTGACACGCCCCTCGCCTGCGCATCGGGATCGATCTGCGGCGTGGTAAGCTGCCGCCACTTCGATCGGCCAATGGATGGGGAGAAGCTTGGCGCAGCCCGCGACAGCACGAGGCGCCGCGCGCAGGACGCCGCTGTGGCTGATGATCGGTCCGGGGCTGCTGCTCGCCGCGACCGGCGTCGGCTCGGGAGATCTCGCGACGGGCGGCATCGCGGGGAGCCTGCTCGGTCCCGCGGTGCTTTGGGCCGTGCTGCTCGGCGCGCTTCTCAAGTTCGTCGTCACCGAGGGGCTCGCGCGCTGGCAGCTCGCGACCGGAGAGACGCTGCTCGAGGGTGCCGTGCACCGGCTCGGGCCGATCGTGATCTGGCTGTTCTTCCCGTACCTGATCCTCTGGTCGTTCTTCGTCGGCTCCGCGCAGGTGAGCGCGAGCGGCATCACGCTGCACGCGATGATTCCGGTCTTCGACGACGCGCGCAACGGCAAGATCGTGTTCGGCATCGTCTCGGGACTTGCCGCGCTCGCTCTCGTCTGGTTCGGAGGCTACCGAGTATTCGAGCGCGCGATGCAGGTCTGCATCGGCGTGATGTTCGTGACCGTCGTCGTGACGTCCGTGCTGCTCTGGCCCGGCACCGGCGCCGTGCTCGAAGGGCTCTTCGTGCCGCGGATCCCGGATGCCGGCGGCGAGGGCTTCACGTGGACCGTCGCGCTGATCGGCGGCGTCGGCGGCACGCTCACGGTCCTCTGCTACGGCTACTGGCTGCGCGAGGAAGGGCGCACATCGCCCGAGGACCTGCCCGCGTGCCGCATCGATCTCGGTGCCGGCTACCTGATGACGGCGCTCTTCGGCATGGCGATGGTCATCGTCGGCAGCAGCATCGACGTCGAGGGGGAGGGGACCGAGCTGCTCGTGCGGCTCTCGGACCGGCTCGCGGACGTGATGGGGCCGACGGGCAAGTGGCTGTTCCTCGTCGGGACCTTCGGCGCCGTATGGAGCAGCGTGCTCGGCGTCTGGCAGGCCGTGCCCTATCTTTTCGCCGACTGCTGGGCGTTGCTGCGCGGCGGAGGAAACGCCTCGGCCGTCGACACCAGCGCGAAGCCCTATCGCGTCTACCTGCTGCTGCTCGCGATCGTGCCGCTGATCGGCCTCTTCGCGAGCTTCCGCGAGGTGCAGAAGATCTACACCGTCCTCGGTGCGATGTTCTTCCCGCTCCTCGCGGTCGCCGTGCTCGTGTTCAACGGCCGCGCGAGCTGGGTCGGCGCAAGGTTCCGTAACGGGCCGGCGACGATCATCGCGCTCGCCGGCGTGCTAATTTTCTTCTCGTACCTGGCATTCAGAGATTCCGGAGGCGGTTGAGCCGTCATGAGCATTTTGTCGAGCATCGGACCCAAGATCGAAATCCCCGCCGAGCTGCCGCGTTATCCCACCCTCGTGCACATGCTGAAGGCGGCCGTCACCGAGCGGCCGGACGTCGTCGCGGTGATCTACGACGACCGGCAGATCACGTACGCGGAGTTCGGCCGCGCGGTCGCGGGGCTCGCGCAGCGGCTCGGCCCGCTCAAGGGCAAGCGGGTCGGGCTCCTGATGGCGAACTCGATCGAGATGGACGTCGCGGTCCTCGCGATCATGGCGGCGGGCGGGCAGGCGGCGCCCGTCAATCCGTTCTTCAAGGAGCGCGAGCTCGAGAAGGCGATGCCGATCGTCGATGCCGAGATTCTGATTTGCGACCCGGGCTTCCGCGAGATGGGCGAGGCGCTCGCGAAGCGGTACGGCATCCGCGACGTGATCGCGCTCGGCGACGGCGGCGAGACGATCGATGCGTGGACGAGCGATCCTTCGCTCACGATCTCGACCGACGGCCTCGGCGCCGACGATCTTGCGCTGATCCTTTTCACCGGCGGCTCGACCGGCATCCCGAAAGGCGTCGACCATACGCATCGCGGGCTGATGTACGGCGTGCTGCAGCACGTCGCGGTGTGGCCGCTCGACTGGGGCGAGGAGCGGTTCCTGACCGTCGCGCCGATGTTTCACATCTGGGGGCTGGCCTATACGGCGTGGGTGCCGATCTACTCGCAGAGCACGCTCGTGATCGTGCCGCGCTACGACCCCGAGAAGGTGATCCGCGCGCTCGGCAAGCACCGGATCACGGTGTTCGGCGGCGGGCCTGCGCCGATCTACATGGGTCTGCTCGCGAATGCGGCGTTCGACGAGGAGGACTACTCGGCGCTGAAGTATTGCCTGTCGGGCGGCGCGCCCGTGCCGGAGGATCTGCATCGCGAATGGGAGAAGCGCACCGGCTGCCCGGTATCGGAAGGATGGGGCATGACCGAGGGCGCGCCGTTCTGCCTCAACCACTCGATGCATCCGCATCGGCTGCTGTCCGTCGGCAACCCGGTGCCGGAGACGCGGGTGGAGGTCGTCGACGTCGATACCGGCGAGCGCGTGCTGCCGGTCGGCGAGGCGGGCGAGGTGCGGGTCAAGGGGCCGCAGCTCATGGTCGGCTACCGCAACAATCCCGAGGAGACGGCTCGCGCGCTGCGCGACGGCTGGATGTACACCGGCGACGTCGGCTACGTCGACGAGGACGGGTATCTCTTTCTCGTCGATCGCAAGAAGGACATGGTCATCGTCGGCGGCTACAACGTCTATCCGCGGGAGATCGACGAGGTGCTGTTCAATCACCCGGCGATCCGCGAGGCGGCGACGGTCGGCAAGCGGGATCCGCGGCTCGGCGAGGTGCTCGTCGCGTTCGTCGTGCTCGATCGCGGCAAGCAGCTGACGGAAGAAGAGTTTTTCGCGTACTGTGAGTCGCAGATGGTGAAGTACAAGCGGCCGGTCGAGGTCTACTTCGTCGACGCGCTGCCGAAGACGGGAACGAACAAGATCAACCGACCGGCGCTGCGGGAGCTGTTGAAGCAGAGCTAGAGAAAAATTGGTGTCAGACACCAATTTCCGCTAGGAACAGCAGTGGTGTTAGATACCTTTTCCGCGGAAATTGGTGTCTGACACCAATTTTCTTCCACGCCGATTTTTTTCCGCGGTGACAGCACTGCGGCGACACGACATCATCGTCCGCATCATGCTCGAAAAGCCGAAACAGCCGTCGCAGCGCCCGACCTCGATGGTCGCGCTGAGCCTCGAGGCCGTGATCTTCGCGGTGACGGACGAACGGCCGCGGCTGCTCGTGTCGCTGAAGGATCCGCAGCGGCCGTCGATCCCGTCGGGTCCGCTCGACGCGGCGGCCGACCCGACGCTCGAGCGCGGTTTGCGGCGGTGGGTGCAGCATCGCGCCGGGCTCGAGCTCGGATATGTAGAGCAGCTATACACCTTCGGCGACAGGGACCGGCGGCCCGACGTCGACGAGCGCCTCCTGTCCGTCGCGTATCTCGCGCTCGTCCGCGAGGAGCAGCCGTCCCCCGGCGCCGCATGGATCGACTGCTACGATCTTTTCCCTTGGGAAGACCACCGTGACGGCCGGCCGGAGGCGCTCGAGGCGCATATCATGCCAAAGCTCGGCCGCTGGGCCGGCCGGAACGAGATGCGCCTTGCGCGGGTCCGCGAGACGTTCGGCGTGCCGCCGATGCCGTGGGACGCGATCAGAGTGCTGGAGCGCTACGAGCTGCTGTACGAGGCAGGTCTCATCGTCGAGCACTACGCGGACAAGGGCGAGTCGCCGCCGGACGACCTCGGCACCGGAACCCCGCTCGCGTACGACCACCGCCGCATCGCGGCGAGCGCGCTCGGCCGATTGCGCGGGAAGCTCACGTATCGGCCGGTCGTGTTCGAGCTGTTGCCCGAGACCTTCACGCTGACGCAGCTGCAGCGCTCCGTCGAAGCGCTCGTCGGCTTGCGGCTTCACAAGCAGAATTTCCGCCGACTCGTCGAGCAGGGTCGTCTGGTCGAGGGCACCGGACGCTTCTCGGCCGCGACCGGCGGCCGCCCGGCGGAGCTCTTCAAGTTCCGCGAGGACGTGCGCGGAGAGCGTCCGCGGCCCGGCTTGCGCCTGCCCGGGAGATGACGCGCGAAAAATCGTGCCTGACACCTTCTCTCCGGAAATTGGTGTCAGACACCCTTTTTCGGAA
>Ga0079224_100013097_pt1 | contig 11530 bp, 2 predicted proteins | sample Stecom2015_FD_80414 | JGI IMG/M metagenome (GOLD analysis project Ga0079224, IMG submission 80414) | Agricultural soil microbial communities from Utah to study Nitrogen management - Steer compost 2015 | ecosystem: Environmental > Terrestrial > Soil > Agricultural land | place: USA: Utah...
CGGCAATCGTCTCAGCGCGACCAAAAGTCGGATCATCGTGCCTTTCAACGACGGCAACGTCAACGAACAGTGGTTGCTCAATCGCATCCGCGATCGCTTCGGCAACTACATCGAATATACCTACGCCAGTGACACGGAAAACGGCATGTGGAGCTACTGGCCTGCGCGCATCACCTGGCATAACCGACACGGAGACTTGGTCGGCAAGATCGAGCTGGAGTACGAAGACCGCCCCGACGTCACACGTGGCTACAAGCCGCTGCTCAAGGAAGCATCTCTTGCACGCAACAGTTTGTTCAAGCGGCTGACCGGTCTCACCGTTCACTCCAGGAACGCCGTTGTCCGGAAATACAATCTTTACTACATGCAACTACAGGCCTCCGACGCCAGTGCTGTGACAGCCATTGAAGTTTGCGATGCACGCGGAAGCTGCATGCCCGCGACAAAGTTCGGATGGAGTGCACCGAAACAAGGTCTGATCTCACAGGATGCCAGGATTCCTTTACGTTCCAGCTTCCCAGACATGAAATGGGGAGACATGAACGGCGACGGCCGAGCCGACATCATTTTCTTCGATAACGGCGAAATCCGCTGGTACGACATCGCTACTAGATCCGTGTATACGCGGTTAAACGCGATCGAAGCATTCAGACCATCCAACGCGGTAGTTTTTGATTACAACCGCGATGGCAAGGACGACATCCTTCTCCCGCAGCGATACGGAGATGACTGGGTAATTGCAACAGAGATCAATGGCACCTACGGATATCTGCCGCTTAACGTCAAGTCGACAGGTTATCAGCACGGTGTCGTTCCGCTGGACGTCAATAACGACGGTTATCCGGAATTGCTGTTCCGGGAGAACAACTCAACCCCATTTGACTACCTTCGCTTCTACAAGAACGGGCCTTCTGGCTTCACCGAGAAGGTACTCGTCTATCCGATTGCAGTTGATTCCAGTCAGCAAATCATACCCATTGAATTCAATGGTGATGGCTTCACGGATTTTCTCATCACTGCTCGCGACTCCGGCGGCGGTCTGGTGATGGTATCCGACGGTGAGAATTTCGCACCGGACCGTTGGATCGATGACAACGGCTCATTGACTGGATTCAGCACCGAAAAAGCGGTGCCCCTCGATGTCAATGGCGATGGCCTGACCGATCTTCTTGCCAAGGGCGGCGCACTCGGTACCGATCCTGATCGCTGGTATACGTTCATTAACGTGGGCGCCAAATTCGCCTCACCCATTCTCATGCCGAACGAGGATGATGAAGTCTACGAACGCGCTGTCCCCGTTCAGTGGTATCGGCATGGCGCTTCCGATCTGCTCTACAAGCGTGACGGGCACTGGTACGTCCGGCGATTTGACGCGCAGGCGACGAAGTGGGGCGTGGAGCGGCTGGCCGGGCTTCCCGACGATATCGAAGTCGGCAAAGGCGTTTTCCCTGTCGATGCACAGGGGGACTCAGTTCCCGATCTCGTCTACAAGCTGAATGGCAACTGGTACCACCATCCCGGCGCCGGGGAAGCGGCCGGGCTGATGCTCAACGTGGAAAACGGCCTGGGGCACAGGCAGGAAGTCGAGTACTGGCAGCTCAATCGTCGTGATCATGGCGGACTTAGCGCTTACCTTGGCCATGCTCCTGGCGGGGACGGACTCGAGTTCTTCGAGGTCGGTGGGATTTCCGATGCCCTGGACAGCGGCGACGCGACCTACTTCCTGGGACCGGTTACCGCAGTCGCTGCCATCACCTCCGACACGGGGAAGTCGCACGATATTGATCGTCGTATCGTTACCACCTATCGATATGCCGGCTCCGTCATCGACCGAACCGGTCGCGGCTTTCTCGGCTTCCGCATGGTGCGCGCGCGCAACTCGAACACGGGCATAGAAACGGTCAACCTGCATAAACAGGAATTTCCGTTCACTGGAATGGTTGAAACGACCATCCAGAAGGTCCCCCACAGCGTCGAAGCGGATGTCGAGATTGTCGCACCCGACAGAAACTGCCGGGAGCCGGGTCAGGACAACGATTGCGAATTCAAGATCATCAAGGAAACCACGACCATTGCGGGCGCGTGGTTATCGCGGTCCGACAGCAGCTTCGATCAGATGTCCACATTCGGCGGCGTGTTCCCGTATGTGAAAACGACGACACAGAACGACTATCGGTATCCTTCCGACTCTCCGGTTATTGAGCGGGTTACGGAAACGGAATTCTCGTACCTCCCCACCGGCGACGTGGGGAACGTCACGGTTTCCATAGGCCCGCCGGACGCTGAAGAGCATGAGAAGCATGTCACCACGACGATCAACACCTACGCCGACAACAAGACAGACAAGAAATGGTGCCTTGGCAGGCTGACCGGGAGCGAAGTAATCCATCGCGCTCCGGGAGCGCCGGCGATAACACGCACCGCGACGTTCGATTACGACATGGCGTTGTATTCCGGCGATTCTGCAGAACCCGCCTGTCGTCTGAACCTTGAAGTATCCAATGCTGAGGACAGTGAATTCAGACTGGAGAAGCGGTACGTTTTTGATGACTTCGGCAACACTGTTCTCACCCAGGTTGGGCCCCAGCAGGATGGGAAGTGGCGCGAGACGAGGCAGATTTATGACGGACTTGGCCTGTATCCCATTGCCACGATCAATGCGCTCGGTCACAGGGAAGATTACGCCTGGGATTATCGGTTCGGCAAAAAGCTGCGTTCCATCGGTCCAAATGGCCTGGCAACCAGCTGGGACTACGACGGCTTTGGGCGCGTAATCCGTGAACAGTCTCCACGGCCCGGCGTCTATACCAATTTCCAGTACGAATGGTGCCCAACCACCGCCGATTGCGAATCCGAAGACGCCGTTTACTTCGTCAGGAAGAGCAGTTCCGCGGGCTCGAACGCCTGGTCCATAACTGCCTTCGATAGCCTCCAGCGTGAGGTGGCCTCGTTTGCGCCGAATGCCCTGAATTCGGCTGTCACCGCCACCCGGACGCTGTACGACACGCTCGGACGCGCCTACGCGACCTCGCTGCCGTACGAACGCGGTACCGGGCCACAGTGCTGGCGCCATGTGCAATACGACCTGCTTGGCCGGCCGCTGGTCGAACGGACGCCTGCCAACGAAGCAGATTGCACGTCCGGCGTTCCACAGGACGGGGAAGAGCCTGCCTCGGGCGGCAATCGCACCACGTATATTTACGATGGCCCCGTCACGATAGTTACTTCCAATGGGAGAAAGACCGAGACCACGAAGGACGTAGCGGGCCGCGTGATTCAGGTCAAGGAAGGGGACCTGACAACCGGCTTTGCCTACGATGCCGTTGGCAATACGACTACGGTAACTCCTCCTGGCGGCGCTCCTGTATCGATGGGGTATGACGCCGCTGGTAACAAGGAGACGATGACCGATCCCGACATGGGTCAGTGGCAGTACGCGTATGACCGTTTTGGCGAACTCAGAGCCCAGACGGATGCGATGGGCAACACCATCGAGATGGTGTACGACAAGCTCGGACGCATGATCGAGCGCACCGACAAGAAACACAACAGCGGTCCAGTGACCGTAACGAACTGGATTTACGACGCTGGCGATGGGGCAGGCATCGGCAAGCTGGCGCGGGTGTACGACAGCACCGGCTTCGAGGAAATCTACAGCTACAACGAATTCGGACAACCACGGGATACGCTACGGATCGCGGACGGTTCGTTGTTCCTGACAACCCAGACCTATGATGGAAAGGGCAGGCCGAGCGTCACGCTTTATCCGACCGCCGACAGCGTGACGCAGACAGGGACGCTCAACACCCCGAGCCTCAGTCTCGCCACAACGGAACCCGGCGTGCATGCGCTTTCCTGGAGCACGGCAAGCGATCATGCGATTTATACCCTGGAACTGACCTTCACTGACACAGAGGGCACGAGTAGCACGTCAACGATCTATAACGGTCTTGGCCACGCGTTCTCACATTCACCGTCAGAACTCGGCCTGTATCAATACCAGGTACATGCTTGCCATGGCAGTACGTGTGCGACTTCCGCACCAGTGCAGATAAACGTGACGGAGCTACCGCCGAAGCCACCCGGTTGGTTCAACGTTGAAGCGTATGACCAGGACTTTGACGGCGTGATTGCCGTTGATTGGGAACATTCCGATGACAACGACACGAGCTATCACGTCTATCGATCAGATTCACCTACAAGTTCGTTTGCATCCATTACTGTTTTCGAGACAGAGGATGGCTATGAGGTCAGCCTGCCGGAAGGCCTTCACTATCTCGAAATAAAGGCCTGTAACGAACACGGCTGCAGCCGTGCCACGCCTGGAAGCAATCCTGCTTACGTTGATGAACCACTCCCGACCGTCAGCAAACCGACAGTTTCGCCCGATAAAGCGGACAGCATGACTGAACTTGTTCAGCTGACATGGTCGGTCGACGGCGATGGGCGTGTTGATCGGTACTACGTCGACACAGAACGGGAAGTCTCACAGGGAAGTTACGTCTCGCAGGGCTCCAGGATGGTGGAGAAATCGCCTGCAGCGATCGATGGTCTCTCGCCCGGACTTTATCGCTTTCGCGTCCGCGCCTGCCGTACCGCCGACGGTCTCGAATACTGCAGGGAAAGTTCGTGGAGTAATCACTTCCGATCCGCAGTACGGCCCCTGCACCCTGGAGCCATGACCGTTCCCTCCACCGATAGCGACGGGAATTACCGCATCTCCTGGCTGACGTCCGAGGAGATCGTTCCAGAGTATCGGTTGGAGCAATCGACAGTAGCGGATTTCTCGGAGGCGGTGGAGCTGGTCACTGTTGAACAGGGCTGCCTGGAACTGGTCCCTGTGGAAGATCCGGTAGACCCGACCAAGCCGCCGAAAATGGAATGCCGCAAGTGGACCGATGTGAACTGGGCGGACATTAGCGGGCAAAGCATCGGGAAGTACTACTACCGGGTACAGGCATGCAATCAGTACCTCTGCAGCGAACCGCCTGTCGAGGGCGCAAATCCCGTCAAGGTCACGACGCCACCGGCGTCAATCACCGTGCCTGCAACCAGCAAGGGCTCCCACAAGATTTCCTGGGTCGAGCCTGTTGGCAACGTCACCAGATACCAACTTCAGGAATCAACCTCGTCCTCGTTCGCGAGCGTCACTACTGTCTACGATGGCACTGCGATGAGCTTTACGCGCAGCCGTCCTGACGGAACCTATTACTATCGTGTGCGCGCGTTCAATGACTCACACGCCGGTGGCTGGCGCACAGGGTCAAACCCGGTCGTGGTGCTCAACAAGCCCGGCATACCTTCGTCCATTTCCGTCCCGTCCTTCAGCGGGACAGGCCAATATCAGATCTCCTGGGGAACGGCGACCGGCAAGGTGGATCGATACGAGTTATGGGAGGGGCGTTCTACAGACATCGGCGACGCAACCCGGATCTATAACGGTCTGGAGCGATCCAGGTGGTTCTCAAAGTCCAGCAACGGCGGCTACTACTACTGGGTGCGCGCCTGCAATGCGAGCGGGTGCGGTGGCTGGCGGGCTGGCGGTCCTGTCAGAGTTGAGATCCCGACGCCTATCTGCCGTCCCGGAGAGCCTTGCTACGACCCCTTGTCGTTGCCGGAAGAACCGGTGGAGTTGGAGGCCTCGCCACCGCCAGCTTTGGAGAACGTCGAACCGTTGGCATTGAATGAAACGCCATCAGTGGCAACGCTCACCTTGGCGACGGCCGCGAATATCGTCAAGACTCGCGGCGCGGATCAACGCGACTTCCGCGCCATGTCGCCGATGCGTCCCGCAGATTTCTATCGCGAACTGCGGCGTGAGCGCCTGAGAGCAAGCACGCCTTCGCGGGCAGAAGAGGGCGCGAGCACGGCGATCCAGCGTGAAATGCGTAAAGCCGCGGAAACATCCGCGTCACCAATCGTTCCCCAACACGCTCCGGCAACAACGGATTCGCAAGCCCGCACCGGAGCGGGCAATGCTGATCATCAACGTGCCCTTGCGCCGGCATCAACCAACACCCCGCGCGCCGCTGCACGTCCGGTGAAGACAACGCATGTCTCAGCGGCTGCTGGCAGTACGACCGCCGCACTTTCCGCCACCAGCCTGGCCACTGCGTTGCCTGCAAGCAGCATGGCCACCACCAGCACGAGCGGCTACCGCCATGCCGTGCGGCATGTCTATCATCCGGACACCGGCGCGCTCCAACAGGTAGAGGAGTGTATTGGCTTCAATGGAGACGGCTGCGCCAGCGTCGGCCAGGTGTACTGGAAGCTCGATGAAGTCGACATCAACAGTGCCGCCACGCAAATCACCTACGGCAATGGTCTCGTGACGTCACGTGGCATTGACCGCGTAAACGGACTGGTGAGCAGCATCAACACCACCAGGGCCGGCGCCAGTGTTCAGAGCATGCGCTATGAGTGGGATGTCGCCGGCAACCTCACGGAGCGCACCGATACACTGTTCGCGGGAGGCATCACCGAACAGTTCACCTACGACGCGCTGTATCGCCTGCAAAGCGTCGAGCGCGTTTATGCTGCTCAGAGCAGCATGCCGGATGCCGGCACCTTCCATAACCATTACGCCGCCAACGGCAACATCGAGTGCCTCAATGTCGGCAGCAGCAGTGGTTGCGGGACGGGCAACAAATACACCTACCATCCCGACCACCCACACGCCGTGCGAACCACGCCGGCCAGCTCGACTCCGTACAGCTACGATGCCAACGGCAGCATGACCGGCGGGCCGAATGGCCGAGATATCACCTGGACGGCGTTCAACAAGCCCTTGCGGATCTCTGCCGGAACGGATAACTGGTCCGAGTTCGCCTACGACCCGAACCGCGCGCGTTACAAACAAGACACACCACAGGCAACTACGTATTACGTCGGCGCACTGTACGAACGGGTGCTCGAACGCGACAGCAATGGCGCCCTCACCGGCGAGATCACGCATCGGCACCACATCTTCGCGGGCGGGCAGGCCGTTGCTGCCTATACCTGCACCACCAGCTGCGGCAGTGATCCGAGCGGCAATGCCGCGGACGGCACCAAGGCCGAAACGTACTACCTGCTACGCGACCACCTGGGTTCCGTGAACGTCGTTGTCGACGGCAAGGGCCAGGAACGGGACCGGTTCTGGTACACCGCCTGGGGCGAGATGCGGCGCTGGTCCTCCGGTTGGAGCGAGGTTTCCCTGCAGAATGTACCGCTCACACGCGGCTACACCGGCCACGAGATGCTGAACGAGCTTGGGCTCATTCACATGAACGGGCGAATTTACGACCAGAACATTGGTCGATTCATATCGGCGGATCCGTTCGTGCAGTTCCCGGAGAGTACGCAGGGCTATAACCGGTATACGTATGTCGGGAACAATCCGCTGAGTTATACGGACCCGAGTGGTTACTTCCTTAAGGATCTGGTGAAAACAGCTATTGGCGTAGTCGCCATGGTCTATCTCGGGCCTATAGCTGGCGGCGCGATATCGGGTTACCTGAGCACAGGGACGTTGAAGGGTGCGGTGCTGGGCATGATCGGCGGCGCCATGGCCTACGGAATCGGCGAGGCGTTCAATGTTGCAAGCGGGGCTGCGCTCACTGCGGGCCAAACGTTTGGTAAGGCAATGCTTCACGGAATTTCGCAAGGAGCGTTGTCGAAGGCAGGTGGCGGACGCTTTGGCGACGGATTCCTGGGCGGGTTCTCAAGCTCGCTGCTCGGCCCTACACTCAGGCGAGCGGGTCCAATTGGAGGGACCATGATTGCAGCCACTGTGGGCGGTACGCTTTCTGTCATCGGCGGTGGGAAGTTTAAGAACGGTGCACTGAGTGGAGCGTTCGTGCACGCTTTCAACGAGCTGCTTCACCCGAGCAGCGAGGCCTATCACGAAGATGCCAATGATCCCGAGAAAAATAACGAGGAGCGTGTCGGCACGGTTCGTGTTCGTCGGTTTAGTGAGAGTGAGCAATCGACCACCGGGGAGCTTTCGGTCGATGGCGAAGACGTTTCCGGGTACACATTGGAGCCGCCAGGACCGTCGTCGACGACAGAAGGTTCCGGTCTTAGAATTCCCGCTGGTGAATACGACCTTGTTCCGTTCAACAGTGAGAGTCATCCGAATGTGTTTCAAGTGGACAATGTGCCAGGGCGCTCCGCGATTCTGATACATATAGGAAACTACCCTGGAGATACCGCCGGCTGTTTGCTCCCAGGCACATCCTACGGTACAGATGCTGTCTGGAGTAGCGGTCAGATGATGAACACGCTACGAGATACTTTGCAGAGCTACGATAGATTGCGAATTATCATTACCGACGATTTTTGAGGAAGTTACATGCTTATTATCAATACTAAAGCACTGCAATTTGCGTGTTTATTATGCGCGGCTGTTTTCTCGATATCCTGTTCGGCTGAAAACCGAAGCGTAAACGAAGTGGAGGCAGCAGTATCATGCTTAAGAGATATTCCGTTAGAAGGTGAGTCGCCTGAGAAGTGGAGGAAGTACTTTGTTTGTTTCCCCTCATCCTTTGATTTTTTTAATAGCATCTTCGGATCGAGAGGGAAATCGGGTAGTGAGGTTTTTGGTCCTCTCTATCAAACGTCACCTGAGCACATCCTTGTGCGCCTCCCGAAAACAAGAACTTATGTTGGAGATGATGCATTTATAAAAAAACTTGTGGACCTTGGGGTCGGCGCGACTTGGGGCGCTGACGCCCCGAACCACTTGCGTCGTCTGATTACGCAGGAAATGGACAAATCGCCAGAAGCGTATTTAAGTTACTTGTCCAAGAAGAACAGGGCGGAGATAACGAACTTCTGGCGATTCATATATGATAGTCCGACTGGAGTGGCGCCAAAAAACGAATATTGTGTTGACGCTCAATCTCTTGTTGCCTGCCAAGTTCTAATGGACATGCTTTCTCAATCGTAGCCCCGCTTCTCGTTAAAAGACGCATCGTCAGGATTGCATTTGAAAACCCGCCGAAAGGCGGGTTTCATTTGATGGCCGTGATCGCGGGCAGCGTGCCGATCACGCCTCGCCGGTTTTGTGTTCACGCTTAGTCAGCAGCGTGTGCATTCTTTTGCAGCGCCCGCAGATGCGGATACCGGTCCAAATGACCACTCGGTCTGCCGTGACCTAGTATCAGTTCCGGTTTCGGCTGACCAGCATTCTGGTCGTGGCCGCTTAAAACATGAATGGATGATGGAACCGTGCGGAGGACATGGCATCGTTACTCTCCGAACGGCCGAGACAGTCCCGCTCTACCGCTGCTCCGGCAAAAGTGTGGCGACTCCCAGTGCATTTGCGATACGGGCTTGATCAGGACGGCGCTTCTTGTATGGGAGCGGAATCGAAAGATTGTTTCTGACGGCCGGATGACGATACTTCTGCAGAACGCCATAGATGGGATTATCAGGTGGGATCTCGGAGGGGCGATCGGTCAGGAGTGGTAGGAACGCTTCGCTGGAGTCTTCACCGAGCACAACTTCTATGCAGTACAGCATTTTATGCTGTTTCGCGAATGATTCATCGACGAGGCCGAATAGTTGCATCAGCCCGATTTTTATTCTCCCAACCTGCAATCGCTCAAGCAGTCCGTCATATCCTGGGAAATACATCATCCCTCTGTTGGCGCCCAAGTGATGCTCGATGATGTAGTTGTGGAAGTCGGCTCCTAACTCAAAGAACGGCGAGAAGTGCATCAAGCGAAGCAGCGTCAGGTAGCTGTAACCTTGTGCCATGATGCGCTGGGCGGGTGTCAGTCGACTTGGTGTTTCACTCAGGAGGATTAACTGTGCCGCGAGCGAGTCTGGTCCTCCGATTTGCGAGAGCTTCGCCAAGTCCCACTTGCTGAGTTTTGGTTTTCTTATAAGTTTTCGGCTAACTATGTAGTCTGTTTCAAACAGTATCGCCTTGATTGCCGACGGCATATGGTCAAGTAGTTCAACTCTGGACGCGGCAAATTGAAGAGCCGCATCAATAGCGGGCCATAGCAAAAGTTTTGTGGCGCGATCTGCAAGTGGATATAGAGCGGTAACGCGTTGTAGGCGCTCGACAGAAGGGAGGTGGTCACCACGAAACACTTTCCGCCAGTTCCCACTGTCCATCGTCGTTCCGTCATCCAGCCGAGGGTGTACGGTGTGTGGATCGAACGCGACCGTAACCGCACGTGCCGTATTCTTCTCAGTCAGATAGGCGACGTCGCACCCGAGCGCCTGCGCAATGAATTTGCGTATCTCGGGACTGTGCTGCTGGCAGGGCAATAGCCTGGGCACATCAGTAACCTCTGCGCATTTCTTATCGAATTTTGCATGCAATTCATTGTTCTGTCATAGATATTCACATTTTCAGGCAGTCGCAAGAATTCAGCATTCTGCCAAATTCGCGACTGCTGGCGAGGCTGGACAGTTCTGGTTATAAGGATGTACTTGGCAAAAATACCGGTACAACAGGGCTATGACACGTTCACGGGGCGATTCTGCGGGTTCCACCGAGGTGGACAGGCTGGCTGAGGATCTCGAAGGGCGCTTAATGCGGGAGTATGGGCCGATCTTATCGGGCGAGACGCTGCGGAATGCCTTGGGATACCGGTCTGCTGAAACCTTCCGTCAGGCGATTGCCAAGGGAACAGTGCCCGTGCCGGTGTTCAACTTGGAGAGCCGTCGTGGCAAGTACGGATTGACTCGCGATGTAGCGAGATGGCTTGCGGAAATGCGGATGTCAGGCGGTGCTCCGACTCGAGAAAAATGAGGTTTTCGTAGCAAAGCGTAAAAGGAGGGAGAAGAAGAATCAGCTATTTCTGCAACTATGAAACGTAAAAACTTCGTAGCGTAGCCGGAAAAGAAAAAGGCCTGGAAGCGTGAACTCCCAGGCCCTCATCTGAAATCGTCGAGATTTGCTGCCCGACGCTCCTCAGTATCGATTCCGACCTCGCCCGTGTCAAGGACCTCGGCCTCTGCTGAATGGGGCTACGGGCAGCTACGCCTCGAATCCTGAAACTCGCGCCGCCGGTGACATTGGCTCCGGCCGGGCCCTGGCGGCGCATTGCCTAAAGAGATGCAAAGATGAACGGAAATCGACTGCGGGAGGTTGCACGACTCTCCCTGACGCTAACTGGTTCGATACGTCGGGCGGCACGAGTTGCCGGCGTCGCGCCGGGTACGGTGCGGAAAATCCGGAACGTTGCCGTCAAGTACGGCCTGACCTGGACTGAAATAAAGGATCTGGACGATGACCGTCTGGAGCGGATATTCCAGACGTCCAAACGCCGCCTGTCCGGTAAGCGAACTCCTGATTGGGCGCACATCCATGTCCAGATGCAAGCCAGGTACCAGACGCTGCTGGAACTCTGGGAGTCGTACCGTCGAGATGACCCCGATTCGGCTTACAGCTATTCGCAGTTCACGTTCCTGTACCGGCAGTACGTCATTCGACTCGATCTGACGATGCGGATCGTCCATCACGCTGGCGAAATCGGGTTCGTCGATTGCGGCGGTGGCACTGTTCCGCGGGGCAGGGAAGGGGACGAAG
>Ga0079224_100013098_pt1 | contig 11530 bp, 9 predicted proteins | sample Stecom2015_FD_80414 | JGI IMG/M metagenome (GOLD analysis project Ga0079224, IMG submission 80414) | Agricultural soil microbial communities from Utah to study Nitrogen management - Steer compost 2015 | ecosystem: Environmental > Terrestrial > Soil > Agricultural land | place: USA: Utah...
CCTAACGTCTTAGCATATTCCCAAGGTTTGTATAAAATATCATTGTATAGTGGTGCAGTCTCAATCTCTGGATATTGATTATTTATGTATACAAGTGAATAGTGGTTAAATGATGAAATAAAAGTCCTTGTCACAAGGTTAAATTCTTTTATGAGTTCAATTACTTTATCTTCTAATCCTTCATGTGGTTGATCACTATTTTTCAATTCAATATTACACAATAACTGATTCCCGGAAAGCCATTCAAACACTTCACGTAATGTTGGAATACGTGAGGCTTTATTAAAAAAGTGTTTATAATGGTAATTTGCTTTCAGTTTTTTTAATTCAGCTAATGTAAGCTGATTTATATATCCGGTCCCGTCTGTTGTACGATCTACTGTATTATCATGGATTACGACAATCTCGCCATCTTTCGAAAAATGAACGTCCAATTCAATTCCATCTGCACCGGCCTTCTCTGCAGCTTTAAATGATTCCATTGTATTTTCTGGGTGTGTCCCGGCTGAACCCCGATGTGCTAATATAAGGGTCATTTTTTCACCACCTGTATTTTTAATAAATTTTTTGCTAGTTCAAGTATACCACTAAGAAAAAATATCCTCATGTACACTCTATTCAAAGAGATTAATTTAAAGAAAACAAAAGCCGAACTAACTTGAAATAACAATTCAAGAAATAGTTTGGCTCTAGTGAAGAAATAATTATATTGTCCTTTTAATCAAAAAATCATTATGATGCCTTATGCTCTAAACGTAATTTATCTGCTACCATTGCAATAAATTCCGAGTTTGTTGGTTTTGCTTTTGACATACTTACTGTATAACCGAACAAGGAGGAAATAGAATCAATATTACCACGACTCCATGCTACTTCGATAGCGTGGCGAATTGCTCTTTCAACACGGCTTGCTGTTGTGTTATATTTTTTCGCTATGTCTGGATACAGAACCTTTGTGATGGATCCAAGTAACTCAATATCATTGTATACCATCGTAATTGCTTCCCTTAAGTATAGATATCCTTTAATATGTGCTGGTACACCAATTTCATGAATAACGGAAGTAATACTAGCTTCTAAATTTTTGGGTTTCGATTCAGATTGTGACTTCGCGGCCATTGTTGGTGCTTTCCGCTTCACCTCACTGCCTTTACCATTTACTTGGCGTATGTGATTTGCCAGATGCTCTAAATCAAATGGTTTCAGTATGAAATAAGAAGCACCAAGCTCAACAGCTTTTGTTGTAACATCTTCTTGACCGAAAGCAGTTAGCATGATTACGTTTGGAAATTTAATTTCCTTGGATTCCCGTAATTTTTCTAATACACCCAGACCATCAAGATGTGGCATGATGATATCTAATATTAAAACATCAGGTGATATATCTTCTAAAAGTTGAAGGCAATCCTGACCGTTATGTGCCATACCAACAACTTCCATATCATCTTGCGAAGAAATAAATTCATCCAATAAATTGACTAATTCTCGATTATCATCCACAATACAATCTTTGATTTTTTTCACTTCTTTTTCCTCCTCAAGTCCGAAAAATATATATATAATTGCTACTTTATTTTCCCCTAATACTTAAATACGCCAAAGAATAAGAAAATCCTTTAAATTTATTCAAAATAAATAAATAGTACTATGATATCTCACGTTTTCATTAAAATGCTTCATTATTCAACGGTTTTCGACAGGGAGAACAACCTAATGTCGAATTATCTTTATTTTATCATATTTTTCACTAAATTCGTACACAAAAAAAAGAAGAGGGTCTACACCCTCAACTTACCTTTTCTTCCGATTTGCCTCGATCATATATATTAATTCCGGCCTCATGCAACATCCATTCTATGTGTACACCATAGCCAGAAGTAGGATCGTTTACAAACACATGAGTTACTGCACCTATTATCTTTCCATTTTGAATGATTGGGCTACCACTCATTCCCTGTACAATACCACCTGTCTTTTCAAGCAATTTAGGGTCTACCACTTTAATTACTAACCCTTTTGTCGCAGGGAATTTTTGTGGAATCGTACTAACAACTTTTATATCATATTCTTCCACTTTATTACCATCAACAACAGTTAATATTTTTGCTGGACCTTCTTCCACTTGATGAGAAAGAGCAATCGGTAACGGTTTATCCGTAATTCCGTTTGATATCGATTGATTAAGTTTTCCAAATATCCCAAAAGGACTATTGATTGTAATATTACCTATCACTTCTCGATTCGCTGAAAAACGTGCAAGTTTTTCACCCGGAACACCATTCTTACCTTTTTCAATTGCCGTTACTGTTGATCTTACAATTTGTCCATCTTCGACAACAATTGGTTTCTTTGTGTCCATATCAGATATTACATGACCTAAAGCACCATATTTTTTTGAAATTGGGTCAAAAAAAGTCATTGTTCCAATACCAGCGGCTGAATCTCGAATGTATAAACCTAATTTGTATGTTTTATCTTTCTCATCTAACATCGGACGAAGTTTTGTGTCAAATTTCTCTTCTCCACGTTGAATAGAAAGATTTAACGTTTTTCCGTCTTTCCCAGCATTATTGACAAAAGGTGCTACATCCGAAAGGCTATTGATTTTTTCACCATTTATTTTTGTGATAATATCTCCTACTTTTATTCCAGCTTCTTCCCCAGGAGATAACTTATCTTTTTCAGTAGATACTAAATGGTGACCTACCACTAGTACGCCCAATGTGTTTAGCTTAACTCCAATAGACTGACCACCAGGATAGATTCTAAAATCTTTTAGTACATCCACATCCACTTTTTTTACTGGAAACCCGGCAATTTCTAAAATAATTTCATCTTCACCGGCATATTTTCCACTTACAGCTAATGTGGCGTCTTCATTATGAATATTTATACTGGTGGGAGTTGAAGATACAGCTATAGCATCCCCAGTATGAATACTTTGCTTTTGTCCCTCAAAAACAGTAATTTTATCAGGTATTTGTAAATATTGTTGAAATGGCTTATAAAAGCTAAGCATTAGAAGTGAAACAAGGAGAATTCCACCTGTTATTTTTCTTATTTTCTCATACATACTTATGATCATCTCCTCGCTTTCTAGCCCACATCTATAATTTAGCCTGCTTTGTCATCATTTATAAGTGGAAGAAAATAAAAAAGCTGTCCAATGAAGGATAGCTTTAAATATTTTTTACCTTATATGCAATTTCTAGTAATTCCTTTGCATGTTCCTTTGTTAATTCCGTTATTTCCACACCTGAAATCATACGAGCAATTTCATTAATTTTATCTTCTTTACTCAATGATGCTACTGTTGTTTTCGTTCTTCCAGCAGTGGATTGTTTTGCTATAAATAAGTGAGTATCTGACATTGCTGCTACTTGCGGTAAATGAGAAATGCAAAGTACTTGTGAATTTACGGAGACCTTATGGATTTTCTCAGCTATCGCTTGAGCAACTCTACCACTAACACCAGTATCAACTTCGTCAAAAATTATCGAAGTTATACCTTGATGTTTGGAAAAAATGGTTTTTAAGGCCAGCATAATACGTGAAATTTCTCCACCTGAAGCAACTTTAGATAAAGGTTTTAACGGTTCACCTGGGTTTGTAGATATATAAAATACAATTTCATCTAACCCATCTAGTTTAAACTCGGTAAAATTTTCATGATTCGATAAAAACTTTGGTTCAAAAATTGTTTTTTCCATATATAGTTCTTTTAATTCTTGGTGAATTGCTGCCGTTAATTTTTTCGCCCATTTTTTCCTAATTTGACTAAGTTGTTTCCCTTCTAATTGTAAATCTTCTTTTAATGAATCCAGCTTACTTTGTAATTGACCAATACTTTTATCACGATTCGTTAGCACTTCTATTTCTTCTTCAATTTTAGAACTATATTCTAAAATTTCTTCCACAGTGGATCCATATTTTCTTTTTAATTGGTTAATCTCATTGATGCGTGCTTCTATTTCATTTAATCGTTCTGGGTCATATTCTAATGAATCTAATTCATTTCTAAGGGTTGAAGCTGCATCTTCTAATAAATAATAACAATTCGCGATTGTATCATGTAATTTTTGATAGCGACTATCAATTTCTGCAGCTACTTCCATATGTGCCATTGAATGACTTATGTAATCTAAACCTGAATGTTCATTTTGTAACCCTTCATAACTTGATTTAATTGCAGCAAAAATCTTCTCGAAATTATTTAATTGTCTTCGTTCATCAGCAAGTAGCTTATCTTCATTTAACTCTAAGTTAGCTTGTTGTATCTCTTGTAATTGAAATTGAAGTAAATCCAACCGATGTGCCATTTGCTGTTCATTTTCACTTAATTGTTTAATTTTCTTAGCTGTCTGTTCATATTGAACATACACTTCACGATAATTTTTTAATGCTGGGGCAATTTCTACTTTGCCATATTGATCAAGTAAATGAAGATGGATGGACTCGTCCATTAATTCTTGATGTTCATGCTGACTATGGATGTCGACTAAAGTAGCACCAATTTCACGTAATGTAGAAATTGTTACTAATTTACCGTTAACTCTACATACACTTTTTCCATTTACGGATATCTCTCTTCGTAAAATGATCATACCTTCCTCTATCTCTATGCCAAAATCCTGTGCTCGCGAATAACACGGATGGTTTTGATCTACGAAAAACAAACCTTCAATCTCCGCTTTTTTCTCCCCATGACGGACAAACTCTGATGAACCACGACCACCTACTAATAAATGCAATGCATCAATTATGATCGATTTCCCAGCTCCAGTTTCCCCTGTTAATACGGTAAGGCCTTTATTAAAAGTGACAGCTATTTCATCTATAATCGCAAAATTCTTAATCGATAATTCTTGTAACAAATTATCTCCCCCTATTACGGAATGCCTTTTTATAACATATCAATAAATCTGTCGTGAATAGTAACTGCATCTTCATTCGTTCTACAAATGATCAAGCACGTATCATCCCCACAGATTGATCCCATAATTTCATCCCATTCTAGATGGTCAATTAATGCTCCAACAGCCTGAGCATTTCCCGGAAGTGTTTTCATCACAATCAAATTTTGCGCATAGTCAATCCCAACAAATGAATCAGTTAACGCACGCTTTAACTTTTGCAATGGATTAAAGCGTTGATCAGCTGGAAGACTATACTTATAACGCCCATCAGCTAAAGGTACTTTAACTAGATGTAGTTCTTTAATATCACGAGATACTGTCGCTTGTGTAACATTGAAGCCTAAGTTTTTTAATTGCGATACTAAATCATCTTGTGTCTCAATTTCTTTTGTTCCAATTAATTCACGTATTTTAATATGGCGCTGACCTTTCGTCATTAAGTTACCACCTTTTTTGAATCTGAATTTTTATACCTACTTACTGATTATTATAATATTATGTAAAGTAAAGGACAATCCAAAACGGATTGCCCTATCGCTAACTTTTAAGTTTTGCATGTGCTTCTTTTACGATTTCATAGAGTGGGGCTGACAAATGATCGATACCACCACGATCATGTCCCTTCCACTTTAAATGAATTAAAAACTCTATATTTCCTTCCCCACCAGTAATGGGTGAATAGGAAAGATTTTGCACATCATATCCTTGTTCCAGTGAAAAATCTTTTATTTTCTTTAACACTTGCTCATGAATTTCAGGCTCTCTTACGATTCCTTTTTTGCCAACTTGTTCCTTACCAGCTTCAAATTGTGGTTTTATTAATGCAATAACATCACTATCTGTCACTAGTAAGTTACGAAGTACAGGTAAAATCAGTGTTAAAGAGATAAAAGAAACATCAATCGTAGCAAAGTTAGGCAAATCTTTTATAAGATGTTCTGGTTGCACGTAACGAAAATTCGTTCTTTCCATCACGACTACCCTTTCATCCTGACGCAACTTCCATGCTAGCTGATTATAACCTACATCAAGCGCATAAGACATTGTCGCTCCATTTTGGAGGGCGCAATCAGTAAATCCACCTGTCGATGCTCCAATATCTATTACTACTTTTCCTGCAACAGAAACATTAAACTCTTTTAAAGCTTTTTCTAGCTTTAATCCACCACGACTTACATAAGGCAAAGGATTCCCCTTTACAACTAGAGGAATATCCTCATTTACCTTCTCTCCTGGCTTATCAAGTCTCGTTTCATTAGTAAATACAATTCCAGCCATTATAGCTCTTTTTGCTTTTTCTCGTGTTTCACATAAACCACGTTCTACGAGCAAAATATCTAGTCGTTGTTTTTTTGGTTTCATCTGCTTACGCCCTTTTTTTCTGTTCAGGAAGTATCTTGGTTAACTTTGCCTTAATTGCTTCTGAAGTCATGCCAATCTCAGCATAGATTTCCTTCACACTACCGTGCTCAATAAATTGATCCGGAACACCTATCCGTTCAATCGTTGCATTATGATAGCCATGCTCATGTGCAAATTCTAGAATACCACTACCGAAACCGCCTTTTAATACAGCTTCTTCTATCGTCAGGATTGGTACTCCAGTAGCAAAAATATCGTGTAACATGGACTCATCTAATGGTTTAATAAATCGAGCGTTCACTACTTGAACAGATATTCCTTGCTTTTCAAGACTATTAGCAGCTTCCAGAGCCATTGGTATAGTAGTTCCAAATGTAAGAATGCATGCATCTGTTCCTTTTCGTAATATTTCCCATGAACCTATTGGAATCTCTGTTAATGTTCCATCCATAGGGACACCGTATCCATCACCTCTTGGGAATCTAAGTGCGATTGGTCCCTTATCATATTGTACAGCTGTGTATACCATATGTTGGCCTTCGTTTTCGTCCTTTGGCATCATCACAACCATATTTGGCAAATGTCTTAAAAAAGCAATATCAAAAACACCTTGATGCGTCTCTCCATCTGCTCCTACTAGACCTGCACGATCAACACCTATAAATACATTCAAATTTTGCCTACAAATGTCATGTAATACTTGATCATACGCTCTTTGTAGAAAAGTAGAGTAAATAGCAAGAAATGGTTTCATTCCTTGGGTGGCAAGGCCTGCAGCCATTGTCGCTGCATGTTGCTCAGCTATCCCAACATCAAACATTCGTTCCGGGAATTCTTTTGCAAAGTTTTCCAGTTTTGAACCAACTGGCATTGCAGGTGTAATTGCAACAATTCGTTTGTCTGTGCGTGCAAGGTATCGAACAGTTTCACTGACAAGTGAACTCCAGGATGGAGCTTTATTTACAGACTTTATTAGGTCACCAGTTTCGATTTTATATGGACCTGTTCCATGCCATGTTCCAATCTTGTCATCTTCCGCTGGACTATAACCTTTTCCTTTTTTAGTGATAACATGTAACAAAACTGGGCCTTCTGTTTTCTTTGCGTACTGGAAATTTTCAAACAAGTCATCAAAATTATGTCCATCAATAGGGCCTAAATAAGTAAAACCCATTTCTTCAAAAAACACACCGGATACAAGCAAATATTTTAGGCTATCTTTCACTCGTTCAGCTGTAGCTGCGAGCTTTCCACCTACAGCAGGGATTTTCTTCAACAAATATTCTAATTCATCTTTCGCCCATTTATACTTACCTGCAGTCCTTAATTTTCCGAGAACATTATGAAGTGCCCCTACATTAGGAGCAATCGACATTTCATTATCATTTAGGATAACCGTAATATTTTTCTGACTATCCCCAATATGATTTAATGCTTCTAATGCCATTCCGCCTGTTAGTGCACCGTCACCTATTACAGGAATAACATAGGAAGACTCCCCTTTAACATCTCGTGCAATAGCCATTCCCATTGCAGCAGATAAAGAAGTAGAACTATGTCCAGTCTCCCAGACATCATGTTCGCTTTCAGACATTTTTGGAAAGCCACACAATCCTTTATATTGTCTTAACGTATCAAACTGGTTTGCTCTACCTGTAAGAATTTTATGAACATATGATTGGTGTCCAACATCCCATATTATTTTATCTTGGGGGCTATCGAATGCCTTATGTAGGGCAATTGTCAATTCAACTACACCTAAATTAGGTCCAATATGGCCGCCTGTTTTCGAAAGCTTTTCAATCAAAAACTTGCGGATATCCCCACTTAGTTCTTCTAGTTGTTGATTATTCATTTTTTTTAGAAATGAAGGGTCTTTAATTGATAAAAGATCCAACAGGACCACTCACTTTCATTCATCAGATTTTATCTTGATGTTAAATTTCTGTAACATTTGATTGAAAAAATAGCCGCTAGCACTTAAGTGATAACGGCTAATAACACTTCATATTCATTAAGTTAAAACATATTCGCACAAGTGAATAATTATAATGGGATTATAACACAAGCATATGTTTTCATCAATCATTGTTAATTATTGCGCCCTGCAATTAAGTCCGTTAAATATAAGAGCAGACCGCTGTTTAAATTTAATTGTTGTAAAATCGTTTTAGCTTCCGTTATTTGCTTATGTAAATGGTCCTTAGCACCATCTAATGTGAGCAGTGCTGGATATGTACATTTCAACTTTCCATCATCACTACCTATAGGTTTACCAATCACGTTTTGATCTCCGATGACATCTAAAATGTCATCTCTGATTTGAAATGCCAGTCCTATATGTTGTGAAAAACGTTCCAAGGATTGAAGTTGTTCATCACTAGCTCCACCAATAAGCGCTCCTGCTAATACACTAAAAGTTAAAAGCTTACCTGTTTTATGGTGATGAATATATTCTAAGTCGGCTAGCTGAAGAGCTTTATTTTCCGCTTGAATATCAGCTACTTGACCAGCAACCATCCCTTCTGGGCCAGCGCTTTTTGCTAATTGTGCTATTAACCATAATTTTTGTTTATCTGTAAGGTTTGAATCTTCTGCGATTAATTGAAAACTATATGTTAATAGTCCGTCACCTGCTAAGATTGCAAATCCCTCTCCGAATACTTTATGATTGGTCGGAATACCTCTTCTTAGATCATCATCATCCATACTTGGCAAATCATCATGAATGAGTGAATACGTATGAATCATTTCCAATGCACATGCAGTTTTCATTCCTAATTCAGGCTTTTCATTAAAAGCATCAATGGTTGCAAATAATAGTATGGGACGAATCCGCTTCCCCTTTGCCGTTAATGAATATGTAATGGATTCTTTTAATACTTTCGGAGCTTCTAAAACATTAACCGCTGCAGCAAGTTCCTTATCTAAAAGGGTTTTGTACTTTTCCACGAAACTTTCATATTGTACTGTCAATCGCGTACCTCCTCTTGCAAATGAAACTCCTCTTCACCATCATCTGTAAGTACTTTTGTAAGCTGAGCTTCTGCATTTTTCAATTTGTCATGGCAAATCTTAGAGTAATCAATACCTTTTTTATACATATCCAATGCTTCTTCTAATGGAATATCTCCTTCTTCTAGTCGCTGTACAATAGTTTCTAATTGCTCCATTGCTTCTTCAAATGAAATTTTTTTATCCAAGATTCTCACCCTCTTCAATAAAATCAACAGTACAATAATACCTTCCATCCGCAACATGAACTTTTATTTTATTACCTTGTTGAACTTGGGAAGTCGATTTAACTACCACATTATCTTCTGTGTAAGCAACACTGTATCCTCTACGTAAAATATTTAATGGACTAAGTGCATCCAATGTAGCAATTTTATTTGAAAATGTTGCTGACTTTTCCTTTAGCATTGTAACCATAGACTGTTGTAGTTGTTGCTTCAAATGTTTCAATTTTGTTTTACTTATTTCCAACTTCATAGCTGGGTGATGAGTTGCTAGTTTTCGATCAAGTTTTTGCAACTTATCTCTTTTTTTATTTATGATTATTTCTTGACTTCTTATTAAACGTTCTTGTACCCTATCCAAGTATTGCCATTTTTGTTCATAAAGTTTCTGAGGGTTTCGAAAAATATATGATTGTTCTAAGTTGTGTAATTTACTTCTCTGCTCTTTTACAATTGTGGACATCCCTCTAAACAAGCGATTCTTTCGGTTAAGTAGGCGTTCCATTAATTCTTCAATATGCGGTACTGCCAATTCAGCTGCTGCTGTTGGGGTTGCAGCTCTAATATCAGCTACAAAATCAGCAATTGTAAAGTCTGTTTCATGTCCTACAGCTGATATAATGGGGATTTTTGAGTTAGCAATCGCTCTTGCAACTATCTCTTCATTAAAAGCCCATAGTTCTTCAATAGAGCCACCGCCACGACCAACAATTAGCACATCAGCAATTGATAATTTGTTTGCTTTATCAATAGCACTAGCAATTGACATACCAGCTTGTTTACCTTGAACTAATGCTGGTAGTACAATCATTTGTCCAATCGGGTATCTTCTTTTTATTGTTGTAATAATATCTCTGATTGCTGCACCTGTTGGTGATGTAATAATTGCAATCCGTTTTGGATATTCTGGAATTACTTTTTTTCGATTAGTGTCAAATAAACCTTCATTTTCCAACTTTGTTTTTAGTTGTTCATAGGCAAGAAATAATTCTCCAACACCATCAGGTTGCATTTCTTGCACATATATTTGGTATTGACCACTAGATTCATAAACGGTAATACTGCCACGCACCAAAACGTTCATACCGTCCTCAGGAATAAATCTTATCGTTCTTGCTGCACTTGTAAACATGACAGCCATTATCCTAGCCTTATCATCTTTTAATGTGAAATAAAGATGTCCACTGGAGTGTCTCTTGAAGTTAGATATTTCGCCTTTCACATATATATCAGTTAAATGGGGATCTGCATCAAATTTCCGTTTTATATATTTCGTTAATGCTTTTACTGTCAAATAAGGAACATTCGTCATGCATTTTCACCTTCTATTCAGAAAGAAAAGCTGCACCCAAATATATGGAGGATGTCAGCTTTTCTTTTAGTTAACCTTATTTTACTACGTTCTTTTACTGATTGCGATTGTTTAGCACATTTCTAGCGGATTTTACAGTATTGGCTAAGAGCATTGTGATTGTCATTGGACCAACTCCTCCTGGAACTGGTGTAATATATCCTGCTTTCTCTACAACGTCGTCGAAATCAACATCACCACATAGTTTATTGTTTTCATCACGATTCATTCCAACATCTATCACGACTGCCCCTTGTTTTACGTAATCCTTCGTAATCATCTTCGCTTTACCAATAGCAGCAACTAAGATATCAGCTTTTTGTGTAAATGATGCTAGATCAGGTGTTTTTGAATGGCAGTAAGTGATTGTTGCATTTTCTCTTAATAGTAATTGCCCCTGTGGTTTACCAACAATATTACTTCTTCCAATAATCACTGCATGTTTACCTGAGATTTCAATACCTTCATGCTCCAGCATTTTCATTACCCCGTAAGGAGTACATGGAAGGAATGTATCTTGTCCAATCATCATTTTACCTACATTTATTGGATGGAAGCCATCTACATCTTTGGTATGTGAAATAGTTTCAATTACTTTTTGTTCTGATATATGTGCGGGAAGTGGGAGTTGAACTAAAATACCATGAATGTCATCTTGATTA
>Ga0079224_100013099_pt1 | contig 11530 bp, 10 predicted proteins | sample Stecom2015_FD_80414 | JGI IMG/M metagenome (GOLD analysis project Ga0079224, IMG submission 80414) | Agricultural soil microbial communities from Utah to study Nitrogen management - Steer compost 2015 | ecosystem: Environmental > Terrestrial > Soil > Agricultural land | place: USA: Utah...
AATTAAGATGGAGTGTAAAAGATGAGTCCCCCCGCGCTGTGGCAACTGTCAATATCACGAAAAAACCGTTACAAATACGTTACGGTAGAAAACTTTGCAGTTTCAAAATTTGTTCATATATTGCTTCTGTAAAGTAGAAATGGCGTTTTTGCTCCATTTCCAAGATATATGACCATCAGACTCATAATCTTTTGGTCCCTGGTTCGAGCCCAGGTGGGCGCACCCAAAACGAAAGTCCTTTTTTATCAAAAAAAGGGCTTTTTTTATGCGCTGGCGCATAATTCTTACCGACCACAGCAACTGACTTCACGTCCGGGGATAGTCACGATTCACAAGTTTTCTTGTTGAACTGCACGCAAAACTTTCACAAATATTTCACAGCGTTTTTGCGTGGAGAAACCGGGATTACGGGGCCGGCCGATAACCATCGAGCGGTGGTTAACAGTGGACTATTTCGGTATTCTTCGAGAAGACGACATTTATCGCATCCTTTTCCTATTTTTTTACCATGAAGATTGCATTGGCCTCACCACCGATTTCTCGGGATAAAGCGAGTTTCTTGATCTTCTTCAGCAGGTTTTCTCCCTGCACGAAGAACGATTCTTTGTTTACCATAGCTTATCGCGTTGATGTTAGCTCGATAAAGTTACGAATAGTCGGCGTCAATCAAAGCTGATAACGCGGCTTTCTGGCCGCTAGGCAGTTTGCCCACTCAATGCAGCCAGCATCTCGCTGACCATATCCTCAAGCTGGTATTGAGGCTCCCATTTCCAGTCGTTGCGCGCACAGCGGTCGTCGATCTGCTGTGGCCAGCTTTCGGCAATGCGCTGGCGGAAATCAGGCTGGTAGTGCGAGGTGAATTCCGGCAGGTGTTTCTGTATAGCAGCGGTCAACTGCTTTGGGCTGAAGCTGAATGCTCCAAAGTTGTATGCGGTACGAACATTTATCAAATCGGGCGGCGCTTCCATCAATTGAATGGTGCCTTTTACGGCATCAGGCATATACATCATTGGAAGTATCGTGTCTGAACCAAGAAAGCACGTGTAGGCTTCGCCACGTACGGCATGATGAAAGATAGCCACTGCGTAGTCGGTGGTTCCTCCACCGGGCATTGCAGTGTGGCTGATTAGCCCTGGATACCGGATACTGCGCACATCTACACCGTGTGTGCGGTGGTAATAATTGCACCAGTTTTCGCCTGCGGCCTTGCTAATTCCATAAGCGGTAGCTGGTTGTGTCACCGCGTCCTGCGGGCACGGCGCCTTGGGCGCATGCGCACCGAAAACAGCAATGCTACTGGGCCAGAAGACACGACATCCGGTTTCCCGTGCTATTTCCAGTACATTTAGCAGTCCCTGCATATTAAGATCCCAGGCTTGCAGGGGGCGCTGCTCGCCGGTCGCTGAAAGGAATGCGGCTAAATGGTAGATTGTCGTAGCTTGTGTATCAGTAACCAATGATCGAAGCGCCTCCCGGTCCATAACATCGAGCACTTGAAAGTTAGCATCGGCAGTTGCAGGCCGACGGATATCGGTAGCGATGACATGACCGGCGCCGTATCGCGTACGGAGTGCCGGTGTGAGTTCAGTGCCGAGTTGGCCGTTAGCCCCTGTGATGATGATTTTTTGTTTCAGCATACGACATCTTTTTCAAAAAATGCATGGCGATCAGGAATGCCGACCGCCATGCGTAACCGAAGTTTAAGTCTTGATCGAATAGCCTGGCCTCCCATCCATGTGTTGTGCCATTTGCAGAAAAGACCATGCCCGATAATAACGATGCGAAGTTGCTGGTATTTAATTAAAATGACAATGGATACCATCGTATTCCGTTAATTTATTTGTATCTAACGGCATAAGCCGTTTTTTTATTACTTTTGAAGCGTCAAGTAGCTTATTGACTGTTAAAGTAACTGAATTTTGATGAGTCTTGATCCAATAGATATTGAATTATTACGTATCCTGCAGCGGGATGCCACCCTGTCTAACCGACAACTCTCGTTGCAGTTAAGCCGATCGGTAGCCGCAATACAGGAACGACGGCGCAAACTCCGCGAGCAAGGATATATCAAACGCGTGGTCGCCATCGTAGACCGGCGCAAAATTGATCGTAGCCTGGTTGCTTTTCTACATGTGTTGCTGACTTCGCATAGCCGTGAGGTGCTACTTGGTTTCGAAAAAGACGTATTGGCGCTGGACGAAGTGATGGAATGCATGCAACTGACCGGTGCCTATGATTTCATCCTCCGCGTAGCGGTGCGCGATATGGACGCTTATAACCTCTTCCTTCGTGAAAAGCTAGCTACCTTGCCCAATATCAGTACCGTGCAAAGTTTCTTTGTGTTGGAAGAAGCAAGAAGCGATACTGCGTATCCGCTATAGTCAATACTATCCGTCGTTTTTCATTTATTCCAATCATGCCGACATAAGGTTGTCATAAGCGGCACATTATTTTGTTCCCAAAGCTTTTTGTAAGCGCAATGTCATAAGATGAGCACCCGGTTATGCTGGCATAATTTTTCGCTTGCTATTTACTTTTTAAGTTGTACTTTTGACCAAATTTTAAGAATAGTCAAATGGTAAAAAAGATAAAATGAGTGCAGTAGACGATAAAAGGAATCAGATAATTGAAGCCGCTTTAAGGCGTTTTTCGCATTTCGGTATTGCCAAGACTTCGATGAGTGAAATAGCCGATGATCTGAAACTTTCGAAGGCGAATCTGTACTATTATTTCCCGGATAAATTTTCGCTGATTGAAGCCATTGCCTACCGTATTATCGATGAAAGTGATGCGGCAATTGAGAAGGCGTTCGGTGAAGCCAGCGGAACGCTGGATTTGCTGGTTCGTATGCTGAAGATGAAGGAAGCATATGTTGAAAAGTACTATATGCTGATTCTCAACCTTCACGAGATGAATATACACGAAGAAAAATGGAAGACACTGGCAAAGAAGCTGTTTCAACGTGAAGTGGAGACCACTTCGCGGATACTTAAGCAGGGAATAGATCGTAACGAACTTGTAACATTTGATGTCGCTTCGACGTCTGAACTGTATGTTGCCATGATACGTGGGCTGGCTATGTTTTGCGACCACGCCGCCCCACATGCATTAATCGATCGCGATGAACTCGCCCGTGTGTTTGAAAAACAAAAGGAAGCAGCTGCGATTGTCATCAATGGCCTCCGGAAAAAATAGTGAAATAGCGTAATATGAATAAATCAACAATGAAAATACGATTAATTATAGCCGCATTTTTAGTCGGGCTAATGGGCGTCCAAATGACGTCTGCTCAGGAGGTGCTGACACTGAAAGATGCACTGAATTATGCACTTGCACATAGCGAGTCCATAAAGAAAGCACACCTGGACGTGGAAGGGGGAAAGCACCAGGTAGCCGAGGTGCGGGCATCAGCATTGCCCCAGATTGAAGGTACCGGTGCATTGAACTATAATCCCGTTATCGGGAAACTGGTCTTTGCGGGACAATCGGTCACCATTGGTCAGCCCTGGGACTCCCATGTGGGTGTACAGCTAAATCAGCAGGTATTCAATCAGCAGGTTTTTACGGGATTAAAGGCAGCAAAAACAACGAGTGAGTTTTATGAACTAAGTGCGGAGCTTACAGAAGAACAGGTGATTGAACAGGTTGCATCGAACTATTACCAGGTTTTGGTAAACCGCGAACAATTGAGCGTGATTGATACGAACCTCAAAAATGTGAATATAATCCGCGAAATTGTATCGAACCAATACGATAACGGACTGGCGAAAAAAATCGACGTCGACCGGATTAGGGTGAACATCACTAATCTGGAAAATCAACGCGAGGAACTCGTGAATGCTATTGTGATGTTGGAAAACCAGTTGAAATATACCATGGGTATGCCCATAGAGACGGCCATCGAATTGCCCGAAACCGAACTGACGGCCGTCCCTACCGCACTTGATTTTCCTGAACAACCCAACCGCATGGACCATTTGGTGGAGTTGAATCTGATGAATAAGCAACTGGAATTACTCGACCTGCAGTATAAAGCTTACAAGGCCGAATATTACCCCACACTGGCACTGGTTAGTAATTACAGCTACACCGCGATGTCGGATCGCTTCAACTATCTTTATAAGAGTTCCGTGGATCCCATGGCTGCACGGTTCGGATCCATGGTTATCGGTCTCAGTTTGCGCATTCCTATTTTCAATGGATTTGCCACCCGTGCCCGCATGGGGCAAGCAAAGGTAGACTACCTCAAGGCAGAACAGGATTTATGGAATACCAAGCAGTCACTGAACCTGGCTAATGAGAATGCAAAAATCCAATTGCGTAACGCATTGAACACTATCCAGTCGCAACGGGAGAATGTGACATTGGCCCAGGAAGTATACGTCAGCACCCAAAACAACTATAACAATGGGCTGGCGCCGCTTACGGATCTGCTGGATACCGAAAATGCATTGACACAAGCGCAGAACAGCTATACACAAGCGTTGCTGAACTACAAGGTTGCCGAGATTCAGCTGAAGAAAGCGAACGGAGAAATCAAATCATTAATAAACGAGTAAATATCATCATCACACGTATATGAAACGGATCATTATTACCATTATCGTCGTTGCCGGCCTATTAAGTCTTATCGGATGGGTCTTAACGAATAACAAAAAGGAAAACGAGGCGAAAACCGCTGTCGTTGCTGAAACCGGTGGAGCCATCGTTGTCAAGGCGTCCGCCGTAAGCCGGCAGCCCATCGCACTCGATTTTTCGGCCAACGGTAACTTTGCCGCCAACCAGGACCTGACACTGCTTTCTGAAGTTAGCGGGCGCGTTACACGTATCCTGGTAGATGAAGGCTCGCACGTACGCAAAGGACAGGTGCTGGCTTTAGTAGATCCCGAAATCCTCAATCTGGATAAACAGACCGCCGAAGATGCGCTTCAGAAGCTGAAAACCGATTATGAGCGCTACAAGAGTTCTTATGAGACCGGCGGGGTTACCCGCGCGCAATTGGATGAAATCGAATTGCAACTCCGCAACGCAGAGGTCCGCTTACAACAAGCCAATCGCCGGGTGGCAGACGCAACTGTAAAGTCGCCGATCAACGGTGTGGTTAACCGCCGTGACATTGAAGTGGGCGCATATCTTTCGCCGGGCACGGAACTTTTTGAAATCGTAGACCTCTCGCAGCTGAAGCTGCAGGTAACCGCCAACGAAACCCAGGTAGTTAACCTGAAGGTGGGCGACAAGGTCAGTGTGACAAGTACGGTGTTTCCTGCCGAGGAGTTCAGTGGTACGGTGCGCTTCATCGCTGCCAAAGCCGACAACACACTCAATTATCCAGTGGAAATAGTTATCGATAATAGCGGTTCATCCGAACTACGGGCGGGTATGTATGGAACGGCCAATTTTAAGTTTCCACAAACGGATCCGGCTATTTTGGTGCCGCGCGGTGCTTTTGTGGGCGGTGTAAACAGCAACCAAGTCTATGTACTGAGTTCGGATAGTACCGCAGTGATTCGCCAGGTAGTTGCCGGTCGGATCTTAGGTGAACAGGTTGAAATTGTGAAGGGGCTCGAAGAAGGTGAGATGGTGATTACAAGCGGCCAGATTAATTTGGTGGATGGTGCCAAGGTAGCTGCGCAGATCGACTCAACTCAGGGATAACTACTCACATTCCACGTTTAATATGTCAAATCTCATATCTTAACTCATGAAGATAGCAGAAATATCGATAAAACGTCCTTCCATCGTCATTGTGGTGTTCACCGCATTGACCTTGTTGGGCATCATGAGCTATTTCTCGTTGAACTACGAGTTGCTCCCCAAATTTACCCCCAGCGTGGTGTCCATTACCACCATTTATCCCGGGGCATCGCCCAGTGAGGTGGAAAACACCGTGACCAAGAAAATAGAGGATGCGGTGGCCTCACTGGAGAATATTAAAAAACTCGATGCTACGTCATTCGAGAGCCTTTCTATGGTGATTATCGAGTTGAATAGCGGCACGGATGTCGACTATGCGCTCAACGATGCACAACGGAAGGTGAATGCCATCCTGTCGGAACTGCCGGATGATGCCGAAGCCCCCTCACTGGCCAAGTTTTCGCTGGACGACTTGCCGATTCTTTCGCTCGCCGCCACCGGAGACATGGACGATGCGGCGTTTTACGACCTGGTTGATAAGCGTATACAACCCGTATTATCGCGGGTGCCAGGGGTTGCACAGGTAAACCTCATCGGTGGCCAGGAACGCGAGATTCAGGTTAGCATCGATGCGTCTAAACTGGAAGGCTATGGCTTATCCATCCTCCAGGTACAGCAGGCTATCCTTACGTCAAACCTGGACTTCCCAACGGGAAGTGTAAAAACGCAAAACCAGGATATTCTGGTACGTCTGGCCGGCAAATACAGGTCGGTGGATGAATTGCGCAACCTCGTGATCGCTACGACACCAACAGGTGGTCAGGTGCGCATCCGCGATATTGCCGATGTGCAGGACGCACAGAAGGATGTCGAAAAAATTGCCCGGGTAGACCGGCAGAGTGCTTTGCTTTTGCAGGTACTGAAGCAATCTGATGCCAACGCGGTAGAAGTAAGCCGCGGCACCCAGGAATCGATAGTCTCGTTGATGGAGACCTACCAAGCAGAGGGCCTGAAAATCGATGTGGCCAACGACAGTTCCACGTATACACTAGAATCGGCCAATGCTGTTATATTCGATTTGTTCCTGGCCGTTGTGCTGGTTGCGGTGGTCATGCTCTTTTTCCTGCATAGTATCCGTAACGCGGTGATTGTAATGGTTGCCATTCCGGCATCGCTGATTGCCACATTTATCGGCATCAACCTCTTCGGTTATACCCTCAACCTCATGTCGCTGTTAGGGCTATCGTTGGTGGTGGGTATTCTGGTCGATGACGCCATTGTGGTAATCGAGAACATATACCGCCACATGGAAATGGGCAAGAACAAGGTACGGGCTTCTTACGACGCGGCAAAAGAGATCGGTTTTACCGTTATATCCATTACACTGGTCATCGTGGTGGTGTTTCTGCCCATCGCTATCAGTACAGGGATGGTGTCCGATATCCTTCGTGAGTTTTGTGTGGTGGTCGTGATCGCAACACTGCTTAGTTTGGTTGCCTCATTTACCATTGTGCCGTTGCTTACGTCGCGGTTTGGTAAGCTAGACCGGGTTTCGGACAAAAATATCTTCGGCAGGTTTGTGTTGTGGTTCGAGAACCAGCTGCATCAGTTCACCCGCTGGGTGACGGGTGTACTGAAATGGTCACTCAACCATAAATTCATTACGCTCGCAGCGGTCACCGTTATGTTATTTGCCTCGTTTGGCCTATTGGCCGGAGGCTACATCGGCGGTGAATTCTTCGCACAGGGCGACCGAGGAGAGTTCTTGGTGCAGATCGAAATGCCTAAAGACGCGTCCATCGAACAAACTAACCAGATGACGCAAAAGGCGGAGGAATTTTTGACAACTAAGCCGGAAGTCGTATCGGTGATTACCACAGTAGGGCAGTCTAATGACGGTTTCGTCGGCACACAGGCTACAGCATATAAGGCGGAACTTACTGTGAAGCTCGTTAGCGGCAAAGAACGCGAAGATCCGAGTAACATCTATGCTGCGAAGTTGAAGCGCGAGATGGAAAAAGTGCTGGTAGGAGCTAAGGTAAAAACGGTGCCTATTAGTATTGTGGGTTTTGCCGAGCAGGCGCCATTGGAGATGGTGGTCATCGGCTCCGATCTGGATAGCGTGCTCGTTTACGCGGAAGGTATCCTGGAGCGCGTACGCAAAATTCCGGGCACATCGGAAGCCAAACTCTCCGTGGAGAGCGGTACGCCGGAAATTACCGTTGAGGTAGACCGGGATAAGATGGCTGCCCTGGGGTTAAACCTCCAGACCGTGGGCGCCACGATGCAGACGGCATTCAGCGGAAATACCGACGGAAAGTTCCGTTCGGGTGAATACGAATACGATATCAATATCCGTTTTGATGATTACGACCGTAAAAATGTGGATGACGTAAGCAACCTGCCGTTTACGAACGATATGGGGCAGCTGGTGCGATTATCGCAATTTGCCAGCATCCATGAAGGGTCGGGCCCGAGCCAGTTGGAGCGACGTGACAAAAGTACGTCGGTAAAAGTACAATCGCAGGTGGTGGGCCGCCCGGTAAGTGCCATCGCTGCCGATTTGGAAGCCCAGCTGGACGAAGTGCGGCGCCCCGGTGGGGTAAGCTATGTATGGAGCGGCGATATGGAACAGCAATCCGAAGGCTTCGGCACATTGGGGATTGCGTTACTCAGTTCCATCCTGTTGGTGTATTTCATTATGGTGGCGCTGTATGACAGCTTCGTTTATCCATTTGTGGTGATGTTTTCCATTCCGTTATCGATTATCGGTGCGTTGCTGGCCCTGGCGCTCAGCAATAATACGTTGAATATATTCACCATCCTCGGCTTGATTATGCTCATCGGACTCGTGGCCAAGAACGCCATCATCCTTGTAGACTTTACCAACCACCTCAAAGCCGAGGGTAAGCCCACCCGCGAAGCATTGATCCTGGCCAACCAGGCGCGGCTGCGGCCCATTCTCATGACCACCATCGCCATGGTGTTCGGGATGCTGCCCATCGCACTGGCTACCGGCCCGAGTGCGGAATGGAAAAACGGATTGGCATGGGTCATTATCGGTGGCCTCGTAAGCTCGTTATTTCTTACGTTGATCGTTGTACCGGTTATCTACCAAATCATGGACAATATCCTGCACCGCTTCGGGCTTGATAAGAAAGGCCGGCCTATCGAGGAGTTAATGGTAGAAGATTACGTACACAAGGAAGTGAAAGAATACGAAGAAGAGACCGTGTAACGATTCTTCGTTTTACCATATTTGATTAACGTCCCGGATGCAGGCATCCGGGACGTTTTCTTTGGTGGAGTGGCCTTGTTTATGTAAGCCGGGTTGCCTAAGTTTGCGCTCACACATATTGCACACATATAACATGAAACCTTTATTAAAACGCTTTGAAGAAAAGCGGCCTGAAATTGTATTTGAATGGAAAGACCCGGAAACGGAAGCCGAAGGGTGGGTGGTTATCAACTCCCTGCGCGGTGGAGCCGCCGGCGGCGGTACGCGTATGCGCATCGGGTTGGACCGCAATGAGGTCGAATCCCTCGCCAAAACCATGGAAGTGAAGTTTACCGTATCAGGGCCACCGATAGGCGGCGCCAAGTCCGGCATTAATTTCGACCCCAATGACCCGCGTAAGCCGGGCGTGCTGGATCGCTGGTACAAAGCCGTTACGCCGCTGCTGAAGAATTATTACGGAACCGGAGGTGATCTCAATATCGATGAAATCCACGAAGTCATCCCCATTACTGAAAATTATGGCCTCTGGCATCCACAGGAGGGCGTACTTAGCGGACATTTCAATGTGCGTGAAAATCAGCGTATCCACCAAATCGGTCAGTTACGTTACGGAGTATCGAAAGTGCTGGAAGACCTGGCCTATACGCCGGATTTGCGACGTAAATACAAGGTGGCCGACATGATTACCGGATACGGGGTGGCTGAGTCGATCAGGCATTATTATACACTTTTCGATGGAGAGGTCGTTGGCAAGCGTGCAATTATCCAGGGATGGGGCAATGTAGCCGCCGCCGCGGGATATTATCTTGCACAAATGGGTGTGCGGGTCATCGGCATTATCGATCGAGACGGAGGTGTTGTCAATGAATCGGGCTTTGACATGGAAACCATCCGCGAGCTGTACCTCAGCCGTAACGGTAATCGGCTGCATACGGAGGGCATGCAGCCTTTCGAAGACCTGAATGCCATAATATGGGATCTCCCCGCCGACATATTCATTCCCGCGGCCGCATCGCGCCTGATATCTAAAGAGCATGTGGCTAGGTTGGTAGCCAATGGTCTGGAAGTTATCTCGTCGGGAGCGAACGTACCGTTTGCAGACCGCGAAATTTTTTATGGTCCGGTGATGGAATATGTGGACGGACAGCTCTCGCTGATTCCTGATTTTATTGCCAACTGTGGGATGGCACGGGTATTTGCCTACCTTATGCAACGCAACGTGGAGATGAGCGATGACGCGATCTTCTCAGATGTATCCGATGTTATCTACCGGGCGCTATCGGCCATCCGCGACCTGTCGCCCGCCAAAACAAACATCTCGTCGCGCGCCTACGAAATTGCCTTGCGTGAATTGGTTTGATAGTTGTCAAATCTATGTATCTTTACACACTTGAAAGGAAAGATTTACCATGAAGCAATACCTCGATTTGATGCGTCATGTGTACGAAAACGGCGTGTATAAACACGATCGTACGGGCACGGGTACCCGCAGTGTGTTCGGCCATCAGCTGCGTTTTGATCTGAAGGCCGGGTTCCCCTTGGTAACCACCAAGAAAGTGCATCTGCGCTCCATTATCCATGAGTTAGTCTGGTTCTTGCGTGGCGATACCAATATTGGCTACCTTAAGGAAAATGGCGTGAGCATCTGGGACGAGTGGGCCGACGAGGCCGGTAACCTCGGTCCGGTATACGGGTCGCAGTGGCGCTCGTGGCCTACGCCGGGCGGTGGGCATATCGACCAGATAGAAAAGGTGATACAGCAGTTGAAAACCAATCCCGATTCCCGCCGCATCATCGTGTCTGCATGGAACGTGTCCGAAATCGAAAATATGGCACTACCGCCATGCCATGCTTTTTTTCAGTTTTACGTAGCACCGGCCGATCCCGATAATGGCCTGCTGAAGCCGCAGCTTTCCTGCCAGCTTTACCAACGAAGTGCAGACATTTTCCTTGGGGTGCCATTCAATATTGCATCTTATGCGCTATTAACCATGATGATGGCTCAGGTCTGCGATATGGAAGCCGCTGATTTTGTACACACGTTTGGCGACGCACACCTCTACGCCAATCATTTCGAGCAAGTGGAACTCCAATTGAGCCGTACACCGCGGCCACTGCCTACGATGACGATAAATCCGGCGATTACCGACCTATTCGCTTTTCGGTATGAAGATTTCGAACTGGCGGATTATGATCCTTATCCGCGTATCAAAGCGCCGGTAGCCGTATAAGTCAGCAGAATAATCCTGTACACTATGGATCGTCCACTTGTATCGGCCATTGTAGCTGCCGCAGAAAATAACGCCATCGGCAAGGACAACCAGTTGCTTTGGCACCTGCCCAATGACCTGCGCTTTTTCAAGCGTACCACTACGGGCCATACCGTCATCATGGGCAGGAAAACGTATGAATCGGTCGGCAAACCGCTCCCCAACAGGCGAAACATTATTATCACACGGCAGGCGACGTATGCTGCCGAAGGTGCCGAGGTGGTTCACTCGCTTACAGCGGCACTCGACAACTGTGCAGGCGAACCGGAAGTATTCGTGGTAGGAGGGGCCGAAATATATAAAGAAGCACTTGCCATAATCGACCGCGTCTACCTTACCCGGGTGCATACAGCACTGCCCGGCGATAGTTTTTTTCCTGAATTGGACG
>Ga0079224_100013101_pt1 | contig 11529 bp, 9 predicted proteins | sample Stecom2015_FD_80414 | JGI IMG/M metagenome (GOLD analysis project Ga0079224, IMG submission 80414) | Agricultural soil microbial communities from Utah to study Nitrogen management - Steer compost 2015 | ecosystem: Environmental > Terrestrial > Soil > Agricultural land | place: USA: Utah...
ATCGAGGTGGTCATCGACGCCGTAGCCGAAGGGCACGACCATCACTATACCGGCCGCACCGAAGGCGACGCTCCCGAGGCGGACAACACCGTACTCGTATTCGGCGCCGAAGGAGCGATGGACGCGGACCCAGGCACCTTCCGGAAAGTCCTGGTCACGGACGCCCGCGAATACGATCTGGAGGCTACCCTGCTGCCTCCCGGCGCGCCCTAGCGCATCTCAGTCGCCCAGCTAGTTCTCTACCGTTATCGACTTGGGCGGCGAACCGCCCAGCTAGTTCTCTACCGTTATCGACTTGGGCGGCAGGCACATGGAATCATTGCATGCCTGGTAATGCAGGGTCACCCGCGTGACGCCGGGAGCCTCGGCCTTGGGGGCGATGGACGGCACCCTGGACAAACGCTTGGCCGGAATAGTCACCTCGAAACTTTCGGTGTAAAGCGACAAATCCCCGCCCATGACTTTTGAGTGCAGCATTACCGGCTCCGGAAAAAGGGGCTTGCCGAACCGGATTCCCTGAGCCTTGACCTCCAGCGAAGTGGGAACCAGGTAGTCGTCGAGGGGCTTCGCCGAATTGATATGCCATCCTTCCCGCAACTCCACGCGTACGACCAAGTCCAGGGAGTCGCCGGTCAGCGGACTTCCGGCGGCCCCCTTCGCCGGGGTCGCGGACGGCGGAACGGGCTCGTAGCGGAAAGACAGCGAAGGCGCGGACAGGGCGGCCGCGGAATTTTGGGCCCGGCCAGGCATTATTGCCAGGGTCAGGATTCCCAAAAGCAGGTAATTGGATCGGTTCCCCATGTGATCTCGCCCTTCATGAACCGCGCAGCCCGGATTGGATGCCGATGGAAAGTGTTTCCCGGCGCGGAAAAATAATATCCTATTCCGGCGGGAGGAAAACGAATGATCGGGTTTCCGCCGCGCGGTCGGCCGGACATCAGAATGCGGCCGACTCGTTTGATTGACATGGGTATTTGCCTAAGGTATCTTGTGCGTACGCGCCCCGTGAAGCCCGCGCAAGTCGCCTGGCAGCGCGGGTGAAGGGGATTCTCGAATGTCGGTTTTGATGCGTTCCGTCTCCGGTATCCGGGGCATTGTGGGTCCGGCGTTTTCGCCGTCCTTGATTGTCAATTACGTAAACGCCTTCATCCAGCTCACCGGAGCCGGAAAAGTCGTTATCGGCCGGGATACCCGATCCACCGGCCCCATGATCGAAAATCTGGTCGCTTCCGCCTGTTCGGCCTCGGGCGCCGAGGCCGTCATGCTCGGCATCGCGAGCACGCCCACGGTGGAAATGGAAGTGATATCGTCCAAGGCCGGCGGCGGCATCATCATCACAGCCTCCCACAACCCCATCGAATGGAACGCCCTCAAATTCCTCACCCACGAAGGCGTTTTCCTGGACGAACCCCAGGTCAAGGCCCTGTTCGAACTCGTGGACAACAACCGCTTCGATTGGAAGGACTGGTCGCAGGTACGGCCCGTGATGCAGCGGAGCGGCGCCGACGAGCGCCATATCGAAGCGGTGCTGGCCCTGCCGTTCATAAAGCCCGATCGCATACGCGCCATGAAATTCCGCATCGCCTACGACGCAGTGAACGGCGCCGGCAGCCTGATCGTGCCCCGCCTGCTCAAGGCCTTGGGCTGCGAGGTGGAGGCCATCAATGTGGAGCCGAACGGGATCTTCCCGCACGGAGCGGAACCCACCCCGGAAAACCTGGGTCAGTTGGAAGAATTGGTCGCCCGCAAAAAATGCCATGCGGGATTCGCCACCGATCCGGATGCCGATCGCTGCGCCATAGTGAGCGATCAGGGCAAGGCCATCGGAGAGGAGTACACCCTCGCACTGGCGACCATGCTGGTCCTTGAGCACAAAAAAGGCCCCGTGGCCGTGAACCTGTCCACCAGCCGCATGGTAGAGGACATCGCGGCCAGGCATGGTGTGCCCGTTTTGCGCACCAAGGTCGGGGAAATCAATGTGACCGTGGGGATGCGCGCGAATGGCAGCGTGATAGGCGGAGAAGGCAACGGAGGAGTCATCTCCCCGGATCTCCATTACGGACGCGATGGCATATTGGCCGTGGCCATGACCCTGCAGCTCATGGCCGAGCGGAACAAGCCCCTGTCGGCAATCGCGGCCGGGATACCTTCGTACCATATCGAAAAGCAGAAGTATTCCGTGGCCGGCAAGAAGCTCGAGGTCATCATCGGTCGTCTGCTGGCGAAATTCCCGGACGCGAAATCCGATCAACAGGACGGAATCCGTTTCGAATGGGAACGGAGCTGGGTGCATTTGCGCGCCTCCAATACCGAGCCGGTAGTGCGCGTCATAGCCGAGGCGCCCGATCGCGCCCAGGCGGTGGCGCTTTGCAAGGCGATAGAGGAAGAATTAGGATAAACGGAATGCGGAAGGGCCGGACCGGGCCGCTTTCCCAACGAGAGAAGCAGATAATATGTGCGGAATAGTAGCCTATAGCGGATCGCGGAACGCCCAGCAGATATTGGTGGAAGGCTTGCGGAAGCTCGAATACCGCGGATACGACAGCGCCGGCGTCTGCATCCAGGGGAACAAGGGCCTGAGCCTGGTACGGGCGAAAGGAAAGCTGGCGGAACTGGAGGCCGTGCTCCAGTCCGGCCCTCTGACCGGCAACACCGGAATCGGGCATACCAGGTGGGCCACCCATGGCGCCCCTTCGGTGCAGAACGCCCATCCCCACACCAGCATCGACGGAAAATTCGCCGTGGTCCATAACGGCATCATCGAGAATTACGGCATCGTCAAGGCCGCGCTTCAGAAAGAAGGCGTGGTATTCCGCTCCGAGACGGACACGGAAGTCATCGTGCATCTGATCAGCAAGTTCTACAAGGCCAATGCGGCCGCGGGCGAAAAGGGCGGCCTGGCCAAGGCCGTGTCCGAAGCCCTCACCCACCTGGAAGGCGCCTTCGGCATCGTGGCCGTATCGGAATACGAGCCCGGCGTGCTGGTAGGCGCGCGGCGCGGAAGCCCGCTGGTCCTGGGAGTGGGAGACGGCGAATTCTTCCTGGCCTCGGACGTGGCCCCGATAGTCGAGCATACCCAGAAGGTTGTGTACCTCGACGATAACGACATGGTCGTGCTGAACGGGAATTACAAGATCACCAACCAGGCCAACGCCGAAGTCCGCCGGGAGGTGCAGAACATCGAGTTCAGCGCCGAGCAGGTGGCGCGCGGTAACTTCGAGCATTTCATGCTCAAGGAAATTTTCGAGCAGCCGAGCACGGTGCTGAACTCCCTGCGCGGCCGCGTGCTTCCCGAAGGCACGGCCAAGCTCAACGGCCTGAACCTGGTCACGCCGGAGCTGCGCCGCATCGAGCGCATCATCATCGCGGCCTGCGGCACCTCGTTCTACGCGGCCAAAGTCGGCGAATATCTTATCGAGGAACTTTCCGGCATTCCGGTGGAAGTGGAATACGCTTCGGAGTTCCGCTACCGAAACCCCATCGTCACGGACAAGACTTTGGTTTTCGTCATCTCCCAGTCCGGCGAAACCGCCGACACTCTGGCCGCCTTGCGGGAGGCCAAGCAGAAGGGCGCCACCGTGCTGGGCATATGCAATGTGGTGGGCAGCAGCATCGCACGCGAAACCGACGGTGGCGTGTACCTGCACGCCGGACCGGAAATAGGCGTGGCCTCCACCAAAGCTTTCACTTCCCAGGTTACCGTACTCACCCTCATCGCCCTCCTTCTGGGCCGCATGCGCCGCACCTCGGCGGACGAAGGCATGAAAATCTGCAAAGCCCTCGCCAAAATCCCCGAGCAAATCAAGGAAATCCTCGAACTCAACGACCAGATCCGGGGCATCGCGAAAGAGTTCAAGGATTGCAGCAACTTCCTGTTCCTGGGGCGCGGCTACAATTATCCCGTGGCCATGGAAGGCGCGCTCAAACTGAAGGAGATTTCCTATATCCACGCGGAAGGCTATCCCGCCGCCGAGATGAAGCACGGCCCCATCGCCCTCATCGACGCCAACATGCCCACCGTGGTCATTGCGCCCACCGACTCCCTGTTCGACAAAGTGTTGTCCAACATGCAGGAAGTGAAAGCCCGCGGCGGACGCATCATCGCCATCACGGACGCAGGCGCCGACCTGGGCAAGCTGGCCGACTTCGTGATCACGATACCGAAGACCCTGCACATGCTCACGCCGCTGCTGGCGGTGGTGCCTTTGCAGCTTCTGGCCTACCATGTGGCCGTCATGCGCGGCTGCGACGTGGACACCCCCCGCAACCTGGCGAAAAGCGTAACCGTGGAGTGATCCCGGGACCCGCATCCGCCTTGCGGGGAAGCTTACCGCTTTTCCCGAAATGACCTTTCCCCGGCGGCTTTTTCCGGTCGCGTTGGCGGCCGCGCTGTTGCTGGCCTCGGCATCCCTTGCCGCCTTCCGCAACTTGGCGCCGGGAGAATACCGCTTGGCGCGGGCCTGGGCCGAAATCGCCTGGGTGGAAACCGCCCAACGTTTTTCCCGGCCCGGCCGGGCGGCGACGGCCAGACCCTTGCCTCTGGTGGATCATGTCGCCCATGCCGGAGGCGGAATCGGCGGCAGGACCTATACCAACTCCCTTGAGGCCCTGGATTCGAACTACCTCAGGGGATTCCGCCTATTCGAAACGGATATGGAATGGACCTCGGACGGCCACCTTGTGCTTGTCCATGACTGGAGTGAAGAAACCGGATTATCCCAAAGCAAGGGAGGCCCGGCGACCCGGGCGGAATTTTTCGCGGCGGCCAAGGGCCGTGGTTCGACCCGGCTCGACATGGACGGCCTCGCGGCATGGATGACGGCCCATCCGGACGCTTACGTGATCACGGACATCAAGAGTCGTAATATGGCCGCCTTGCGCAGGATTTGGGACCATTATCCCGCCATCCGGAAAAACATCATTCCCCAGATTTATTTCTTCACGGAATACGCGCGTGCGCGCGCCATCGGCTATGATGCCATCATTCTGACCCTGTACGCGGCCGGATACCCGGATGGGCCCGTAATCGCCTTCGCGGCCCGCCATTCACTGGCGGCGGTGACGATTCCGATCCAAAGGGGCCTCTCTCCGCTTCCGGCCGCCCTGGCCCGTAGCGGCATCCCGGTTTTCGTCCACACGGTCAATGACCGGGACGCCTTGCGCGGCCTTCGGGAAAACGGCGCGGGCGCGGTTTACACCGATTTCCTTTCCCCGGGGGACTGAACCTCAGGCCCCTTTCCCCGCTTCCGCTTGCCGAAAGGCCCGGAATCGGATATTATATCCTTTACCGGCGCCGGCAAATCCGCCACATCCGCCCGTCACGAGGCCTGCGTATCATGAAGAAAGCCACCTTCTCCCCCCTATCCCGCATGACACTCATCGGAAGGAAGAAGAATGGCTTTGATATCGGCAACCGGACTGGGATGGAATCCGCCTGACGGCCGCACCCTTTTCTCGAACCTGAATTTCCACATCGGACCCGGGCCAACGCGCATGGCGCTGGTGGGCGCCAACGGCGTCGGCAAATCCACCTTGCTCAAAATAATCGCGGGCATGCTCCCGCCTTCGGAAGGGGCCGTGGCCGTGACGGGTACGGCCGTTTATTTGCCCCAGGATCTTTCCGAAGCCCGCGCGGAAAGAGTCGCCGGGGCTTTGGGTTTGGGCGCCCCCTGGGAAGCCTGGAAAAGAATCAGGAGCGGCCGGGGACTGCCCGCGGATCCCGATTCGCTAATCGATTGCTGGGACATCGAGGAGCGGATCTCGCGCTGCCTGGCGAATGCGCGCCTTCCGGATGGGGGATCCGGATCGGCCATGCTCGGAATTGAGCGGCGGCGAAATGCTCCGCCTGGCCATGGCCGCGGGCTGGAAGAAAATCCTCTTGGCCGCGAGTCATGACCGCGCCCTGCTGAGGCTCATGAACGGTATCCTGGAAATGTCCAATGTGGGCATGGCCGCTTACGGCGGCGGATACGAATTCTACGCCGAAAGGAAAAGGATCGAGGACGCGGGCGCCTACGCACGGCCTCCTGACGGTGGGGGCCGAAAGGGTCGCCTGGCTGGATCAGCAGGTTGGGTTTTTGGATCCGGCCTTATCTGTGCTGGAGAATATCCGCGCGTTTTCCCGGCCCGGCCTGGAAGAACATGATTTGCGCAACCGGCTGGGCCGGTTCCGGTTCCGGGGAGAAGCCGCCCTGAAGCCCGCGGGGATTCTGAGCGGTGGCGAAAGGATGAGGGCGGGCCTGGCCTGCCTTCTGGCCGGAGATAATGCGCCGCAATTGCTCGTTCTGGATGAACCGACCAACAACCTCGACTTCGCCGGCCGGGAAGCGGTTGAAAGCGCACTGGAAGGCTACGCCGGGGGCTTGCTGGTCGTTTCCCACGACCGGGAATTCCTGGCCGCACTGGAAATGGAGGCAGAAATCGCCCTGGCCGGACCTTCCCGATCTCCATCGGGTTCCGGTCCTATCGTATAATGGACTCCGGAAGGACGCTGCCGTGAATCCATGATATACCCACGCATGCGGGATTGGGACCGGGGCCTGCTGCCGGCCCTGGTGGGCGCGAATGCCGTTAAAGTAGCCGCTTTCGGGGCCTGGATAGCCGGGGAAAGCCATGTGCAGGTTTTTTTCTACAAGTGCGTCGTATGCGCCGCCCTGGGCGTCCTGATCGCCCGGCCCTTGTTGCTCGCGAAATCGGCCGCGCCTCTGGTCCTGTTCTACCTGTTCCAAACCGCTTATCTGGGCGCCGTGCTCGCCTATTTCCGGTACTCCTCGAACTACCTCACCCTGGGACAGATGTCGGCCATGGCCGGGGAGGGATGGAATATGGCCGCGCGGCAGGCGATTCCGCTGGACCCGGGATTGCTTCTGGTCGCAGCCGATCTTCCCATCCTGGGCCTGTACCTGATGCGGCGAGGCGAAACGCGCAGCCACGACGCCTTTTGGCGATCGCGGTGGAATCCCGCCGCTCTCGCTGCGCTCCTTCTTCTGGCAGCCGTCGAGGCCGTCAATCTCAAAGCCGGGAAATCGCTTTGGAACCCGGACAACGCTTCCGAAGCGGCAAGCGTGGTCCGGCGCTCTGGCACCCTGGCCAACAGCATGGTCTGGCTTATGAACGACCGGTGCGAGAAAGGATTGATCGAAAGCTTCGACTACGGCCCTTTGATAGCCGGATCCCCGGAACCGGACGTTCGGCCGAACTTCCTGCTGATCCAGGTCGAATCGCTGGGATCGAATGTCCTGAAAGCTTTTTACGAGGGCAGCCCGGTCGTCCCGAACCTTCGGCGCCTGGCGCTGGAAGGGATCTTCCATCCGTATGCCCTGTGTTACCATAAAGGCGGCGGGAGTTCCGACGCCGAGTTCAGTGTCCTGAACAGCGTGGAACCCCAGGACGGCTTCGTTTCCATGAAAATGAGCACGTACGGGTATCCCAACAGTCTGGTGCGAAGCCTCAAGGAACAGGGTTACGGGGCCCGCGGCTTCCATGGGAACCACCGCGAATTCTACAACCGCCGGGAGGCCTATCACCGGATGGGCTTCGATCGCTTCCACGATATGAAAGACATGGGACTGCAGGAAAAAGGCTGGGGCGCGCCCGACCGGGACGTTTTCGAATTCATCGGGAAAAGAATGCGGGAAGAGAGCGGGCCGTTTTTCTATTACGCCATTACCATGAGTTCCCACCAGCCTTTCCATTTCCATCTGCAAGGCGAGGATGCCGGCGGTTTCGAAAAGGTGAGAGACCCGGATACGCGCGACTATTTGAGATCGATGGCCTATACCGACCGGATAATCGGGGCCTTTGTGGATCGGCTGCGGCGGGAAGGACCGCCGGACACCTATATACTCATTTTCGGAGATCACCCCGTTCCGCTGGACAATGGGGAATATTCCAATGCGGGAGTATGGAAAGACGGCGCCCATCTGGAATTCGTGCCGTTCATTCTTCTCACCCCCCGGGGCGACCGGCGCCTCGACCTCGGTAACGTTGCGAGTTACCTGGATATGGCGCCGACTATCCTGGCCGCCTCCGGGGGCGGCTTCCGGATCCGCACCCGCGGGAATAACCTACTCGCTCCCCTGCCTCCGGAACGGGAATTGTCCCTGCGAACCCGGGTTTACAAGGGGAGCGATCTTTTCCGTATCGCCTCGGAGGCGGTTTCCGTGGAGTCGCCGTTTCTGGAATTCCCTGACTGGAAGGAAGAGCGGTAGGATTCGCCTGCCCTTCACCTGGAAAATCACAAATCGGGAAATAAAAAAGCCGAAAGGAGGGACGCTCCTTTCGGCTGCAACGTTCCGGCGGTGAGGCCGGAATCAAAGCGCGGTCAGAGACCCAGGTAGATCTTCTGGCTGTGGGTGTAACGGCCGGCCTTGAATACCGCCAGGTATAGCCCCTGGTCGGCTTTCATCTGGCGGCGGTCGATGGAATGCGATCCCGCGGCGAACTGCCGGTTGACCACTTCGGACCGCAGGCTTCCGTCGAGATTGTAGAGCTTCAACGAAACGATTTCGTCCTTGGGCAGGGTGTACGAAACCAGGCCCGTGCTCGATACGCCGAAGGAGAAGCCTTTGTCGGGGCCGGTTTTGACGCTGATCACTTCGCCCGGATTAGTGACCTCGACGGCGGTGCAAAGCCTGTCCAGAAGGGCGAGTTTTCTCGAATCGGTACCGCTCCAGGTTCCCCATCCGCCATCATTGGATACCGGATCGTAAGGGGTGGTGAAGATGCCGAAGGTGTCGGCGGATTCGGGATTGATCGACCAATAGAAGGAATCGTAGATGCCTTCCCGGATCATGTAGTCGATGAAGGCTTCCTGCCACTTTTGGTCGGAGTTTTTGTCGATGAGGTAGCTCCACAGGTTCTTGGTATGGGTGTTGGTCTTGTCGGGCCAATCCATGTTGCCGCCGTATTCGCCGATGGCGATGGCGTATCCCTGGGCCTTCAGGTATCCGAAATGTTCATGCCATCCCATGTCGAGCATGGGCTGTTTGAGAACGATCTGGCATTTCTTCTCGGCCAGGGCATCTCCTTCCAGGCCGATGCATTCCGGCTGCGCCACTACGTCGACGAACATGGCCTGCTGGAACACGGCGGGGCCATAGGTATGGGGGGAATACACCAATTTGCTTTTCGGCATGGTCGGCGGGTTATCGCCGGCCTCGAACAGGTTTTCTCCCCAGTTCGGGTTCGTGCCCGGATCCCCATGGGGGGTGATGGCCTTGGTATCAGGAGTACCGTCCTGGGACCCATTGGTTCCCCCGATTCCCTGGGCGAAGATCAGAATGTTGGGATTGACGGCGCTGATGGCTCCATAGGCCTGATCGATCAGGGACTTCCAATCCGCCCAGCTGTAATCCCAGGGTTCATTGAAGATATCGATGCCCATGACATTGTCCACGCCGATTTGCGCGCCCAGGCCGGCAAGGAGCTTAAGGTCGGCCAGCCACTTGGCCGTGTTGTAGGCGTGAATGAACTTGACCGAGCTGGGGTTACCGGTTTCGGCGCAGGAATATTCCTCCCGCTTGTAGTCGTAATCAACCCGGTCTTTGTCCGCATAAGGCGGGCGGGCGTCCAGACGGCCCGCTCTCCAACCCACATAATTGGAACAGGAGTGCAGATCCAGCATGACATACAGACCGGCGTCGGCACAGGCTTTGATGGTAGCCTTCAAAGCCGTAAAAGCGCCTTCGATGCGCTCCGATTGGGCGTTTTTCAGGTTGGGGCTCTTGCCCTGGGGATCGTTGTCGTTGAGGGTCTGGGGGGAAACCGGAATACGGATGCTGTTGAATCCCAACGCCTTGATCTCTGCGGCATCCTTGGCGAGGGTCCGGCCGCTTTCGTTCCAGAACATGTTGCCGATGTACATCTCCATCGGAGCGCCGCTGGGATTCTCGGCATCGGAAGGCTCATGCCTGCCTTCCAGGCCGAACCAGGATCCGCCCTTGATCCGGAAAATGGAGCCATTGAGGGTGATGTTACCCTTGGAATCGACCGCCCATACATTCGGCGTTTGAGCCGACACGGCGCCGGCCAAGAGCGAAAGAGTGGCCGCCAGTAAGGTTATCTTTTTTACCATTCTTTTACTTTTCAAGGGCAATGCTCCAGGTTGAATATGTGGCCAATGGCCGCTTTGCAGTCCGTTTCGGTTAGTGCTACTGTAAGACCGGAAGGTTCACCCGTCCATTCCCAATTCGAGCGGACCGTTCCAAAACTCCGCCAATTATTCTCAAATCAACAGTGGTTTTCACGGTTGGCGCAGGGAGAGGAGAGGCGACCTATGCGGGAACGCGGGCGGAAGAGCCGGTTTACCAGCCGGGCGGCGCGACCCCGGGCTTCCGCAATAAGGCCTGACCCGGAATCAGGCCCGGATTTTTACAAGACCCGGTAACTCACAGTAAATGCGAATTCGGTTCCGGATGCCTCCCGTGATATGGCACCGATTTGCTCCGGTTGTTTGGGGAAGCCCAGGAAGCCGTCCAATCCGAAACGTTCCTCAAGCAAACCCAGGCTGAACCCGAGGGTGAAGGCGCTGTATCCGGCGGGCGCATCGGGCTTGGGGTCGAGCACGCGCGGGCGGGCGGCCGGGACGGAAGAGGGAAGGAAGGGATCGAAATGGAAATCGCGGTATCCCGGACGCGCGCTCGCGTCATGACGCCAGTTCATCCCGGCGCGGAGGGTGAGGCTCATCGCTTCGGGAAAATCGAAGGGCAGCCGATGGACATGGTGTTCCAGCCCGAGGGAAATGCGGTTATACTTTTCCTTGGAAGTGCTGTCTGATTTGTAGGTATGGCCGGCCGTCTCCCATTCCATCAGAAGGGACACCATTTCCCGGAAAGCGACCTGGGCGCCCAGGCCGAATGCGGTGACGCCCCGATCCAATTGGAGGGAGTCGATCGAGACGCCCTTCTTGAACGGATCCTGATTGCCTTTGATTCCCGCGTAACCTTGCGCCGACTCGGAACGGCGCGAAAAGCGGAGCGCAGGCTGCAAGCGGAAATCCTCCACCTGGAAGGGATACATCCATTGGGTCTGGAAGGTCCAATAGCCCGTCCAAATCGTAGGGTACTGGAGGCCGCTGTCGGCCGCGGCCGGCCTGTATTCGCCGAATGTGCGCTCGGTGCCCAGTTCAAGCACGACATTGCCCATCATCGGCATATCTTCGGTGCCACCCACGTCGGCCAATACACCGTAACGGGGAAGCGTCAGGATCGCGACCCTTTCCAGATTGCCTACCGGGCTTTGCAAGCTGTCGAAGCGGCCGCCGAAGCCGCCGAAAATACCGGCCTCCACGGCGGGATGCAGGCGGCTGCCCAGGTCGAACCTCAGCGACGGAACCGAGACGAAAATCCGCTTGGTGTTACCCGGGTATTCGATGCCGCCCAAGCGGCCGTGGGCGCTGAACCCCACCCGGAACAGGCCCGACTGGGGCCCCGCGGCCATGTCCAGGCCGAACATGTTGGCTTGGTTCTCCACGGTGTCGCCGCCGACGCGTCTGTATTCGTCGGATTCGCGTAGGAAGTAAAGCGTGGC
>Ga0079224_100013102_pt1 | contig 11528 bp, 6 predicted proteins | sample Stecom2015_FD_80414 | JGI IMG/M metagenome (GOLD analysis project Ga0079224, IMG submission 80414) | Agricultural soil microbial communities from Utah to study Nitrogen management - Steer compost 2015 | ecosystem: Environmental > Terrestrial > Soil > Agricultural land | place: USA: Utah...
TAATTAAGAATCAAACTGGCTACAGCTTTTTGTACACTGAGGATATGCTTACCAAAGCTAAACCAGTAACCATCAATGCGCAAAATAAACCGCTAACGGAAGTTCTAAGCGAATATTTCAAAAGTCAAGACCTCACCTTCGCTATCGAAGAAAAAACTGTAATCATAAAGAATAAAGATAATAAACCAACCAGGATAGTAGTTGCCGCAATTGAAATAAAAGGTTTTGTTTCTGATACGAAAGGTCAGCCACTACCAGGAGTAAGTATTCGACTAAAGGGCACCGGTATCTATACGGTTTCTGATTCTGATGGGAATTTCACAATTAAGGTTCCTAAAGATAACGAAGGTGTCTTGCAATTTACTTTTATTGGATATAAGACAAGAGAAGTAACGATCACCGGACAGACTCAACTGAACATCCAACTTTCTGAGGATTTAACGAATCTTGATGAGGTTGTAGTAATCGGTTATGGGGAGGTGAGTAGACGAGACCTTACGGGTTCCGTAGGTTCAGTTAATGTCGAAGAATTACAAAAAGCTCCCGTTCGATCTTTTGAAGAAGCTCTGGCTGGCCGAGTTGCCGGTGTTCAAGTTTCATCACAAGATGGGCAACCTGGATCCGGAATTGATATCGTTATCAGGGGTGCAAATTCTATTACTCAAAGCAATTCACCCTTATATGTGATTGATGGCTTTATCATGGAAGACCCTGAGAACAATGCAATTAACCCCTCGGATATTGAATCAATTGAGGTTTTGAAAGATGCATCTTCTACAGCCATCTATGGTGCTAGAGGCGCTAACGGAGTAATTATTATTACTACAAAAAGTGGAAAAGAAGGCAATGCTGTAATTTCCTATGATGGATATTACGGGACACAAGAAGTCCTGCAACGTATGGATTTGATGAGTCCCTATGAGTTTATCAAAGCGATGGGCGAACGAAATGCAAGTACTACCAGACAACTGTATTTTTTGGACGAGGAAGGAAATGAGACTAAGACCTTAGAGGATTATCGAAATGTTGAAGGTTTGGACTGGCAGGATAGAATATTTCAAGTTGCCCCCATTCAGGATCATAATCTATCGGTTCGAGGAGGAACTAAAGCGACAAAATACAGCTTTTCAGGATCTATTTTCAATCAAGAGGGTGTAATTACAAATTCAGGTTATGAAAGAAAACAGGGTAGAATCAGAGTTGACCAACAAATTACCGACCGCTTTAAGGTAATGGCCAATATTAACTATAGTAACCTTTTGAGATATGGTACGAGCCCCGGAGGCACGTATAACAGCACATTATTATACAGCGCTTGGGGATATCGTCCAATATCTGGAAACTCCGAAATAGACTTAGCAGAAGTAGAATTTGACGAAGGAATCGATCTTATTAATAGTCCGCGCTTTAATCCAATATTAAGTGCAGAGAATGAACTTAGGGAGAATATCACTGACGTATTAAGTGCCAACGGGTATGGGGAATATGACTTTGGAAGTTTAAAATTAAGGGTATCTGCAGGAATTACTAGAAATATTAGAAAAACAAATGCTTTTAATAATACGAAAACTCGGTCTGGAAGTCCGAGGTTTCCAGGTGCAGCTACCAATGGAGTAAATGGTTCAATTGCTTATCGAGAGTCAAATTCTTATATCAACGAAAACACGTTAACGTGGACAAAGCGAACTGGGAAACATCGATATACAGCCTTGGGTGGGATCACGCTTCAAGGCGCAAGTACGAGTGACTTTGGTGCAAGTGCTTTTCAACTACCTAATGAAAATTTAGGGCTATCTGGGCTAGACGAAGGAACGCCAAATACGATAACTTCCTCTACTTCTCATTCAAATCTAATTTCTTTTTTAGGGCGCGTCAATTATGACTACAGCTCAAAATATTTATTTACATTTTCTTTTCGGGCCGATGGGTCATCTAAATTTCCTACAGGGAATAAATTCAGCTACTTTCCTTCCGGAGCAGCCTCCTGGCGATTCAGTCAAGAGAAGTTCATGGAGTCATTCAAATTTATTTCAGACGCCAAGATAAGGTTCAGCGCAGGTCTTACAGGAAATAATAGAGTATCCGACTTTGCTTATATGTCCTCAATAAGACTGCCTAATTCAGAAGGTTATCCATTCAATAATTCGCTAGAAAAGGCTGCTATACCAACAGAGTTAGGTAATCCAAACCTTCTTTGGGAAAGCACTTTTCAATCAGACTTGGGGTTAGATCTGTCATTATTTGAAGATAAAATAAACTTAACCATTGATCTTTACGACAAATCGACTTATGACTTATTGCTATATGCAGATCTGCCACTCTCTATGGGTTACCGTCGAACCTACAAAAACATCGGAAAAGTAAATAACCAAGGGCTAGAGTTGAGTTTAAATACGATTAACGTTCAAAAGGGAAGTTTTTCTTGGTCGACGAATTTTAATATATCATTTAACCGAAATAAAGTAGTTCAACTGGCACAAAACCAAGAAACGATGTTGTCTAGTATTAGTTGGCATTCGCAATACAACGCTTTGCCTCTATACTTAGCAAAAATAGGGCAGCCTATAGGAATGTTTCATGGTCTTATCTGGGAGGGGAATTATCAATACGAAGACTTTGACGCATTCCCATCCGGCAAGTATGTTTTGAAAAGCACGGTTCCAACTAATGGGAATTCACGCGAGGTTATACAGCCGGGAGATATAAGATATAGAGATATAAATGAAGATGGTGTAGTGAATTTGGATGATTATACCGTTATCGGAAACCCAAACCCGAAGCATTTTGGGGGGCTTTCTAACAATTTAAATTGGAAGGGTTTCGATTTAAATGTATTTTTTCAATGGACCTACGGTAATGACGTTTATAATGCAAATCGTTTGATTTTTGAAGGACGTGGTGGTGTAATGCAAAATCAATTTGCTAGTTATGAGAACAGGTGGACACCCGAGAATCAGAATAATGAACATTTTCGGTCCAATGGTTATGGTCCTTATGCTTATTCGTCAAAAGTTATTGAAGACGGTTCGTTCGTTAGGTTGAAAACGGTGGCTTTGGGTTATAATTTTTCGCCCCAAATAACAAGGAAGTTTGTTTTAAATAATGTTCGAGTATACCTGTCTGCACAGAATCTATATACCTGGAGTAGCTACAAAGGGTTGGATCCAGAAGTATCTGCAAGATCATCAGCGTTAACACCGGCGTTTGACTATTCTGTCTACCCCCGGGCACGAACCATAACCCTTGGTCTGAATGTTTCACTTTAAATCTAAGAAGATGCAAAAAAAAGTATTTTTAATAGTCTTAACATTTTGTGTGGTTTTTACTTCATGTAAGAAATTTCTTGAAACAGAACCTACAGATTTCACATCTCCAGAGATATTTTATAATACGGAAGATGAACTTAATCAAGCACTAGCGGGCGTATATAATGCGCTTGCTCAAGATGGCACATTTGCTCGTAACCTCCCCGTAGAACTAGCGCATAGCAGTGACGAAGGGTTCTATAAGCGCAATACTGCAAACAGTCTCCCCGCTCAGTATAATCATGATGCTGCTAATACAATTGTTCAAGCTGCATGGCGAGAGTTGTACAACGGTATCAATCGGGCAAATTTGTTACTAGCTAATATTGATAAACCTGAAATGGACGAAGCTCGGCGAGACGTCATTAGAGGCGAAGCTTTGTTTTTAAGAGCTTTCTGCTATTTTCAGTTGGTTTCGCTTTGGGGAGATGTACCCCTCTTGTTGACTCCTACTGTTGATGGAGAAAATGTAAATAATCCTCGTACTCCAATTCGGGAGATTTATGAGGTTGTCTTACGAGATATGGCTGAGGCTCAGACCCTAGTACGTAAAATAACTGATATAGGATTTTCAGGTCGTGTTTCAAAAACAGCTGTTCAAGGAGTGCTGGCGAGGGTAAATCTTAAAATGGCGGGGGAGCCTTTGAAGGATGTTGCTCGTTATGAAGATGCGCGTGCCTGGGCAGATAGTGTTATTAAATCCAACGAACACTCTTTAAATCCAGATTACAAACAAATATTTATTAATCATTCTTCAGACCAATATGATATAAAAGATAGTATCTGGGAAATAGAGTTTTGGGGTAATCATCTTGGTAATGCTTATCGTGCTGCAGGACGCTTCGGAAATCAACTTTCGATTAGAAGTTTGACTGCTGAAATGTATGGATATGCTACCATTGGTGCTACAGCGACTTTATATCGATTATACGATGATCCAAACGATGTAAGAAGAGATTGGAATATAGCGCCTTTCAAATATGAAAGTAACACTAGTTTGGTTAAGGTAGACCATCGAGATAACGAACTTTATGATAGAGACACAGGTAAATGGAGAAGAGAGTATGAAACGGTTCTCCCGCGTAGTGTCGATTACTCTCCTACTAATTTCCCGGTACTAAGGTATGCTGACGTTCTATTAATGTATGCCGAGGCAGAAAACGAACTTAGCGGACCAGACAACGCTCATGATGCTCTGAACGAGGTCCGCCGACGTGCTGGCGCGTACGAGTTTACTGGTGCAAATAGGATTTTGGATCAGGATGACTTTAGGCAAACCATACGTGAAGAGCGCGCCCGTGAGTTGTGTTTTGAAGGATTAAGGAAATTTGATCTTATTCGCTGGGGCATATTCGAACAAGTAATGAGAAATGTTGGAAACGATATCGCAGGAAACGCTCCTTCTAATCTACGATACGCAGCTGGGGGATACGAACGGGTTAATGAACGTCAGCTGCTTTTGCCTATCCCAGCATCAGAAATGTCTCTCAACAGGGCTATGCAACAGAACACTGGTTGGTAAATAACTTTAGATAACTATTATGAAAATAAAAACATATTTGTTTGGGTTTGTGATGCTAATAGCAGCTTCCTGCACAAAAGAGAAAGTAGCGGTTCCTGATTTTGACATTTCTGCACCTTTAGAAGTAAAAGCAGGAGAAGAAGTGATTTTTACCTTAAATGGAAATCCCGATGTCCTGACATTTTATTCAGGCGAGCCCGAAAGCGTGTATGACCACCGTAACCGAACTCAGAAGGAATTAGAAGGTGACTTGATATTGTCATTTTCTTCTCGTATTATGAATTCATATGAGCTTCCACGGGAAGTTGAGGTATTGATATCAACAGATTTCAGTGGGAACTATGTATATGATGAAGTTTCTTCTGCAAATTGGGTTAATATTAGCAATCGGTTTACTTTCCCTATTAGTAGCGCAGAGAATCTGGTCCCGTCCGGGAAGGTAAATATATCCGACCTTTTGATCCCTGGGGAGCCTCTCTACGTTGCATTTCGATATGAAGGTCTTCCGGTTCCGCCAGCTCCCCGGATGAATCGCCAATGGCGTATCGAACAATTCTTATTAACCAATGACTATGACCAAGGAGCAACGACCCTTGCTGATCAAACAACTGCTGGATGGTCCATCGTTAGTAGAGGCGGAGTTGACCCGGGGCGGGGAGGTACTATTCAAACTACCCGATTGAACTTTTTTGCTAACAACGTAAATCTGGATGTAGGAGTGGAAGAATGGGGAATTACTCAAGCAATCGACTTGTTTAAAATCGAGCCGGATCGAGGCGTTGCGATAAAAAATGTATCTCAAAACAAATTGGAAACATTCTCTCACACCTATACTGATCCCGGTACATATGAAGCAGTTTTCGTAGCCTCTAACGCAAATATCTACGGTAATCAATCTGTCGTAAAAAGAATTCAAATAATAGTAATTCCTTAGTCAATTAACCAAAAACTTATTAAAATGAAAGAAGTAATAAACAATAGCATTATGAAAAATCTAGTTTGTTTAATGTTAACGGGTATGATTCTATGTGCTTTAATAGCTATAGTCATTCCGGTAAAAGCACAAGCAACGCCTCAGATAAATGGGAGTAGTCTTAATCTGTCTTTTTCCTCACGTGTAATGAACAGTTATGAACTTCCCAGAGAAATAGATGTTCTGATCTCATCGGACTTTAACGGAAAGTATACTAGAAGTGATGTTATAGCAGCTACTTGGGTATCTATAGGTGATAAGTTCAAATTCTCGAGTCCGGTAAATGGAGCACTGCCCACTGTTGTAACACCGTCGGGGAATGTTGATATTTCTGACTTACTAGTTGCCGATAAGCCATTATACATAGCATTCAGATATAAAAGTGAAGGCGTTCCTCCTTCCTCAAGAATGAGCCGTGTGTGGCGGATTGAAAATTTTTTATTGACTCATGAAACAGCAGGACAATCAACCGAAATTGCGGCTCAGAGTTCAGGACTATGGACGTTAGTTCAAGATGGAACTATCGATCTTGGACGCGGTGGAATTAGCCAAACTTCCCGTTTGCTATTCCAAGCGAATAAAGAAAATCTTGATGTCCCACTTGAATCTTGGGCGATAAGTAAGCCGTTGAAATTGAAATAGGAATTAAAATTTATTTATAATTATTTGTAGTTGAAGAATGAGTTTCAAAACATTTATTGCATATTCTATAATCTTTCTTTCTTGTTTCTTTAGTTTGAGCCAAACATGTGCTCAGATTACATTAGCATTGAATGGTAAAAGCGACTATATTGTGACCATACCATCAAACGCACCTTTGTCTGTGAAGACGGCAGCCGAAGAGTTTGTTAATATGTTCAAAAAAAGTACCGGTATCGCATTGCCGTTAAAAAAAGATAGCGATCAGATCAGAGGGGCGTTTATCAGTATCGGCAATACTAAACAAGCGCGTAATACTGACATAAATACAGAGGATATTAAGATTGATGGGTTTCGAATTTTAACCCATAGCGGGAATGTCTTCATTTTTGGTAACGATACCCCTGATGACCAATGGACAGAAGATGGTGGAACGAGCAATGGAACTGCAAACGGCGTTTATACATTTTTGGAAGATTATATAGACGCACGTTGGCTTATGCCGGGTGAATTCGGAAAAACCGTTGCTAAAAAAGATACGTTGCTAATACAGTCTACCGACCGCACTCATGCACCTCTTTTTATTTCCCGCCGGTTACCATACTTAGATGCTTCCAGAACGATGATCAACAGTTCGCCATCGGTATTAGCCTGGCAGCAACATCAAAAGCTGGGATTTTCGGTCAATCTATGGCATTCCCATAATTGGGAACAAACGGTGCCACCAGAGCTCTATAAGAAACACCCCGACTGGTTTGCAATGAAAGATGGGAAGAGGCCAAAGCCAGGCTTTCGCTATAAATTAGAAACAACAAATCCGGAATTAACTCAATATTTTGCGGAGAGGGCAGTAGATGAATTAAAGGAATATAAACGCCCTCAAACATTTTCACTCTCACCAAGTGATAGTAAAGGCTGGAGCGAAAGCCCGGAAAGCAAAGCGCTGTATGATCCACCGCAACCCGGTAACCGAGATCCGGGAATGTCTTCTTTGGTCATGAAATTTTATCATGATGTTGCCCAAGTTGTTCAGCGCGAGTATCCACAAGGGAAACTATCTGGCTATCTTTATGATACATACCTCTATCCACCAACAAAAGTCGATATGAAATTGCCTGGGAATTTTATACCGGTAATTGCTCCTAGTTCTATAACTTACGGTTTTAGGTTGTATCATGAGAAGAACAAAAGGGATTGGAACTACGTGATGAGTTCTTGGGCCAAAGTAGCACCCGAAATCTGGATATATTATGACATTCCCAATGCCTTTAACTTATGGCGAATCACCGCCGACTATGATCGCATCTCCGGGACAACGGGCATCGTCACGCCAGCTGCTCCCGAAATATTAAATTTTATTTTTTCAGGATTAGTAGAAAATAATATACGCGGTGCTTATTTATTCGGAACTCCGACCTGGTCTAATACTGCACTTGCCAATTATATTTTGGCTAAAATGATGTGGGATCCAACTCTTGATGCATATGCCGTCCAACGGGATTGGTTGAAACATGCTTATGGAGATGCTGCTGGAGCCGAAATGGAGAAATTTTATCTGAAGCTAGAAGACATATTTCGCGAGTACTCTAAGGAGAAGGTTATTAACTCGCGGCCTAATGATGCCATGTTCCGTGAATTATACGGGAATCATTATCCCGTACTGGAAGCATATTTTAGTAAAGCGAGATCACAAGAGATGAGTTCTGAACAGAATGCACGATTACAAATGATAGAAGATAACCTTGCTGTTTTGCAGTGGCGGTTAAGGAACGCAGGCTTTTTGAAAGCGGATTTTAGTTCCCCTATGAAGCGAACTACTGCTGAAATCAATGAGTTGTTGCAGAAAAAAAGTGACGGCTTTGCAAATTTCCCAGAAGCATTGATCGGTTGGAGAAAACGAGATGTTGAAAAGCTACCTAATATTTCTGTTAAGATCAATGCATCATTGAAGGATGGAAACAAAAGCTCCTCGCTTTTGCAAGATAAAAATCTTATTATCGTTCATGCTCAGAAAAAAGGTGATGTTGTCTTAAATACTCACAAGGTTGCACATGGTTCGCTTTTCGCATCGTGTGTCATTGTTAAATCCACTGGCGAAAATGTTTATTCCGGTTTACTAGACACAGAGGTGCCTATCCGCTTTCAGGCGGAAGAAAACGTGACCTATTATGTTTATTTTCCAGCAAAGCCGGGGACGTCGTTTGAGATGGATATTAATGGCGCGTTGGCTATAGGCGAAATCAAAGGCAAGCAATTAATTGTACAACAAGAAAAGACTCCTATTTACATCTATGTACCATATCAGGAAGACGACGCTATACTTCAAGTTCAACAAGTAGCAAATCAAAATCTGAAAGTAATAAAGGATAATCAGTTAAAAGGGTCAGGTCGTTTAGATCCACAAGATTAATAATTATGAAAGGGTCGGTTATACGATTTATCGTATTTATAGCAATAGGTATTTTGTTTTCTTTTACGATAAGAAAACAGGAGAATCAATCTTTGAAGAATCAACGCACGCGTCATGTTGTTCGTTCCCTTCCTGACCTTAAACAAAAGTATGATGTTAAACTATCGGTGTATGTTTATCAGAGAACGTTAGAGGAGTATCACGGGAAGCCGAGAGCCTTAGCGAAGGCTATCAATGATTTCGGGTTTACAGATGTCTATATCTCTTTTAGTCGGTCAAAGGCGGTTCTTAAGGAGAACCAAGATTATTTAAGAGAATTAATTTCGAGCTTATCAAAACAGAACATCCAAGCACATGCACTTGCATTTACAGAATCAAATGCCTTTGGAGAAGAACAGAAGGAAACACTTGAAATTTTTGACAGCTTTCAGAGCGTTGCATCTGATGAAGAGCGTTTTATTGGTATAAATTTCGATATTGAACCGCATATTATGCGAGAGGGTAAAATGGTTTGGAAAAAGGTTTCAGATAAATATAAACTAGATCACATCGGATGGCAATCGGCAGATGGATACGGAAAAAATGGACCCAATTCCAAAACGATGAAGTTTGTACTTGACCAGATTCAGGACATCCGTCAAAAAACAGAGGGAAACAATTATGTTTACAGCCAGGCATTAGGGCATTTTTTTGAAGACAGGTACCAAGATGGCAGTCTTAGTGTTGGAGGTGTCAATGATTTTTTGAAATCGTGTGACTACGTCATCTTGATGAATTATATCGATAATCCCCAGCAACTAATCAAACTTTCAATGGCAGAGCTTAGGAGCGCTCGAAAGCCAAGATCCATAGAAGTTGCTGTTAAAACTTCTGATAATGGCGTTGGAGATCTTACCACAAGTTTCTCGGATGAAGGGTGGGCAAAGATGATGGAAGCTTTAGTAGAGCTTTGTGAAGCTTCAAAGCCCTATCCGTCTTTTCGCGGAATTGGTTTTTTTGAATTTGAGAGTTTAACTGACCTCTGGAAGCGTTAAAAGAATTACATATAACATTTATAGATTAATACAAATGAAAAAGGCCTTACTGACCGTTTATTTATTGTTGCTTACTTTTTTAGCTCCCTTAGCTTACGCTCAAACGAGCGAGAACACGATGGATATTTATATTCTGTTGGGACAGTCTAACATGGCCGGTAGGGGCAAGATCACTGATGAGTATGAAAAGCAGCAGCACTCAAGAGTGATAATGCTCAACAAAGAAGATGAATGGGTTTCAGCGAAACATCCGTTGCACTTTGATAAACCTAAAGCTGTTGGCGTTGGACCAGGTTTATCGTTCGGTATAGAAATGGCGAATGCTAGCCCCAACGCAGTTATTGGTCTGGTACCCTGTGCGGTAGGGGGGACGCCGATAAGAAAGTGGGCTCCAGGTGCATATGACGACGTGACGTCATCTCATCCCTATGATGATGCTCTTCGACGAATCAAAGAAGCGAAGAAAAAGGGAGAAATAAAAGGAATTATTTGGCACCAAGGCGAAGGTGACAGTGGGGCAGGTTCATCGCAAGTATATCTTGAAAAACTTAATGAATTGATAATAAGAATACGTGAAGAGGTTCAGAGTCCTAATCTTCCTTTTGTAGTAGGAGAGTTAGGAAGATACCGAAAAAATTCTTATTATATTAATGATGAGTTAGTTAAATTACCTGCAAAAGCACGCTATACAGCGGTTGTTTCTTCAGAGGGTTTGTGGCATAAAGGTGATGGAACACATTTCGATAGCCCCTCGGCAACTGAATTAGGAAGGCGTTATGCGGAAGGAATGCTTCGCCTCCAAAATAAAAAGATGGAGCCATCAAAATCAAATAAAAGAAAGAAAGTTGACAGATCTTTAAAAGGGAACAAATTTAATTTTCTAACTGCGGATGAAAAAGCTCAGGGTTGGGAACTATTATTTGATGGCAAAAATCCGAATATTCGTTGGAGAAGTATTAATGGCGCTTATTTTCCGAAAGAAGGATGGATAGTTAAAGACGAGTCGCTCGTACTTTTGCCCGGAAGAAAAGGTAGAGATATTATTACTCGTGAACAATTCACCGATTTTGAATTGGTGCTTGATTATAAATTGGCAGACTCTGCAAATACAGGAATCAAATATTTTGTGACAGAGTTCAAAAATGTAAAAGGTAAAATAGAGTTGAACGGACCTGAATTTCAGTTAATTGACGATTTTAAAAATGAGAGTGTAAAAGGCGGTAGGAGTCCAGAAACTAGTACGGCGTCCTTATATCTTTTGTATGAGCCAATCGGGAAGGTACTCAACAAACCCGGAGAATGGAATCAAGCAAAAATTATTGCCTATGGTAAAAACGTTGAGCATTGGATTAATGGAAAAAAGGTCCTTAGTTATGAGCGTGGCTCAGAAGAATTCCGTAAAATGGTTGCTCAAACGAAGTTTAAAGATTATGTAAATTATGGAGAAGCTGTCACTGGGTACATTCTTTTGCAAGATCATAGAGACAAAGCTTATTTTAAAAATATCAAGATTAGAAGACTAAACTGACCGAAAACTAAGGGAAGAAATACTCCATAGATATTTATATCATTTTTGACATGAGTTCATAGGATCGTAGTCGTGCCGGGTAGTCTACGATCATATCCTGAATCATGATTTCTTCTA
>Ga0079224_100013103_pt1 | contig 11528 bp, 7 predicted proteins | sample Stecom2015_FD_80414 | JGI IMG/M metagenome (GOLD analysis project Ga0079224, IMG submission 80414) | Agricultural soil microbial communities from Utah to study Nitrogen management - Steer compost 2015 | ecosystem: Environmental > Terrestrial > Soil > Agricultural land | place: USA: Utah...
GCGCGGTCGCCGCCCGCAGGCTCGCCAATACGCCGGCGATCACCCGCAAGAGCTACATCCACCCGGATGTGCTGGCGATCGCGACGACGCGCGTGCCGAGCGACGCGGAGCGCCGCGTCGGACGGCGCGACGGCGCGCAGCTCTCGGGCCCCGAGCGCGTCTGCGCGAATCTGCTGCGGGGTCCCGCGCCGGGCGATAGCCGGGCCTGACGGCCCTCGCCCGCCGGCCGGCCGCGGTCCCCCGACGGGGCACTAGCGGCAAGCCCGTCGGGATCGGCTAAACTATGCGCCACCCCACGGTATAGCAGGGAAGGTTTCGACCGGCCGGCCGCGCGGCGCGCTCCGTCCGCTCCATTCCCGCCGAAGCGGGCCGTTAGCTCAATTGGTAGAGCAGTGGACTCTTAATCCATTGGTTGTAGGTTCGAGTCCTACACGGCCCACCAATCTCCGACTCTCGATGACTGCCTCGCCGGCTGGCGGCATGCTGGCCGTCGCGTAGGCGACCGGGCCGTGGCTCGGCGCGCCGATTCGACGCAAGCCTTCTCGTAGGCCGGCTGCTTCGTAGAGGCTCGGGGATTCCCGCAAGGAGCGACGCGAACAGTTGTGACAGCCGTCCGCGCCGACGGTTAGCTGCTGCAAGTAACCTTCGCGCTCGAAGGCCCGGCGACCCGCCGAGCGGCCGGATCGGTGCGACGGCGCGGCGAGCGCGCCTTCCCGGAGCCGCGAGAACGATGACCATGAGCGAGCCGCTGCTGTTTGCGGTCGACGACGAGCCGGCAATCGGCGAGATCGTCCGCGAGGTTGCAGCCAAGGCGGGTTTCCGTGTGCGAACGGCGACCCGTGCAGCCGATTTGCTCGAAGCGTGCCGCGAGCGCGTGCCGGACGTGATCCTGCTCGACTTGCAGATGCCCGACATGGACGGCATCGAGACGCTGCGTGCGCTGGCGGACGCGAAGGTGTGCTCGGCGATCGTGCTGCTGACCGGAATGGATTCGCGCACGACCTCGTCGGCGGAGCAGTACGGGGCGAGCCGGGGCCTCGCGGTCGTCGGCACTCTGCAGAAGCCGTTTCTGCCCGAGGAGCTCGGCGAGCGGCTGCGCGAGGCGAGCAGCGCGTCCGGGCCGCTGACCCCTAAGGATCTGGAAGGCGCGATCGCCCGCGGCGAGCTCGCCGTGCACTACCAGCCGACCGCGCGCCGTTCGGCCGACGGCGGCTGGGAAGTCACTGCGGTCGAAGCGTTGCTTCGCTGGAACCATCCGCGGCGCGGCACGCTGACGCCGGCTGCGTTCATCGCGATGGGCGAGGCGCACGGCCTCGGCCGGGCAATGACCGATTTCGTGCTGCAGAAGGGGATCGAGCAGCTGAAGGGCTGGCAGGCGCGGCGGCTCGATCTCGGGCTGCGCGTCAACGTCTCCGCGAACCTGATCGACGACATCCGTTTCCCGGACCGTCTCGCGGCGCTGCTCGCGGAGCAGGAGCTCGATCCGTCGCTCTTGACGATCGAGATCACCGAGACTGCGATGCTCGACCGCCGCGCCGACAGTCTCGACATCTTGACGAGGCTGCGCGTGAAGGGCGTGAACCTCGCGATCGACGATTTCGGCACCGGCTACTCGTCGCTGACGCAGCTCTTCCAGATGCCGTTCAACGAGATGAAGATCGACAAGTCGCTCGTGCTGAACGTGCCGCAGTCGCGCGAGGCGAGCATCATGGTGAGCGTGCTGATCGAGCTCGCGCACAAGCTCGATCTGAAAGCGTGCGCAGAGGGCGTCGAGACGCCGGCGGCGCTCGCGTTCCTCGGCTCGGTCGGGTGCGATTCGGCGCAAGGGTTCTTCATCAGCCATCCGATCGCCGCATGCGACGTGCCGGAAACCGTCGCTCGCTGGCGCGCCGAGCAGCGCGTCGCCGCAGCGGACGCCTTCACGGCCGTCGGCTAACGAGCAAGTGGGAGCGGCCCCCGCTCCCACGGCCGAGCGCGGGTTTGGTACGCTCACGCGCACTTTACGGTGGCGGTCGAGCGGCGAATGTCCGGTTTGATGCACGTGGTCAGCTTGCAGCAGCCGGCAGGCGTCGAAGCGCACTTCACCGAGTTCGTCACGCGCGCCGCCGCCCGCCATCCCGCGTGGACCCACGGCTGGCTGAACCCGGCCGAGCGCCTGCATCCGTTCTTCCGCGAGCCGCTCGCGCGCGTGCTCGCGGCCGAGGCGCGGACGAAATACCGCTTCGGCGTGAAGCTGCCGTCGCGGCCGCGCGCGCTCCGCCGCGCGCACTGCCGTTCCTTCCTGAAGCGCACGAGTCCCGATGTCGTCCTGATCTGGAACCGCACCTCGAAGCTCGGCTACGTGCTCGACGCGGCCGGCGACGGCCGCTGCGTGCACTGGGAGCACGGCGCGATCTGGCACGAAGGCCGCGAGCGCGAGCGCGCCGAGTATCTCCGCCGCGTGCCGCTCGCGATCGCGAACTCGCACGCGGCCGAGCGCGTGCTCAGGCTCGGATGGGACTATCGCGGCGACGTGCATGTGTGCCTGAACGCGTTGCGGCCGAGCCTCGTGCCGGAGGCGCCGCGAGCGAAGCGTCATCCGGGCGACGGCCCGATCAGGCTCGGCGTCGCCGCGCGGCTGTTCCCGGTGAAGGGCGTGCCGCTCGCGCTGCACGCGCTCGCGCGGCTGCGCGCACGGGGTGTCGAGGCCGTCCTCGACGTTGCGGGGGAGGGGCCGGAGCGAGGGAGGCTCGAGGCGCTCGCACGGGATCTCGGGATCGCCGAGCGCGTGCGCTTCCGGGGTGCGGTCAGCGACATGCGCGCCTTCTACGAGGGGATCCACTGCCTCGTGCATCCGGCGCTGACGGAGGCGTTCGGTCTCGTTGCGATCGAGGCGGCCGTGCACGGCTGCCCCGTGATCGCGGCGGCGGTCGACGGTTTGCCGGAAGCGGTCGCTCACGGCATCACCGGGCGCACGCTGCCGCCGACGCTTCAGGCGAGCGACTATGCGGCGCTCGGCAGCTCTCTCGACGGCGTGCCGGCGCTCGTCTACGACCCGGCGGCGGACGCGATCGCGCCGCCGCGGCTCGTCGATCCCGCGATGCTCGCCGCGGCAATCGAGGCGCTCTTCGCCGATCCCGGCACGTACGAGCGGCTGAGCGCGGCCGCGAGCGCGCACGTGCTCGAGCGGTTTCGCTTCGACGAGCACGTCGATCGCGTGATGGCCGTGATCGCCGAGTTCGCGGCATCGCGATGAACGTGCTGCTCTACCGGCGGAGCGTCCGCCTGAAGAGCGGGGCGGGCGAGCTGATCCGCGCGCAAGGGGCCGCCCTCCGCACCCACGGGCATCGCGTGCTCGTCGGCGGCGAGCGCGGGCTGCTCGATTTCCGGTTGCGGACGCGGTTGCCCGTGCGGCGGATGACGCCCGAGCGCGCGGCCGCGTTCGCGAGCGACGCCGACTGGGTCGTCGCCGATCACGATTTGCGCGTCCCGAACGCCGACGTCGCGTTCGTGCACAACCTGATGAGCGAGGCGAACCAGCATCTGCGGCGCGAGGAAGCCGAAGCGGAGGCCGCGCACGAAGCGGAGTACTTCCGCGCGCTCGCGCCTCGGACGCGGGTCGTCGCGAACTCGGGTCTCGTCGCGCGCGCGCTCACGGCGCGTCTCGGGGTCGATCCCGCCAGGGTCGACGTGCTTCATCCCGGCTACGACGCCGCGCGGTTCTCGAGCGCCCGCGCCGCGGCGCTTCGGCCGCGGGCGCGCGCGGCGCTCGGCTTCGCGGAAGCCGCGCCCGCCGTCGGTCTCGTGACGTCGGGGGATTTCGAGAAGCGCGGGCTCGACGTGTTCCTCGAAGCGGCGGCGGCGATCGCGGAAGCCGTGCCCGCGAGCCGGTTCCTGATCGCGGGCGGCTCGCGGTTGCCGTCGTCTGCCGCCGCGCACCCGCTCCTCGCGAGCGGACGCGCGGTCTACCGGCCGAAGACGCGCGATCCGGAGCGCTGGTTCGCCGCGCTCGATCTCTTTCTCTATCCGGCGCGATTCGAGGAGTACGGGCTCGTCGTCGCCGAGGCGCTCGCGTGCGGGCTGCCGGTGCTGACGTCGCGGCGCGTCGGTGCCGCGGAGTGCTTCCCGCCGGTCTACGAGCGCTGGTTGCTCGACGCGCCGGTCGGCAGCGAGCTCGCGGCCGGAGCGATCGCGCTGTTGCGCGACGCGCAAGCCCGCGCGGCGCTAGGCAGAGCCGGGGAGAGCCACATCCGGCAGCACGACCGAACGGCTTACTGCGAGGCGTCCGTCGAGTTGCTCGCGCGCCCGAAGCGGTAGCTCAGATAGACCGCGATTCCGCGGATGTCATGGAAGTTGTCGGGGCGGCCGCCCTGCGGGTCGGTCGGCAGCAGGTTGTCGCGCGCGACCTTGTCGCCGAACCGCGCCTCGATGCCGAGGTCCCAGCGGGGCAGGAAGCCCGTGAGCTGCACGCCGCCGCCGAAGTAGTACCCGTACGCCGGTGTCGCGAGATCGAGCCGCGCGGCGCCGAGGAACGCCGTCCATGCGAAGCGCTCGGTCCGGTGCCGGCGATAGTCGAGCGCGCGGACTGCGAGCAGCGTGTCCTCGCCCAAGTCGTCGATCTCGAGCCGCACGCCGAAGTCTGCGCGGCCGTTCTCCGTGGACCGCCGCGCGCCGACTCCGAGGTGCACGCCGCTCTCGGACGTCGACACCGTGTCGGGCCGGTTCGCGATGTCGGACTCGATTCGGCTCGCGTTCACGCCCAGGTCCACGAATACCTCGGCCGCCGAGGGCGAAGCGGCGGCGGCGACGGCGAGCAGCACGAGCGGTCGAAGCACGGATCGCGTCCTCAGTAGCGGAAGAATAGGCCGAAGCGCGAGAAGGATTCGCCGAACACGCTTCGTCCGGCGTCGAGCTCGGCGCCGACGTAAAACTGCTGCCAGCGGTGACTGTAGCGGACGGCGATTGCGTGCCCGCGGTCGTAGTCGACGCCCGAGTACTCCTCGTGATCGACCGAGCGGTAGGTCACCTCGACGGAGCTTCCGGTCGAACGATGCCAGCCGACCCGCGCCATCAGGCTTCGCCCGCCGACGCCATCGTGAGGTTCCCGCCAGTCCGCGGCCCAATGGCCGAGCGCGTTGCCCTCGTGGCGCAGCCCGTCGCGATAGATGTCGTGCACATACCAGCCGTTCTGCCACTCGCTCGCTTCGACCGTCACGTCGAAGCGCTGCGCGAGGTGCGGAAACCGGATGCCGGCCGACAGCGCGGTGTTGCCGAGCCGCACGTTCGAGAGGGTCGAGGTGTCCTCGCCCGCATACTCGAAGTAGACGGCGAGCGGGATCGGGCCCGCGAGCTGGAACGTCGAGGTGAACGACGCCGCCTGATTTCCGAATTCCTCGTCCGAGCCCGGCGCCGCATTGTCGTAGTCCGCCGGGTTCACGAACGCGTCGAGCAAATCCCGCAACGAATCCGGACGGTCGCCGCCGCCGTACTGGAGGATGCGGTTCACGCCGATCGACCAGCCGCGAATCGGCTGAATCGACAAGTGCACGCCCGCGAGCCGCGGGTTGCCGGAGATGAGGCCGCCCTGATAGGCGATGTTCGCCGAGTCGCTCATCTCGGCCAGGAAGACCTCGTAGCGGAAGCCGGCCTTCGTCAGCGGCTCGTAATTCGACAGCGTCACGGACGGCATCGTCGGCGCTTGCGTGCCGAGCAACATGGCGGAATCCGTGAACGGCGACAGCCAGTGGTCGCGGTAGCCGAAGTCGAGCTGCGCGCGCGCGATGCCGATGCTGGCGACGCTGCCGGTCGGTGTCGTCTCGTCGTCGTGCGCGAGCACGCCGACCGTCAGCAGCAAGTGGTCGCTCGGTTGCCAGTAGAGCGAGCCGGAGACCTCGAAAGCGCTGTCGCTGGTCATCCCGTGGCGGTTCGGCAGCGTCGTCCGCTCGCCCGAAGCGGCGGCGAGCCCGACGCTCAGGCTGCCGACACCGGCTCTGCGCATGTAGCCGTTCAGGTACTCGCGGGCCTGCATGCAAAGCACCGCATCGCGCTCGCAGGCGCGCGGCAGCGCATCGAACACCGTCGCGGCCGCTATCGGTCGGGTCAGCACGGGCTGCTCGGCTAGAATCAGCACGCGCTCGATCAGCCGGTCGATCTCGGGCGACGTGCCGAGCGGGAGGTAGGGGCTGACGCCGCGGGCGTCGGCCGCGCCGGCGGCGGTGAGGAGCGCGATCAGGGCGAGCGGTCGTGCTGACACCGGAGATGAATCCGAGGTTTCGAGTGGGCGCTAGTGTACGCAACTTTGGCCGTGAAACGATCGCCGATTCCAAGCGGGCGTCGCCGCGCGGCTCGAGGCCGACGCCGCTGCTCTTCGTATACGGAACGCTGCGGCCGTTCGCGGACGTGCCGATGGCGCGCTGGCTCGCGAGCGTCGCGGAGCATCTCGGCCCCGCGCGGACGCGCGGCCGGCTCTACGATCTCGGGCCCTATCCCGCGCTCGTCGACGCCGTCCGACGCGACGAGTGGGTCGTCGGCAACCTCTATCGGCTGAAGCGTCCGGTGACGGCGCTTCGGACGCTCGACGACTATGAGGGCGGGCCGAACGGCCGCGGGGAGCCGGAATACGAGCGCGTCGAGCGGATCGTCGAGCTCGGGCAGTTCGAACGGACGACCGCGTGGCTCTATCTCTATCGCAGATCGGTTCTGCGTGCGCGCCGAATCCCTTCCGGAGACTATGCCGATGCCCGAATTATGTCGGCTGTCGTAAATCGGCGACTCCGCCGCTGAGCGAATGTGCACGGCGTCGCGCTAGAGCCGGCGCGGTTCGTGCAGGCCGTCACAGTGTGAATCGCGCGCTGCAAGCGGAGATTTTGTCGGTCCGCGGAGACACGAGCGCTGCAACATTTGCGCGCTAGGGGATCTCTATGTCGTCGAATGGCGACGGTTCGTGCTCGCTCCGCGGCGACGAAAACCCGTAGAACCCGCGTCGCTGCTCATATTTCCGTCCTTGGCATGAATCTTGTAACGGCAGTTCCGTCGCGAGCACGGCGCCGAGAAGACGCCTTGCTGCGCTGACAAAGGCAAATCCGCCGCGAGGCGGAGACGCAAAGCCACCGGTCTTAAGGGACTTCTGTCCGAAGGCAGCGGGGTTACCAGCCAGTGAGGCGTGTGGGACTGCGAGCTCGCGAAACGCGGCGACGGATACGTCGCGCCGCGCAGGCCGTTCGACTTCCCGAACGCTCGCGCTGCACCGGACACGCAGTGATGCATTCGGGAGCGATTCGTATATGACGTCAGCCCGCGCGGCGTTTCCTTTCCTCGTTTTGACGACCCTCGCTTTGACCGCTTGCGGCGGCGACGACAGCGATGAGACGGCCGCCGCCGCCGCGCGCTCGCCGAGCAACAACGCGCCGCCGACGATCAGTGGCACCCCCGGCACCACCGTCACCGAAGGCTCCGCTTTCTCGTTCCAGCCGACCGCGAGCGATCCGGACGGCGACGCGCTGATCTTCGGAATCGACGGCCGCCCGGACTGGCTCACCTTCGACACCGGCACGGGCCTCTTGTCCGGCACGCCGACCGCGGCGGATGCGGGCGTCTATCAGGGCCTCGTGATCTGGGTCTCGGACGGCGACGCGCAAGCGTTGCTGCCGGCGTTCGACCTGACCGTCGTGCCCCTCGCACCGACCGCGAACACCGCGCCCGAGATCGGCGGCACGCCCGAGAAGAGCGTCCTCGTCGGTAACGAGTATCGGTTCATTCCGGAGGCGACCGACGCCGACGGCGACGCGCTCTCGTTCACGATCAGAAACCGCCCGCGGTGGGCGCAGTTCGATCGGGCGACCGGCGAGCTGCGCGGCACGCCGACGGCGGCGGATGCCGGCCGCCACGGGAACATCGTCATCGCCGTCTCCGACGGCGGGGCGACCGTCACGCTCGCGCCTTTCGCGATCGACGTCGCGCTGCCGGGCGGCAACACGGCGCCGACGATCGGCGGCACGCCGCCGGGCTCGGTCGAGGTCGGCGGCGAGTACTCGTTCGTGCCGACAGCGTCCGATGCGGACGACGATCCGCTGTCGTTCAGCGTCGCGAACGCGCCGCCGTGGGCGACGATCGATACGCAGACGGGCCGGCTGTTCGGCACGCCCGGTCCGAACGACGCGGGCAACTATCCGGGCATCGTGATCACGGTCAGCGACGGCGCGACGAGCGCGTCGCTGCCGCCGTTCGCGATCACCGTCATACAGCCGACGACGAATACTCCGCCGGTGATCGGCGGTACGCCGGCGACGAGCGCGACGCAGGGCCAGCAGTACTCGTTCCAGCCGACCGCGTCCGACGCCGACGGCGACAACCTGCGGTTCTCGATCGCGAACCGCCCGGGTTGGGCATCGTTCAGCACGAGCACCGGCCGGCTGCAGGGCACGCCGGGTGCGTCGAACGTGCGCACGTACAACAACATCGTGATCAGTGTCAGCGACGGCACGGCGACGCGCTCCCTGCCGCCGTTCTCGATCACCGTCGCCGCGGCGAACCGCGCGCCGACGATCTCCGGCTCGCCGCCGACGAGCGCGACGGTCGGCTCGCAGTACACGTTCCTGCCGAGCGTCGCCGACCCGGACGGCGACACGCTCACGTTCTCGATCGAGAGCCGGCCGAGCTGGGCGACGTTCAGCACGACGACCGGCCGGTTGCAGGGCACGCCGGGCACGTCGCACGTCCGCAGCTACGAGAACATCCGCATCAGCGTGAGCGACGGCCGTGGCGGCAACGCTTCGTTGCCCGCGTTCACGATCGCCGTCGCGGCGGCGAACGGTGCGCCGACGATCTCGGGCTCGCCGGCGACGAGCGCAACGGTGGGGTCGGAGTACTCGTTCCAGCCGACGGCATCGGATCCGAACGGCGATACGCTCACGTTCTCGATCCAGAATCGGCCGAGCTGGGCGAACTTCAACACGTCGACCGGTCGGCTCTCCGGCACCCCGACCGCGGTCGGCAACCACGGCAACATCGTGATCAGCGTCAGCGACGGCCGCGGCGGCAACGCCTCTCTGCCGGCGTTCTCGATCACGGTCGGGTCTGCCGGCGGCGGTAACCGCGCGCCGACGATCTCGGGCTCGCCGCCGGCGGCGGTCACGGCCGGCCAGGCGTACAACTTCCAGCCGAGCGCATCGGATCCGGACGACGACGACCTGACGTTCACGATTCAGAACCGGCCGAGCTGGGCGGAGTTCGACACGTCGACCGGGCGGCTCTGGGGAACGCCCGACGCGGGCGACGTCGGCAACTACGGCAACATCCGGATCACCGTGAGCGACGGGCAGGCGACCGCACAGCTTCCGCTGTTCTCGATCGCGGTGCAGTCCGTCGCGACCGGCTCTGCGACGCTGACCTGGACGCCGCCGACACAGAACGCCGACGGCTCGCCGCTGACCAATCTCGCGGGCTTCAAGGTGTACTGGGGCACGACGCAGGGCAGCTACCCGAACTCCGTGACGATCAACAACCCCGGAGTGACGAGCTACGTCGTCGAGAACCTCGTGCCCGGCACGTGGTACTTCGTGACGACGGCGTTCAACTCGAGCGGAGTCGAGAGCAACCCGTCGAACGTCGCGAGCAAGACCATCCGGTAGGTAGGAGCGGCCTCCGCGCCCGGAGGCCGCTCCCGCGCTGGGGTACAATCGGCGGGTGCGCCGTACGCTCGCCATTGCGCTGCTCGCCGTGACCGTATCCGCCAGCTCAGCCCCGCCCGAGACCGAGCGGCGGCCGTTCAGCTACACGCTCGCCGGCCGGACGATCGAGGATCCTTACCACTGGCTCGAGGGCAGCGACGCGCCCGAGCGCACGGGGCCCGATGCCGCGCTCGACGCCGCGGTCGCCGCGTGGACGGACGCGCAGAACGCTCACACCCGCTCCGTGCTCGACGCGCTGCCCGGACGGGCGACGCTCGAAGCCGAGCTTCGCGAGATCCTGTCGCTCGAGTCGCACGGCATTCCGCGGGCGGGCGGCGATTGGCTGTTCTACACGCGCCGGCGCGGCGAGGAGCCGCAGCCGGTGCTCTACGCGCAGCGCGGCGAGAACGGCGAGCCGCGCGTGCTGCTCGACGTGAACGCGCTCGACGCGGACGGCTTGCTCGCGCTCGCGTGGTATCGGCCGAGCCCGGACGGGCGCTACGTCGCGTTCGGCACGTACCGCGCCGGCGACGAGAACACCACTTGCCGCGTGCTCGAGACGGAAACCGGCCGCTGGCTCGACGACGAGATCACCGGCCGCGTCGACGCGGTGGACTGGCTCGCCGATTCGCGAACGTTCCTCGTCCGGCGGCTCGCGGACGCCGCGAATCCGTACTCGGGCCAGGTCCGGCTACACGTGCTCGGCCGCCCGGCGGCCGAGGATCCGCTGCTCTTCGAGCAGTACACCGACGGGCCCCTTGCGACGACCTGGGGGCCTTACGGCATCGTCGACGAGCACGGGCGTTGGCTCGTCGTCGCCTACTACACCGGGACCGACGCGAACGACGTCTGGTTCTACGACCTCGAGCAGTGGCGTGCGACCGGCGAGCTCGAGCGCCGCGATCTCCTCGTCGGCGAGCGCGCGCTCACGTCCGGGTTCGTCGACGGCGACGTCTTCTACGCGTTGACGACGTACGGCGCGTCGAACAAGCGGGTGGTCGCGTTCGACCTCGCGGCCGACGTGCCGGAGCGTTTCCGCGAGGTGATCCCGGCGCGCGACGACGCGGTGATCGTCTCGATCGGCGAAGCGCCGGGGCGCATCGTCGTCGAGTATCTCGCCGACGCGCAAAGCCGCATCGAGGTGTTCGACCGGAGCGGCCGCTCCGAGGGCACTCTCGAGCTGCCGACGATCGGCAGCGCTTCGATCGTCACGAATCCGCGGAGCGACGTCGCGTGGCTCGCGTTCGAGACGTTCGGCGAGCCGCCGGCGATTTATCGCGTCTCGCTCGAGGAGCGCACGCTCGCGCTGTGGCGGCGACCGCCGCTCGCCGACGACGGCGTCCGGCTGGCCGTTCGGCAGGTGCGCTACACGTCGCGGGACGGTACCTCCGTGCCGATGTTCGTCGTGCACCGCGAAGGGTTGCCGCTCGACGGCGACAACCCGACGATACTGTACGGCTACGGCGGCTTCGATATCTCGATGACGCCGGCATTCGCGAGCATCTGGCGGCCCTGGCTCGCGCGCGGCGGCGTGTACGCGGTCGCGAACTTGCGCGGCGGCGGCGAGTACGGGGCCGCATGGCATCGCGCCGGCATGCTCGAGAACAAGCAGAACGTGTTCGACGATTTCTATGCCGCCGCGGAGTGGTTGGTCGAGCGCGGCTACACCGATCGCTCGCGGCTCGGCATCGTCGGACGGTCGAACGGCGGCTTGTTGACGGGCGTCGCGATCACGCAGCGGCCGGAGCTCTTCCGGGCGGCGATCGTCGGCGTGCCGTTGCTCGACATGCTGCGTTACGAGCATTTCCTGATGGCGCGGTATTGGGTGCCGGAGTACGGTAGCGCGGAGAACCCGGAGCAGTTCGAGTACCTGAAGGCCTA
>Ga0079224_100013104_pt1 | contig 11528 bp, 9 predicted proteins | sample Stecom2015_FD_80414 | JGI IMG/M metagenome (GOLD analysis project Ga0079224, IMG submission 80414) | Agricultural soil microbial communities from Utah to study Nitrogen management - Steer compost 2015 | ecosystem: Environmental > Terrestrial > Soil > Agricultural land | place: USA: Utah...
CCGGCCCTGGCGGAACAACGGGAGCTGCTGGATACAGCCATCGTGGAAGCCCAGCGGACCGGCGACGCCCTGGTGGTGGGGCTGGCCTGCCGCCTGCTGGCGGAGAGCCTCTTCCTGCACAATGACGACCGGGCCCTGGATCTTTACGAGCGGTCCCTGAACGCCTTGGCCCAGGCGGGCGACTCGCCCCGGGCCGAAGAACTGAAAGCCTTGGTGGACCGGCGGGTGATGGTGAACCCCGGCCATTCCCCCTTGATGTACGCCCTGCACCGTCATAGCCCTGAAGCCGATCCCGTGACGGCCGTCCAGTCGGCGGTGGACCGGGTGCCCTGGCTCCGCAGCTTCGAAGAGCGCTGGGCCGCGGGGTTCGCCCACATCATGCAGGGCAACGTGGAGCAGGCCGCGGAGGAAATGTTGGCCGGGGGCGAGCGGGCCTTCGCCGCCCGCAACTACATCACCGCCGCCTGCTGCTTCGCCGCCGCCAACAACCTGCGCCTCCTCCACATGGGCACCGATCGCAAGAGCATCGACGCCATCGCCGGACGGGTGATGGAGGCCATGGAGCAGGCCCGGCGGCTGTCGGAGAACGATCCCTTCCCCGACGACAATTTGATGATGCCCTACTGGTACTGGTACGGGCAGTGGGACAAGGTGCGGCAGGCCTACGACGTCTTCGTGGCGGCCGGCGGGACCATCAGCGACAGCGTGGCCCTCTTCGGCTACGTCTACGGCGCGGAGGTGACCCGGGAGCAGGGCAATCCCCGGGCCAGCCTGATCGCCTACCAGCCGCTCCTGCCGGCGGGCGGGCCGGGCTCCAGCCCGGGGATCCTTCATTTCATGCCCCACATGGCCTACATCACCTTGGCCATCAAGTCCATGATCGCCGCCGGCGAGCACGACATGGCCAAGGCATGGCTGGACACCATCGACGCCTGGCAGCAGGGCCCCCGACCCAACCGGGTCAACCAATCGTGGCTGTTGATCCAACGGGCCGAATGGCACCGGGCCCAGGGCGACCTGGCGGCCATGGGCCGGGCGGCCGCCGGAGCCCTGGCCATGGCCCGGAACATGCCGGCCACCTGGGTGGAGCTCAACGGCCTCCGTCTCCTGGGAGCCGCCGGCGGCGCCCAGGCCGGCGACTGCATGGCCAGGGCCCTGGAACTGGCCGAAGCCTGCGGCTACCCCTTTGAAATCGCCCGCATCCGCCTGGAAAGGGGCAGGCCCGACGACCTGGCGGCGGCCCGGGAAATTTTCACCCGGCTGGGCGCCCGGCCATACTTGGAGCAGATCCGCACCATGGAGGCCGGGCGGGCATAAAAAAGCCCCGGGAACGCCGTCTACGTCCCCGGGGCCATGTCTTCATTGCCGCCCGGCGAGGCCGGAGGAGCATGCCTCGCTCTAGGCTACTTAGGCTCAGTCAAGGGGGTCGCCGAAGCTGATGCTGATGACGTTCATCTCGCCGGCGACACCGATGCTGACACGGCCGTCCACGGGCCTCCCTTCATAGGTGCCCGTCAGCACAATGCCGTAGTTGCTCTCGCCCACCTGCATTATGTCGATGGCATAGCCCAGGCTTTCAAGTTCAGCAGCATATTCCGCAACCAGGGCGTCCACCGGCCCTTCGAATTGGAAGGAACCCTGCCAGCGTACGCCCACTCCTTCGACTTCGGCTTTCGCCGCCGTCAGCACCGTCCAATCGTCGTAGACGGGCAGGGGGAAGTCCGCAGGCACGCCGCTGCCGGTCTGAATATCGGTTTCGACTGTGGTGCCCTCATCCGTTTCCAACTCGACCCGTACCGTATCGCCGTCATCACCCTGCTGGGGTGCCTGGCCGCCGCCCCCACCGCCGCAGGCGGCCAGGAGGAACATGGCCAGAACCACCAGGATGACGAAGGAAAAGGGTTTCCTCATGGTGCGGGATCTGCCTCCTTCAAGCCGCTCTTTGCATGCCGTCAACTAATATTATCAGCCGAAGCGCCGCCGCAGGAACAAGCCCCCGCCCAAGGCCAGCAGGCCCGACAGGAAGTACACGGCGCTGCTGCCGCCGGTGCGGGGCAGGGGCTCCGCCAGGGGCTGCTCGTCAAGCTCGGAGACGGGCTCCTCGGGCTCCTGTTCAGGCTGCTCAGGCTCTTCGGGCTCCTCCTCCGGCACCTGGGGCGTCACCGAGGCGCTGGACTGGTTGTTGGCGGGGTTGTTGTCCACCGGGTCGGAGTCCGTCAGCCGGGCCGTGTTGGTCAAGGTGGTGCCGGCCGTGCCCGCATCCACGGTGGCGCGGATGGTCAAGGTGGCGGAGCCGTCCACGCCAAGGGTGCCTACAGTCCATTCGCCGGTGGCGGGATCATAAGCACCCCGGCTGGCGGTGTGGCTGGCGTAGGTGAGGCCGGCGGGCAGCACATCTTCCACCACCACGTCACGGGCCAAGCTGGGGCCGTTGTTGGTCACCGTGACGGTGAAGACCACTTCCTGGCCTTCCCAGGGCGTGGCGTTGTCCACGGACTTCCTCACCGCCAAATCCACTTCAGGATCACCTTCGGGCTGCAGGGTGACGGTGGCGGAGTCGGAAGCCGTCACTTCCTGAGGAATATTGAATTCGTCCGGCCCATAATGGACGGTGACGGTGGCGGTGTTGACGAACACGCCGCCGGCGAAGTCACTTTCTCTTGGTGTGTAGGGGGGCGCGGTGATGGTGGCTCCACCCCCGGGGACCATCGGTTCGCCCCGCTCATAATAGAAGCCGGTGTCCGGATCCTTGATGATAAAGTTTTCGATGCGGGCGGAACCGGTGTTGGTCACCTCAAAGGTGTATTGAACCTGATCCCCCAGATCGATTTCTGCCTCTTTGACCCCGTTGACCCGCTTGATGAAGTTGAAGCCCACCAGTTGAACTTGGCGGGACAGGTTGATGGTGTACTGCTGGGCGAATTCACCGGAGCCAATCCATCCCGTGACGGTTGCGGCCAAGGTAATGGGGCCGGGCAGGTATTCCGGGCCGATGGGAATGGTTCCGGTACCGGTCCAGCTGGAGTTGCTGCCGGTCAGATCGGGGGGTGCAAAGGTAAGGGCATCCACCTCAACCCCGTTGACCGTTACTTTGACCACCTCAGCGGTTGAAGGTCGTGCGCCGGCCGCTGGATTGCTCAACTCCAGGGCAACAGAGAGGTGGTCGCCCACGGCCACCACCTGCGGAGCCAGCAGCTGCGCATGCATGTCGTTGTCGCTTCCGGCGGACTGGGCCAATACGGTGCCCCCCAGGGCCATCATGGTCAGCAGCAAGGCTGTGACCAGTATGAAAAGAGGTCGTGAGGAACGCCTCATTCCTTAAGTCTCCTCCTTCCGGCGGCTTTGACGGCCGCCTGACGCTCTTGATTTGGGTTGAAACATCTACTACGTGGCAAATACCAAAGGTGGCCTTAACAAAAACTTTGCAAACGCCTTGCCGGCCGGAGTTTTTGTCGAAAAACCGGGACTCGGCTCCTACAGCAAAAGTGAAGGCTTTCCGGGAGAGGACACAGGGGGGAGGGGTTACCCCTCTCCCCTGGGGATCAAGGGGTGAGGGGCCCGGCAGCCCGGCCGGGGAGTCTGCCATGATGGAAGCCGGTCCGGGTTGGCGCTCCGGCAGCCCGGCCGGACCTTACCGCTTTCCTGGGTTGTTACGGCTAAATTCCCCGGGGGAATTTCGGCTCGGCATGGGACTTTGGTCCTGCTCCTTTGGAACCTGTGGCGGGAGCTTTCAAGCGCAGAAGAAGGGCAGCAGGGCCCGGGCCCGTTGAAAGACGGACTCGAACATTTCCTCGGTAAGAACGCCGGTGTTGGTGTTCTGCCGGCTGGGATGGTAGCTGGCCAGCAGGGTGAGGCGCTGGCCCTTGGCAGCGGCAGCGGGCCAGCGGTACTCGCCGCCGTGGCGGAAGGCAGGCTTCTTGGGACGGCCGGCCCGGCCCCCGGGCTCGTCGGCAGCTCCATCAAGTTCATCCACCGGCACCGGCCAGCCCCAGCCTTCGTCGGCCATGATCCGGAGCACGCTGTCGAAGGCGATGCGGCCCAGGCAGAGGATTACTTCCACCGTGGCCATGCCGGTCAACTCCCGGACCAGGAAGGGGCGGCAGGCGGCCATTTCCCCCGCGGTGGGCTTGTTGTTGGGGGGCGCACAGCGGCAGACGGCGGTGATGTAGGCGTCCTGCAGGCTGAAGCCGTCGTCCCGGCTGTAGCTTTCCGGCTGGTTGGCGAACCCGGCGCCGTACAGGGCCCTGGCCAGCCACGCGCCCGAGTCGTCCCCGGTGAACATGCGCCCCGTGCGGTTGGCGCCGTGGGCGGCAGGGGCCAGGCCCACCACCAGCAGCCGGGCCAGGGGGTCGCCGAAGCCGGGGACGGGCTTGCCCCAATATTCCCAGTCTTGATAGGCCCGGCGCTTTTCCCGGGCCACATTTTCGATGTATTGAATCAGCCGCGGGCAGGCACGGCAGGCGACGATTTCCTCGGCCAGTTGGGCGACGGTGGCTTTTTGCCGGTGCATGACGCGTCTTCCTTTCCCGTGGCCGGTTTCGCCCTCCGGGCGACAGAACCTGCCCCGGGGCGAGGAAAACCGCTCTCTTTGGGGAAAAGAGTAGGGCCAAGTCCATTATCCAGGAGGGTTTGCGTTGAAACGATTCCGGGCTTTGCCCATCCTTATCCTGATGCTGGCTTTGAGCCTGGTCCTTTTGAGCGCCTGCGGCGACGGTCAAGGCACTCCTCAGGGCGACGACGACCAGGCCGGCAACGCCGGCGACCAAGGTGAAGAGACCCAAGATCCCGGCAGCACCGGCGGCGAGCCGGCGGGCCAAGGAGCAGCCGGCCAGAGCGGGGGAGGGGAGGCGCCCGCCGATTTCCCGCTCCCTGTCTACGATGATTGGCGACTGATGCTGGACACGGTGGACGGCGCCAGCCGGATTTTGATCTTCCTGTCTGAGGCCGACCGGGATGCCACCTTGGAGCAATATGCCCAGGATTTGACGGACATGGGCTTGGACGTAACAGTCGACGGGTTCCGCATCATCGCCGTTGGCGAAGTGGACGGCCAGGCCATCGACTTCCAGGGTGTTTTCCGGATCAATGAAGAAGGTTCGACCCATATTTCCATGGCCATGAAAGACGCGGAATAACCCGGACCGGTGCGCAGCCGTCACAGCCCCGGTCAGCTCGCTGCTGAGCGCCGGGATGTCCTTCTTGCTCACTGCTGATCAGAAAGGCGATTTCGTGTTCACATATGAACAGCACGAGGTTGAAGGGTGGAGAAGGGGCCTCCTCTCCACCCTTTTTGACCCATTCGGGCCTGCAAAATCGGCCTCTCAGGCGTGCTGAGTTCAGAGCTGAACAAGATTCGGGGGGATCCGCTCGTCAGTGAGCACAACGACCTAGAACGTGTTCACTAGTGAGCAGGGCCCGTCCCCAGGCGACGACTAATAGAGCAAGGGGAATTACGTGGCGCCGGGCGAGGCCAGGTCCACGCCGAAGCGGATCACCCGCGGGTCGGGCCAGTCATGAACGGTGACGGCAATGCCGCGGCCGTGATAGGTGAAGGTCAGTTTGTACCGAACGGGGGATTCGCCCGGCTCCCGCTCCACGCGGCCGTCGTCGGCGATGGCCTGGTAGAAGTCGGCCAAGGCCGGCAGGTCAGTCGTCGTCCAGTACAAGGCATGGGAGGTGCTGGTGCGGGCGCTCAAGACGGTTTTCGGCGGCAGCGGCAGGGCCGGTTCCGCATCCAAACGGTCACCGAAACGGTGCAGGGTGGCGGGTTGGTAAAGGGCCCTGACGTTGACCGCCTGGGGATGGACGTCATGCTGGGCCCAGAAGGCGATGCCGCCGGCCGCGGCCAGGGCAAAGACCACCAACGCCCCTGCCGCCGTGGTCCGGGACCAGCCCCACTGGAGCAGGCCCAGCATCGTCACCAGCAAGGTGAGCAGCAGCACCGCCAGCCCGTAGTTCAGGGGGATGAACCGGGCAAACATGAACATGGTAATGACCGTGAGGGCGGTCCAGGCCACCGCGGCGGCGACCACCAGGGCGGGAAGCTGGGGGCGCTTTCGCCAGGCCGCCCAGATGACCAGGAGCAGCAAAGCCGCCGCCAAAATTAAAAAGATGAACCAAAGATAAACCAAGGCGAAACTCCTCCTGATAGGATAAAATTGCCACGGGGTCTTTGCCGCCACTTTAACGGAAAACGAGGTGGATTGCATGGAACTCCTCGCCGACGGCAAGACGAAGACCTTGTACGCCCTGGACAACGACCAGGTGCTGATGGTGTTCAAAGACGACGTCACCGGCAGCGAGGAGGGCATCGACCCCGGCGGCAACGTGGTGGTGGGCCGCCTGGAAGGCAAGGGCCTGGCCGCCCTGCAGCAGTCCATATATTTCTTCGACCTGCTGGGCCGCCACGGCATTCCGACCCATTACGTCGCCAGGGATCCGGACCGGGGGGCCATCATCGTGCGGCGGGCCCAGTGGTTCGGACTGGAATTCATCGTCCGGTTCAAGGCCTTCGGCAGCTTCGTCCGGCGCTACGGCCGCTACGTGGATGAGGGGGCTCCCCTGGACGGCCTGGTGGAAATCACCCTCAAGGACGATGAGCGGGGCGACCCCCTCATCGTGGACGAGGCCATCGCCGCCATCGGCCTGATGCCCTTGGACCAGGTCCAGGAAGCCAAAGCCCTGGTCCGGCAGGCGGCCCAGGTTATGCACGACCACCTGGCAGAAAAGGGCCTGGACCTGGTGGACATTAAATTCGAATGCGGCCTGGCCGGCGGGCGCCTGGTGATCATCGACGACATCTCCACCGACAACATGCGGGTGATGCAGGACGGCCGCCGGGTGGAGGCCGGCCAACTGCTGCCGCTGCTGGGCGCAGGGAACGCCTGAGCCCGGCGCGTAATAGAGATAAATTTCTTTTGGGGGTACTTGGGGGAGTTAGAGCCGCTGTCGGTTCTGATACCTTGTTCTAGTTGTGCAACACAGACCATATCGGTAACGCGCCCTGCCACATGCTGAATCCTTCTACCCGGCTCCCCCCGAGAGGGCAGGAAAAATTCCATAGGCAGACAGGAGCTGAGCAGGATGCGGGCATGGCGGTACCTGATGGTCATGGTTATCATGGGCATTGCTCTGGTATCAGCGGCATGCGGCACCAGCGCCGTCGGCTCGGAGGGGCCGGTGGAGCTGAATCCCGTCTACGGCGAGCCTTTGTTCGAGACGGTCTTCCAGTTTTCCCGCGACCCCTACGAGCACATTGAAGATGAGAGAATGCTGGCCGCCTGGCGGCAGTGGGAGCGCCCCGACCGGTACGATCCGGAAATCGCCGCCACCGTGGACCCGGCCAAGGACCACCCCCACAAGGTGGCCTACATGGCCTTGCTGGCCTGGGTGGCCGGCGACCTGGAAGGACTGGACACCTACTGGCACCCCCGCCTCGTTGACGCCGACCTCTGGCTGTGGCGCGGCGAAATGGGGGGCGACGGCGGCTTCAAGGAATGCTTCCGGGTCTTGAGCGATGACGCCAAGAAAATAGCGTGGGTGACCGCCCGCATCCGCCGGTCCCAGGTGCCCTCCTACGACCTGGTGGATGTGGACGAGCACCTTCCCGGACTGCAAATGCGCTCGCGGGCGTACCCCAACACCAAGGTCTACGAATCCTACGTCCATGAATCCGTCCTGGGCACCAACCCCGTTATGAAGATCTGGACCGTCCGGGCCCGGGTGGTCTTCGAGCAGGAGTGCCTGGACAGCACCTTCACCCCGACGCCCATCTCCCTGCCCGGCGTCGAACTGGAGGTAGGAGCCTACTGGCTCCCCCGGGAGCACCGCTTTGCCGCCGGGTCCTTCAGGTATAAGCAGTTGTAATGGGGGAGGAGCAGCCCGCAGCCGTCGACCAGCCGCCTCCCGGCCGCAGCCGGCAGGACTTCCTCACCGTCCAGCCAAAATATGGAAGCAGAGAGGTGAGTCAGCCCCTTGGCCGGCGGGTTTTGGCGATCGCTGTCAATACCTGCGGACCTGATCAGGGACCTGGCCCTTCCGCCCTCCGCCCGCTACCTGTACATGGTCCTGGCCGCCCTCCGCCCTCCGGGGCATAGGCACTGCCAGGCAAGCCTGCGGCAAATCCGCACGTGTTGCGCCGAACCGGCTGGCTCCGCCTAACGCGGCCGGGCAGGATATTTTGCTTTGAACCTCTCGATCCCCACTGGCATGCCCGCCAGACAGCGCTGGATCAAGTGCTCCGCAGGCTGAAGCGGGAAGACCACAAAGGCGAAGCCTTGATGAAGGAGATGCTCTCAGTCCTCGTTGCCGACGAGCATTTCCAGGACAATGCCCGGCCCGGCTTCCTGGTGAATCCCCTTACCGGTGAGCGCCTGGAATTCGACCGCTGGTACATCAACGCCCGGGTGGCTTTCGAGTTCAACGGCGCCCAGCACTATACGGCGACGGAACATTTTCCTGATGAGGCGGAGGTCCGGCAGCAGCGGGCCCGGGACTTAATGAAGGAAGCCTTGGCCCGGCAGCAAGGCATCCGGCTCGTGGCGGTGCATTCCAGGGACTTGACCTTCCAGCGCCTCGGCAAGCTGGCCGCCAGGTTCCTGCCCGTGCGACAGCCGGTTTCTGAAGATCCCGTGGTCAAGACGTTAAACCGCCTCAGCCGGGCCTACATCAGGCGGGCCGGCCTTGGAACGGCCATGAGATTCCGGATGTAGCCAATTTTTATAACCGGTCCTGGGCCGCCACCGGGCAAAAAAGTTGTGCACTTCGCAGCCGGAAGGCCCGAATAGGGGGGGCTTATGTAAACCCCGGGGAAAGCGTTATGCTGATATCAGCGTTTTTCCCGGCGAAGTTGACAACATTTATACCCGGTGCCGCGCCGGACCCGTACCATTTATTGTGTAGTTGAGGTCCGGTTGGGGAAGCAGGCTTAGGGGAAGCCAGCTCGGGGGCAGGGCAGCAAATGCCGAAAGGAGGGGCCACAGGCATGGCCGCAGACGGAAAATCCTCATGGCGGCGCCTCTTCGGCGACCGCACCATCGTCCATGTGGACATGGACGCCTTCTTCGCCCAGATCGAAGTGCTGGACAACCCGTCCCTGCGGGGCAAGCCGGTCATCGTAGGCGGGCCCCGGGACAGCGCCCGGGGCGTGGTGTCCACCTGCTCCTACGAAGCCCGGCGCTACGGCGTGCGGTCGGCCATGCCCATCCAGCAGGCGGTAAAGCTGTGTCCCCACGGCATCTTCCTAAGACCCCGCTTCGAGCGATACGCGGCCGTCAGCGGGCACATCCGGCGGATCCTGGCGGAATTCAGCCCTTTGGTGGAAGCCATCTCCGTCGATGAAGCCTTCCTCGACATGACGGGCTGCGAGCACTTCTACCGCGACCCCGTCCACCTGGGCCGGGCCATCAAGGAGCGCATCTACCAGGAGACAAGCCTGACCTGCTCCGCTGGCGTGGCGCCCAATAAGTTCCTGGCCAAATTGGCCTCAGACCAGCAGAAGCCCGACGGGCTGGTGGTGGTCACCCAGGACCAGGTCGACCACTTCCTGCTGCCCATGCCCGTGGACGCCCTCTGGGGCGTGGGGCCCAAAACCGCCCAGCGGCTGCGGCAGGCCGGCATCCACACCGTGGCCCAGGTCCGGACCCGGTCCCTGGAGTCCATCTGCCGCATCCTGGGCGCCACCCACGGCCGGCACGTCTACGACTTGGCCTTCGGCCGGGATGACCGCCCCGTAGAGCCCTACAGCCCGCCCAAGTCCATCGGCAAGGAAACCACCTTCCCCGTGGACGTGCCCGACGGCCCGGACCTGCGGGCCCACCTGGCCCGGCTGGCGGCCAGCGTGGGGGAGAGGGTGCGGCGCAAAGGCGTCTTCCCCCGCACCGTCACCGTGAAGGTGCGCTTCCCCGACTTCGCCACCCACACCAAGAGCATCAGCCTGAAGCACCCCTTCTGCGACGACGACACCTTGTTCAAGCAGGCCAACGCCCTGCTGGACCACTTCAACCTGCAGCGGCCCCTGCGGCTCCTGGGCGTGTACGTGTCCAACTTCCAGGAGCAGGGGCAGACCTCGTTGTTCCCCCTGGAGGCCGACCGGCTCACCGAGGCCGTGGACGCCCTCAACCAGCGCCTGGGCCAGCGGGTCATCCGCCGCGGCCGGGAACTGTAACCCCCTGCCAGGAATCTATAGTTATACCGCCTAAAGAAGCCGGTGGAGCGGTCATCGTCCCGCCGAGGAGGGATCAAGATGTTTTCAATGGCATTGGAACAAACCCGCCGGCCGGCCCGGCACCGGCTCGGCCTGCTCCTGCTGGTCGCTGCCGTCGCCCTCATGGCCCTGGCCTTGGCAAGCCACGGCCCGGCCGGCCCCACGGTCTGGGCCGCCGACGACTGGGCCCTGCAGGATGCAGAGCCGGTGGACTTTGAACGGCCGGACTCCGTCCCCCAGCCGGTGGCCCAGTGGGCCGCCTCGCTCCAGGAGCAGCAGGGGCTGCACCGGATGCACCACGGCGATAAGACGTGGATCATGGTGGCCTGGGGGCCCAAGCCCACCGGCGGCTACACCGTCTACGTGGAAAACGTCCACCGCACCGCCACCGGCGTCATCCTGCTGTCGGTGGATCTGCGGGCGCCCGCACCCGGCGAGCCCGTCACCCAGGCCATAACCTATCCTTATGACCTGGTGGCCATCGAGATGACCTCCGATCCCATGGCCGCCCAATTCGGCCCCCGGCCCACGCCCTGGCTGCCGGCCCATCAGGAAGGCGTGCCTTTGGTCAGCGAGAGCGTGTTCCTCCAGGAGCCGGTCCCCGGCGCCGTCCTGGAAGACAAGGTGAAGGTCACGGGCGCCGCCCAGTTGTTTGAAGGCACCTATCACGTGGTGCTGGAAGACGGCCACAACGTCCTCCTCAACCGGCTGGGCACCGCCAGCGCCGGCGGTCCCGACTGGGGCGTCATCGACATAGAGCACGAGTTCGACACGCCCACCAGCCCCAACGGCCTCCTGATCATCAAGTGGCAAGACCCCGCCACCGGCCAGTGGGTAGAAGAACTGGGCGTCCCCGTCAGCTTCGCCCACTGGCAGCCCGTGGACCCCGGCCAGGAGGAGCCGCCACCCGTTCCCTGGGAATTTGCCGACATGGAAGACCATTGGGCCCTGGCCTATGTCAACGAAGCCGTGGAGCAGGGCTTCGTCCACGGCTATCCCGACGGCACCTTCAAGCCCGAGAACCAGGTGACCCGGGCGGAGTTCCTGAAGATGGTCATGGCCGCCTTTGACTTCCCGCCCACGCCCGCCGAAGTGGAATCGCCCTTCCCGGACACCTCCGGGCACTGGGCGGCCGACTACGTCCGGGCCGGCATCTTCCATGGCATCCTCACCGCCGATGACTACGATGGCCAGTTCCAGCCCGACCGGGCCATCACCCGGCTGGAGATGGCCGTGCAATTGGTGCGTGCCCTGGGCCTGTCGGGTGAAATCGCCATCCACGCCGTTAATGCAGGGTACTACAGCGACACGGCCGACTTGGACG
>Ga0079224_100013105_pt1 | contig 11528 bp, 10 predicted proteins | sample Stecom2015_FD_80414 | JGI IMG/M metagenome (GOLD analysis project Ga0079224, IMG submission 80414) | Agricultural soil microbial communities from Utah to study Nitrogen management - Steer compost 2015 | ecosystem: Environmental > Terrestrial > Soil > Agricultural land | place: USA: Utah...
CCGCGCAGCGACTCGAACGTGCGGTCAATGAGATGCTCCCGGCATTGCGTCAGCACCTGGATCGTGACGTCATCCGGGATGAGGTCCTCTTCGATGAGTTGGCGAACGAACTCGTAGTCGGTCTGGCTCGCGGAGGGGAATCCGACCTCGATCTCCTTGTAGCCCATGCGCACCAGCAGCTGGAACATCCGCCGCTTGCGCTCCGGGGACATCGGGTCGATCAGCGCCTGGTTGCCGTCGCGCAGATCGACGGCGCACCAGCGGGGGGCGGCAGTGATTCGGTTGTCCGGCCACTGACGGTCTGGCAGGTCAATACGGAAGATCTCGTGGTACGGGCGGTAGCGGTGGACCGGCATGCTGCTCGCCCGTTGCCGGGCGATCGGGTCGGCGACGTCCATGGGTGAACTCCTTGGCACCATGTGGCGAACGGGTCGTGTTGACCTTCGGGGGATCGGGAATTTCGGAAGATCACGACCGGCGGCGCGCGCACTCAGTGCGGCTGGCAGCGGCGCGCAGATTCACCGCGGCGAGGTGCCGGCCTATCGGGCCTCGCCGCGGCGCAGAAGGAGCAGCGCCTGCCACATGGTGCGTCCAGCGTACGCGGCGGCCCGCGATCGCGGTACTGGGCGATCGCCGCTGTCTCGCCATGTGGGCAAGCCGTCCCAACCCACACGTGGTGGCCACCGAGGGCTGTGTCACCCATCACCCGTTCGTGGGCACCTAGCCATGTTGGGAAGGCCCAATGACACGGTTTTTCGTCCACGACCTATGGTTATCTCGAGCCGGCAGCCCGCCATTGGCTGCATCGTGTGGGCACTACTCCGCGTAGAGGCGGTCGAGCCCGACGAGGGCTACCTCCCCGGCGCGTTCCGCGGCGACCAGCTCTGGTGTGAAACCGGCGCCGCTGAAGCAGACTAGGCGCGTTTGCCTGGTGTCGTACCGACCGCCCGCCGCCACCAGATCCCGGACGCGGCGAAGCCGCTCCAGATCGCGGTTGCCGACCACCTCGCCCCACTTCGCCTCGCCGAGTGCGAGCAGGGGCGGCCGTCCGCCGTCCGGTGAACCGACCAGGACCACGTCTACCTGATGCCCCGCTCGTTCCGTCGGGTCATTGACGCTTCCCGAGCCCACGGTGGCCGGGACCAGATCGCTGATAAGAGCGGCGCCGTGGAACAACGACCACTCCCGACAGATCTGTTCGAAGCGCGGTCCCACGACGTTGCTCATGAACCGCGACTTGCTGGCCTTCCAGACTCGTTCGGCGTTGCCCGGGCGGCTTAGCTGGTCCCACACCGGTCGCATGATCGCGTGGTAGAAGGTCACCAATGGCTCGGTGACGCGATAGGTGCTTCTGTTCCGCCGGAGCATGTCCACGTCTCGCGCCAAGAGTCCGGCGTCCTCCAGCACGTCAAGCGCGTGGGTGAGGTCGGAGGCCTTGCGTGAGAGGTAAGCAGCGATTCCGCCGCGCGTCGCGTTGCCGCCAGCCACCGCCGCAAGCACTGAGTGGTAAAGCGCCACGTCCCGGATGTCCGGTTCCTCGGCGAGCAGGTACCGCGCCTCGCGAAAGAGCGGGCTCTCCGGGCTGAGAACGGTGCGCACGACCCACGAGTCAAAGTCGTCGATGTCTGCCGGCGTGTCGCCGCGAACGAACTCGCGGCGGTATGCGGGCGTGCCTCCCACGATCGCATTGACCAGCACGGCCAGGCGGGGATCGGTAATGTTCCAGAACTCGGCGGCCAGCCGGTGGTCAAGCGGGCGCACCACCAGCTCCAGTCCGGCACGTCCGCGAAGTGGTGCGTTGCCCGAGAGGAGGCCGCCCATGAACGACATGGCAGAGCCGCATAGCAGCAGCCTCGTGCGCGACCGGCCTCGCTCGGGTCGGCGAGGGCCGTACGCAGCTTGAATAATCGACGGCAGCGCGGGGCTCGCCTTCGCGAGATACGGGAACTCGTCGAGTACCACGGGGTATGGGCGTTCGCGGCCAAGAGCGAGGATGGCATCGATCACCTCGCCCCAGTCGTTGGGTCGAAACGGGACGGGCGAACGAAGGTGGTCCGTGATTGCCGCGCCGATGTGGCGCAGCGACTCTGCTTCAGTCCCTTCGATTGCCCCGAAGTAGAGGCCGCCGGCCTGGCGGCACACCGCATCGAGTAGGTAGGTCTTGCCTTGCCGGCGCCGGCCGGAGACCACGCCAATGGTCGCCCCGGGCTGGTCGTCCGTGACGAACCGAGCTAGTGCAGACCATTCGAAGTCCCGATCGAACACGTCGGTCGGCTTCCTCATCGACTCCTCCGGCCCCAAGTGGATGTAACCAAGGTTAGTGTAAGTGTGGTTATGGTAACCGTACTTACATGAAGGTATCCGGCTACGCCTGAAAACGCTGACGGCCGCGCCCTTATGGCTGGGTCGGCGAGGGTGACGGCGGCGGGGGTGGCGGCGGCGCGGAGATCGGTAAGGGGGCCCGGCTCACTTGGGGCGCGGGCATCGCGACGGTCGCGGGAGGCGGGGCCGCCTCGCCGTCGAGCAGCAGCGTGCCGAAGCCGACCCGGGCAGCGGTGAGCAGGCCGGTCTCCTCGTAGCAGTAGACGCCCGGATCGACCGGCGGTGCGAGCGCTGCCGAGTTGGACTCGACCGAGAAGCAGGCACCCGAGGCGCCGGGCAGCGGTTCGACCGCGGTCACCGACAGCGCCGTGGCGCGGTCGACCAAGGGATCGATCCAGTCGGTGAAGATGTGCTGGACCTGTGGGTCCGTCGCGGGAGTGAGCGTCTTCACCGCGGTGCAGCCCGGCGTAATCGGCCCGAGGTCCGGTCGGCTGCCGGCGGTGCCGCTGGCCGGGCCGAGCGAACACTGATAGAGCCCATCTCCGGGGGAATAGATCGCAACGTCTGCGAGCCCGCTCAGCGCTCCGGCGGGCACGGCGACGACCCATGATCCGTCTGTCCCCAGTGCGACGGTCACCGTCCGGTCCGGCCGACCGGTCGCGGTCAACGTGTACCGGGCGATATATCGGTTGTCCTTGGCAGCCGCAGCAAGGCCGGCGAGCAGTTCCCGGTCACTCGCCGGCGCCGGGCCGGTCGGCGTCGCCGCCCCGGTCGGCCCGGGCTCGGGCGCTGGGCTGCTGCAGCCGGCGAGGGCACCGGCGAACACCGCAGCGACGGTCGCCGCCACACGCCCTGCCCGCCCACGCACCGGCACATTCTCACCGAGGTGGACCCCGGATCGTGGGACCAACGCTCCCCGGCCTGCGGTGGCGGCGGTACGCTGAACTGGCTCGTCGGCGCCGTCGGCCACCTGTGCCGGTGGCGCCGTTTTGCCGATGGCATCGTGCCTCGGGGTTGGTCCACGTCGATCCATCGGCGCGCCGTGGGCGACGGCGGTCACCGCGGCAGCGGCCATCCGCGGGCGCCGAGCGGCGATACAGGAAGGAAGAGGCAGACGTGGCGCTGATCGTGCAGAAGTACGGCGGCTCATCCGTCGCGGACGCTGAGCGGATCAAGCGCGTGGCAGAGCGGATCGTGGCCGCCCGCAGGAGCGGCGACGACGTTGTCGTGGTGGTCTCCGCGATGGGTGACACGACCGACGAGCTGCTCGATCTCGCCCACCAGGTGAGCCCGCTGCCGCCCGGCCGGGAACTTGACATGCTGCTGACCGCCGGTGAACGGATCTCGATGGCGCTGCTGGCGATGGCGATCCACAACCTCGGGCTCGAGGCTCGCTCGTACACCGGATCACAGGCGGGAGTGATCACCACGTCCTCGCACGGCCGGGCGCGCATCATCGACGTCACGCCGGGGCGGTTGAAGAACGCCCTCGATGAGGGGGCGGTCGCGATCGTGGCCGGCTTCCAGGGCGTCGCCCAGGACACGAAGGACATCACGACGCTCGGGCGCGGTGGCTCGGACACCACGGCGGTGGCGCTCGCCGTCGCCCTGAAGGCGGATGTCTGTGAGATCTACACCGACGTGGATGGCGTGTTCACCGCGGATCCGCGGATCGTGCCGAACGCGCGGCATATCAAGCAGGTGACGTACGAAGAGATGCTGGAGCTCGCCGCGTGCGGAGCGAAGGTGCTGCACCTGCGCAGCGTTGAGTACGCCCGCCGGGCCGGCCTGCCGATACACGTCCGCTCGTCATACTCGAATCGGCCCGGAACAATGATCATGGGCTCAATGGAGGATCCTTCTGTGGAGCAAGCACTCATCACCGGTGTGGCGCACGACCGCAGCGAGGCGAAGATCACGATCGTCGGAGTGCCGGACGAGCCCGGTGAGGCCGCCCGGATCTTCACCGCGGTCGCCGCTGCCGAGAGCAACATCGACATGATCGTGCAGAACGTTTCCACGCAGGCCTCGGGGCGTACGGACATCTCCTTCACCCTGCCGAAGACCGACGGCCCCACCGCGATGGCGGCGCTGAGCAAGATCCAGGAGGAGGTCGGCTTCACCGGTCTCGAGTACGACGACCACGTCGGCAAGGTGTCGTTGATCGGTGCGGGCATGCGGTCGCACCCCGGTGTCGCTGCGAAGTTCTTCGCCGCACTCGCGCAGGCTGGGGTCAACATCGAGATGATCTCCACCTCCGAGATCCGCGTCTCGGTCGTGTGCCGCGACACCGACCTGGACGTGGCGGTGCGCGCGGTGCACGAGGCCTTTGATCTCGGCGGCGAGGAGGAGGCCGTGGTCTACGCCGGCACGGGGCGGTAGCCGCGGCGTACCCTGGCTGGCCCTGGGCAGGGAGCCCAGCGACGGCTACGCCGCGATGCGGGCGGTGTCGCGGCCGGACCGCTTGGCCTGGTAGAGGGCCTTGTCGGCGCGATGCAGGGTCTCCCGACCAGACTCACCGGGACCTGGATCGCCGCGCCAACGCTGATCGTGTGACCGGCGCGCCGCGCCGCTTCCAGCAGGCGCCGGGCGATGTTGACCACCTCGGCCGCGCCGTTCACCTCGACCACGACCGCGAACTCGTCGCCGCCGATCCGGTAGAGGTCGTCGTCGCCCCGGAGCACGCTGCGCAGCGCGTCGGCGAGCGTTACCAGGGCCATGTCGCCGGCCTGGTGGCCGCGCTCGTCATTGATCCGTTTGAACCCGTCTACGTCAACCGCGAGCACCGCGGTCCGCCCCGGCTTGCTGCTCCCAAGCCGTTCCTCGAACGGCCGGTGATGGCGAAGCCCGGTCAGCGGGTCGCTGTCGGCTCGCCGGGCAAGGTGAGCAAGCTCACGCAGGCGCTCCCGCCCGGCGTGGGCATGGGCCACGATGAGCGCCAGCAGTGAGCCCGCCTCCGGGACGAGCCGTCCCGCCGAGGTCGCGGCGACGACCAGCAGGGTGTCGCCGAGCGCCATGGAGATCGCCGCTGGCATGCCGCAACCCGCGTACTGCGTCGTGATCCCGCCATGGTGGGACTTGGGCGCGGCAGAGGCGACGTCGGCCAACCGCGTGGCGAGGGCGGGGGAGCCGTGCAGCCACCGCACGCCGTCGGGATCTATCGCGCAGGCCACGTCCGCGCCGGTCACCTCTGCGGCGGCGGCCAGGGTACGAGAGATGAGCTGGGTCACACTCGTCGCCGTCATGATGAGGAGCGAGTGTTCGAGCGCACGCCGTGTGGAGATCGGCGCGCCGTCGCGGCAGACGGCGCCGGATGCCGGCGCGTTGGGTGCTAGCGCGGTGGGACGCGTTTCTTGGTACACCATGATCACTTCGCGTCTGAGGGGGTGGACCCGTCCGGGCAAACCCGAACACTATTCTAGGATACCCTCCGCATGCATAAGCTAACCCAACGTGATCTGTCGCCCGCTGCCTAGCGGCCCCGGAAAGCGGAGGACTCGCCGATATGCCGCGAATTGACGGGCTCCCAGCGGGCGGTTGAAGGCCTCATGCTCCGCTTAGTAGCCGCCCATATTTCCATCTATACTCCGCGGGCACTGGTCCCATTGAGAAATGGACCGGGGCCGGCTGTTGAACAGTGGGTGGTCATCCGCTAACGTACGGCGCTGGGTTGGTTGGGCGCGAGTAGCCGAGGAACGGTGCATGATTGTCCTGCCGCTAGCCGACGAGCTGTTCCTGGTCGGACATGATGAGTACTCGGGAAAGCCCCATATCGCTGACAACGCGCTCGATACGGGTCTTGCCGGAGCGGTGCTTGGTGAGCTTGTCCTAGCCAACCGGATCTACGTCGGCGAAGACACCACGGTGATGGTTCGCGACCAGCGGCCGTACGGCGAGCGGGTGTCCGACGCCGCGCTCGCAGAGATTCTCAAGCAACGCGAGGCCCATCCGGTGCGGGCCTGGGTTGAATACCTGCGGGATCATGCCCGCATCATGGTGGCGCCGCGATTGATCCAGCTTGGACTCATCGAGAAGGTGCAGAGCCGCTCGATGCTCAAGCAGACCGTTCGGTATCCGGCAACAGACCCGCTGAAGGCCGCGTCCGCTCAAGCCAGGCTGCGGTTCGTCCTCGACCATCCATCCAATTTGGATGAGCAGACGGCGCTTCTGGGCAGCCTCGTGCTCGTCACCGGTCTGGACTTCCTTCTCGGCGGAGCATCGGCCAAGCAGACCCGTGACGGGCTTGCCCGCATGATTCAGCTCCTGCGGCCCGAGCTCAACTCTCTCGTCCTAGGGGTTGAGTCTGCTATCGCCCAGCTGGCGCTGAGCGCGCGCCGGTAGCCCCAAACCCGCCGCTGCGCGCCCGGGAGATCCCGGGCAAGTGTTCGACTCCTGCCCCAAATTCAGCGCAGAAGCGGGGCAAGTGTTCGACTGTTGCCGCTGCCAGACTGCCGTCCTGTCAACAAGGGGGCCGCCGCGGAGTTCCGCGGCGGCCCCGGTTGACGTCTGACGAGTTGACGTCTAACGAACGCCCGTCTGCTGGGTCTCCTGCGGTGCGCCGTACTGCGTTGGCAGCACCCGGGCCTGCTGCGTCACGCCGGTGACGCTGTTGGCGCCCAGACCGATCGCCTGGTAGACGTCCGGCCGGCTGGCCTTGAGAACCAGAGCCCAGATGACGCCGAGGATGAACAGCGCCGGGTAGAGGCCGGGCACGATCCACCGCAGCGGGTGGTCGGGCTCCACGCCCAGCAGGGAGTTGAAGTCCTTCACCGCGAAGAACACCATCGTGGAGAGGGCGATGAGCGACAGCACCGGGGCGATCAGCCGGCGCCAGACGTTCTCGCCGTGCGAGTCGCGGGCGAAGTATGCGATGACCGCTAGCGACGTGAGCGTGACCAGGACCATGACGCCGAAGCCGCCACCGGTGCCGATGTAGAACATCAGGTGCAGGATCGGGTCGAGGTCGAAGATCACGTAGAGGATGATCACCGTAAGGCCGAGGATGCTCTGCAGGAGCGAGCCGGCCGTCGGCGCGCCGCTGCGGCGGCTGGTCGCGCTGAGGAACGCCGGGAAGACGCGCTCCCGACCAAGGGCGAAGGTGTAGCGGGCCACCGTGTTGTGGAAGGAGATCGCCGCCGCAAGCACCGAGGTCGCGAAGAGCACCATACCGATGTCGACGAAGATCGACGGAGCCCGCTCGGCGGCCAGGATGAAGATGGTGGCCGGTGAGTCCTCACCCAGCTCCTGGACAAACGCCGCGATATTGCTCGGCCCGGTCGCGACCGACATGGCCCAGGACGACAGCGCGTACGTACCACCGATGATGAGGACCGCGATGTAGGTCGCGAGCGCGATGGTGCGGCGGGGGTTCTTGCTCTCCTCGGAGAAGACGACCGCCGCCTCGAAGCCGGTGAAGCCGAGGAACGTGGCCACCAGAACCGCGCCGAGACCGATCACGCCGACGCCGTAGAGCGAGGCCGGTGCGAGCGTGTCCAGGGCCACACCCTCCGGACCAGGCTGGGTCACGAAGAAGAAGTCGTAGATCAGCGTGATGACGATCTCGGATACCAGCAGGACGGCCAGCACCCGGCCGTTAACGTCGACGCGGAGCAGACCCAGGATCGCGACGATGGCCCAGGTCACCAGCGCGACGACCCACCATTCGACGACGATGCCGAAGAACTGCTCGAGGACCGGTGCGGCCGCGGCCCCAACGACGCCGTAAAGACCAATCTGTAGACCGTTGTACGCGAGCAGCGCCATCCATGCCGTCCCGACGCCGAGCGGGCGGCCGAGGCCGTGGCTCACGTAGGTGTAGAAGGCACCGGCGTTGCTGATGTGCCGCGACATCGCGACGTAACCCACGCTGAAGAGCACGAGGATCACGGCGACTGTGATGAAGCCCACCGGGATGCCGAGTGCCGGCAGTGTCGCGTAGGCCGTGGTGACGACGCCGGCGACCACGGTCAGCGGGGCGGCGGCCGACATCACGAAGAAGACGACCGATGGGATACCTAGTCTGTCCTTAGACAGAGACCCTGTGATGGGAGACGACATGAGTGCTCCGGGTTTCGAGGGGTATCGGATTGGAAGTGGCGCGGATTGGCAGTACAGCGGTCAAGCTGCCGGGCCGACGGCAGGCGTGCCCGCTGTCAAGACCGAAGTTCGCTTACCGGGAGGGGGCCGGCGAGGACGACTCACGACGGCCCACGCCGGCCGTCGACCGCTGAAGTGCCGTAGCACATCTGCATGAGTCTTCCCATGACGAGTCCGTAGTCTGGCCCAGCCGGCATTGCTGAGGCAAGGGGTGAAGCAATTTAGACAGTCGGTGTCGGTTGGGCATTCGACTCGGCGGTGGCCGGGTCGCGCCACATCCGCACCAATCGAGGACCACCTGGCAGCTCGACGGGGTTTCCGATCGGCTTGAAGCCAAGCCGGCGGTAGAGCCGTTCGTTCCGGATGCTGCTCGACTCAAGATAGGCAGGTCGCCCAGTTGCGTCCAGATTGGCCAGATGGGTGGCAATTAGGTGGGATCCCAATCCACGGCTCTGCCGTTCGGGGATGACGCCCGCGAACATCAAATAGGCATGTGACGCGTGGTCGGGGTGTCCCTCGTTGAACATGTCGTCAAGGATGCTGAACCGATCCGCGGCCGCCTGACCGAGAGCCTCCTGCATTTGCTTTCGGAACATCCCCCCGTCGTCGGGCGGTGGCGCGGTGACGTCCACATCCATCCACAACGAGGCGGCGGTGCGGTCCTCGTTGATGTACCCGATGCCATCCGCGAGGACCATGTCGACGATCGGGCGGAAGAAGGCCCGGCTCAGTCGTGGGCGTTCCCCATCGTCGGGGAGTATCCACATCAGTGGAGGGTCGAGGTAGAAGCTTCGACTAAGAATGTGGGTGATCGACTCCGCGTCTTGTTCGGTCGCTCGCCTTACGGCTAGGTGCGCGGCCACCATCAGCAACATCCTCCGAAGATCGAGATTGGCTTTCAGCACACTATCGATCCGGCTAGGAAGCCGACAAGGAGGGCCAATCATCAATACAGAGGGTTACGAGCACGCCCGGCCGTTGACCCAACATTCCTCCGGGTCGGTCACCGGTCCTTCCTTTGCGAACTGGAAAAACAGGCCGATGGAGCTTCCTGCGGCGAGCGGTTCAGTGCTGTTGAAGACAATGGTCTGACCACTGCGCGTGACGCTCGAGCTGCCCGGCCCGCCGGAGATCCAGCGGTTGTGCAGTTCGCCGACGTTGGCCGGCATGACCAGAACGACCTGCCAGGGCTGCGGCGTGTCGCTGTTGTTGGTGAGCTGAACCGAGCCGATGAATCCGTCCGGCCATGGCGTGCCCGACAACGAGTAGGCACCGCTGACTTGCCCCGTCGGGGCATCGCCTGGCGGTGGTCCAGCCGGGGTCGTGGACGTGCGGCTGGGCGAGTTCGGGCCCGCAGTGGCGGAGGGCGGTGGCGGCGTTGGTCCGGGCGTATCGGTGGGCGACGGTTCGCCAGGCGTCTCAAGGACTTCTCCGGGCGTCTCGAGGACCGGGTCGCCGTCCAGGGCCGGATCCGGCCCGGCCACCGCCTGCGGACTCTGCTCTGGGAAGATCGCGTTCACGACCGCCATCGCCAGCAGGCCGAGGCAGAGAATGCCGGCGAGAGCCACTACGAACCGGTAGCGCGGTTTGTCCTTGGGAGGCGGTGGTTCCTCCGGTGCACTGTGCCTGCCCACTGATTCACGATCGCCGACATGCCGGAACCGGCGCAAGGTCATCTTGCGGTATCTCGTCGACGCCGTACGCCGCCTCGGTAACTTTCATCCGGCCGGCGCCAGCCGCCACTGCGCTTCGGCCTACGCTTGGGCGGTGGAGGAAGGGACGACCTGCGAACACCTCGCGGCGACACCGGCTGATCCACCCCCGCAGTCGACCGACGGGTGCCAGGACTGCTTGGCCCTCGGCGCCACCGACTGGGTTCACTTGCGCAAATGCCTCACGTGTGGCCACGTCGGATGCTGTGACAACTCCCCGCGCCGGCATGCGACCGCTCATTTTCGGGCCGTGGGCCACCCCGTGATCCGGTCGTTCGAGCCGGGCGAGCGGTGGCGGTGGTGCTACGTCGACGAGGTGCTGGCTCGGCGCTGAGGCCCTAGCCGGGCGATGAGCCTTTCGGGCTCCTTGCATGCTACCGCAGGTACTTGACGTTACATAGTACCTGTCTTAATATCGCCTTGTGACCGTCCATGACCCACAGCTCTTGAAGGGTGTGCTCTCGCTCCTGCTGCTGGGGCTTCTCGCGGAGCAGGAGTCGTACGGATACCAGCTCGTCCAGCGGTTGCGGCGGCTCGGGCTCTCCGGACTCGCGGAGGGCACTGTGTATCCGGCCCTGGCGCGCCTGGAACGCGAGGGGCGCGTGGTCGGCCGGCTGGTCCAGTCGCGATCCGGCCCGGCCCGGAAGTACTACCGGCCGACGGCGGACGGGTACGCGGCGCTGCGCGATGGCTCGGCCGCCTGGCAGGCGATGGCGGCGGCGGTCACCCCGATCCTGGCCCGCCCAATCCCGGACGAGCCGGCACCACCCTCCGATGAGGACTGACGTACGGGAGGTTCGCTGTGTCGAAGAGGCTGTCTCTCGCCGAGTGGCTGCGGGTCGAGCGTGCCGTGTGGACCGTCGACGCGTACGTACAGGGCCTCCCGGGCCGCGCCCGCCGCGCCATTCGTCGCGAGCTTCGAACCAACCTGCGCGCCTCGGCCGCGGAGGTCGGGGCGCGGACCGCGATCCGCAACCTCGGTAGTCTCCGCCGGCTCGCCATCGGCTATCTGGAGGCGGAGTACGGAGAGGGGCGTCCGCGACCGCAGCTTCTCAAGGGAATCCTGTGGGGATCGGTGGCGTCTTTGGTCCTCCTTGTCGCGCTCATCGTGGGCTACGAATCGTTCCTGGCCGGGCTTGAGGCGAGCACGCCCGTCCCGGGCACCTACCGGTGGGAGGTCGCGCGTGTGCTCGGCGTCGCGGGCGAGGTGACGGTCGACGACACGGGTTTCGCCGAGTACCGCCTCGCGTTCTCCTACCCCTATTTCCTGTACCCGATCGTGGTCGGGCTCATCGGCGCCCGGATATGGCGGCTATGGCCCGTCTGGTGGCGCCGCGTCGTTCGTGATCGGGCGATGCGCCAAGCGAGCGCGCACCCCTAGGGCTGCCGGTAGCGCCG
>Ga0079224_100013106_pt1 | contig 11528 bp, 10 predicted proteins | sample Stecom2015_FD_80414 | JGI IMG/M metagenome (GOLD analysis project Ga0079224, IMG submission 80414) | Agricultural soil microbial communities from Utah to study Nitrogen management - Steer compost 2015 | ecosystem: Environmental > Terrestrial > Soil > Agricultural land | place: USA: Utah...
AGCTGCTGGACAAGGTCCGCTCCGCCCTCGGCGCGGTCTGACCGGTTCCCGCCGCCCGCGGGGGGCCGGGAACGCGCGCCGCGTTCCCGGCCCTTCGTCTTCGCGGTGTCGGCCCCGGGTCCACCGACCGGTCCGGAACCGCTCGGTGAGCCCGGGATCGACACGGGAGGACACCGGGGCTCCCCCGAAGTTTTCAGTGAACTCGCTGACGTAGAAGGGTCACCCACGTTGAGCACGGAGAACCGAGTCGAAGAGGCCCGCGCCGGCGGTCTGGTCGTGCGGGTGCGCGGCGCGGCCGCGGAGGCCGCCGCCGAGGCGGTCGCCGCGCTGGCCGCCGACGGAGTCCCGGCCGCACTGGCCTCGGGCGACAGCACCCTGTGGGGTCCGGACGCCGCCGACCTGGCCGCGGTCCGGCTGGGCTGGCTCGGCCTGCCGCGCGGCTCCCGGGAGCTGCTGCCCGAGCTGTCCCGGCTCGCCGCGGCCAACCGCGCCGCCGGGCTGGACCGGGTGGTGCTGGCCGGGATGGGCGGCTCGTCGCTGGCCCCCGAGGTGATCGCGGCGACCCGCGGGGCCGAGCTGACCGTCCTGGACACCACCGACCCCGCGCAGGTGCGCGCCGCCACCGCCGACCGGCTGCACCGCACCGTGCTGGTGGTCTCCTCCAAGAGCGGCGGGACGGTGGAGACCGACAGCCACCGGCGGGTCTTCGAGAAGGCCTTCGCCGACGCCGGGATCGACCCGGCCGAGCGGATCGTGGTGGTCACCGACCCCGGTTCGCCGCTGGCGGAGCTGGCCGCCGAGCGCGGCTACCGCACCTTTTTGGCCGACCCGGACGTCGGCGGCCGCTACAGTGCGCTGTCCGCGTTCGGCCTGGTGCCCACCGCACTGGCCGGGGTGGACGCCGCCGCGCTGCTGGACGAGGCGGCCGCGCTCACCGAGTCGCTGTCCGCCGGCAAGGACAACCCCGCCCTGCTGCTCGGCGCCGCGCTGGGCGCCGCCGGACGGGACAAGGCCGCGCTGGCCGCCCCCACCCCGGTCGGGCTGGGCGACTGGATCGAGCAGCTGGTCGCCGAGTCCACCGGCAAGCAGGGCACCGGCGTGCTGCCGGTGGTGGTCGAGGGCGTCAACGCGCCCGGTTTCCGCGACGCCCCGGACACGCTGCCCGTCTCCTGCTCCGAAGCGGGGCCGGCGCCGGACGGCGACGCCCTGGTCCAGGTCACCGGGCCGCTCGGCGCGCAGTTCCTGGCCTGGGAGTACGCCACCGCGATCGCCGGCCGGCTGCTCGGCATCGACCCGTTCGACCAGCCCAACGTGCAGGAGTCCAAGGACAACACCAAGGCGCTGCTGGAGCGGGCCGGCACCGGGCCGCTGCCCGCCGGCGAGCCGCTGTTCACCGAGGGCGCGGTGCAGGTGCACGCCTCCGGCGCCGCCCCGCGCGCCGGCGACCTGGCCGGCCTGCTGCGCGGCCTGCTGGACGCGGTCCCCGAGCGCGGCTACCTCGCCGTCATGGCCTACCTGGACCGGCTGGGCGACGCGCCGACGGCGGGGCTGCGCCCCGGGCTGGCCGCCGCGACCGGCGCCCAGGTCACCTTCGGCTGGGGGCCGCGGTTCCTGCACTCCACCGGCCAGTACCACAAGGGCGGCCCGGCCGCCGGGGTGTTCCTGCAGATCACCGCGGACTCCGCGGAGGACCTGGAGATCCCCGGCCGCCCCTACGGGCTGGCCCGCCTCCAGCTCGCCCAGGCGCTGGGCGACTTCGGCGCCCTGGACTCGCGCGAGCGCCCCGCCGTGCGGCTGCACCTGACCGACCGCGCGGCCGGCCTGGAGCAGCTGCGCCGGGCCGTCGGCTCCCTGGAAGGAGTGTCCCGGTGAAGGAACCGGCGATGCCGGGGGCCACCCCGAACCCGCTCCGCAGCGAACTGGACCGGCGGCTGCCGAGGATCGCCGGGCCGAGCGTGCTGGTGCTCTTCGGGGTCACCGGCGACCTGGCCCGCAAGAAGCTGCTGCCGGCCATCTACGACCTGGCCAACCGAGGGCTGCTGCCGCCCGGCTTCGGCCTGGTCGGGTTCGCCCGGCGGGACTGGGAGGACCAGGACTTCGCGAAGGTCGCCTACGACGCGGTGCGCGAGCACGCCCGCACGCCGTTCCGCGAGGACGTGTGGCGCCAGCTCAGCGAGGGCATGCGGTTCGTCCAGGGCGAGCTCGACGACGACGAGGCCTTCGACGAGCTGGCCCGCACGGTGCGCCAGCTCGACACCGACCGGGGCACCGGCGGCAACTACGCGTTCTACCTGTCGCTGCCCCCAGCGCTCTTCCCCAGCGTGGTCGAGCAGCTCAAGCGGTCCGGCCTGGCCGCCTCCTCCGACGGCGCCTGGCGCCGGGTGGTCATCGAGAAGCCGTTCGGCCACGACCTGCGCAGCGCCCAGGAGCTCAACGCGGTGGTGGACGAGGTCTTCCCGCCGCACTCGGTGTTCCGCATCGACCACTACCTGGGCAAGGAGACCGTCCAGAACATCATGGCGCTGCGGTTCGCCAACGCCCTGTTCGAGCCGCTGTGGAACCGCACCCTGGTGGACCACGTGCAGATCACCATGGCCGAGGACATCGGGGTGGGCGGGCGCGCCGGGTACTACGACGGGATCGGCGCCGCCCGCGACGTGATCCAGAACCACCTGCTGCAGCTGCTCGCGCTGGTGGCGATGGAGGAGCCGGTGTCGTTCACCGCGGACGCCATCCGCACCGAGAAGGAGAAGGTGCTCTCCGCGGTGCGGCTGCCCGAGGACCTGTCCACCGGGACCGCGCGCGGCCAGTACGCCGCGGGTTGGCAGGGCGGCGCCGAGGTCTGCGGCTACCTGCAGGAGAAGGGCATCCCCGCGGACTCGGTCACCGAGACCTACGCGGCGCTGCGGCTGGAGGTCAACACCCGGCGCTGGGCGGGCGTCCCGTTCTACCTGCGCACCGGCAAGCGGCTGGGCCGCCGGGTCACCGAGGTGGCGCTGGTCTTCCGGCGCACCCCCAACCAGGTGTTCAGCCAGACCGACACCGAGGACATGGGGCAGAACGCGCTGGTGCTGCGGATCCAGCCGGACGAGGGCGTCACCATGCGGTTCGGCTCCAAGGTGCCCGGCGCGGCCATGGAGGTGCGCGACGTGACCATGGACTTCGCCTACGGCCAGTCGTTCACCGAGGCCAGCCCGGAGGCCTACGAGCGGCTCATCCTGGACGTGCTGATCGGCGACCCGCCGCTCTTCCCGCGCCAGCGCGAGGTCGAGCTGTCCTGGGAGATCCTCGACCCGGTGGAGCGGCACTGGGCCGCCTCCGGGCAGCCCGAGCAGTACCGCTCCGGCGAGTGGGGCCCGGCCTCGGCCGACGCCATGCTGGCCCGCGAGGGGCGCCAGTGGAGGCGCCCGTGACCGGCAACGACGACCGGAAGGACCGGCGATGACGCTGTACCTGCCGCGCACCGACACCGCCCAGGTCGCCGAGGCGCTCTCCGCGGAGCGGCTGAGCATCGGCGGCGGCGCGATGAACATGGTGCTCACCCTGGTGGTGGTGACCGACGAGGCGGACCACTACGACGCGGTGCGCGCCGCCACCGAGGCCGGCCGGGAGCACCCCTCCCGGATCATCGCGCTGATCCGGCGCGACCCGGAGGCCGAGCCGGCGATCGACGCCGAGATCCGCCGCCCGGGCACCGCCGGGCCCGGCGAGGCGCTGCTGCTGCGGCTGTACGGGCCGCTCGGCGAGCACGCCGACTCGGTGATCACCCCGCTGCTGGTGCCGGACGCCCCGGTGGTGGCCTGGTGGCCCGGGCCCGGCCCGCGCGACCCGTCGGCCGACCCGATCGGCCGGCTGGCGCACCGGCGGATCACCGACGCGCTGCGCGCCGGCGAGCCGCTGGAGGACCTGCTCGCCCGGGTCCGCGCCTACCGGCCCGGCGACACCGACCTGACCTGGACCCGGCTCACCCCGTGGCGGTCGATGCTGGCCAGCACCATGGACCACCCGCCCGGCTGGGTCACCGGCGCCGAGGTGACCGCGGAGGCCCACTACCCCAGCGCCGACCTGCTCGCCGCCTGGCTCTCCCGGCAGCTGGAGGTCCCGGTGCGGCGCACCCCGTCCAACGGCCCCGGCATCACCGCGGTCCGGCTCGGTACCGACGCCGGGGACATCGCGCTGCACCGGCTGGACGGCCGGGTGGCGACGCTGTCCCGCCCGGGCCAGCCGGACCAGACGGTGGCGCTGGCCCGGCGCCGCGCCGCCGAGGCGCTCGCCGAGGAGCTGCGCCGGCTGGACCCCGACGAGATGTACGAGAGGACCGCCGCCCACCTGGCCGAACTGGTCGAGGGCGGCACCCTGGGAGCAGAGGAGGCGCGCCGGTGAGCGCACCAGCCGTGATCGTGCACCCCGACGCCGGGCTGCTGGCCAAGGCCGCCGCGGCGCGGATCGTGACCCGCCTGGTGGACGCGCAGGCCGCGCGCGGGTCGGCGTCGATCGTACTGACCGGCGGCGGCATCGGCATCGCCGTGCTGGCCGAGCTGGCGAAGGCGCCGGCCCGGGACGCCGTGGACTGGGGCGCGCTGGACGTGTGGTGGGGCGACGAGCGCTACCTTCCCGAGGGCGACCCGGAGCGGAACGAGACCCAGGCCCGCGAGGCGCTGCTGGACGGGGTGGGGCTGGACCCGGCGCGGGTGCACGCGATGCCCGCCCCGGGCGGCCCGGACGGCGGTTCCCCGGAGGCGGGGGCGGAGCGCTACGCCGAGGAGCTGCGCGCCGCCGCCCGCCCGGGCGACCCGCTGGGGGTGCCCGCGTTCGACGTGTGCCTGCTGGGGGTCGGCCCGGACACCCACGTCGCGTCGCTCTTCCCCGAGCAGCCGGCGCTGTACGAGGAGGAGCGGAGCGTGGTCGCGGTGCACGGCGCGCCGAAACCGCCGCCCACCCGGGTCTCGCTGACCCTGCCGGCGATCCGCTCGGCCGCCGAGGTGTGGCTGCTGGCCTCCGGCGAGGCCAAGGCGGAGGCGGTCCGCCTGGCCCTGGCCCCGGAGGCGGGCCCGGTCCAGGTCCCCGCGGCGGGCGCCCGCGGCCGCTCGCGCACCCTGTTCCTGCTGGACCGCGCGGCCGCGTCCCGGCTCCCGGAGGGCCTGACCGCCCCCGGGCTGCTGTAGCGGCGGCACCGCCGTACCCGTTTCCGCGCCGCCCCGGGCCTGCTTCGGGGCGGCGCGGCGCGTTTCCTCCGGCGGCCGGTCGGTCAGGCGCGGCACCCCACGGAGTGAAGGTTCAAGCAGGCAGCGAAGGCAGGGAGGGGCACCGGCCAGTCGGTCAGGCGCGGCACCCCACGGAGCGGGGGTTCAAGCAGGCGGCAACGGCAAGGGCAGGGCGGAGGTGCAGGCCTCACCCGGGCGCGGCACCCCACGGGGTGAAGGTTCAAGCGGGCGGCGAAGACAGGGAGAGGCACCGGCCAGTCGGTCGGGTGCGGCAGGGCAGGCAGAAGCGAGGTGGGGCGGTCGGGGCGGCGGGATCGTCGTGCCCACGCCGCCCCGGGCGCTGGGGTCGGCCGCCCGGAAACCGCTGCCCCGCCCTGACCTGGGTGAATACGTAGGGTGATGGCGAGGTGGGGCGCCCTGCGCACCGCGACGTCACCCCGGTGACGTCCGGACGCGCATCCCGGCCCGAATCGGCCCCCAGCAGGCCTGAACGGCCCCGATCAGGCCGGCGATGAGGGTTGGAGCCGCCCGAAAGGCCGCAAAGCAGGGGGCCGGAACTCGGGCAGGGGCGGCGCAGGGACGAGATGTCGCTTTTGTTCTCCGAGCAGGCCCCGCTTTGGCCACTCTGGGTGACCAAAGAGGGGGTGGTGGGGGCCTCAGGGCTTACTACTCGCTGGTAGATGTAATCGGGCCTGCCGTGGAGGTGCGCAGGGCCCCACCCCCGCCCGCTGCTCTGGGGCGACGAGCCCGCAGCCGTCGCCACCGCGCCCCCGGCCGCCCACCGGGCACGTTTTCGATGGCCACGGGCTAGGACCGCTGCGGCCGCGTAGGCGGTCCGAACCGGGAGGGCGATTCGGTGCGCATGCTCGGAGTGGTGACTCCTCGGCCGCCTCCGGACTCAGTCGAGCAGCGCGTCCAGGAGGACCTTCCGGTTCTCGGTGAGCCAGGCGCGGCGGCGCAGGATGAGGTCGCCGACGCCCTCCTCCCACATCCGGGCCCAGCCTCCGCCGAGGAGTTCGGCGGAGGCCTTCATCCGGGCCCGGCCGTTGTCGCAGCGGGCCACGCCCAGGCCGGGCAGGGCCCGGCGGTCCGCCTCGTCCAGGCCGTAGGCGTCGGCCAGCAGCCGGAGCCGGGCCGGGCGGTCCGCGGCGGGCCAGCCCGGGAACACGTCCTCGGGCGCGCACAGCGGCACCCAGTGCATCGCGGTGTTGTAGGCGTCCAGCAGCCGGGTCCCCGGACCGGCCAGGTCGAAGTCGATCAGGCCGGCCGCCCTCCCGCCGCGCACCACCACGTTCTGCGGGGTGACGTCCAGGTGGCAGACGAGTTCGGGCTCGGGGTCGGGCACCGGGACGGCGACCGGGACCTGGTCGCGGCGCCACACCCCGCCGTCCGGGGCGGCGAAGCCGGTCTCGGCCAGGAAGCCCTCGGAGGCGTCGTGCAGCCGGCGGAGCAGCGCGCCGACCGAGGCGAGCAGGGCGTCGTCGGCCGCCCACGGCTCCGGCGGGCTCCCGGCGACCGCCCCGTCCAGGAAGGTGAGGACGTCCCGGCCCCGGTCGTCACGGCCGAGGAAGCGAGGTGCGCCGTCGAACCCGGCGCGCTCCAGGTGGTCCAGGTAGGCGGCGACGGCCGGGCTCTGCGGCTGGGACGGGCGGCGCACGGTGCCGCCGACCCGCACCACGCCCTCGGTGACGTCGCCGGACGGCAGCTCGGTCTCCGGGCCGTCTCCCCCGGTGTAGCGGCGCATCTCAGACCGCCCGGAAGTGGGTGGTGAGCCGGCCGTCGCCGCCGAGCAGGTGCAGGGCGAGCATCGGCGGCGGGGCGCCGTCCCCGGCCGGCGGCGCGGGCTCCCACTCCATCCGCAGCTGCGGCGCGACGGACGGCGCGACCAGCAGCGGGCGGCCGGCGAACGACGTCACCGCCGAGGTGTGCGCGTGCCCGCAGAGCACCGCGGCGACCTGCGGGTACCGCTCGATGAGTGCGGCCAGCCGGTGCTCGTCGCGCTGGCGGATTTCGTCGACGTAGGCGATGCCCAGGTCCGCCGGGTGGTGGTGCAGCGCGATCAGCACCGGGGTGTCGGCGGGCGCGGCGGCGAGCACCCCCTCCAGCCGGTCCAGGGTGGCCTCGGCCAGCCGCCCCCAGTGCTCGCCGGGGACCGAGGTGTCGCAGACCGCGACCAGCGCCCTGCCGACCCGGTGCACCCCGTCGATCGGCCCGTCCGCCGGCTCCTCGCCGAGCAGGAACTCCCGGAACGGGGCGCGGGCGTCGTGGTTGCCCGGGCAGAGCAGCATCGGCACGTCGGCCCGGAGCTCCTCGGCGGCCTGCCGGTACTCCTCCGGCAGGCCCTTGTCGACGACGTCGCCGGTGTGCACGATCGCGTCGACCGGGTGCTCCAGGGCGCGGATGTGGCCCATCACCCGGCGGACGCGCTCGGCGCCGTCCTCACCGCCGTCCAGATGGGTGTCGCTGATATGGGCGAGAACGAGCATCGGTCCTCCGGGGGCCGGATCGGCTATGGGGGGTTGGCCCGCACCAGGGCGATGATCGCGGGAGGGGTGCGGCACCGCGATGCTATCGGGCCGGCCGTGGTCGGACCGGCCGATGCGGCCTCACTCCTCGGGGACCGCGCACGCCCCGTCGGCGCACCCGTCGGCGTCGTCGGCGCCGCCGACCATGACCGGCGCCTGCGGGTAGGCGTCGGCCCAGGCCTGCTCCAGCACCCGGGTGAACACCTCGGCGGGCTGGGCGCCGGAGACGCCGTAGCGGGAGTCGACCACGAAGAACGGCACGCCGGTGGCGCCCATGGCACGGGCCTCCTCGGCGTCCCGGCGGACCTCGTCGGCGTAGGCGCCGCCCTCCAGGACCTCGCGGGCCTTCCCGGTGTCCAGGCCGGCCCGTCCGGCCAGGGCGACCAGCTCCTCGGTGCCGAACACGTTCTCCCCGGCGCCGAAGTAGGCGGCGAAGAGCGCCTCGACCATCTGCTTCTGCACGCCCTCGGCCTTGGCGTGGTGCAGCAGCCGGTGGGCGTCGGCGGTGTTGGCGTGCGGCCGCTCGACCGCGTAGGCCAGGCCTTCGCCGCGGGCGTTGTCCGCGACCCCGGCCTCAGCGGAGCGGGCCTGCTCCTCGGTGAGCCCCATCTTCGCGGCCAGCATCCGCGCCACCGGCTCGGGCTCGGCGGGCGCGGAGGGGTCCAGCTGGAAGCTGTGGAACTCGACCTCGACCCGGTCGGCGTGGGCGAAGGCGGCGAGCCCCTGCTCGAACCGGGCCTTGCCGATGTAGCACCACGGGCAGACGATGTCGGACCAGATGTCGACGCGCACGGGCGTTGTCCCCTCCTCGTTCGGCGCGGGCGCGTCCGCGCCCGCCGAATGGCAACAGCCGCCCGGAATGCGCTATTCCTCCCCCTTCTCCGCCAGTTTCAGCAGGCTGAGCACGGTGCGCCAGTTCCGGCCGGTGGCCACCGGCCCGCCCAGGGCGCGGGCGGCCGCGTCGGGCAGCTTCGCCCGGCCCAGGCCGTCCGGCAGGTCGAAGTAGACCTCCCGGGCGCCCACCGCCATCGCCTCCGGGGCGAAGGCCGCGGTGTCCAGCCGGGCCAGCGCGGCGGCGTCCGGCTCCTCGCGCAGGAAGAGCACCAGGAAGCGGGAGGGGTCGCCGACCGGCAGCGGGTTGGCCCGCACCACGGCGCGCAGCTCGTCGGCGTCGCGCAGCACGGTGTCCACGGCGAACCCGAACCGCTCGGCCAGCGCGGCCTCCAGCTCGGCGCGGAGCTCCTGCTCGCCACCGGGGCCGGACGGCCCGCTGCGCCGGCTGAAGACCGCGTTCCCGCTCTGCAGCAGGGTGGCGGCCCCGGTGCAACCGAGCCCGGCGATCACCTCGCGCAGCTCGGCCATGGGCACCCGGCGGCGCCCGCCGACGTTGACGCCGCGCAGCAGCGCGATCCAGCGTGTCATGGGCCGATCATGCCACCGGGCTGAGACACCGCCCCAGGCGATGATCTCGACGTTCCGGGGCCTTCCCGGGGCGTTCGATACCCCCGCGACGTCAAGATCATCGGGGAAGGGGCCGGCGGGGCGCGGTCAGCTCGCGCCGATGCCGGTGAGCGAGCGGAGCCGCATCCGGTCGAACCGGTCCCCGTCGCTCTCCCGGGAGAGCAGCGAGCCGATGATCGCGAACGCGAAGCCCAGCGGGATCGCCACCAGCCCGGGGTTCTCCAGCGGGAACACCTGGATGTCGATCCAGGAGGGCAGCAGGGACAGGTTGGCCCCGGTCTCCGGGTGGGTCTTGCCGGAGACCACCGGCGAGAGCAGCACCAGCAGCAGCGAGGAGCCCAGGCCGCCGTAGACGCCCCACTCCACGCCCCGGGTGTTGAACCGGCGCCAGAACAGGGTGAGCACGATGACCGGCAGGTTGGCCGAGGCGGCGATGGCGAAGGCGAGGCCGACCAGGAAGGCCACGTTGAGGTGCTGGGCGCGGACCGCCAGGAAGATGGCCAGCGCGCCGACCAGCACCGCGGAGAGCCGGGCCACCGCCATCTCCTGGGACTCCTTGGACCGGCCCCACATCAGGATGTGGCCGAAGAAGTCGTGCGCCATCGAGGAGGAGGACGCCAGGGTGAGGCTGGCGATCACCGCCAGGATGGTGGCCAGGGCCACCGCGGAGACGAACGCCAGCATCACCGCCGAGCCGACCGGGCCGGCCACCAGCGCGCCGAGCTCGGCGGCCAGCTGCGGCACCGCGGCGTTGCCGGAGGGGTCCTGGGCGGCGATCGCCTCCGGGCCGACCAGCGCGGCGGCGCCGAACCCCAGCGCCAGCGTCATCAGGTAGAACGCGCCGACCAGCAGGATGGTGCGCTTCACCGAGGTGCGGGCGGACCGGCCGTCGGGCACGGTGTAGAAGCGGATCAGGATGTGCGGCAGGGCGGCGGTGCCGAGCACCAGGGCCATCCCCAGGCTGAACAGGTCGAGCCGGTTGACCAGGGTCTGCACCGGGTCCCCGGCGACCTCCACCGCGAAGTGCCGGCCCGGTTCGAGGAAGGCCTGGCCGCTGCCGCTGGCCGCGGCGGCGCTCTCCAGCAGCGCGCTCGGGTCGAAGTCGAAGACCGCCAGCACCAGGGCGGTCATCAGGGCGGTGGCGGTGAGCAGCAGCCCGGCCTTGATGATCTGCAGCCAGGTGGCGGCCTTCATCCCGCCGTACATGACGTAGACGACCATCAGCACGCCGACCAGCACGATGGCGGCCGTGCGGGTCTGGGCTCCGGTCATGCCGAGGAAGGTGCCGCCGTGGTCGATGCCCAGCAGCATGGTGACCAGCGCGCCGGCGCCGACCATCTGCGCGATCAGGTAGACGACGCTGACCGCGACGGTGGAGGTGGTGCAGGCCAGCCGGACCCGCATCCGGCGCATCCGGAACGCCGGCAGGTCGGCCATGGTGAACCGGCCGCAGTTCCGCATCAGCTGGGCCATCGGCAGCACCAGCAGCCAGGCCACCAGGAAGCCGATGGAGTAGAGGAAGCCGTCGTAGCCGCGGAGCGCGATCAGCCCGGCGATGCCCAGGAAGGAGGCGGCGGACAGGTAGTCCCCGGTCAGCGCGAGGCCGTTCTGGGTGCTGCCGAAGGAGCGCCCTCCGGCGTAGAAGTCGACGGCGCCCCGGGTGCTGCGCCGCGCCCACACGGTGATCCCCAGCGTCACCGCGATGAACAGGCCGCACAGCCCGATGGTCCACAGGTGCACGGCGTCCAGTCCGGCCGTCATCGGCCGCCCACCTCCCCGGCGCCGGCGCGCAGCTCGTCGGCGATCGGGTCCAGCCGGCGCTCGGCGCAGCGCACGAACACCCAGGCGAGCAGGAACGTGGTGGCGAACTGGGCGATCCCCAGCAGCAGCCCGACGTTGACCGCGCCGGCCACCCGCAGCGCCATCAGGTCGCGGGCGAACACCGACAGCAGGAGATAGGCGGCGTACCAGCCGAGGAAGAGCACCACCAGGACGCCGCTGTGCACGGCGTACCGGCGGCGCAGTACCGCGAAGCGCGCCTCCGGTACGCCGGGGGCGACGGGCGCGCCCCGCTGCGCCCCTCTTCGCCCGGTCGTCCCCTCCAGATAATCGACCATTCGTCCCTCCCCCAGGAACACCGCGTCCGCTCGGTCGGGCATGGAGAACGCGGGCACGGCGAAGCGCCACGGAAATACGGCGCGTAATGGAGCCACACGATATACAGCGCCGCGTTCCACCGCGGCGTTATTCCGAAAAACGGGCGAATTCACCGGCCGGGAAAAGGGATGTGCGGGCATGGACGCCGCACCCGGAACTCCGCATGGAAAAGCGGGCCCGC
>Ga0079224_100013107_pt1 | contig 11527 bp, 8 predicted proteins | sample Stecom2015_FD_80414 | JGI IMG/M metagenome (GOLD analysis project Ga0079224, IMG submission 80414) | Agricultural soil microbial communities from Utah to study Nitrogen management - Steer compost 2015 | ecosystem: Environmental > Terrestrial > Soil > Agricultural land | place: USA: Utah...
AAGGATGCCATCTTCTCCAACGGATCAATTACACCCGTTGAAACCGAACCTGCATTAGCAACCAGTAAAAATGGTTTGTGACCTGATTGAATATCATCTTCAATTACTTTTCGCAATGTTGCAATTTCCAACTGCTGTTTATCATTTATATCTATCCAACGGATTGAATTGGTTCCATGCCCGAAAAGATCGGCCGCTTTTTGTATCCAGGTATGTGTTCCCTTTGAACAATAAATAGTGAATTGTTTTTTTTCAACAATGTTTTCATCATTCAGATTTTTGATCTTTCCAGGAATCAAAGGCAATCCCTCTTTGCGTATATCTCCCGAAATTTTATTTTTCCTGCCTGCCAAAAAACCGAGGAAATTCGCCATGTTTCCACCACTTACAAACAAGCCACCACAATCAATATTATAACCGATCAATTCAGCCATCCATCTCACGGATTGTCTTTCCATTTCTGTAGCCATCGGTGATAAAGTAAAAGCACCCACATTTGGATTAACAGATGAAACCAGTAAATCGGCTAAGGCGCCGATCGGTGCTGCAGACGAAGTAATGTATCCCCAGAATTTTGGATGACCATTGAATAAGGAATGATCAAAAAGTAATTTAGTGGCATCTTCAATAATGTTCAACGTGTCATCACCATGTTGTGGCAAGGGATCATTACCTAAAATCTCCCGGATCTTCGCAGGCTTTACACCGGTAGTAACTTTTTTTGCCGGTAACTGCTCCATAAATTCTGCGATCTGCTCAATTAAAACATGTCCTGCCTGCCTGAATTCAGCTGCACTCATGTCCAGGGAATTGAAATGATTATTCATCTTTTCCATAAACAAATTTTTAGAGAATTATAAAAGGGCACTCCTTTTCTGCAGGTACAAGAGGAATTTAAAATTATTATATTTTATGCAAATGAAGATCAGTAATGAGCATTTAGGAACTTTACACAAAATAAAAGGTCATCTTTTTTTGGAGATGACCTTTTAAAAAATGGTTTATTAATTATTTATTGTTTTTGGAGAACAATTTTAAAGGGACCATAACCTCCGGCGCTTACGGTATGCGATAATACAACACTCACAATTCCATCGCATGGTGCAACAAAATTATCTACACTTGGATTTGTCTGAACGGACAAAGGGCCTAACGTCCAACCTGCACCATACCCACTTCCATAAACCTGTTTAGTTACCGATACAGAATTATCCGCAGGATTTACCTGTATGATAATAGGTTTTGCATCATTTGCGGGGTACATAAATGAAAATTTAGTGTCATCAATTTTTGTTACCTGAATTACATCGCCTGCACCATAATCACCCCATTCATCTTCTACAACTACAAAATTTCCCTGGTATTGTTCCGGGTCATAGGCACAGACTGCACCATACCGAATGAACGTGCTGGCACCGGGTTGAGCAGCAACACCGGAGGCATGTGCTACACCAACTGCAGGAAATGCATGGTATGTTCTTCCATTCGAAACAATGTCTGCACCTACATCAAAAAAATCACCCAATGCAATGGGTTCATTGAACAAAGTTTCAAGTTGTGATCCGGTAATTGTTATGGATGTTGGATAAGTTGTTACAGATTCAATTTGTTTAACTACTGACTTGTTTCCATTCTTAATAACCACGATGTCCATTTTGTCTGGTGGTGCATCATTATCAAAGAAAAGATCAACAGTGAATGTGCCGCTGAAAGAAGCAGGATCCACGGCATCAATTACCTGGTCAGTACTTGCATCCTTTAATATTAGGGGTGTTGGAACCTTTGTCAAATCAGGCAATATGGGATTATCTTCTTTGCGACAGGCGTTTAAGAACAATGCCAGCAAACTGAATATAAAAAGATTATTAAATGCTTTTTTCATTTGTTCAATTTTATTGTATGTAATACTTTGAAGTTTTATTTCAAAATTTTTTTTCTTTATTAACTAAGGGATCCAGAAAACTTTATAAGATGTGAGATCCGTTTTTTGTGGTGGCGAATTTGGATTCGTTTCCAGTTCACCCTGGAACCATGGAAGCGTTAAAGGAAATGAACGGCTCGATTGAACAGGTACAGACTTTTGTGCACCCGGATTTACCGGGTCACCATTGATAGGCGGCTGCACTTTTCCACCGGGCGCCATGGTTGCATCCAGCGGATTAAATACTACAGGATAACCGGTTCTCCTGATATCTGTATACTGATCCACGGCACTGCCTGCACTGGAAATCCATTTTTGGGTCATGATGATCTCCAGTTTCTTTTCATTTGACGCAGCATTGTATTCATCCATCACTGCACTAACATAATCATCCATTTCCGGTGTATTGAAGATGGCAGGTACAGTTTGTGCAGGACTTACAAAATTGGCTACTACATAATCAATTTGCCTGAATGACTCGTTGATCGCTTCTTCCAGCACCGCACCTGCATCTCCTGTTACTACACCAGCATTTATTAATTCAGCTTCCAGGTATAACCTGTCTGCATAAGTTATCATACGGTACGGAGCGGCTCCTGTTCCGCTGGAACTGCTTGCAATGGTTGCAGAGCCATCATCATATTTACCACCTACTGGATAAATACCAAGCATGCTGATCGTGTTTTGCTGACTCCTGTCACGATCAGGCCCAACAGAACCAAAATAAATGGAAACAAAAGCACCATCACGGTATTCTGTTTGGTTGCCTTCCCGCGTTGCTTGTGTTGGTGTTATCTGGTTGTAGATATAATACGGAATGCGCGGATCTTCTATGCCGGTAAATATTCGCTGGTTATAACCTTTAAGTATTTCGTAAAACCATGGACTCACATGGTTACTGCGCTGTGATGCAAAGTATGTAGCGAAGCCAGGGTTACGGTCATCAGTAGCCGCATTTATACCGTAAGGAATTAAAAAGCTTTCTCCAACTGAGTTTATTAAATTTGATGGCGTACTGAGTAACTGGTTAACTTCTGCAGACACGTTTCTCACTTTCCTTATCTGGGTATATAATTTCAATTTCAAGGTATTCGCAGCTTTTTCCCAGTTGGTAAGATTACCACCATAAATTAAATCATCATCACCCGGTGTAAAGGCGTTGGTTGCCGTTGTATTATTGAGATCAGCAATACCACTGTTTATGATGTCAAAAATGCTGTCGTAGATAGCTGCATCATCATCAAACTTTGGATAAAAAATCCCTTCATCCAGTTTGTTAGCTTCAGAAAAAGGTACATCACCAAATACATCAACCAACTGGCTGTAAGTATATGCTTTCAGTATTTTAGCAATACCGGCATATTGTGTGTTTTCGGCAGCAGTGGATCGTTCAATAATATCATCCAGGTTATTCAATACACCATACACAGGTGTTGTTGCACCAGCAGGCGGAGAAGTGGCATACAATTTTGACCATGCAAGTCCCAGGTAAAATTCATTTCCTGTGGCCCCGTACTGGTCTGGCTCTTCGCGGGTTGACATCTGGTGTGTATAGACCGCCAATATTTGAGAAAGCCCTCCATTATCTTCACCCAATGCAAGTGCATCACCTAAAGTTCTTTGTGCCCACGGTAATAATTTTGACACTTCAATGGCCGTCGGGTTGTTTGGATCTGTATTAATATCCAGGAAGTCTTTTGTACATGATACCGTGAACAACACCATCACTATAAATAATATTTTTCGGATCATTTTATAACTTTTTTAAATGGTCAAAAATTTACATTCAGGTTAAAACCAAATCGCCTGGTAGTTGGTGCAGCAGATAATTCTATTCCCTGTGTTGAAGTAGAACCGAAACTGTTTACCTCGGGATCAAAGTTTGTATACCTGGGCATGTTCGGTGCAAGGTGCCAGAGATTTCTGCCCGATAAGCTTACGGTGATTCCTGAAATTGGAATTTTAGTAAACAGTGATTTTGGTAGTTCATAACCTATGGTTACTTCTCTAAGGCGATATACTGTTGCATCATATACATTCCATTCTGTAGAAGAATCGATGTCAAAGGAACCTGCTCCACCACCTGCAGAAAAATAAAGATCATTCGTTGTGATGGCTGTTTCATTTTGAATTTTTTTACCACCATCTAAAATGGGTTGTTGCGTATTGGCATCACCATACACACCCGGAATGATCCATGCAGCTTCCCTGTCTCTTGAATCTTTGGTAACCCCACGTCCTAATAAGGAACTGATGGTAACTGAATACAGGTCACCTCCTTTGGTCATATCCCAAAGAGCGCTAAGAAATAAACCTTTATAAGAAAGCGTGTTATTAATACCCAATTTCCAATCGGGGTTAGGGTTGCCAACCATGGCTTCTTCTGAGGCTTCAATGATCCATCCGGTAGCGGGATCAATTAATAAATTGCCTTCATCATCTCTTGCAGAAACAGTTCCACGCAGGTAACCAAAGGGCATACCTGGTTCCAGGTAAGGTCCGATACCTGTTAACACACCTGCCAGCTGAATGCGGTCAACTCCACTGGTTAATTCGGTAACTGTATTCCTGTTGCGTGTAAAAATCCCTCTCACATCCCAGTTGAAATTTTGGTTTCTTACCGGCCGCACGAGTAAATCAATTTCAATTCCCGTATTTTCAATGCCGCCAAAATTATCAACCCTGAATTCGTAACCAGACGATAATGGCATAGCGATCGTAGCTATTTGGTTTGTTGAATTTCTTTTATACCATGTGAAGTCGAGTTCTGCACGACGTTTAAAAAAACTTAATTGTGTACCTAATTCAATTTCTTTGGTAAACTCCGGTTTCAGATCCGGGTTATTAAATACGCGGGGTAATGATGCAGTTGACTGGCCCAAAAAGTTTGGATTTAAAGTATATACTTTTTGCAGTTGATATGGATCTGCATCTCTTCCGACTTTTGCCCAACCGGCTCTTATTTTTCCATAATCAAAAAAATCACTTTGCAAATCGAAGGCATCGGTAAATACAAACGAACCGGAAACAGAAGGATAAACATAACTCCTGTTTTCTTCAGGCAATGTTGAAGACCAGTCATTTCTTACAGTAGCTGTAATAAAAGCAAAATTTTTATAACCAAGTGTTGCATCAGCAAACACACCCATCAATCTTCTTCTTGAATAAAAATCATCAGTAAATGCCTGCTTCGAGGTGTTGGCTAATGTATACACATTCCTTGCAATAAATTCATTGCCTGTAAATATTTGGTCAGTAATAGTTCTTTGATTGATGTTATTCCCGATAATTGTTCTTAAACTAAAATCTTCAGAGATATCAGGAGTAAGTGTGATCAGGAAATTGGATTCTATTTCCTGGTTGCGATAACTTTCAACAATTAATCTTCCCAATCCTTCAGCAGCTCTTGATCCAATTTCCGTCACTTCACGCCTGTCAAGTAATGCAACGTTTGTTCCGATGGAATAATCAATGCGTGCCCATTTATTAATATTGAAATTAGCGTTAACACCTGCAACAAATCTTTCTTCATCCGTATTGATCGTATTATATTTTGCAGACCATCTTGGGTTATCCCATCCCGTTACATTCGGTATCAATGGTAATCCGTTAAGATCTTCAAATGGCAAATTCAAATCCCAGTTACGGGCAAGAAAAAGAGAACGGGCAAATAAAGAGGCTACTCCGCTCACCTGGTTTTCACCAAAAAATCCCCCCGTCTGTTTTGACCTTGCATAACTGAAATTGGCACCAATGTTCAAACCAATATCCAGTTTGGTTGAAGCTCCCACACCCAGGTTTGCTCTTTTATAACTTGAATTGGGTACATAGCCGTTATGTGTTAATTGAGATAATGTTAATCCCACATTACTCTTTTCATTGCCGGAGTTAAAACCCAGCGAGTTTTCATAAACCGTTCCTGTGCGGAAAAGATCTTTTACATTATCAGGATATGCCTGGTAAGCAATATTGCCTGATGGAAAAAGATCAGGATATGCGGCTTTATAGGTTGGCCATGCGGGTATAGAATCAAGGTCTTTGAAAGCAGGTCCCCAGGAGCCGTTTGCATTTGAATAAGCTAACTGCGAGCCCGCACCATATTCATTCTGGTAGTCAGGATAGTTCGCTATTGTTTCAATCGAAACGGATGATTTAAAATTCAACTCACTTCCTTTAGTTCTTTTTGCACTGCCCGATTTTGTTGTAATGAGGATCACACCATTCGATGCTCTTGATCCATATAGAGCAGCAGCAGATGAACCTTTCAACACGGTAAATTCCGCAATATCATTTGGATCGAAACTTGAAAACCCACTGGTGTATGCACCACCTCCGGAAGTTTGATTGGTGGTTGTAACCTGGTCGTTACTGTAAGGTATTCCATCAACAATTATCAGTGGCTGACTGTTTCCAAAAAATGAATTGTTACCCCTGATCTGTATACGTGTTGCAGCGCCTGGTGTTCCCTGCGATGAACGGATATCAACACCCGCCATTTTCCCTTGCAATCCTTTTAATAAATCGGGTTCAGATTTTTGAATAACATTTTCAGGATTCAATTTTGCTACAGAATATCCGAGTGCCTTGTCAGTTCTCCTGATACCTAAAGCAGTAACAACAACTTCCTGCAACTCCCCTGCTGATCGTGACAAAACAATGTCGGTTGTCAGTCCTGTTGGTGTTATGGTCTGGGGTGCAAATCCTGATGCAGAAATGGTTAAGCTGCTGTTTGTTTGTATAACAATACTGAATGCCCCATTCACATCGGCTGATACACTGTTCGTTTTGCCGGTTTCCGTAACCGTTGCAAATGAAACGGCAGCACCTGCTTCATCACGCACAGTTCCCGTAATGGTTCTTGTTTGAGAAAAAACGGGAGATGTAATCAAATACAATATCATGCAAACAATGATTCTTTTCATACACTTGATTTTTTATTTTTTTAATGGCGGCATAAAAAATTGAAACTTATTTCCACACGCTGCCTCATTCAATGACAACAAAACATCGAATCTGCTTCACAAAAACATTGCTTTGTTACTGAAACATGAAAATTTTCAACCGAAAGGGGTTAACCTGAAATTGAAGTTGATCTATTGAAAATGAAAAGTGTATTCTGCAATTGTCATAATAATATCATGAAATCCTGCAATGCTTTCATTTATAAATGCTATTATCCATTCATCAATATTTTATACAAATACAGCATTACTCTTGTCTATTTTAAAGCATGCATTCTTAACATGAATTGGGAATTCATCAAAAAAAATAATTGCGGAATGAAAGACAGGTAAAAACTATAACAGCAAAATTATAATCCATGACAACCATAATGAAAAAAATAAAAACCAGATTGATTGTTCAGAGAGGAACTGAGAATTTTGCATTAAGAATGGAAGAGCTGGCACTTTTTTATACAGAAAACAAAATTGTTTTTGTAATTGACAGTTTGGAAAAAAAATACATTTGCGATAAAAATTTATCAGAATTGGAATCTGAGCTAAATGAAAATTTTTTTTTCCGGGCCAATCGACAGTACATTATTAATGTAAATTATATACGTGGATTCAGAATGTTTGAAAAAGTGAAGCTGCAGGTTGATATGCGTATACCGGCAAACCATCATATTATTGTTAGCCAGGAAATGGCACCCGTTTTTAAAAAATGGATTAATGGAATGTAATAAGGTTTAGAGCTTAGAGGTTAGGAATTAGGAATTAGGAATCTGGCCGGCAGGCAATCATCGTATAGTAAATAAGCATTTGAAACCTCAAAATGCTTTGAGCACGAAACAAGAAAAGGAAACTCGGAATTTAAACTCGAAACTCGAAACTTTAACTTTAAACCTTAAACTTTAAACTCAAAACTTTAAACTCGAAACCCTCACTTCTTCTCTTGCTTTATTTCATCCAGTTCATTACGAATTGCACTTAAGCTATCGAGTATCGCTGCATTCTGTTGTTTTAAGCTATCCATCATTGACTGCTGAAGTTCTTCCAGCTTGAGTGTCATTCTGCCTTCAGGAGATGATGACTGGTCGCATGAAATGAACAACATAACGGTGATAAGTACCAGGAAAATTGGGTTGAAATGATTTAGAGTAAATTTTCTCATATGCTTTCTAATAAGATTATTAAAATGAAGAACCTGTCTTAACAATTTAGTTATTTTTTTAAACAGGCTGGCTGGCTATTTCTTTTGCTTCTTTCTTTTCATCTGCATCTGCCTCTGGATTTTCCTGAATTTTTTCCATAATAGGCTGGTATTGCAAATGCATGAACATGGGAAAATGATCAGAACCATTATGACTTAGTCTTTTCATTTTTACCAGGGCAAAATCGGATGAACAAAAAACATAATCGAGCGGGAAACGCATATACCAGTGATTGGCGGAAAATGTACTGTAAAATCCACGACCTCTCCTGGGATCGAGTAAACCACTGGTTTTACGAAAAAGTTCTGTAACATGGCTCCAGGCCACATCATTTAAATCACCCAAAACAATGACAGGCATTTTTTCCTTTTCTGCCATCAATGCAACTTTCATTAACTCCTTATCCTTCGCCGTTGATCTTGTATCCTCATTTGGCACGGGTGGTTTTGGATGTAGCCCCCATAATTTAATGTTGGTTCCTGACGGCATTTGCAATGTAACCTCAATCGATGGCACATCATCTTCCACCATGTATTTTATGCCACCATCCACAATGGGAAATCTTGAATAAAATAATAACCCGTAAGTATTTTCCAATGGCTCTTTTAAGACATGGGGATACTCATTACTTATTTCCTGCATTGCTTTTTCCCAGCCCTTATCAGTTTCTAATAATAAAATTACATCGGGATTAATCTTTTTAACCTGCGCCAGTAATCTGTCGTAGGACCGGTTATCCTGGAAAACATTTGCCGTATAAAGTTTCACCTGGTTGGAAGGATCACCATTCTTTACTTTTTTCATTTCCTTTTTTGCAAATGGAGTATACGGCCAGATCTTATAAACAAGGTATGCCATACAAAAACCTAATAAGATTAATGTTAGCAGTGTAAATTTTCCTGTATAATTCCGGGTGATAAAAAATGAAAGAAAGAGGATGGCACAAATTATAAATTTTTGGTAACGGGGATACTCCAGGATTTTAAAAATCCAGTAATCGTTCCTTACAAAAGGAAGTATAACGGCAATGATCATCAGCCAGCTTAATACCAGTTGAATTGTATACATAATCTGCATTGATTAAAAATAATCATTCCTCATTTATATTCATTCAAAGAATGTTGGCCGCATGTATCACAAAAAATGCTGAAATCTTTTTATTCAATTATGATATCAAACTTATCTAACAAGCCCTGCAGGCCGTTTTGGGAAAACTTTGCTTTTATAATTTTATTACTAACAGGGTCAATCTTATAATTGAAAGAGCTCCGCAAATCCGCCTTTTCAAGATTTGTATGATCAAAAATGGCATGTTCCAGGTCACAGTTTTCAAAAACGGCTCCGGACAGGTTTGCTTCCACAAAATCAACTTCCCGGAGGCTGCAATTTTTAAATACCGTTTTCTTCATGTTGCGTTTAAAAAATGAGCTTAAATTCATTTGGCAATTTTCAAAACCAACTGAAAATAATAATTCGCTGCAATGCTCAAAATGTACTCCCAGGAGTTTGCAGTCCATGAACTTTACTTCCCTGAAAGTTGTTTGGCTGGTTTTTATCATGGAAAGATTCGATCCGGTGAATTCGCAATCAGAAAAAATTATGCCTGAAAAATCATTATCTGCAAAATTGCATTGCCTGAAACTGCAACCGTCATACTCCCCTTTTGGCAATCCCTTTTGAGAGAAATCAGTTAGTTTATAATCCACCTCTTCAAAATAAGCCAGGTTCATTTGAATTTTTTATAAATGCATAATGTATAAAATTATGGAATAGATGAACAAAATAAATTCCAACTATTTATTTTCATCTGTTCACTATAACATACATACCGGTAGGAACAGGATTTGTTATTAATAATATTTATTTAAAAATTTTCCAATGAACTCAGAAACAATATACGATTGCCTGGTTATTGGCGCGGGTGCTGCGGGTTTAATAGCTATGCGCAATTTATCTGATGCCGGGAAAACAGTTTGCATGCTGGAGGCAGCAGGAATTGCCGGTGGCCGGATTGTTACGATCAGGGATAACAGGTTCAATGAACCGGTGGAAGCCGGTGCTGAATTTATTCATGGTAAACTTCCGCTGACCATGAAATTACTGGATGAAGCCAACATTGCTTACCAGGAAGTAACAGGTAACATGATCAGGGTGCAAAATGGTGAGTGGCAGGAAGAAATAGAAGAAGATGATCAATGGGAAAATTTTATGCAAAAATTGGGTGGGCTAAAAACGGATATGACTATAAGCCAGTTCCTGGAAAAATATTTTCCATTAAACGAAAATGCAAACCTGTTTAAGAAAGTAAAGAATTTTGCTGAAGGATTTGACCTGGCTGATATAAATAAAGCATCCATTTTATCTGTGCAGAAAGAATGGGCTCAAACAAATGAACAACAATTCCGGGTTACAGATGGATATATAAAACTGGTAAAATACCTGCTTGATAAAATCAAATCTGGTAATGGAGATATCCATTATAATACTTGTGTGGAAAAAATTGATTACAGCAATGAAGTTGTCAACATTTATACCCGTGATAATAAAATTTTCAAAGCAAAAAAAGTTATAGTAACCGTTTCATCAGGTGTTTTAAAATCCGGCGATATTGAATTCATTCCTTCACTACAACAACATGCAGATGCCATTCAAAAGCATGGTTTCGGATCGGTCATTAAAGTACTGATGCAGTTTAAAACCCGTTTTTGGAAAAAAGATAATGCCGATACAGGTTTTCTATTAAGTGATGAAAAAATTCCTACCTGGTGGACACAATCAGATGAAAAAAGTAAGTTGCTAACGGGTTGGGTCGGTGGACCACCCGCGGAAAATGAGTTGAATAAACCCGACGAAGAGATTTTAAAAGCTTCTTTAAAAAGTTTGTCTTCTATTTTTAAATGCCAGGAAAATTTTCTTAAACAGCAACTTGATCATTACAGTATTATTAACTGGAACAATCAACCCTATATTAAAGGCGGGTACAGTTATGACACCCTGGATTCATCCAATGCAAAAAAAATTTTAGCAACACCTGTTGATGATAAAATATATTTTGCGGGGGAAGCTACTTTCGAGGGTGAATTTCGTGGAACAGTGGAAGCAGCATTACAAAGTGGGCATTTATTAGCCATGAAGCTTCGAAAAAAATTGGCAGATAGTTAAAGAAAATTTACCCGGTGATTATACTTCACAAATTTAATGAGTAAGTAATTGTGCTATTTATTCTGCTCTGCAATAATATTAATAATTGATCGTTTCTTGTTGCAAGCCCTTGGTTTGAAAAGCTTTGTCCGGTGAAAAGGATAGTAAATCTCCGCTGATTATTACGAGAGATAAGTTTCTTACTAAGAGTTTTTCACTAACTGCCAATTCCTATGAGCAACAAAACCATCTACATTGCATTTGCATGTCTTGCATCGGTATTTTTTAATATTCAAACATATGGGCAGGCA
>Ga0079224_100013108_pt1 | contig 11527 bp, 6 predicted proteins | sample Stecom2015_FD_80414 | JGI IMG/M metagenome (GOLD analysis project Ga0079224, IMG submission 80414) | Agricultural soil microbial communities from Utah to study Nitrogen management - Steer compost 2015 | ecosystem: Environmental > Terrestrial > Soil > Agricultural land | place: USA: Utah...
CACCGAGGCGGTCGCGGGCTCGGGCTCCGGCTCGGCCTCGACCTTCGGCTCCTGCACGACGACCAGGTTCTCGCTCAGCTTCGCGGCGTCGACGCGCTCGATGGCGTCGAGCATCAGCTGGGCCACATCGACGACCTCGACGCCCTCGCCCTCGCCGTTCTCCTGACGCGCGGTCACACCGTCGGTCAGCATGACGCGGCAGAACGGGCAGCCGGTCGCGATCTTGGCGGGCGAGGTGGTCAGCGCCTCGTCCACGCGGTCGATGTTGATGCGCTTGCCGAGCTGCTCCTCCATCCACATGCGCGCGCCACCGGCGCCACAGCACATGGACCGTTCGCCGTGGCGGGGCATCTCGACCAGCTTCGAGCCCGAGGCCGCCATCAGCTCACGCGGCGCGTTGTAGATCTTGTTGTGGCGACCCAGGTAGCAGGGGTCGTGGTAGGTGACGTTCTGCGACACCGGCGCCACCGGGATCAGCTTCTTCTGCCGCACCAGGCGGTTGAGCAGCTGGGTGTGGTGCACGACCTCGTAGGTGCCGCCCACCTGCGGGTACTCGTTGTTCAGCGCGTTGAAGCAGTGCGCGCAGGTGACGACGATCTTCTTCTTGCGATCCTCGACGCCCTCGAACACCGAGTTCAGCAGCTCGATGTTCTGCATGGCCAGCTGCTGGAACAGGAATTCGTTGCCCGCGCGGCGAGCCGAGTCGCCGGTGCAGGTCTCCTCCTGGCCGAGCACCATGAACTTCACACCCGCGGTGGCGAGCAGTTCGGCGACGGCCTTGGTGGTCTTCTTGGCGCGGTCCTCGTAGGCGCCGGCGCAGCCGACCCAGAACAGGTACTCGTAGCCGTCGAAGCTGTCCGCGTCCTGGCCGAAGACCGGGATGTCGAAGTCGAGCTCGTTGATCCAGTTCAGGCGGTCCTTGGCGTTCTGACCCCAGGGGTTGCCCTTGTTCTCCAGGTTCTTGAACAGACCGGCCAGCTCGGACGGGAAGTCCGACTCGATGAGCACCTGGTAGCGGCGCATGTCGATGATGTGGTCGACGTGCTCGATGTCCACCGGGCACTGCTCGACGCAGGCGCCACAGGTGGTGCAGCTCCACAGCACCTCGGGGTCGATGATGCCGTTGACGTCCTCGCCGCCGACCAGGGGGCGCTCGGCCTCGGCGCGCGCGGCCTCGGGGATCTTGGCCAGCGCGGCCTCGTTCGGCTTGCCCTCGGCGTCGACCAGGCCGATCTCGTCGCCGCCCATGTCCTTGCGGCCGCCTGCCAGCAGGTAGGGCGCCTTGGCGTAGCCGTGGTCGCGCAGCGACATGATGAGCAGCTTGGGCGAGAGCGGCTTGCCGGTGTTCCAGGCGGGGCACTGCGACTGGCAGCGACCGCACTCGGTGCAGGTGGTGAAGTCGAGGATGCCCTTCCAGGTGAAGTCTTCGAACTTGCCCGCGCCGAGGGTGTCGTTGTCGGGGTCGACGTTCTCCATGTCGAGGGCCTTGCCGTTCGACATCATCGGCCGCGCCGCGCCGAGGGCGACGCCGCCGTCCTCGTCACGCTTGAAGTAGATGTTCGGGAACGCCGCGAAGCGGTGCCAGGCCACACCCCAGGTGAGGTTGCGGCCGACCAGCAGCAGGAACAGGCTGCCCGACATCAGCTTGAAGAAGGCGAAGACCGAGATCAGCGTCGGGCTCGACGGCAGCAGCTCGGCCACCCGCATGGTGAAGAAGTCGGTGGAGGCGTGCGCTCCGCCGTAGGTCGCGAGCTTGCCCGCCTTGACGAAGATCATGCCGAGGCCCTCGACGAGGACGATGGACTCGATCACGTAGGCCGGGGCGAACTTGGAGCCGCTGAAGCGCGAGAGCCGCTCGGGGTCGCGCGGGTGGTTCAGCTGGCGGATGACGATCAGCGTCACGATGCCGACCACGGTGCCGATGCCGAGGATCTCGTCAAGCAGGTGATAGACCGCGAGATCGCCGATGATGGGCCAGTGGAACTCGGGGTTGATCGTCTGGCCGTAGGCCTCGAAGAAGAGGATGAAGCCGGCGAGGAAGCCGATCATCACCAGCCAGTGCGCCCAGCCCACGGTTCGGAACTTGTTCATCCTGGTGTGGGCCAGGAACTCGATGATCATCTGCTTGAACCGCGGGAAGAACGGCCGCCAGCGGTCGGGCGCGGACTGCCCGAGCATGATGGTCCGCACGATATTCCGAACGCCGCCGAAGAACGACACCCAACACAAGAGGCTGAGCGCCGCTCCAATCGTGCCCAGCGTCACTGTCAGGGCATTCATGTCGCGACCTTTCTTTCGAGGCAACACGAGCGTGTGGCCGACCTGCGCCGACCGGTTGGCTCGTATCGTAACCGCCAGTAAGTTACCCGCCGGTAACTTATCCCTTCATCATACGATCCTCGGTTGACCTGCGGGCCCGCATGCAGGGCATCTGGTCCGTCGGGGTCAGTGAGGGATCTCACACAAGTCGGTATGTCCTGTGTGTCCGGGGTTTGTCCACCGTAAACACGCCTGTTCGCCCGCTTTGCGGTAAGGGCATGCTAAGTTCCGCGGTTTCACAGATTTCGTGGCGTATATCGCAATCCGGCGACGATTCGGCTACGCTACCGACGACTTGTTCGCAATGGTCAGATCTACGCTGCTCGGGGAGAATCCGAAGTGACAGACCACATTTCGGATCGAGTGTGCTCTCGCGCGTGCTGGCCGTCGTGACCACTACTGGATAGGACATCGCATTGAATTTCCGGAAGAGCGCTGCGGCGGCCGCACTGGTCGTGGGGGCGATGACGGTCGGCGCGGGCGTCTCGTACGCCGAACCGGAGCCGGCTCCCGCTCCCGAGATCGACTACTCGGTGAAGCTGGTCGATCAGACCATCGTCACGAAGCTGCGTGGTGGCACCTTCTCGCTGTTCTACGCCGACATCGAGCCGGGCGCGCCGTTCGACCCGAGCTCGGTGCTCGAGCCGATCGAGATCGAGGGGGACGATCCCGAGAAGCTCGCCGAGGCCACCCCGATCGCCGAGATCAAGGACGAGACCGGCGAAACGGTGCTCCAGCTGCCGCTGGTCTTCGATGTGCTCGGCACCCCGGTCCCGGTGAAGTCCGAGGTCGTCGAGGACGGCACCGTCCTGGAGATCACCCCGGAGAAGCCCGAGGGCATCGAGCTCGGTGACCGGCCGCTGGTCGTCAAGCCGGTCGCCTCGGCGGTCGAGAACCAGCGCGCGCAGAACGACTTCTCCAGCAAGTTCGGCATCGGCACCGCCATCGGCAGCTTCGTCGGCACCGCGATCGGCGCGGCCATCGGCTGCATCGCCACCATCGCCGCGGGCTGCGTGCCCGGCCTGCTGACCGGCGCCGGTGTCGGCGGCATCCTCGGCACCGTCGCCGTCGGCGGTCCCACCCTGCTGGCCGCGGGCATCGAGCTGATCAACACCTTCAACGCGCCCGAGGGCACCACCCAGTGGGCCGACAATCCGCCCGCTCCCGCCGAGGGCGAGGGCGAGGGCGAGAACTGATCCGGCCCTGAGGTCTTCCAAGGATATTGTCGAAAGGCCCGTTCCCCAGGGGAGCGGGCCTTTCGCTGTTCCCGGCTGATCGGCGCGTTCCCGCGGTGCGGGCCGCCCTGGATCAGCGGGGACCGCCCCGGTCCGGCAGCGGCACCGCGCCGGTGAAGGAGACCGAGCCGAGCGGCCTGCCGAAGGTCGCGAACGACCGCTCGCTGAACTCGAATCCGCCGTCCTCGCGGATCAACAGCACGGTGCTCGCCCTGGTGCCGTGGTGGCCGTCGGCGATGAACCTGGCCGAGAGCGCCTTCTCCAAGGCGTAGCCGACGCCGGTGTCGGGCAGCAGGTCGTCCGGCGCCTCGGTGCGGTCGGCCAGCACATCGAAGTAGTTCTCGGTGGCGGCCGCGTCGGATTCGACCACCTTGCGCAGCGCGGCCAGGCCGTCGCCCACCTTCGGCCAGACGCGTTCCGGTGCGGTGGGCGCCGCGCCCGGTTCCGTGCCCGCCGAGGTGACGAAACGGCCGTTGGACAGCCCGTGATAGCCGGGCGCGAGGGCCCGCGGCGGGCTGGTGCTGCGATTGCAGTGCCACCACAGTTCGTCCAGGTCCGATACGAGCACGTTGTAGCCGTTGTAGTCGTCCGGCGCGGCGGCTACCTCGCGCAGATAGCGACCGGGACCGGGGAAGGTCGGTTCGGGATTGCGGTCCTGGGCCCCGCGCAGGAAGTCCATCAGCAGCGCGCCGCGCGAGCGGGCGCCGACCCGTTCGTTGTTGGGATTGCGCACATTGGTGACAGCGGCGAAACGGCTGTGTTCGCCCAGCGCCGACAGCCCGAGCCAGGTGCCGGGCGGATCACCGGGCCCGCGGTCCGTGGCGCCCACGTCCCTGCCGGCCAGCAGGCCGGGGATCTCGGGCCACCACCGGGCGGGCTCGGCGGGCCGGGTGTAGAACTCGTCGCGGTTGGCCGCCACGATCAACCGATATTCCGGGTGGACTCGCCAGCCGATCAGAACCAGACACATGGGTCAAGGATGCCGGACCGCCGCCCGCCGCAGATCGCCTTCCCTGCCGTCCGGGCGGCGGAAGGCCGTAGCCGAGGGCTTCCGAGGCAGCGAAAAGGCCGCCGGCGCAGCGCCGGCGGCCTTTTCGGTGGCTGCGCTCATCGCTGAGCGCAGCGGGGATCACTCGGTGCGGATACGCAGTCCGGGATTGTCGGCGAGCACCACCGACAGCGGCTGCGCGAACAGCTGCGGGGCGTTGCCGGTGAGCGCGCCGATCAGATTCGGGATGGCGCAGATCGGGTAGTCGGCCACCGACGAGGCGCTGGAGATGCCGAGGGCGAGGCGGCCGGTGACGATCGGGCCGCCGCTGTCGCCGGGCAGCGCGCAGATGTTGGCCGAGAAGCTCTGGGTGAGCAGCCGGTCGCCGACCTGCACGCTCTGGTCGACGGCGTTGACGATGCCGCAGCTGAAGCCGGTGCGCGAGCCCGCCTTGCAGACCGGAGCGCCGACCACCGGCACCGCGACGCCCTCGACCCGGATCGGGGCGGCGCCGGGCACCCGGACGCCGTTGTTGGCGAAGCGACCGGCGGCCGCGTCGTCGATGCGGATGATCGAGTAGTCCTGCGAGCCGAGCACCGACTTCTGGAACGAGCCGAGGCGAGCGCCCAGGTTGTCACCGGGCAGCAGCTCGTGCACGGACGAGGCTGCCGCGGTGCCGGCGGTGGCGACGTCGGGATCACAGTGGCCCGCGGAGATGTTCACCGTGGCGCCGGAGCCGTCGACGGCGTTGAAGCCGAACGAGCAGCGCAACGAGGACTCGCTGCCCGCGGAGGTGAAGCCGTCGCCGCCGGTCAGCGAGGCGCGGTTGATGTCGCTTGCGATCGGGGTGGCCTCGGGCACCGGCTCCGCGGCCACCGGCGGCGCGATCACGAACACTCGCGCCGGATCGATGAAGCTGGGCATCGGCACGCCCACCTGGTCGACCGCCACCGCGACGGTGTTGTTGACGGTGTCGATGACCACGCCGCGCACCAGGCGCGCGACCTCCTCGGGCTGGTCGTCCAGCCAGCGTTCGAAGGCGGACTTCTCCTCGCGCAGGGCGGCCTCGCTCCTGGCGACGGTGCGCACCTCGAATCCGGCGGACTCGGCGGCCGCGCGGGCCTCGTCGGCGCCCGCGCCCTGGGTCAGCGCGACGACGGCCTTGCCAGCGTCGTCGAGCCAGGAGCCCGCGAACACCTGCGGGTACTTGTCCTGCGCGGTGGCGGTGAAGGCGGCGACCTGCTGGGCGAGGTCGGCCCTGGCGAGGTAGTCCTCGGCGGAGATCTTCAGATCGCGGCCGAGGGCCTCGACGAGTTCGGCGGGCAGTTCGACACCCGCGCCCGCGTCCGGTTCGGCCGTGGCCACCGCGGCCGTTGGGCCGAACAGCAGGACCGCCGCCGAAGCGGCGATCACCGACTTGCGCAGTGCCGAATGTCGTGCCTGCGCTGACTGACGTGCCGGCCTGAGGCGACCCTTCCGAGACAGGAGCATGAAGCGACTATATGGGGTCGAAGGCGTTGTGCCCACTCATACCGTGCGGTCGGACGTCAGCTCGGATTCACACCCGTGCGGACCTGCACACCACTGCCGAGGCCGCCGCCGGAGGTGGCGTCGATGTCGGCCAGGATCGACCGGATCGGGATGCCGAGGGTGGCGGTGCCGCCGTAGGGCGCGAGCGCCACATTGGCCTCGTTGCAGTCGGGGGCGTCGGCGGCGTTGGAGCCGCTGGTGATGCCGAGCGCCAGGGTGCCGGTGACGATCGCGCCGCCGCTGTCGCCGCCGAGGGTGCAGGCCGAGCTGGCGAAGCCGCGGATGGTGCGGCTGTCGCCGTCGGCGGTGTAGAGCTGGGTCTCCACCCGGTCGGCGACCACGAAGCCGCAGGTGAAAGTAGAGGTCTGGCCGGACTTGCAGACCGGGGCGCCGATGATCGGCTCGGCGGTGCCGGTGATGGTCAGCGTGGTGCCGTTGGCGCCGCGCACCACCGGACGGTCCATGCCGCCGCCGACGGCGGTGCCGTTGAGCTGGATGACCGAGTAGTCCAGCGCCGCCGGTCCGCCGAGCTGGGCGCGCGCGAAGGTGCCGAGCTCGGGGCTGTTGGCGATGTCGCGGACGTTCGGCAGGTACACCGGGGCGCGCTGGTCGGCCTCGTCGATGTTCGGATCGCAGTGTCCCGCACTGATGTTCAGCGCGTTGCCCGCCGCGTCGGTGGCGTTGAAGCCGAACGAGCAGACGTCGACGCCGAGCAGGCTCTCGTCCTGCAGGCCGTTGGCCGCCGTGATGTAGGTGTCGCCGCCCATCGGCCGCCGCTCGATCGGGCCGCCGCCGTCGGGGGTGAGGATGACCTTGATGTTGGCGATCAGGGTCGGCAGGTTGAGCAGGTGGCCGGTCGGGGTGTTGGCGACGCTGACCACCAGCTGGCTGTTGAGGAAGTCGACGGCCACCGAGTTGATCGCCGAGGACAGCTCGCGCGGCAGCCCGCTCATCCACTGGGCGAGCTGGGTCAGCGCCTCCTCCAGGCTCTGCGCCGAGATCGGGGCGAGGTGGGTCAGGTAGCCGTCGGCGGTGGCGATGCGCGCGGCGTCGGCGGAGGTCACCGCGACGACCGGCTTGCCGTCGGGGGCGAGCCAGGCGCCCGCGAAGTCCTCGGGGTGCTCGGCGCGGAAGTCGCTGGCGTAGGTGCGCAGCTGCTGGGCGCGGGCGGCGCGGTCGAGGTACTCCGTCGGCGTCATGTCCAGATCGCGGGCGATCGCCTCGACGAGTTCGGCGGGCAGGGCGTCGGCGCTGAGCTGTCCCGGCGCGGGGTGCTGTCCCGGCGCGGGGTCAGCGCTCGCGGTGCCGGACAAGGGGGCCAGGAGAACGGTCGCGGCGACTCCGAGGGAAGCTGCCCTGACCGCGGCGCGACGCGCCACCAACTTGCGCATGAAGTCCCTTCGTCGGCACGCGGGCGTGCCAGGTGATTCCGTGGGCCAGCGGCGGCGAATCCGTTGGCGCACAGTGGTGGTCCAGCTCGACCGCGCCCACCGGAAAGCGGCGACTACGGTCAGCGACACACTCTAAGGCACGAACGACGTTCTGTGTTCGGCGACTGTCTGAGTCGGATCGCGCATAACTCCCGGCGAGCCGCCCGATCACGTGCGCGGACCCGCCTGCCTCTCGCCGGACCCGCCGCCGCGGACCTGTCTGCCCGCGGACCTGCCTCAACGCTCCCAGTACGGGGTTCGCCAGTCGTCGTCGCGGGGGTCGTAGGGCACGAACGGGTTGCGCCGGGTGGTGGTGGTCGGCGCGGTGGTGGCCGGCGTCGGGGTGGTGGTGACCGGCGGTTCCGTCGTGCTGGGCTCGGTGGTGGTCGGCTCCGGGGTGGTGGTCGGCGCCTCGGTGGTCGTCGGCTCGAGGGCGGGCGGCTGCGCGGGCTCGAGCGGGACCGTCGTCGGGCTCTCGGCGGTGGCGGGCGGCGCGTGGGTGCTCGACGCCGGGGACTGCGCGTCGGACAGGTTCGGCGGCGCTGGGGTCTGTTCGTCCTGCAGCAGTACCGCGACGCCGATGCCGCCGAGGACGAGCCCGGTCAGCGCGGCGACAGCGACGAGCACCGGGATCTTGTTGCCGCCGTCGCTCTTCGGTCCGGCCGTCACCGGGTCGGCGCCGGTGGTCTGCGGTGCGGCGAGGGTGGCCGCCGGGCCGGACTCCGCCTGCTGTGCGGCCGCCGCGTCCGAGGACACGGCGGTGACGGCGGCCGGCGGCACCGCCGGAGCGGGCATCGCGGCCGAGTAGGCCTGCTGCGGCTCGGGGGCGGGCACCGCGGGGATGACGTCGGTGACCACCGTGGAGTTCTCGGCCGTGGTCGGGTCGGGCGGGGTGAGTCCGGCGGGGGTGGCGAGCACGGCGGTCAGGGCGGCGCGCGCGGCGTCGTAGGCGAACTTCTTGCCCGGCGCGCCGGTGCCGGCGGAGGGCAGATCGGCCTCGCTGGTCAGCACGACCGCCTTCAGGCCGAGATAGTCCAGCGCCTCGCGCAGCGCCCGCACGTGCTCGGCGGGCCAGTCGCCGGGATGGGTCGCGAAGAACTCCGCCGCCCCGGACAGATGCTCGGTGGTCAGGTTGATCAGGCAGAACAGCGCGGTGGCGACCAGGTCCTCGGCCCGGTAGGCCTCGCCGTCGTCGACCGGGATGCCCGCGGGATCGCCGAGCCTGGCCACGAAACCGGAGATGGTGTGCGCCCCGGCCTCGGGGGCCGGGCCGCCGAGCACGGTGTCGCCGTCGTCGGACATGTGCAGCACGCACTCGCGTTCGATGTAGTGCAGTTCGCCGACGTCGGTCAGGACGGCGGCCGTGCAGCCGTCGTCGGCGACTCGCAGGCCCACCCCTGTGGCCATCACATCCCTCGCTTCGGCGTCGATTCGGCGCGCGCGGACCTCACACGAGCAGCGACCCGTGTCCCATGGCGCGGAGCATCGACAATAACTCCGAGCGCGACCTGGCACCGATCCGACGTCTGATGCGGGCCACGTGGTGTTCGACGGTCTTGGCCGAGATGTAGAGCCGCGCGCCGATCTCGCGGTAGGTCAGCCCGAGCAGCACGAGTTCGGCCACCTCGCGCTCGCGCTCGCTGAGCACGGCGGGCTCGGCCGCACGGGGAGCCCGGGTGCGGCGGACGGCTCCGCCCGCCGGGACAGCGGCGGGCTCCTGCGGCTGTGCCTTGGACCGCACCCCTCGAGCGGTCTTCAGCAACGCGGTCGCGGTGGCCGAATCGTCCGCGGCGAGCGCGGCCTCGCTGGCCAGCCGGGCGGCGTCCCAGATCATGCCCGCCTCGGACAGTCCGGCGACGGCCGAGGAGACCGCGGCCGGGTCCACCTCGCCGCGCAACACGAGCACCCAGGTGCGGCCGGCGTCGGCGAGCACGGCGGCGTGCCGGTCACCGGCCTGGGCGGCCTGCTTGAGCGCGTGCGCGGGCGGCAGCAGCTCGTCGGGTCGCTCGCGGGCGATGGCGGCCTGCACGGCGTACCAGTGGAAGGCGTTGGCCCAGGCGGGCGGGTCGCCGAGGCGGCGCAGGACCGCCTCGGCGGCCTCCACCAGCGGGCGGACCCTGGCCTCGTCGTCGAGCCTGATACCCGCGAGCAGCAGCTCGCCGACCGGGAGCACGGTGAGCAGGTCGGCGTCGACCTCGTCCAACAGCGGACGGGCCGCCCGCCACGCCCTGGCCAGCGCGCTGTGGTCGCCCGCGCGGCGGGCGAGGCCGACGGCGACGCCGTGCGCGAGCAGCTGGTCGCGCCGGTCCAGCCGGGTGAGGTCGACGGTGGCCAGGGTGCGGGCGGCGACCTTCTCGTTGCCGCCGAGCATGGCGGTCCAGGCGGCGAGCACGGTGAGCTGCGGGGTGCGCAGACCCGCGGCCGCCGCCCGGCGCAGCGCGTCGCCGGCGCGCTGGGGCTGTCCGGCGCTCAGGCACAGCAGCGCCGCCACCGGCAGCGCGCCGCAGGGCAGGAAGCGGTCGATGCCGGCGTCGGCGGGGATGGTCTGGATCAGCGCGGAAACGGCTCTTGCCCGGTCGTTCTCGCCGCCGTCCAGGCTGCGGGCGAGCGCGGTCGCGATGATGCCGGTGTGCTCGCCCGCCTCGGTCGGCGGCCACTGGCCCGCGGTGGCCGACAGCTCGTGGGCGCCCGCCGGGTCGCCGGTCAGGTGCAGCACGGTCGCGCCGACCGCCCAGTCCGGGCCGACCCGATCCGGGCCGAGCCAGCGATACAGCTTGGCCGCCCGGTCCGTCAGCCCGCGGCGGGTCAGCACGCCCGCGCAGATCCGCGCGGCGGCGGCCAGGTCGTCGGCGCGCGCGGCGGCGTCCGCGAGGATCGGCTCGGCCAGGCGCATCGCGGTCTCGCCGTCGCCCGCCAGGGCGGCCGCCTCGGCCCAGCGCAGCGCCAGAGCCGACTGGTCGGCGCCCGCGGCGGTGGCGGCGGCGTAGTAGCGGGCGGCGGTGTCGGTGTGCCTGGTGGCGGCCGCGGTGAGAAATTCGGCCAGCCGCGGGTCGCGCACGCCCGCCTCGGCGAGCATGAGCGCGGTGTTGTCGCGCAGCAGCCCGGCCTCGATCCTGGCGGCCAGCAGCCTGCGCTGCACGGCCACGAACCGACGGTCGCCGAGCATGGTCCGCAGCGGGGCCACCGCCGGCTCCAACAGCAGGTCGGCGTCGGTCACCAGGGCGCTCGCACGGGCCCGGTCGATGAGGGCATGGGCCTGTTCCGGCGGCACGCCGAGCACGTCGGTCAGCTCGCCCGCGTCGAGACCGGAGCCCGCCGTGGCGACGGCCAGGGTCTCCAGCAGATCGGGCTCCAGGTTCTCCAGCTGGGTGCGCACCCAGGCGGCGACCGCCTCGTCCACCGCGCGGACGCCCGCGTCCAGCCGGGCCGAGCAGGCCGCCGCCAGCGCCGCCACCACGCCGCCGCGGATGCCGCCGGTCAGCTGATGGATGCGCTGGGCCAACGGTCGCGGCACCATCATGCCCAGTTCCCTGGCGAAGGGCAGCAGGTCGCTGATTCCCAGCGGGCGCAGATCGAGCACCCGGCCGCCGCGGGCCGCGGCCTCGGTCAGCGCGCGCAGCGCCGGGTCGTGCGGGCGCGGCTGCGTCGCCACGATCACCGAACGCCCGCCCGCGCCGATCGCCGCGCACAGGGCGTCCAGATCGGCCCGGCCGAGCCCGTGGGCGTCGTCTACCACCAGCACATCCGCCGGGCCGTTCGCGCCCGCCGGGGTGACGCGCTCGTCGAAAGCGGTGCCGTTCGCGCGCAGCCGGGCCCGGACCAGGGTGAGCAGTGTCGACTTGCCGGTGCCGCAGCGGCCGCGCACCAGGCAGACCACCGGCCGGTGGGCGAGATCGTCGAGTTCGCGCAGCAGGTCGCGCACATATGGCATGGAGTCGACCGCGATCTCAGCCACCGAGGCCTCCCAGCGCGCCGCCGACGCCCTGGCCGATGCCCTCGCCCAGCTTGCCGACTCCCTCGCCGAC
>Ga0079224_100013109_pt1 | contig 11527 bp, 8 predicted proteins | sample Stecom2015_FD_80414 | JGI IMG/M metagenome (GOLD analysis project Ga0079224, IMG submission 80414) | Agricultural soil microbial communities from Utah to study Nitrogen management - Steer compost 2015 | ecosystem: Environmental > Terrestrial > Soil > Agricultural land | place: USA: Utah...
TATGCGGTTGCTAAGTTATATGCGTATTGGATCACCGTTAATTACCGTGAGGCGTATCAGCTTTATGCATGCAATGGGATACTTTTTAACCACGAGAGTCCGATTCGGGGCGAAACCTTTGTAACACGGAAAATCACCCGGGCGGTCGCCCGTATTGCCCTTGGATTACAGGATAAGGTGTTCCTCGGTAACCTATCGGCCCAGCGCGACTGGGGGCATGCAAAAGATTATGTCGAAGCAATGTGGCTCATGCTTCAACAGGAGAGGCCTGAGGATTATGTCATAGCTACCGGAATCACCACCACGGTACGCGATTTCGTGCGGATGAGTTTCGCCGAGTTGGGTATCGATGTTGAATTCAGTGGAAAGGGTGAACGTGAGAAAGGCGTGGTGATTGACGTGGACCAAGCTCGGCTTTCCGCATTGGGAATCGGCGCTGGTGGGGTAAAACTGGGTCAAACGGTGGTGAAGGTAGATCCCGCTTACTTTAGACCGACAGAAGTGGATATATTAATCGGCGATGCAACCAAAGCGCAGCGCCAACTGGGGTGGAAACCCAAATATGACCTAGATGCATTGGTGAAGGATATGGTTTGTGCCGACTTGCAGCTCATGCGCAGGGACGATGACCTGCGGAACAGCGATTTTACGCATGATTAGGCAACGGATTGTATGTTGGAACAATTTTTGCATGGTTTCGTATTGCTGCATTAGCGGCGGTTTTTGGTATATAAACCATGCAAGAACTACGTACGATGCAAGAAAGAGAAACCGAATCCGGTCCGGAAGAAACGCGAAAGGATTCCACTAAGATTTATTTCTTCGTGGTAGCTATTGCTGCTTTGCTTGCAACCAATGTGTATTTCTATGTGAAGTACAAAAACACGGACGACAAGGTCTATGAGCTTACCGAAGAGAAGGTGAGTATGGAAGCCGAAATAGATCGAATCGAAGCGGAGTTGGATCGGCTTACCGATGCCAATATTGAACTGAATGCCGTGCTGAAAAGTGCCCAAGATAGCGCTCGGTCTACCATTGCGGCACTGCGGGCGGAGCTGGCTAAAAGTAACCTCACCCGCGAGCAGTTGGGCAAAGCACAGCATGAGATTAATCAGTTGCGGCAACAGGTCGCAAATTACGCGCTTGAAATCGAGCGGCTGCGTAGCCGTAATGCCCAGCTGATTTCGGAGCGCGATGAACTGAAGGAGGAAATGTCGAGCTCTTCCGATCGGCTTGCCGAACTCGAAGCACAGCATACAGATTTGGTCGATATGGTCAAGTTGGCCTCTGCCATCAAGGTGTCGAGCATTTCCACCAATGGCATACGGCAGCGGAGCAACGATAGGGAAAGCGTGGAAACAAGGGCGCGCCGCGTAGATTATATCCGTATCGATTTTACACTGGCTGATAATCCGCTGGCTCACATTGGCGACCACGACGTGTACCTGCGGGTAATAGACCCCAATGGCAACTTACGGACCTCGGATGATTACGGGCTCTTCGAAGTTGAGGGCCGACAAATGCAGTACACCGACAAAACCACCATCGGTTTCAAAAATGACGGTGCCGCGTATACCATCAATTGGGCAGATAGCCGCGATTTCCAGAAAGGAACCTACACCATCTTGCTCTATGCCGATAACGCCAAAATGGGGCAAAGTAGCGTTGTTTTGAAATAACGTTGCAGACCGTCAAACGATTGATTGCTTTACGCCGGCCAATGGTATGCGCAGATAGAACGTGGTTCCCCGCCCTACAAACGTTTCATAGCGTATGCTGCCGCCCATTCCCTCTATTGCCTGCTTAACAAAGGCTAGTCCCAATCCGGTACCTGAGCTTTTTGTGGTAAAATTGGGCTGGAACAATTTTTCTCTCGCTTCCGGGTTAATCCCTTCACCGTTATCCTGGATGGCTATGGCTACATGGTGGTCTGCGCTATAGCTGATGGTGATGTTGATTTGGCACCGTCGTTTGCTAATGGACGCCTCGATTGAGTTTTTGATTAGATTATTGAACGACCTCAGCAGTTGGTCGCGGTCACCTCGTATGGTGATGGCATTTTCGCCACATGCGTTTGTGATTGCAATCCTCACACCTACGTTATTGCGGAACACTTCCACTGCTTTGGTCAGGATATCCATCACGTCGACCTCCTTAAGTTGGGTGTCGGGCATTTTGGCAAACTCAGAAAATTCGGATGCGATGAGGGAAAGACTGTCGATCTGTTCTATGAACGACTGGCTGAATTTTTCGAAACGCTCTTCGAAACGAGGATCCTTTTCTTTCCAGGAACGTTCCAATTGCTGGATGCCCAATTTCAGCGGCGTCAATGGATTTTTGATTTCGTGCGCTACCTGTTTGGCCATTTCGCGCCAAGCCGACTCGCGTTCGGAGCGCATAATGGTGTTGGCACTCTGTTCTAGCGCAACAATCATCAAGTTGTACTCTTTGATCAGGCTGCCAATTTCATCGTGGCGCTTCCAGAAAATCGGTTCGTTGGGCTGTCCGATGCTGGTCTTGGCAAGACTCCGCTGCACCAGTGCCAATGGTGCGGTGATTTTGTTGGCTACGAATACCGCAAACAAACCGAGCACCAGGATCACCAGCGCATAAATATTAATAAGCGTGTTGAGCAAAAGGCCTACGTTTTTGTCAAATTCTTTTCGATAGCTGTAGTGCGGTAAGCTGAGGTAGGCAACTGCGTCATATTCGTCGTTTCGTATGGGGGCATAAGCGGCTATGAAATTTAACCCGCCAATGTGTTCGTGCTGCAAAAACTCGGATCGCTGGTGCCCGGCCATATGCACCCACGCCCGCGGATGCATGTAACGCGATAGGAGACGGAGATCGTAGATGCGCGGTTGTGTAGAATAGATCAATTGCCCGTTCGTATCGTAAAGATTGAGATCGGACGCCACCGACTCGGCGACCGTATTGAATTGCTCGTCGGCCGATAACCCCCGATTTAAATCAAGTTCTTTTAGCCAACGCGATTCCAATCGCGACGCGATGTCGACTACATATTGCAAAACACCATTTTCTTGCTGTTTTCTGAACTGGCTACTGATACTGAAGAATGTAATGATACCCGCCACAATCAGCGTCGTCACCACGGCAACAACCATAAACGTTTGGATGCGGGTACTGTAAAGTATTTTATTGGACTGGATAAGGAAGCTCCACCTGAGATTCCGTAGACTGAAGTCGTTGCTGTTGAGTGTTAGTACCAGCCAGCGAGTGATGAACGCCAATATCGCAAAGAGTAGAAACACCAGGAAAATAAACGATAGTCCAGCCAGTTGCATCCAACTGCTGCGCTGCGGACTGCTCACCACAATCAAGGTGCTATTATTAGGGCGGCGCATCATGTGTTCGTAGCCGCCGTCGGTTCCCAGCGAGATAAATTTGCGTTGCTCAGTGGGGTAAGCATCGGCCGATAACGGATAGACGTAATCGCCGTACTGGCTGACCAGATTTCCGTGCCTATAGAAGGCGTAAGCGTAGCCGGCTATCAATTCGGTTTGCTGTTGATCAATCCGGCTATCGGATAGAATATCCGGATAGAAGGACAACTGGCTGAAAGATCGGTTTTGCAACTCAATCAACAGCATACCCAGTAGCTCACCGTTTTCTTGGACAGGCAATTGGGCGAAATATTCAAAGCTGCCGAACCGGCTGTTTCCACGGTAGAAATTTTCGGAAACTTTAATAGCACCTGAAATGACCTTTTCGCGATACAGCTGCAGCTTGCGAGCGGAGCTGTTGCCGATAGGCACCCAGTTGGGATTATATTCATTTGCCACGAATTCGTAGCGCGAAAGATATCCACTTAAGTAGGTACGCTTGAGGTGTTCGTTGAGCAGTTCGCGGCTCTCATCGCGCGGCCTTTTGAAATACTCGATGAGCGTCGGGTCTTTGACAATTTCCTTTTCCAGATCATGGAAGAGCGCTATGGCGTTTGCGTCATCGACGGCCTCGAGCCGGGAGATGGCAATTTTTTGCTTTTCTTCCTTTTTGTAGCGCTGGAACTGTCCATGTTTTATTGCTGTGATGGAAGCGAGTAACAACAGGGTAGCGATGAATACGGCCAAATCAAATCGGCTCTTCTGCCGGATATACCATGCCCGTAAGCCGATCAGCGCGCTCAACAGCAGGAACGTTAGTGGCGGAGCACTCAAGGTGAAGCCATCCAGGTAAATGCATATGCCGGCCACGACGGTAACGGCCATGCCGGTGAAGAGTAATCGCCTTTGGTCGGGAATGACCGCATGGCCGGCGCCCACCAACAAATCGATCAGGAGTAGGAGGGATAGCATGTTCAAGCACAATGCGAATATGCCAATCCAGCTATAAAAACTGAGGTTCAGTATGTTGGTGACATCGAAATTGATGTCGGAGTTGGTAACCAAACCGGAAAACACGTCCGTCATCGCGTGGCTAACGCCATAAATCACCGCGCCAAACGTAAAAATCACGAGGATGCCACCCAGCTTGGTACGCCCTATCGCGGGAATGTGGAGTTGCTTCCGGAAGGAATAGAGGTAGCCAATGAACCAAGTGAATGCGATGATGTTGAGGAGGAAACCACCTAAATGCGGAAAGAGGAAACTGGAGGCGAAATTACGCGAGTCGAACAGCCCAGTGTAGAAATGGGAAGCTAACCAGTCGAAATGGAGGTCGAGGTAACGTATACCCGCCAGGCAGCAAGCAAACACCGCCACCGACGACCAAACCCACCCCCGGCGGGCCAGCCAGCTGCACATGATATTGAGCAGCAATATCGCGGAAAAGCCGGCAACCATCCACATCGCTAATTCAAGCTTGGAGAAAAAAGTGTCGTGGCGTCCTTCGGCGAGCTTTACGGAAAAAAGGTACTCGCCCGTAATGCTCCTAATATTATAAATCAGATGGTCATCGTAATCGGCAATTTCCAGATTATTGGTTTCAATCAGGTTTTTGGAGAACCGGTTCTGTAGGTATTCATTATTCTTCTGGAAATCCGACTTGATCGGGATGAGGAACAACACCGAGAAATTGCCCACACTTTTCTTAATGGATTCATACCATCCATTTCCGGTTTGGTCGATGATGCTTACGCCGTCGGTAATTCCGGCGTCGGTTTTCGGAACAACTTTATCGGTTCCCCAAAAAGCCAATTCGCTATTGATATAGATGAATGGGTAGATATCATGTTGGTCCACGAAAAAATCGATGATCTCCTCTGCTTGGTTCACGTCGGCCTCCATCGATCTAAGCGCGTTGAACCGACTGGTATCGTTCAGAAAATCGAATACAATTTGCTCTTTTTTATGGAGATTGTTTTGGATATGCCGGGCGTCGAGGCGCAGGATTTCCTCTTGGTTGAATGTAAGGTGGATGGTGACGGCGGTGCCTATAAAGCATAACGTCAACACCAACAATAATAGCCGTATTTTGACAACCGTACTCACCTCGATAACCGCTAATTTACGTAAAAATAGAAAACCCCTGCAATATACGTAATTGCAGGGGTCTTCAATATGCCAATATTTCCGTCGGTTCAGTGCACCTCTTCTTCTTTAAATAGTTTGGCGGTAAAGTATTCCCGGTTCATCCGAGCGATATTAGTCAGCTTAATGCCCACGGGGCACTCCGCTTCACAGGCCCCGGTGTTTGTGCAGCTGCCGAAGCCCTCCGCGTCCATTTGGTCAACCATGGCTTGAGCGCGGCTGTACCGTTCGGTCTGTCCTTGGGGCAACAAGGCGTACTGTGATATTTTGGCCGACACAAACAGCATGGCCGACGAATTTTTACAGGCTGCCACGCAAGCCCCGCAGCCGATGCAGGTAGCCGATTCAAATGCTTCGTCTGCAACCACCTTCGGAATTGGGATGCTGTTGGCGTCCGGAACGCCGCCGGTATTTACACTGACATACCCGCCGGCCTGTTGGATACGGTCAAACGCGGTCCGATCTACTGCCAAGTCTTTAATTACGGGGAATGCTGAAGCACGCCAGGGTTCGATAACGACCGTCTGTCCATCATGGAAGCTCCGCATATGCAACTGGCAAGTGGTGGTCAGTTGCTTAGGGCCATGTGGTCGGCCATTTATATAGAGTGAGCACATGCCACATATTCCCTCCCGGCAATCGTGGTCAAAGTGGATGGGGTCTTCGCCTTTCCGTACCAAGTCTTCATTGACCACGTCTAACATTTCGAGGAAAGACATGTCCGGCGAGATACCGTTCGCTTGGTACGTTACAAACTTACCCTTGGTATTTTTATTCTTTTGACGCCACACTTTGAGCGTCAGGTTCATGTTTCCACTCATGGTTTTTTCCTTTATGTTTTTGCGCATGCTAAAACTTTCCTGATAGCTAGCGACCGATCACTTATGATCTACTTCTTATGAATCAGTTACTTATAGCTCCGTTGGGTCAATTTTACGTTTTCAAACTCCAAGGGCTCTTTGTGGAGCACCTCAGCTTGATCCGGCCCCTTATATTCCCACGCGGCAACATAACTGAAATTTTCGTCATCGCGTTTGGCTTCCCCTTCTTCGGTTTGGCTTTCTTCGCGGAAGTGGCCGCCGCATGACTCGCGGCGATTGAGGGCATCGTCTACCATCAGTTCGCCCAGCTCCAGGAAATCTGCCACACGGCCGGCTTTCTCGAGAGACTGGTTCATCTCCTCGTTTTCGCCCAATACAGTCACATCGTCCCAAAACTCCTGCCGCAGTTCTCTGATGAGCCCTTTGGCCTTGATGAGCCCGGCTTCATTCCGGGCCATCCCGCAGTATTCCCACATGATGTGGCCAAGCTTTTTGTGGATGTCATCAACCGTTTTCGATCCCTTCAACGAAAGTAACCGATTTACGCGGTCTTCCACCTCTTTGCGGGTTTTTTCGAAGTTCGGATGGTTTTTATCAACCGGCTCGAACCCTAAGCCAGCCAGGTAGTCTCCCACAGTGTACGGGATGACAAAATACCCGTCGGCTAGTCCCTGCATCAAAGCAGACGCCCCTAAGCGGTTGGCCCCGTGGTCGGAGAAATTACATTCGCCGAGTGCATATAAGCCGGGCACGGTAGTCATCAGGTTGTAATCTACCCAAATACCACCCATCGTATAGTGTACGGCCGGATAAATGCGCATCGGCTGTTTGTACGGATTTTCGTCTGTAATTTGATAGTACATATCAAATAGGTTGCCGTATTTCGCACGTACCGCGTCCTCGCCCAGACGTTTGATCGCATCTTCGAAGTCAAGGAATACGGCCACTCCGGATGCGCCCACGCCGCGGCCTTCATCTACCACTTCCTTTGCGTTGCGCGACGCGACGTCGCGGGGCACAAGATTTCCGAATGATGGGTATTTACGCTCCAGGTAGTAATCGCGGTCTGCTTCTTTTATGTCGGAGATTTTGATTTCACCTTTGCGCAACTTTTGTGCAAGCTCCACCGTTTTAGGTACCCACACGCGACCGTCATTGCGCAGCGATTCAGACATCAGGGTCAACTTCGACTGGTGGTCGCCGGTTACCGGGATACAGGTGGGGTGGATTTGCGTGTAGCATGGGTTGGCAAAGAATGCACCCCGCTTGTGGGCACGCCAAGCAGCCGTAACGTTACACCCCATAGCGTTGGTGGAGAGGAAAAATACATTGCCATATCCGCCCGTGCACAGCAGTACGGCATGGGCCTCGTGCGACTCGATCGCACCCGTTACCATGTCGCGCGTAATGATACCCCGTGCGTGACCGTCGATGGTTACCAAGTCCAGCATTTCATGCCGGTTATAGGCTTTTACGGTACCTTTGTGGATTTGGCGGTTCAGCGCCGAGTATGCGCCAAGCAGCAGTTGCTGCCCGGTTTGGCCACGCGCATAGAACGTGCGGGAAACTTGTGCACCACCGAACGAACGGTTGTCGAGCAACCCACCATACTCACGCGCAAATGGAACACCTTGCGCCACGCATTGGTCGATAATGTTTACAGATACTTCCGCCAGGCGGTGTACGTTGGCTTCGCGCGAGCGGTAGTCACCGCCCTTTATCGTATCGTAGAACAGCCGGTAAACGCTGTCGCCGTCATTTTGGTAATTCTTTGCCGCGTTGATTCCGCCCTGGGCGGCTATGGAGTGGGCCCGGCGCGGACTGTCTTGATAACAAAACGTTTTCACATTGTAGCCGAGCTCAGCAAGCGACGCCGCGGCAGACGAACCGGCCAAGCCGGTGCCCACCACAATGATGGTATATTTTCGCTTATTGGCCGGGTTAACCAACTTCAAGTTGAACTTATGTTTCGACCATTTTTCGGCCAAGGGCCCTGCTGGTACTTTCGAATCTAACATATGATGATGTCTGTTATATCGTTGTGCCTGGGGAATCGCGCCCAGACAGCGCAAAATAGCTAGTGTGCAAATAAGAAATACAACGGCATGGCCGCAAACCCAATAGGAATGGCCACGCCAAATAGCCAAATACCAATAAACCGAACCAAGGGCGCATACTTTTTATGATCCCACCCCAGTGTTTGGAAGGCACTCTTGAAACCATGGATGAGGTGGAACGAAAGGGCGGCCATAGCGATAACATAAAATGCCACCAGCACCCAGTTGCTGAATGCGAATTGCACTTGCTTATATAGATCCTTAGCCTTCAGCACCTCGACGTCGTTATCCACATATTTCACATAGTCCGTGTATTCTTCGCCGATCAGCTCCGTTACCGTCGTTTCTTGGGTGGCCAGGTCGGTACGGTATTCAACGTAAGGTACTCCGTCGTTGTGGTACTTCCACCAGAAGTTGCTCATGTGGGTTACAATAAAGACCAGCAAGACCGTGCCCAGAATACCCATGTTGCGGGAGTTCCACGCACTGTTGGCCGAACCGTGGTACACGGCATACCCGACCGGGCGGGCCTTTTTGTTCTGTATGGTGATGATTAGCGCGTAAATGGCATGAATAACAATAGACGCATAAAGCAGGTACGACACGATTTTGATTGGTGTAAAATGCGTCATAAAATGAGCATAGTCATTAAAAGCTTTACCCTGATCGTTGTAAAACAATTGAAGGTTACCGATAAGGTGGACAATCAGAAATGTACACAAAAACAGACCGGTCAAGCTCATGACAAGCTTCTTCCCAAGCGATGAGGAAAGTAGTGGTTTGGACTTATTCATTCTCCTCCGAGTATTTTAATTTGGTAAGCAAATCTACCAATTGATTCAATACGCCGGAAAACAAACAAGCAAAAACCTTAATTTAGAACTGTTCTAATATAAACTCAAAATAAAATGCCGTGTCGGATATGGACACGGCGTAAATGCTTTTAAGATGTCGCAGCGTGGTTAAAATAGTCGATAACCGACTCCCACCGACCAAAGACTTAGTTTTTGAGATTTAGCATCGTTCTTGCTCAGGTTGCTCAGTCCGTGTTCGTAACGCAAGTCTGCCCTGAATTTACTGATGTCAACGCCCAAGCCGCCGGTTACAGCCCATGATTGGCTTTTGTAGCTATCGAAATCACCGACATTTCTAAATGCTTCCGAGATACCTCCCTCGTCAAGAACAAATGAGATTACCGGTCCGGCTTGTATACGAAATCCGACTGGCCCTAGTCCGATACGCGTACCCAGTAAAAGGGGCAAATCAAGGCTGTTAAAGGTTACGTTTGCAGTTACGGTATTTCCCCCGTCAGGATTGTCGAATTCAGCTTTTGAGCTTTTACCGGTAAAATACAGCTCCGGCTGGAAATGTACCCCTGCACCGCCGATTCTGGCATAGACACCCGCTTGATAGCCAGTGCGGGTATTGCCATCCAGCCAGCCGCCGTCATCGGTCTTCAGTGTAGAAAAATTCAATGCTCCCTTCAGACCGAACTGGAAGCTTGGCAGTAATTGGGCATTTGCACCGAAAGCCGTAGCGGTTACGAGAAATGCGATAATTAAGTACTTTTTCATGGCATAATTTTTTTATATATTATTCGTGTAATGTCTTGCAACCCTAGCAAAATTCAAGCCGAAAATGGTTGGTCTCCTCGCGAACGAACTTGCACAACAGCGCGACTTTGCCTAATTTTGTGGCAAATCAACGGTATATGGCAGATATCAGAATAACCCCGGAAGAATGGGAAATCGCAAAAGCGAAATTTCGGCGGAAGTATAATCATCTTTCGGACGAGGACCTCATGTTCGAGCCGGGAAAGGAAAGCGAGTTGATCAGTCGGCTGGCAAAAAGAGTACGGCGCAGCACGGATTACGTGTTGTTTACCCTTAAAAAAGGTATCGCTAATCTCGAAAATAACCGGCTATAACGAAGGGATAAGGTGCACGGATGGATGAGATTTCATGGCATGATTTTGAAAAGGTCGAGCTCCGTGTCGGAACGATTGTCCAAGTCAGTGAATTCCCGAAAGCGCGGAAACCCGCATATAAGCTGAGGATTGATTTTGGAAGTGAGATAGGGATGCGCCAAAGCAGCGCCCAGATCACGAAGCATTACCGCAAAGAACAGCTATTGGGAAAGCAAGTCATTGCTGTTGTCAATTTCCCCAAGAAACAGATCGCGGACTTTATGTCTGAATGTTTGGTTACCGGTTTTGCCGGTGAAAGCGGAGACATCGTGTTGGCCACGGTAGAACGCCCGGTACCCAACGGACGTAAACTGATATGATAAAATTAGCATTGTCTCCTGTCTCCTGTATATTCTCCCAATACCTATGAAATACGTGAACTTCGAAAATTTGGCTGACGCGGCCCCGGATGAGGTTTATATGAAGGAGGCACTTCGTGAAGCGCATAAGGCGCTTGAAGAAGGGGAGGTGCCGATCGGCGCGGTGGTTGTTGCCGGTGGACGGATTGTGGGCCGTGGCCATAACCTTACCGAACGCCTCAATGACGTGACTGCCCATGCAGAAATGCAGGCTTTCACGGCGGCTGCGAGCTACGTCGGTGGGAAATATTTGCGTGGCTGTACCCTTTATGTCACTATCGAACCTTGTGTCATGTGCGCCGGTGCCGCTTATTGGACGCAGATCGACCGTATCGTGTTCGGCGCGTTGGACGAAAAACGAGGGTTTTCGACTCTGGGGAATAAAGTTCTCCATCCGAAAACAACCGTAACTCGCGGGGTGTTGGAAAAGGAATGTGCAGACCTCGTTACGTCATTCTTTCGTAAGAAGCGTTCTATTAAGTGAACAAAACCGTTCCTAAAGCGTTAACGTTATGTCATTATCATGACCGCAGCCATGATAAGCCACGAAGGTGGTTGGAATTTTCTGCAACTTTAATTAAGTTTGTCCAACTCGAATTATTAATTTTTAATTTAAAACAACATATACTATGGCATTTGAATTACCGGCGTTACCCTACGCCACTGACGCATTGGAACCCCATATTGATAAAGAAACGATGGAAATCCACCATGGCCGCCACCACCAGGCTTATGTTGATAACCTCAATAAGGCGATTGCAGGTACCGACGCCGAAAGCCTGTCTATCGAGGATATCTGCAAAAACATTTCCAAATACAGCGCCGCGGTACGCAA
>Ga0079224_100013110_pt1 | contig 11525 bp, 7 predicted proteins | sample Stecom2015_FD_80414 | JGI IMG/M metagenome (GOLD analysis project Ga0079224, IMG submission 80414) | Agricultural soil microbial communities from Utah to study Nitrogen management - Steer compost 2015 | ecosystem: Environmental > Terrestrial > Soil > Agricultural land | place: USA: Utah...
GTCGGTTTCGACCTCGCGCGGCTGGAGCAGCTTGCGCACCGCTTCGAGCTCCGAGTTCGAATCGAGCGGACGCTCGGCAAATTCGTGGCCCGTGGCGACGCACTCGGCTGGTTCGATGGCGCGGACGCCGCTCGGCGCGACCTGGTCACCAAAGCGCTCGGCAAGATCGTGCTCGTCGCCCGGCAAAGAAGCTCGTTCCTCGACGTTGGCTTTGGTTTGCGCGTGCTCGCCGATATTGCTGATCGCGCCCTGTCGCCGGCGATCAACGACCCGACCACCGCGCGACAAACGCTGCACCAGCTGCGCGCCGTGCTGCTGGCGCTGGTCAAGCTGCCACGGGGGGACGTCCTTCTCGTCGACCACCGACGGGCTCACGTGTCGATCGCTTTGCCGCGGTTTCAGGACTATTTGGCCACCGCGCTCGATGGCCCCATTCACTATGGCTCCGGCGACGCTGACGTGGTCTCTGAGATCCTCACCTTGGCGCGCGAGCTCGGGGAAGCTACGGACTGTCCGGGGCGGCGCGCGGCGGCCCGCGCGGTCGCGGAGCGAGCCCTCGCCGAGGCCAAGCACCGGCGCGAGATCGAGCCGGCGCGCCTCGCGCACCTCGAGGAAGCGGCGCGCGCCCTGGAACTCGCCCTGAACGACAAGGCCCCGGCGGCGGAGCGTTCACCGAAGTGTCAGCAGCCCTCGATCGAACGTTGACACCCGCGCTGGCTCCGATCCGATTTCCCGGGCGCCGGCCCAAAAGCGTCTTCCCGCCGCGCGCTCGACGAACCGGCTTCGATCTTGCAGCGACTCTGGCCAGATGCCGGACGCACTCGCACGGGATCTTCGCGAACGCTCGTTCGAAGGCGCCCAACTGCAGGGCGCCTCCTTCGAGGGAGCGGATCTACGCGGAGCGAACCTTGCCAACGCCGACCTCCGCGGCGCCGACCTTTCGCGCGTCCGCTGCGGCATGAGCCGGAGGTGGGCTGCCATCGTGGCGGGCGGGTCTCTCTTGTTGTCGGTCGCGGTCGGCGCGCTCTCGGGATGGGGCGGCCATCTATTGGCCGCGTTCGTGGCGAGCGACAGCCCTCGTCGCCGTCTAATGGGCATCTTCGTCAGCCTGGTCGTGCTCTTGTTCGTGGGCGTGGGGCTGACCAGAGGCCTGCGCCGCGCGGTCCTCTCCGTGCTTCCAGGGTCGACCGCGCTCGCCGTCGTGGTCGGGCTGGTGGCGGTCCTGAGCGGGATGGGGCACGGTACCGGAGCGCTGTTGGTTCTGGCGTTCGTCGCGCTCGCCGTCGCCGTCGTGGTCCTGAGCGTGTTTGCTCGGGTGGTAGCGGGCAGCTTGGGGAATCTCTTCTTCTTCGTGGTGGCCCTGTCCGGTGCGTTGACCGGGCGTTTCCTGGGCGGCGGCGTCGCGGCCCTGATCGTGGCGATCGGAGCCATGCTGATCGCGCGCAAAAGTGCCGGGCGACAAGCGGAGTTTCCGCTGATAACGCGGCTCAATGCAGCCATCGCCAGTCACGGCGGGACCCGTCTGCGCGACGCCAACCTGGAGGGCGCCACCTTCGAACGAGCTCGACTGTTCGCCTGCGATTTTCGCGGTGCGAGCATGACCGGCGCGCGCTTCGACGACGCCGAGGTTCGCCTCTGCCGCTTCGACACCCCGATACCCGCCGCCGTGAGCTCCCGACGCCGCCCCGGGACGACACCCACGGGACAACCAGCGCCTCGGTCTGCTGGCGGCCCGCAATCCCTGCCAGCGCAGGCCCTCTCCGCGCTCAAACGCCGGCTGCTCGACGGATCGCCGCGCGGACGCCCACCGGGGTGAGCCTTCGTGCGCGCAGTCCTTCCGGCGCGCGGGCCCGTGTCGGGTGCCAGCCCGGCGCGTATCTAGATTGACGGGCACTCCTCGTCGCCCTGTTCCGCCGCCCCCGGGGTGTTCAGCCCCAAAAAACGGCACCACGATCGAGTCTGCCGAGCCGGAGCGCCGCCGATGAAGAATCGTTTCCTCGTCGTACTCGTCTCGATCGTTGCTTGTGTGAGCCTCGTCGCGTGCTCGCGCTCCGAGGAGGCCGAGCTGCTCGCTGCACCGAAGGCGCTCGATCCGCTGCCCTCCTGGCGTGCTGGAGAGGCGAAGTCGGCGATCCTCCAGTTCGTGGAGAAGACGACGACGGAAGGGGCGCCGGACTTCGTTCCTGTCGCCGAGCGCATCGCCGTGTTCGACAACGATGGTACGCTGTGGCCAGAGAATCCCGTTCCGGTCGAGGTGGCTTTCGCGCTCGACACCGCCAAATCCATGCTGGCGGAGCGACCCGAGCTCGAGCAGCATCCTGCCTACAAGGCGCTGCGCGACGGCGACGTCGAAGCGTTGGCCGATCACCACTACCGGCTCCTGCTCGAGTTGGTCCTGGCGACGCACGCGGGACGAACCACGGAGGCGTTCGAGAAGTCGGTCGTCCGCTGGATCGCCACGGCCAGGCACCCGCGCTTCGACCGGCCGTACTCGAGCTGCACCTACCGGCCGATGCAGGAGGTCCTGAGGCTGCTCAGATCCAAGGGGTACAGGACGTACATCGTCTCGGGAGGGGGACAGGATTTCATGCGCGCGTTGTCGCTGAAGGTGTACGGCATTCCCCCCGAGCAGGTCATCGGTTCGGTCTTGAAGACGAAATACGAGCTCAAGAACGACCGGCCAACGCTCACCATTCTGCCCGAGGTTGCCCTGGTCGACGACAAGGGGGGCAAACCCGTCGCGATTCATCACTTCATCGGGAGAACGCCGGTCATGGCTTTCGGCAACTCCGACGGCGACCACGCGATGCTGCAGTTGACGACCATCGGCCGCAAACCGAGCTTTGGATTGATCGTCCACCATACCGACGCCGAGCGCGAATACGCGTACGACGTTGAACCCAAGAGCTCCGGCAAGCTGGACGAGGCGTTGGAGGCGGCCTCGAGGCGCGGTTGGCTCGTCGTAGACATGAAGAAAGACTGGATCGAAGTGTGGTCGCCCACCGAGTAGACGCTGCCCTTGTCGAAGTTGCAACGCGTCGCTTCGGGCGAAACGGCAAATGCTCGATCGCCCGACCGAGCACGGAGTGAGTTGAATGTCCATTTCGAACACCTCTACGCTGGCCTCAGCATCCCCCCCCTCACCGCGCTCGGGCCCGTCGCGGGTCGAACGGTTGCTGCCGATCGTCGGATGGGTGCGGCACTATCAACGCGCCGACTTGCGCTTCGATGTCCTGGCCGGCCTCACGCTGGCGGCGTTTGCGGTTCCCGAGAGTCTGGCGTACGCGAGCCTGGCGGGGCTCGAGCCCCAGGTCGGCCTCTACGCGGGCGTGGCAGCGATGATGACCTACGCCGTGTTCGGAAGCTCCCGGCTGCTGGGCGTGGGCGTGACGTCGGCCTTGGCGATCATGACGGCCGGCACGATTGGTGGGCTTGCTGGCGGCGACGCAGGCAAGGCCGCGACGCTAGCGGCCTTGGCCACTCTGGTAGCCGGCGCCGCGGCCATCATCGGGTGGCTGCTCCGGCTGGGTTTCCTGGCCAACCTGGTGTCACGCAGCGTGCTGACTGGGTTCTCCGCCGGCGCGGGCCTCTACATCGGATCGACGCAGCTCGCCAAATTGTTCGGGGTCGAGGCAGGCGAGGGAGAGTTCTTCAGCCGTGTGATCGACTTCGCGCGCCAGGTCGGCCACACCCACCCCCTGACGCTTGGCGTCGGTTCGGTGGCTCTCGCCCTGCTCTTGGCGGGCAAGCGACTCGCCCCTCGGCTGCCGATGCCGCTCATCGTGGTGGCGTTGGCGCTCGCGCTGGCACCGGTGCTCAAGCTCGGCAATCGCGGCGTCGAGGTCGTGGGCTCCATCCCTCCCGGGCTACCGAAGCCATCCCTTCCGCTCGATGCCCTCGACACCTGGGGGGCGCTCGTGCCGCTGGGGCTGTCGCTGTTCTTGTTGTCCTACGTGGAGGGGGTCTCGGCGGCGCGCAGCCTAGCCGCGAAGCACGGCGGGCGGGTCGACCCGAACCAGGAGATGCTGGCCAACGGCGCAGGCAATGCCATGGCGGGCCTGTTTCAGGGCATGCCGGTGGGCGGCAGTCTCACTCGCTCTTCCGTCAGCGTTGAGTCGGGCGCACGCACCCAGTTGTCGGGCGCGGTTGGCGGTGTGGTGATGCTCGTGGTGGTGGCGTTCTTCACCGGGGTGTTCGCGAACCTGCCCGAGGCGGTTTTGGCCGCCGTCGTGCTGGTCGCGGTGGTCGAGCTGGTCGACCTGCGCGCGTTGAAGCAAATCTTCGCTCGCAGCAGGCGTGAGTTCACGATCGCCGCCCTCACCGGCTTGAGTGTGCTGCTGGTCGGGATGCTTGGGGGCATCTTGACGGGGGTCGTGCTGTCGCTGCTCGATCTGCTCGAGCGGGCGACCTTCCCTCACGTTGCAGAGCTGAGGCGCATTCCGGGCACCGAGGCCTACGCCGACCGAGAGGGTCACCCTGACTACGAGGCGGAAGAGGGGGTGCTGGTGCTGCGGATCGACGCGAGCCTGGTGTTCGCCAACGCCCACACGGTCAAGGAGGACGTGCTGGAGCGGATCCGCCGGAGCACCACGCCGATCCGGCTGCTGGTGCTGGATCTGGAGGCGTCCCCAATGATGGACCTCTCGGGCGCCGACATGATCGACAAACTGAGCCAGGCGCTCGAAGCTCAAAAGGTCAAGCTGAAGGTCGTTGGCGCCAACGCCTCCGAACGGCGCCTTTTGCGCAGCCTGCCCTCCGGACGGTTCGCGGACCTCGAGCCCGGCGCGAGCATCGGGCGCGTGATGCCCGATCGAGACCCTGACGCCACGACGGCGCCATGAGCTGGCTGTACACCGCCCCAATTCCGCTGCTCGCGGCCTTGACGGTCGCGGCGTTGCTGGTGGCGCTTCCATCTCCCTCGGCGCGGTCGCGTTCGAGCCTCCGCGCACCTCTCAGCGCTGCCGCACCACGCCACGCTCCCGAACGGCCCCGCGCTCTCGAACGGCGTAGTAGCCACCCCAGAAAAGGACGATCAGGATGGCGCCAACGCCGAAGGAAGCAAGGAGCCAACCCCGCACCATACGGTCGATGCGATCGACGACATCGTGCTCTCCACCGGGTGCCATGACCCTGAGCTCTTCGACGACGCTCTCCGTTCGCCTTGCTATGGAGTCTAGCTGCTCTAGCACGTCACGAAGCCCACCGACGGTCTCGCTTGGCGAGGAGGACTCGGGCATCAGCTTGCGGACGGCCTCGGAGAGCTCCCGTGCTTCACGCGCCGCCTGGGTGGCCCGCTCCATCAACGTCGCAAGGTCCTGAACCACCGGTCCTATTTCGTCTGCCTTTGGCAGCAAGTCCTGCACCGGCCCCAGGGCTCTTCCGGTATCCCTGAGCACCTCCTGAGAGCCGCCACGCGCCTGAAGGCGCACGAGGAAGGGCATACGATTGGCCAGGAACACGGCACGCTCGCCCAGGAGCACAGCGTGGTCCGCTGCCGCGGAGGCCTGTTTGATGCTCGCGAACAGTCCTCTCGCCCGCTTTGCGTGTTCTTCGCTAATCTCTCCGGCGACACCCGAGAACTGAAGGAATCGAACATCCTCGACCCGAGTGCGTTCCGGGTTCCGCTCACGCCAATCGCTGATGGCGTCGGCGAGATGCTGCTGCTGCGAGGCACTCAGGAGGCCACCTGATATCTCCCAGATGGACTCTTCCAAGTGTGCCATCGCACTCGCGAGGGGTCGGCCGTCCACCCCGTAGACCTCAGGAACCCAATGGTGAATGACCGTTTCGCGGGACAGCGTCACGAAAACGATCATGTCGAGCAAGCTGAGCTCTGGCTGCGCTCCTGTCGCGATGTCCGTGGAGGATGAAACGTAGAGCAGCACCTGGTGCATCGCCGCTTGCCGGACCTCGGCACGGTCCGAGCGCAGAAGGGGGTCCATGGCTTCGGATATTCGTGAAACGAAATCGTCGGAGAAGCGCTGGACGTCTCGTTGTAACGCCGCTTGGGAGGTCTTGGTCTTTACCCCAGGCGTTGCTAGAGTGACTCCTTCTCCCTCCGGAGCGCCCGACGCATTTCGACCGGGAAGCCACGATCCCACGGCGCACGCCGCGGTCGCCCAGCACGTTGCGAGTATCAGAAGCCATGCCGGGAGCAGCGAAGCCAACCGCCTACGGCAGCGCGCTGCCCCGACCTCGCCTGGATCGGTTGTCCGACACGATGGCGGGCTTTCTCCTGCGAGCGCGGAGTTCGCTTCGGCCATGGTCCCTCCGGGCTCAACCCTGGGCCCAACGATTGCGATTTCTTGACATTGCTGGCCTGTTCCCCGTCGAAGCAGGCGCGTACTGCGCCTGAACGGGAGAGTGCTCCCATAGTAACGTCCCTCACGGCGCGCGGAAGTGAGCTTGTCGCGTACTGCGTTGACGTGTCATCTGCTAGGTCCGGACCCAACGATGGCTGTACGCAACGCACCCAGTGTTCGCCCGACGAGAGGTTGCGCAGTCCCTCTCTCGATGGTCTTGCAGCGGACCCCTCCAACTTGGCCGAGCGGTTGGATCCCTGGAGGATCATAGTCGGCGTCTTTGGCGCTCTCGTCCTGTTGGGACTCTACATGACGATCTGCCGGCGTATCAGTCATCCACGCGCCTAAAAATGCGGTTGGCTCACGCCCCATGCGCGGTATCGGTCACTCACTGTAGCAGCGGAGTGCTTGCTCCGCTGAATCTACCTCATCCGCTCAGCGCCGCGCGCCCCCGCCGCACCACGCGGCCCACGAGCTCGCGCCCGGTGTCGAGCTGGTTGGTCAGGTACATCATGGAGCGTTCGAGCAACGGCGGCTCGGCCAGGAGCCCCGCGGCCTCCGCCTTTCGCTCGGCGCTCCGCCAGTCGTACTCGACGCGCTCGAAATGCACGAGCGCGCGCGCCTGGTCCCAGACGGCGAACGCCGCGCGCTGGTCGTTTTCACGGGGCTGCCCGATGGTGCCGGGGTTGATCAGGTACCAGGCATCGGGGCGGAGCTCGACGGTGCCCTCGGGGGCTCCGAGGCGCTGCCGCATGCCCGCGCTGTCTCGCTCCCAGACCACGGGGCGGTGCGTGTGGCCGAAGAAGCAGATGCGAGCTCCTTCGGGATCGACGCAGAGCCGCTCGAAGCTCGCGGCGACGCGTTCGGGGCGCGTGAGGTGATAGCGCGTGTTCGGCTCCGGGTGCAGCGCGGCGTGCACCGCGCAGCTCTCGTCGGTCAGGCGCACGAAGACGGGCAGCTCCTTCAGGTACGCGAGGGTCTCGTGCGAGGCGTGCCGGCGCGTCCATAGGATGACGCGCCGGCCCCTTTGTCCGAACTGCACCGGCTCAAACAAGCCCGCGGCCGCCTGATCGTGGTTGCCGGCGATGCACGTTACCCCCTGGGCGCGCAGTCGCGCCACGCAAGCGTCCGGGTCGGCGTTGTACCCCACCAGATCCCCCAAACAGACGACCCGGTCGACATCCAGCTCCCGGATGCGGCCCAGCGCGGCCTCGAGCGCTTCGAGGTTCGCGTGCACGTCGGAGATGAAGGCGATGCGCATGGGCTCAGCGACCCGCCGACCCGAGCAGCCGACTGCCGAGCGCCTTGCCGTACTGGAGCACCGAGGCCGCCCACGGCACCGGGTCGTCCCAAGCGAACACGTCGTAGACCTTTTCGCTGCGGAGCGATCCGAGGTAGTCGCCGATCGAGACGCCGCCGTTGGGGCGGTAGTCGCGGATGAACGAGCGGAAGTCATTGCCGAACGACAGCCAGCGCACGCCGGTGCGGTAGCCGGTTTGGGGCTCGACGGGCTGCCCGCTCAAGTCGGCGTGGGCGGCGAGCGGCAGGTTGATGCCGGAGCGCGCGCCCAAATAGTGCCACAGGTTATAGCGCGGGTTCAGCTCCAGCACGTAGAACCGATCGTCACGCGGATCGCGCTTCATGTCGATCTTGACCGGGCCCGAGAAGCCGAGCCTGTCCACGATGTCGAGGCCGAGCGCGACGACACGCGGGTCCTCGATGAGCTCGAGGTAGGTGCTGACGCCGGCCTGCATGGGGTAGGTCCGGATCTTCTTGCCAACGTAGTGGCCCAACGAGCGCCCCTTCGCGTCGATGTAGGCGTGGAAGCTATAGATGAGATCCTCGCCGCCCGGGATGAACTGTTGGACGACGAAGTCGTTCGTGTGCCCCAGCACTTCTTCGTACAGCCTGCGAAACTCCTCGGGGGTGTCCGCGCGCAGCGCCTTCTGGGGACCGCCCGCGCGCCGCATGGCGTACCAGCCGATGTGGCAGTTCGGCTTGATCACGCAGGGCAGCGGCACCCGCTCGAGGATCTGGTCGGCGCTGGTCGCCTCCCGCGAGTTCGCGGTGGCGGGCACCGGGATGCCGGCGCGCGGAGCCAGCTCGGCAAACTGGCTCTTGTCGACCAGCGCCTCGATCAGGTCCGGAGCCGGCATCTGAAAGCGAAACCAGCGCCCGAGCCGCTGCCGGTGGCGCGAGATGACGAGCAGCTGCGCGTCATTGCCGTAGTAGAGCACCGGCTTGTCCGGGTAGTCGCGACCGATCCGCTCGAGATCGTCGAGCACGCGATCGACCTCCGCGAACGGGGCGATGATGCGGCTCTTGGCGCAGTGCCGCGACTTGAGCGTGACCTCCTCGGGATCGGACGCCGCCACCTCCACCGGCACGTCGGTGCCGGCGAAACAGCGGAGCATGTTGAGATCGCCGAGCAGCACCGCGGGCGTCTTGCCCCCCCGGCGGTCGCCGCCCATCGAAGAATGACCGTTGTGTTCCATGTTCGTTCACTCCACCGTGACGGATTTGGCCAGGTTGCGCGGCTGATCGACGTCGCACCCCCGCAGGGCCGCGACGTAGTAGGCGAAGAGCTGCAGCGGCACGACGTACAAGATCGGCGCCAGGTATTGGCTCACCGCCGGCAGCTCCACCAGGTGCGCGGCGATGTCCTTCAGCCCCGGATCGCCCTCGCGAACGAAGCCGATGATCTGCCCATCGCGCGCGGCCGCTTCTTGCAAGTTGCTCAACGTGCGATCATGGTGGAGGTCGTCCGGCATCAGGGCGATCACCGGCAGCGAGGCGTCGATGAGCGCGATGGGGCCGTGTTTCATCTCGCCCGCCGGGTACCCCTCGGCGTGAATGTACGAGATCTCCTTGATCTTGAGGGCGCCCTCGAGTGCGATCGGATACATCGGCCCGCGACCGAGATAGAGCGCGCTGGTCGCGCCGTGATAGCGCTGCGCCAGGCCTTGGATCTGCGGCTCGAGGCAGCGCAGGCGCTCGAGCTGGCTCGGCAGCTCTCGCAGGCCGAGCACGAGCTCCGCCTTCAGCTCCCGCGAGAGCGTGCCCTTGACCTCCCCGAGGTGCAGCGCGACGAGCGTCAGAACCGCGAGCTGGGTGGTGAACGCCTTGGTCGACGCGACGCCGATCTCCGGCCCCGCGTGCGTCAGCAGCGTCGCGTCGGCCTGCCGGGTCGCCTGCGAGCCCTGGACGTTGCAAATGGCGAGCGTCTTGGCGCCACGGGCCGCCGCTTCCTTCATGGCCGCCAGGGTGTCGGCCGTCTCGCCGCTCTGGGTGATGGCGATGGCCAGCGTGTTCGGGCGCACCACCGGCGAGCGGTAGCGGTACTCCGAGGCGTAGTCCACGTCGACTGAGATCCCGGCGATCTGCTCGATCAAGAACTTGCCGACCAAACCTGCGTGCAGCGACGTGCCGCACGCCAGGATGACGACGCGATCGATCGCGGCGAGCTGTTCGGCGGCGAACGGCAGGTCGAGCTCGATCGGATCGTTCGGGTCGCCCGGGAGGCGATCGAGCAGGGTATTGGCCAGCGCCTGCGGCTGCTCGAAGATCTCCTTCTGCATGTAGTGCTTGTGCGTGCCGAGCTCGGCGTCCCCCGCCTTCCAGTTCACCCGCTGGGCCGTGCGGTCCAGCGCGTTGCCGTCGAGGTCGAAGACCCGGACGCGATCCCGGCGAACCTCCGCGAGGTCGCCGTCCTCCAGGAACACGAAGTCGCGGGTGTGGCTGAGCAACGCGGTGACGTCGGAGGCGATGAACGTCTCCCCGTGTCCGACGCCGACGACGAGCGGCGGCCCCGAGCGTGCCACCAGCACACGCCCCGGATCGTCCGCGTGCACGCAAGCGATGGCGTAGATGCCGCGCAGGCGCCGAACGGCGTCGCGAAACGCCCGCTCGAAGTCGAGCCCCTGTCTCATCAAAAGCGAGACCAGCGCGGGGAAGCACTCTGTGTCCGTCTCGCTGCTCGGCGTCCAGCCGCTATTTTGCAGCTCCGCCCGGAGCTCGAGGAAGTTTTCGAAGATGCCGTTGTGCACCGCCACCACCTTGCCGTCCTGGCTGCGGTGCGGGTGCGCGTTCTGCTCCGTCGGCCGTCCGTGCGTCGCCCAGCGCGTGTGGCCGATACCGAGGGGCGTCTGGTCGCTCGTGTCGAGCTTCTGGGCCAGGTTGTTCAGCTTGCCCGAGGCGCGCGTGATGCGCACCGGACCGTCCGAGGGCACCAGCGCGATCCCGGCGCTGTCGTAGCCGCGATACTCCAGCCGGCGCAGGCACGCCAACAGCACCGGCGACGCCGGCTTTTCTCCGATGTATCCAACGATTCCGCACATAAGCAAATCTCCCGTCCGTAAGGACCGACGACGATGCGCAAGCGATTCAGCAACGCACATGCCAACGCGCCGTCGACACCCCCGGGCCGGATGGATCGGGGCTTTTTCCGGACCGCGCCCGAGCGGGCCGTTGCGAGACACGCCACCGCGCCGACGCGATGTGGCGGCGTGGCACGCACGGCGCCCCAGGCGTTCGCAGCGCTTGCACGGCGCCGCAAAGCTTGCATCCGCTGCGGCCCCGTTTTTGGTGGGGTTGGCCGCGGTCCCCTGGATTCCCGAGCAGGTCCCCGGCGTGTTCGTGAGCGGCACGTGCATTGCTGGTTCGAGCCGCGTGTCCCGACGAGATCTTTGCCACCTGCTTGACGTCACCGGCGCGCTGGAACCCATCCTCCGAGCACGCTCAAAATCGCGCTCCCCTTGGCTTACGGTGCTGACCTACCACCGCATCGCCGACGACCCCGAGGGGCAGCCCTTCGACCCTGGCGTCATCGATGCGTCGCCCGCCGACTTCGACCTCCAGATCCGGACGCTGAAGCAGTACTTCACCGTGATCGGCATCGAGGAGCTGCTCGAGCATAGAAACGGCGGCCGGCTGCCAGAGAACCCCGCGATCGTCACCTTCGACGACGGCTACCGAACGTGCCACGACGTGGCCCTGCCCGTGTTGCAGAAACACGGCGTGAAGGCCACCTTCTTCATCGCGACCAGCTACGTCACCCGCCGCAAGCTGTTTTGGTGGGACCGCATCAGCTACGCGGTCCGCAACGCGCGGCACGAGCTCGTCGAGCTGCGCTATCCATTCACGATCACGCTCGACATCGCACGCGAGCCAGAGCGGACGCTGCGCTACCTTTTGAATCTGGTGAAGTCGTTTCACAGCCTAGAC
>Ga0079224_100013111_pt1 | contig 11525 bp, 12 predicted proteins | sample Stecom2015_FD_80414 | JGI IMG/M metagenome (GOLD analysis project Ga0079224, IMG submission 80414) | Agricultural soil microbial communities from Utah to study Nitrogen management - Steer compost 2015 | ecosystem: Environmental > Terrestrial > Soil > Agricultural land | place: USA: Utah...
CATCTACTCGCATTCGCGACGGCGACTCTTTGTTCACGAGCGGCACGGTAAAGATGTGCATCCCCCCGGGCTTGAGTGTGCGAGCAATCTCAGCGATGGCCTTCTCGGGCCGCAAAATATGCTCAAGTACGTCTTGCGTGATATGCAGGTCGATAGACTCGTCAGCAAAAGTCAGCTGCTCAAGATTCTCACACCGATATCCTCCAACGGCTGACCCCGGCGGCTTTCCTTCAAAGAAATGCGTGGGGATGTAGTTACGACATTCGGCCGCGAAGCGTTTGCTCGCGCCGCGGGTGGCTGGGGAGGATTCATGAATTGTCAGGTCACGCCAGTTTGGCACTCTTTGCTGCACCACCCACATCAATGCACGTTCTCGGGGAATGCTGCCGCATCGAGTACATTTGAAGTGGTCGCGCAGCCATGGATCGCGGGCAATAAATGTCGATTCTTGTTCGCAGATCGAACAAGCGCCTTGACTCTTGAGAACGATGGGCCGAAGCCGTTTCTCGACACTGGCGCGGAGCTTGCGCAACCTGCGGCGAAGAACGTCGCGAGTTCGATTGACAATAGTGTGGAACGACATTTCGCCGATGTAAGCGGTGGAAGTTAAGCGACACTTTCGTGTCACTGTAGTTGTGCGTTAATCATACGTGTGGATCTGCTCGCCCGCCTACTAAATGGCAGACAGGTAAATGGGCAGGGTCGGAATCGAACCACCAACCTACGGAAAGTGCACTGAAGCGGTATCGGAATCGAACTACCGACACGAGGAATGCGCAGTCCTCACAAAGCCGTCGCGGTAGTGCCGATTGCTTGGGTCGTAGCGCGCGAACGAATTCTCGGTTACTACTGTAATAGCAAGAACGAACGAGAAAACGCGACTAGCGCACGCAGTTGATCGTAGCTCGCATGATCCTGACTTGTTTGATCCTTGTTCCTACTAACGGTTACGATGGCACCGAAAGCGTTGTACAGGCCGGGAAACTGTCGGTCGATCGAAGGCGGCTTTCCGGGTTGGCGTAGATGATAGCGAGCGAGCCTTACAACGTTGCGGTCACTTTGCCTTATGACGATGGGCCCGTAGGTCATGGGGAAGATGCGGTCGTCATCCGGATGCGCCTGAGTACCTTTGAGTAGCGACAGCTTTTCTAGCGTGGTGCCCACCTTGCTGGTTGCGATGCGCCGATCCTCGAGCGCCTTCTTGGTCTGCTTGGTTTTCAGGGTGCGCTCGGCGTCGGCCAGACGCTTCCGTTGAGTGAAAATGTCCTGCTCAAGCTTGGGGATGATCGTCGCCCGGTGCTGGTCTATGAGGTCGTGGATGCGTTGCTCCGCCGGCGTGCTCGGGTTGTCGAAGTTGCGCTCGAAGCCGCGGGGGATGCGGACCGACTTGTCTGCGAGCCGGCGCCGAAAGGTTTCCTCAATCTGTGCGAGGTCGGCATGGGCGCCTACCTCCCGCAGGTACTGCTTCAGGTCCTGGAGGATTTTGGCCGAGTAGCACATGGCTAGAGAGTAGCTGGTCGGTTTGACGCGCTCCAGTCCTTCGCAACGCTGATCAGTGGCTTGGTCGCCGACCCGCCGGTTGCGCTGAAAACCTAGAGGGTATCGGCCATATTTCCCAAGCTATGCAGGATAGCTTCGCGCTTACTGTTGGGTCACATTGGGCCCCATGAGTTGCACGGAAATTCTGAAGGCGCGAGTGTCACCAGAGCTCAGGCTTCAGGTGAAGGCGATCGCTGATCGTGAGCTTCTGTCCGAGGCGGCATGGCTGAAGCGGCTTGTTCTTCGGGAGCTTCGAGCCTCGGACCAGGCGAACGTCGGTGATGTCCGTTGCCGCCCGCCCCAGGGTGGCCGACAAGGAAGGGAGGCGCGCCGATCGGGCGGTTGCGGTAGGCCCATGCTCGTGCGGCTCAGGAACGAGGACAGGCTGCTGCTCGACGCTCGAGCAGAGGCCCGGGGTATGCGACCTGCGACTTACGCGTCTGTCTTGCTGCGCGCGCATCTACGCAGGCTCGCCCCCCTGCCGAAGGACGAGCTCTTGGCTCTCAAGCGCAGCATCAGCGAGCTTGCCGCAATCGGCCGGAACATCAACCAGATCGCCAAGGCGGCGAACGAGGGCGGGCGACTGCCGAGCTCGGCAAGGCCCGGCTGTAACCGAGCGGCATCAAGCGCCGCGCCAGGCGAATCTCTTCCTCGATGAGATGGTAGTTATCGAGCAGCCACTCGCCGGCGGGTGTGACCGCCTTGCCCGCAACGACAGTCGCGGCGAGCGCCGCATGAACCTCTTGAAGCACGCGTGCGTTCGCGCTCAGTCGCGCGAGGGGGGCATCGGGGCGTTGACGTTTCGCAAGCCGATGCTGACGCGCGAGCGATGCGCCGAGCGCAGCCATCTGTGGCGCGGTCAGAACGTGCGCCTTGTAAGGTTCGGCAGCCGCGACGCGAGTGAGACGCCCTTGCTCTCGCCGCAACCAGGTCTGAACTCTGAGAATCGACCGGCGCAGCAATTGGCGAGAGAAGGTAACTGGCATCGTGGGTCAGTTGCTCTTTTTGTTTGGCGGGAGAAAAAAATGTAGAAAAAACAGAGGCGTAGTATAGCAGATGCAGGCGCCGCCGGGCTGCGAGCTCGCAGACCGGCTCGCTATCGACTTTTGCTACGTAACGATACAGAGCGCTTCATTGGCGCACTACAGGGGAGACCGCAGCTCGAGCGCTGGCCGCATGGCGGACGCGACTGACGATTCGGTGGGCGGAGGCGGGCGTTGTCTGATCAACATAGCGATTGCAGCGTAGCGCCTTTCAGAATAGCGCCTTTCAGATATCAATGGCGGCTCCAGCTCACTCGTTGGCGTAGTCCCTTGAGCGCGCTCTTCGGTCGTGACCAGCTCGATTCGGGTAAGCGCCTGGGGTGCTTGCGCATCGATTGACTAGGCCAAGCCGATCTTGCTTGTCGGCAAAGAGCTTTATGAGCAACATCAAGATGGACTCGATCGCCACCGGCGTGGCCTTATCCGCTGTTGCGCTGTCGGTCCTGATGCTCGCCGGGACCATCGAGCAATCGAACGCGCTCTGAATCTCGATCCCTGTACCGTCACCAATCTGCGACGAGAAGCACGACGGGGTTGAACGTTGCGACGAGAACTTGCTCTCTAGTTCGCCTTCTCGTAGGATCGATCCGTCTATATACAGCGGCTGCTGATGCAGATAGGCAAAAAAATTAGAACAGAGCGAGGCATTCGACCGTGAACGGAATTGTCGGCGGACTTGATGGCTCGAAGAACAAGAATTCTGGAGCCCGCAAAGATGCTTAATCGCCTTTGCTGTGGTGGGGTTGAATCCGACGAATTATTGGGCGCGTCTGATTCATTCTCTTCGCCCGGTAATCCTCCGCTCGCTGCGGCTTAACTGTTTCTCCGTCAGCGTCCCGGCGTGCGCCGATCGGCTGCGCGAGTGGGCTTGCCTGTGACTTCGTTTCGTCGGTAAATGACATTCCCGCCCAGCGCCTGCTCTTCGTGTCGCCTGAATCCCCGGTGGGCATGACGCGGAAAAGCGCGAATTGATCTGTGCGCATGAGTAGAGAGCACCCAACAAAGAGGACTGCGCTGTTTCGAGATCAAGTGATCGAGCAGAGAACGATTCGTCTTCACGGTGAAGTTCTGCTGCTCCCGCGCGCACGTCACTCCATATTGGTGGCGCTCTTGCTGCTTTGGTTGTTCGCCGTGGGCATCTGGCTTGCGATCAGCACTTATGCGCGCAAAGAAACAGTAGTAGGTTGGCTGGAGCCGCCGGCGGGAGTGGTGCGGTTATACCCCGAAGCGTCAGGCCAAATTAGACAAATCCTGGTCAAGGAAGGCGATAGAGTTCGGGCAGGTCAGCAGCTGATCGTGATCAACGGTGACCGCACGCTGACCGATGGTGGCAACCTCGAGTCTCGCTTGCTCGAAGAGTTCGAAAGCCAGCGCCGCCTGCTCATTGAGCAGATGGAAAGGACGAGTCGGACGCGGCAGGACCGCGAGGAGAGCTTGCTGCGTCAGGTGAAGTCCATCGAGCACAACCTGGTCTTGATGGATAAGCAGTTGGCGACGCTCGATTCTCGACACGCCTTGATACAGGACCAGCTCGAGCGCTATCGCCCCTTGGTTGAGAAGGGTCTCATCCCCCGCATCGAGTATGACAACGTGCTGTCGCAGGAATTATCGGTGCGCAGCGACAGGCAAGAGCTCCTCCTGCAAATCGGTAATCAGCGCGATCTGTTGTCATTACGACGCACCGACCTCGAGTTGCTGCCGCAGGAGGTCGCAAACGGTCTAGATCAATTGCGCGCGCGATTGAGCGAGCTCGATCAGCAGATCGCTCAGTTGCAGGGCCAGCGCGCCCACGTCATCACTGCTACGCGCGCGGGTATCGTCAGCAACCTGCAAGCTCGCGAAGGGCAGTTCGTCTCGTCGGCGAGCCCAGTGCCTTTGCTGACATTGGCCGACGGTGCGAGCCCGCTCGTGGCTCATCTGTTGGTGCCGGTCCGAGCCGCTGGATTTATCGCGCCGGGGCAACGTTTGGACATTCGCTATGACGCGTTCCCGTATCAGAAGTTTGGTCTTTACGAAGGAGTCGTAGAAGGCGTGGCGAAAACACCGTTGCTGCCCGGGGAGTTGCTGAACACGCCGGTGCACCTGCAGGAACCCGTGTATCGAGTCACGGCGCGTCTATCCGAGCAAGGCGTGCGCGCGTACGGTCAGGCCATTCCGTTGAAATCCGGCATGACACTGACGGCCGACGTAGAGCTGGCGGAGCGTCGCTTGTGGCAGTGGCTGCTCGAGCCCATCTTCAGTTTGAAAGGGCGCTTGTGATGAGCTCCTCCGGACAGGGTGCCGTGCAGCTCGCCGAACGGCCCGATCGCCTACTCAACTTCGGAGGCGGGCACCGTCTGCCGCAGATCTTCCAAACCGAAGCTGCCGAGTGCGGGCTGGCCTGCTTGGCGATGATCGTGAGCTTCCACGGTTATGAGACCGATCTCGCGCACCTGAGGCGGCGGTTTCGCATATCCAACCATGGCACGACCTTGAAAAGCCTAATGGATATGGCAGCACGATTGCATCTCGCGAGCCGCGCACTGAAGCTCGAATCGCACTTTGTCGGCGCGCTTTCGTTGCCCTGCATACTGCATTGGGATCTGAATCATTTCGTCGTTCTCAAATCGGTATCGAATCGAAAAGCGATCATTCACGATCCAGCCGCCGGCGAGCGGGTGCTCACGAAGGAGGAGTTTGACAAGCACTTCACGGGCATCGCCCTCGAGCTCACTCCGACGAGCGAGTTCGAGCTAGGGGACAATAGGCAACGCTTGGAGCTCAAGCACTTCTGGTCGCGCGCAAGCGGTCTGAAACGCAGCCTCGCACAGATACTCGCGCTGTCATTGGTCCTCCAGGTGTTCGCCATCGCCAGTCCCTTCTACATGCAGACGGTGGTAGACGACGTCATTCTCAGAAACGATCGCAACCTGCTCTTGGTGTTGGCCATCGGTTTCGGCCTGTTACTCTTGATAGAGACAGGCACTCAGGCGCTACGTCAGTGGGTCATGCTCTATCTGTCGAGCCGCTTGAACATACAGATGGCGGCAAACTTGTTTCACCATCTGATCCGTTTGCCGATGAGCTACTTCTCCACCCGTCACATGGGAGATGTGGTGTCGCGTTTCGGTTCCTTGCAGAACGTTCGAGAGCTGCTTACCACGACGTTGGTTGCGGCAGTCGTGGACGGGGTCATGGCGGTGCTGACCCTGGTAGTCATGTTCTTCTACAGCGTCAAGCTCACGCTGTTGGTGCTCCTCATCGTCGTGCTCTACATCGCTCTGCGCCGCGCGCTTTATCTGCCGATACGACGATTGACCGAGGAACAGATCGTCGCACAAGCGAGGCACGATTCGCACTTCATGGAATCCGTGCGCGCCATTCAGACAATCAAGCTGTTTCAGCGCGAGAACGATCGCCAAAGTCAATGGCAGAATCGCTTGGCAGATACCATCAACCAAGGCATACGGATCGCCCGTTGGAACATCGGCTATGAGTCGATGAGTCGACTGCTGTTCGGCGTCGAGAATCTGCTCGTCATCTACTTCGCGGCGACCGCCGTCATGTCCAACGTGTTCTCAGTGGGCATGCTCTACGCGTTTATCAGCTACAAGACTCGTTTCGTCGGCGCGATGGATACGCTAATCGCCAAGTGGATCGAGATGAAGATGCTCGGTCTTCATCTCGATCGGTTGTCGGACATGGTCTTCACGGAAAAGGAGCCCCAGGTCGAGCTACTGCCGGACCAATCGCGCACGCAACCGCTCGTCGGAAAGATTGAAGTGCGCAACCTCAGCTTTCGATATGGCGAGGCAGATAGTCCTGTCTTTCGGGATCTGAATTTCGTGGTCCAACCAGGAGAAACTGTTGCGATCACAGGTCCCAGTGGCTGCGGGAAGAGCACGCTGCTGAAATGCCTGATGGGCTTACTAAAGCCCGCTTCGGGCGAGATCCTGATCGATGACAGGCCGATCGACAAAGTGCCTGAATACCGAAGCCAGATCGCGGCCGTGATGCAGGATGACCAACTACTCGCAGGCACCATCGCGGACAACATCGCGTGTTTCGATTCGCACGTGGATTTCGAGCGCATCGTCGAATGCGCGCGAATGGCATGCATCCACGACGAGATCATGAAGATGCCCATGCAGTACAACACCCATGTGGGCGACATGGGTAACAGCCTGAGCGGCGGGCAAAAGCAACGCATCGTGTTGGCGCGCGCGCTCTATCGAGCGCCACGCATTCTGTTCATGGACGAGGCCACGAGTCATCTCGATGTGGCAAACGAGCTGATGGTGAATACCCGCATCAACCGGCTCGTTATCACCCGGGTGCTCGTAGCTCACAGACCGGAAACGGTCGAGTCCGCAGGAAGGCGGATTGAACTCAAAAACCAGCAATAATGGAGCTTAATTCATGAAAACTTTCGGTTTGGATAGGAAGTACGACCAGATCAACTTCGCCGAGGTCAGCGCGGAAGAGCTGGAGATTATTTCCGGCGGCAGCGGCGCTGCTGGCACGATCGCGATGGGTCTGGCCGGAGGCTGGGCCGCCGCAGTCGTGGGCGCCGGGGTTGGTATGACGATCGGCGGGCCGGTGGGCGGTATCGTCGGTGGCGCCGCGGGCTTCGTGCTTGGCGGCCTCGTTACGGTCGGGTATGCACTCGCGTCGTAATCGTCGCTGAGTGAAAAGTAGGCTCTAACTCGTTAGGGCCTACTCTTTACAGGTAACTAGCTCAATGATTGAAAACTACATTCTCGCTAAGAAAATCGACGGCTGGTCGACGCTGAATCCCGCTCGTAAGCGGGAGATCATGGAGCAGGCTCGCTATAACCATTATGTGGTCGGAAAGCACAGAGGGAAGATGCTGCTGCCTTTTCTCCTGCTGTTCGTGGCAGGGCTGGCCCTTGTGTCGCTCGTGTTGATCAACCATTACCTGTTTGGTGGAAGCAAGGTCTTCTACCTGGGGAGCTTGCTAATCGTGTTGATAGTCTTGACGGAGTCGATAGGCGTCGTTCGAACTACTCCTCTAATCGATGAAATCAAGAAATGCATGAGTGGCGATGCAAAGAGATAGCGTCGAGCGCGCTGCCTCGGAAGTACTTTGGAGCGAACAGCGGACGATCTCATGTCGTGAATGGCTCGGTTGGATCGAGCTGATCACGGATGTACTCGACGATCGTCGGGCGCAAATCGTTCGTGGCATCGTCTGCGGAGCCTGAGTGCAGATGAACTTCCTGCTGTACAGCTTGGGAACGACCGGCGACGCATTGCCGTTCGTCAAACTGGCTGCTTCGCTCGATGCGCGGGGCGCCAAGTCGGTCTTTCTCGGCAATGAGAAGTTCGCAGCCCTGGCGGATTCCATGGGGGTGGATTTTGTTGCCGTCTCATCCCAAGCGGCTTACGAGAACACGTACAACAATCCGCTGACGTGGTCGCGCAGTCACGCGCACAACCACTACAACGAGTTTCATTTCCCCGCCATAAAGCCGACATTCAAAGCCATCGAACAGATTGTGCGGGAGGGGCATCGACCTCTCGTCGTGTATCAGGATGCCCTGTCCGGCGCGAGAATGGCCGCGCAGGAGTTCGGCCTGAAGTCATGTCAGGTCGTGCTCGCGCCTCATGCGATCGGGTCGGTGCGCAGTCCGCCGTATCCTTTACGGAGGCAAGTGGAGGAGCGCCTCTGGAGTGAGGTCATACCGCAGTTGAACGACAAGGCAAGAGGAGACACGTTCGATCGGCTGGTCAAGCCGCTGATAAATCCCGCCCGTAAGGAGCTCGGGCTTTCGGAGTGGACGCTTCAGGACCTACCCTGCATTCAAACCAGTCCCGCTGTGTTGGCGCTGTTTCCCGAGTGGTTCAAGCGAAACCCCGGGGATTGGCCGTCGCAGCTCGTCAATACAGGTTTCATTCTGAGTGAGGCGGCTCATGCTCGCGACCAGCAGGTGGAGGAATTGATCCGAGAGTACGGGACGCCCCTGGCGTTTACTTTCGGTACGGGCATTCCGGTGACGAGCCAACTCATCGACAAAGTCAAGCAAGTATGTCGTTTGGTTGGCAAAGCCGGTGTCGTCGTGGCCCACTCCAAGAAACCTAAGCTCGTCGAGAACGGACGCTTCCCTGTCCTGATACTGACGGCGATACCCTTCGACTATCTATTCGCTCGCTCGGCACTGGTCGTGCATCACGGAGGAATCGGCACATGCGCGCAAGCGCTGGCTTGCGGCGTGCCGCAGATCGTCTCGCCTTATAACTTCGATCAGCCGGACAACGCCTTCCTGTTGTGGCAGCTGGGCGTCGGCAATTCAGTGGACTTCCTGAACGACTCGGCGAATGAGATCGCATGCACTGTCAACGAAGTGATGCGATCCGAGGATGTGGCGCGGAAGGCGAAGGAGTATCAGCAGCTGACCGCAGATATGACGGAGGCCTCGGTGGAGTACCTCCTGTCTCTATAACGACAAGATTCAACCACGATCACGACATGCTCATCGAGCTTGCAGAACCCTTTAATGCGCTTCCCGTTGAGATGGCCAAGGTATCCGGCGCGCGGTTGCTGTGGCGAGAGAGGTCTGCGCACGATAGTAGCGGATTGTCGGACAGCCAGTTCGTCGACAGCTACAGCTGGGTGACGAAGAAGAATTTCTTGGCCGACGAGACGAGTGTCTGCGACAACGTCACACGGACCATGTTCGCGGAGCGCTACGGTGGCGCCGGTCTGGCTACGAACGGCGGCGGCGCCAGAGTAGTCAATTTCAACGACGTACAGATCAAGGGCGTAGGGGCCAATGCATTGGCGGGGGAGGGGGCGCCCAGGTCGCATTCCTACGGAGGGCTCGATATTCAGGGTGCAGTCAAGGAGATCATCTACTCGCGGCTGCTGAACCGGATATCGCCCGTCGGGACGCAGGCGATCCACGGTTTGATCCTGTTGGATAAGACCTCGGCGCTACACAACGGCGACCCGGCGCCGAGCGTGCTTCTGGTGAGGGAGCGAGTCGGCAGGCCGGCGCATTTTCTTCCCTGCGTGAACTTCAGGGTGAAACCCGAGCACCGAGCGCTCATGAGGTCGGACTACTCCAGAGTCTTGGGCATCTACAAGAGTATCGGAAGACGCGCCTTGCTCTCCGAGTTCTATGCTCTGACACAGCAGTTCCTGGATAAGTGCGCCGACCAGCTCACGTTCTTTCGAATGGCTCGGCTTGTTCACGGAGCGTTGGCGCCATCCAATATTGGTCTCGATGGCCGTGTGCTCGATACCGCGCTGTGCAGCTTCATTGTCTCGGGAAGCAACTATGGACAGGTGACCAGCTACTTCGAGGAAGCGGCTACGCCTCCGCTCGTAGTAAGAGAGTGGTTCTACCTGATCAACAAGTTCTTGGCGGACAAGCCCGCGGAAGAGCACTTCTACAAGCTCTATGAGGAGAAGTGCCGTCAGTACGTATCCCTCAATCTGGGCTTCATCTTCGGCCTGGATAGAGATACGTCCACCAAGCTGTCGATCACAGTGGAATGGGCAAGAGTGATGGCGCGAGTCTTCTACTTGCTGTCCTCGGGTTCCCCGGTGAAAAGCACGGTCCTGCCCACGGTCGACGCGAAAGATTTCTTCAACGATATCGTGACGGCGAGTCTTTACGCGATTGTGAATGACTGCACGATCACGAAACCGGTGAAGTTCTTGTCTGAGTTTACTGCGGAGCTCAAGGCACTGATCAAGATCATTGCTCCGTATTTCGGTTGCTACGGTGAGAACGAGCGGAGTCTGTATAGAGCGCTCGCCATTCAGACGATCAAGAGAGCTGTTCTCAGCAGTTTTTTCTTCATTACCTACATTGGACGGGCGGTTGACGAGCATTACGCCGTCGACGGTATCGACGGCACCGCGCGGCTGATCGACGAAATGGATGGCATCGCTGGCTGGATTTACGAGAGCTTGCTATCGGAGCGTACAACCATCTATTCAGGTGGCGGCATCTCGATAAGCTACAGCGCCGAATCCGACGAGTTCTCTTACTCTGACGGCGGCGGGACGGATATTCGCGGTGCGGACGTCCAAACGCTCAGGAGAATCGTGGATCAGAACAAGTCGGGCTATGCGATTCGCGGCTTCGATTTCTACTCTTATCTAAGCCGCCTCTTAGCACTCCTTGATGGCGACGCCGTGAATAGCTTCAACGGGGTGAGAAATGTATTTCGCTGAGAATCAAGGCGCGGACCTGCTGAACGAAGCGACCGCGCTTCGTGTGATGAGCGAGTCTGGCGCCGACGCCAATCAGCTGCGCTATTTACTCGAGGCGAGCAAGCACCGTCAGATTCTCTTTGTAAAGAAGGAGAACGGTGAGCCGCTGGCAAGTCTGGCGTTCGCTCGAATCTCGAGGTTCACGCTTCAGGTGCTTGCAAACAACCCCGAGCACCAGTTGCTCCCCTACGAGTACCGAGAAGGCAAAATTCTCTACGTGCTCGATGCCTTCTTCAGAAAACACACCCTCAGGCAATCCTTGGCCCTGCTGGGGCCGCAGCTCAAGCGACATCGATTGATCGCCTTCGTAAGAAAAGGAAGATTGAGAGCGTTCTACAACCGCGGCGGTGCGCTTAGGCCGCTCAAGTTGAAGGCTTGCGAACCCCAGTCGATGCAGTGAGCGAGCGCTGCGGAGGCGCGGTCGCTGGTACTCAAGCGCGCGCAGAAAACTTTCGCTCCGTCGTCTGCGATTGCGCAGGGCATCTCATCCATCTGGCCGTTCGATACACTAAATAGGATTGCGTTTGGATCGTCTCACCCTCGAACGCCGCCAAGTTTGGATTTACTTGGCGGCCATCATTGGCGGGCTGCTGCTCGGTGGCGCCGTGCCCCGGATCGCCCCCGTCCTTGAGTCGCTGCTGTGGCCTGCACTGGCGCTTCTGCTCTATGCCACGTTCGTGCAAGTGGCCGCTGCTGCATCTGCGCGACGCCTTTCGCGA
>Ga0079224_100013112_pt1 | contig 11525 bp, 10 predicted proteins | sample Stecom2015_FD_80414 | JGI IMG/M metagenome (GOLD analysis project Ga0079224, IMG submission 80414) | Agricultural soil microbial communities from Utah to study Nitrogen management - Steer compost 2015 | ecosystem: Environmental > Terrestrial > Soil > Agricultural land | place: USA: Utah...
CCCAGGCGAGAGATCGCGGGGTCGGGCTTCGTCTTCGTGGGCGCGCCGAGTAGCGCGTTCACCGGAGCGCCGGCGCCGCGCCTTCGGCTCGTGACCCTGGGCGGTAGCAGCGCCCTCGCGGCGCTGGCGCTCGGCGGCCTCGGCCACGCCCCAAGCTTGCGTGCAGCGCCAACGAACTGTCGAAAGACGAAAGCGGCCCGCGTGGGGGGTCGCGGGCCGCGACTCAGGTTACCAGACGTCTAGCGTCCAGCACGCGTTATCGGAAGGCGAAGCGGGCAACACGGGGAGCGAGCCGGGCTTGCGATGTGCGACAACCCGCCGAGCGGGCGCGCCGTACGCGTGCCCGCCCCGGCCAGCGCCGCGGCGTCAAACGGTGTCGAGCTCGGAGGGAGAGGGCGCCGCGGGCCACAGCGCCACGCTCGCCACCCGGTTGCGGCCGCTCTCCTTCGCCTCGTACATCGCTTGGTCGGCAGCCTGCACGAGCTCGCGCCAGTCTTCGGGCAGGCCGTCGGCGGTGGCGGTGGCCACCCCGATGCTCACCGTGCAGGCGACCTCGTGCCCGTCGATCGGCATCCGCAGGCGCTCGACGGTGCCGCGGATGCGCTCGGCCACCGCCACCGCCTCCTCGTGCTCCAGCCCGGGCAGCAGCGCGACGAACTCCTCGCCACCCAGGCGGCCCAGCAGGTCCTCGCTGCGCAGCGGCTCGGATACGGCGCGCGCGAAGCGCACCAGCACCTCGTCGCCCACGGCGTGACCGTAACGGTCGTTGACGGTCTTGAAGCGGTCCAGGTCGAGCACCAGCGCCGCGGCGCTGGCGCCCTCGGCGCGGCAGCGCGCCAGCGCCTCCTGGAAGCGCTGGCCCAGCGCACGGCGCGACAGCACGCCGGTGAGGGCGTCGTGGTTCACGGCGCGCGACAGGCGCTGCATCAGCTCGGCGTTCTGGCGCTGCACCAGGTTCAGCGTCAGCGGAGCCCCCACCACCGCCAGCAGGCCCAGCGCCAGCGACGCGATGCTCGTGCCGCCCTCGCTGGCGCGCTGCGACAGCAGCGTCAGCATCGCCATGCTGTACCCGGCCGTCACCAGCGCGGTCGGGAAGAAGCGGTAGCGGATGGCGCACCACAGCAGCGCTGGCACGGGCACGGCGATCGCGCCGTAGCCGTCGAGCAGCATGCCCAGCACGGTGGCGGCCACCACGGCGAGGAGCGGGTACCAGCGCGCCATGCCGGGGGCTTCCGAGGCGCGCCGCTCGCGCCAGGCGCCCGGGCGGACGGTCGGCGCGGTGAGCACGACCGACAGGAGCACCGTGTAGTTCACGAACTCCGCCACGAACCACAGCCGCACCATGCGATGCCAAGGCGCGGCGAGGTAGACGGGCCCGGCCAAGCTGCCGACGAGGCTCGCGGCCAGGGCCGCGGCGCCGGAGACGAGGAACAGGTAGGCGAGCGAGCGCGGCTCCTCGAGGCGGCGGTGCTTGGCGGGCAGCCGCCTGAACGATAGGTAGGCTACCGTCACGCCGACCACGTTGGCGACCGCTAGGAGCAGCGCCAACCCCGGCTCGCTGCCGGTGACGAGGTCGGCCGCGGCGTAGGCGACGAACGCCGCCAACCAGGCGAGGGGCGTGGCCAGGCGCGGACGGCGCACGAGCAGCCCGACCAGCACCGCGTTGGCGGGCCACACGGGGGCGAGCGCCCCCAAGGGCCGCGAGAGGATGCCTACCAGCGCCATCACGAACACGACGCCGGCGACGATCGTGGCGCCGCGAAGCATGGCTTAGCCTACGATACCGCCGTCGCGGTCGCCGCCTAGCTCGTCCTGGCGGCCGGCCGCTCCTGCGCCCCCTTGGGCAGCACCATCCGCATCTCCTTCGGGTCGAAGCCGTAGCCGCGCGGCAGCACGTGCACCTTCACGCCCGACACGGCCAGGATGTCGTCCTCGCCGGCGTCGGCGGCGTTGGTGTAGTCGATGCGCCCGTCGAAGATGGTCACGGCGCCGGAGCCCAGCACGCGGTACGGCTCGCCGAAGCGCACGTCGACGGCGGTGTCCTCGTCGATGCCCATCGCCAGCGTCTGCGAGTTCATGGCGAACACCGTGAGGAAGCGGTACGAGCGCCCGCGCTCGTTGAAGTGGGTGTCGATCATCACGTCGCGCAGGTAGCCCAGGCCGATGCCCACGCGCACGTCGGAGCGGCGCACGCTGCCGCCGCCCGGGCCCATCTCGATCATCACGCTGCCCATGGCGGTGGCGCCGGCGCTGGTGCCGGCGATGAGGTAGCCGCCGCTGTTGTGGCGCTCGCGGATGCGCTCGCCGAACGGCGTGCCCGAGACCAGCGTGGTCAGCCGCAGCTGGTCGCCGCCCGTGAAGAACAGCGCCGTCGACTCCTCGAGCGCCGTCATCACCCGCTCGTCCTCGGCGTAGTGGCGGTCGTCGAGCGCCTCGGTGACGACCTCGGCCGCGCCCAGCTCCTCGAACACCTTCTTGTAGCGGGGCAGCGCTCGCTGCGGCTCCCGGGTGGCTGCGCCGCACACGAGGATGCGCGCCTTCTTGCCGCCGGCCGAGCGCACGAAGTGCTGCAGGATCTCGCCTTCCGGCTCGCGCCGCTCGGCGCCCCCGATCAGGAGCAGATGACCGCGCCTCGGCTGTTCGCCCTTCGCCACCTCCGGCTCCTTCCCGCGCGCTGGCCCCGGCCAGCGCGCGCCTGCGCGCCTGACTGGAACGCACTCTGTCATGAGGGTTTCATGCAGTTGCCGGAAACGCGCACATAACTCATCGCGCCCGTCTCTAAGACTGAAGGGCGGCACGCAGGACCGAGTCCGCGGAGCGGACCAGAAAGGCAGCCGGATGCTGATCGAAGAGATACGGACCTTGAGCGGCCCGAACGTCTACCATCACAAGCCCATGCTGGTGATGCGGCTTCAGCTGCAGGACCTGAGCGCTACAACCACCGCGGAGCACCCCGAGTTCGTCGAGCGCCTGCTGCGCCTGCTGCCGGGCCTGACGGAGCACCACTGCGCGAAGGGCCGTCCGGGCGGCTTCGTGGAACGGCTGATGGAGGGGACCTTCTTCGGCCACGTGGTCGAGCACGTGGCCATCGAGCTGGAGAGCCTGAACGGCAGCGCCGCCACCCACGGCAAGACGCGCGGGGCGGGCGAGCCGGGCGCCTACTTCGTGGCCGTGCGCTTCGCCTCCGAGCAGGGGATGCGCTACCTGCTGCGCCAGGCGGTGGCGCTCGTGGAGGCGCTGCTGCGGGGGGAGGCGTTCGACCTGGCGCCCGTCCACGAGCGCTACCGCGAGATCAGCGCCGACACCGACCTGGGGCCCAGCACCGGCGCCATCGTGGAGGCGGCCGCGCGGCGTGGCATCCCGTGGCGGCGCCTGGACGACGCCAACCTCGTGCAGCTGGGCTACGGCAAGCACCGTCGCCTGGTCGAGGCGGCCGTCACCGACCGCACCAGCCTGATCGCCGTCGACCTCGCCGACGACAAGGCGCGCACCAAGGAGATCCTGCACGAGGCCGGCATCCCCGTGCCGCTCGGCGGCGTGGCGCACGACCTCGGGGAGGCGCTCGCGCTGTTCCGCGACGTCGGCGCGCCGGTGGCCGTGAAGCCGTTCGACGGAAACAAGGGCAAGGGCATCACCGTGGGCGTGAAGAACGAGGAGGAGCTCGTGGCGGCCTACGCCCTCGCCCACGAGCGCTCGGAGCGCGTGATCGTGGAGCGCGCCGTGGCGGGCCGCGACTACCGCGTGCTGGTGGTGGCCGGCAAGATGGTCGCCGCCAGCGAACGCCGGCCCTGCGCGGTGGTGGGCGACGGCGAGCGCACCGTCGCGCAGCTCATCGAGGCGCTGAACGACGACCCGTTGCGGGGCGAGGACCACGAGCTGCCCCTCACCAAGGTGAAGGTCGACGAGGCGCTACTGGCGCGGCTGGAGCGCGCCGGCCTGAGCCTGGAGCACGTCCCGGCGCCGGGCGAGGAGGTGGTGCTGCGCTCCAGCGCCAACCTGTCGATGGGCGCCACCGCCACCGACGTCACCGACCAGGTGCACCCGGTCACGCAGCGGCTGTGCGAGCGGGCGGCGTCGCTGATCGGCCTCGACGTGTGCGGCATCGACCTCGTCACCAGCGACATCTCCCAGCCGCTCGACGGCGGCATCCTCGAGCTCAACGCCTCGCCCGGCCTGCGCATGCACGTGGCGCCGAGCGAGGGGCAGGCGCGCGACGTGGGCGGCCACATCGTCGACACCCTGTTCCCGCCGGGCGCCACCGGGCGCATCCCCGTCTGCGCCGTGACCGGCACCAACGGCAAGACCACCGTCACGCGCCTGGTGGGCCACCTGATGGCCCAGACGGGCGAGCGCGTGGGGATGACCACCACCGACGGCATCCACATCGGCGGCGACCTGGTGCGCGTCGGTGATCTCACCGGCGCGGCCTCGGCTCGCACCGTGCTCTCCGACCCCACGGTGGGGGTGGCGGTGCTCGAGACGGCCCGCGGCGGCATCTTCCGCCGCGGCCTCGGCTACGACTGGTCCGACGTGGGGGTCATCACCAACATCACCGCCGACCACCTCGGCCAGGACGGCCTCGAGACGCTCGAGGACCTGGTGTGGATCAAGTCGCTGGTGGCGGAGCGCGTGCGCGACGGCGGCACGCTCGTGCTCAACGCCGACGACCCGGGCGCCATGCAGGTGGTGGGCCGCGCGTGGGTCGACGTGCAGCGCCTCGAGCTGGTGCTGTTCGCCCTGGAGCCGGGCACCCCGGCGCTGGCGGCGCACCTGCAGGCCGGCGGGCGCGGCTACTTCGTGCGCGACGGCTGGCTGATCGAGGGGCGCCGCGGCTACGAGCGCTCCATCGCGCGCCTGGCCGACGTGCCGCTGGTGATGGGCGGCGCGGCGCGCTTCCAGGTGGCCAACGTGCTCGCCGCGGCGGCGGCCGCCCGCGCCATGGGTGTGTCGTTCGAGCGCATCGCCAACGGCCTCGCCACCTTCGGCGGGGCGCACAACCCTGGGCGCGTGAACCTCTTCGCGCACGGCCGCGGCTACGTGCTCGTCGACTACGGGCACAACGCCGCCGCCATCGCGGCCACCGGCGCGCTGCTGTCGGGCTGGGACGGGCCGCTGGTCGGCGTCGTGGGCGTGCCCGGCGACCGCAGCGACGCGCTCGTGCGCCAGGCGGGCGAGGCCGCCGCCCGGGCGTTCCGGCGCCTGGTGCTGCGCGAGGACGAGGACCTGCGCGGCCGGCGGCCCGGTGAGGTGCCGGAGCTGCTGCGCGCGGCCATCGGGCGCGTGGCGCCGCGCGCGGCGGTCGAGGTGGTGCCGTCGGCGCGCGAGGCGCTGGCGGGGCTGCTCGACGAGGTGGCGCAGGGGGCGCTGGTGGCGCTCTTCTACGAGCACCTGGACGAGGTGCTGGAGCTGCTGGGGGCGGTCGGGGCGCAGCGCGTCGACGCGCTCCCGCTGGGGGCGGCGCGGGTCGCGGAGAGGCCCCTCGGCCGGGGCCCGAGCCCGAGCGCGCCCGGCGCGTGGGGGAAGGCGCCCGGCGCCGAGCCGGGGAGCTAAGGCTGGGGCGCGGGTAGAGGCCCGAGCGCTGACCGTCCGGGCCGCAGCGTCGACGCGGGAGCGGCGCTGCTCCCGCCTAGCCGGTCCGGCCGCCTCGAAGCGCGCCGGGTCCGGCTAGCGCTCGGCGCCCTGCGCGCTCTGGGCGCGCTTCCTGGCCGCGCCCAGCGGGTTCGACACGGCGTGCCGCGCCGCCGCCCAGGCGCGCTTGAGCTCGAGCTCCTCGGGGTCGAGGGTGGCGTCGGGCGCCTCGGCGTAGCGCGCCACCTCCTCGCTCTTGGCGTTGAGCACGGTGTTCAGCACGGCGTGGAGCGACGCCCGCACGGCGAGCCCCTCGCGCAGCATCTCCTGCAGTTCCAGCACGCGGCTCACGAGGTCTTCGTGGCTCATGGCTTCGAGTTCGGCCCTGGTGCGCTGCATGTACCAACTCTACCGCGGGCGGCGGGGGCGCGCCCGGGACCCCGCGGTAGCATGCGCCATGCCAGAGACGATCACCGCTCTGACGCTGGGCCAGCTGGCCCAGCGTTACCGCGACGGCGCCCTCGACCCCGTGGGCGTCACCGAGGCGTACCTGGACGCCATCGCGGCGCACCCGGACGGCGCCAAGGTCTACCGCGTCGTCACGGCCGAGCGCGCGCTGCGCCAGGCGCGGGCCGCACAGCGCCTCTTCGAGCGCGGCGTCGACCTCGGCCCGCTGCAGGGCGTGCCGCTGGCCATCAAGGACCTGGTCGACACCGCCGGCGAGGTCAGCGCCTCGGGCTCGAAGGTGCTCGCCGAGCGCCCGCCCGCCGCGCAGGACGCGCCGGTGGCGGCGCGCCTCGACGCGGCCGGGACGGTGTTCCTCGGCCGCACCAACATGACGGAGCTGGCCTACTCGGGGCTCGGGCTCAACCCGCACTACGGCACGCCCGGGGCGGCGCCCGACCGCGAGCGGGTGCCGGGCGGCTCCTCCTCGGGCTCGGGGGTGGCGGTGGCCAGCGGCCTCGCGGCGGTGGCGGTCGGCTCCGACACCGGCGGCAGCGTGCGCATCCCCGCCGCCGTCAACGGCGTGGTGGGGCTCAAGACCACCGACGGCCGCATCCCCACCGAGGGCTGCGTGCCGCTATCCACCACCCTCGACACGCTGGGGCCGATGGCGCGTACCGTCGACGACGCCTGGGCGCTCTACCTCGCCATGGCGGCCGAGCCGCACCGCCCGCTGGCGCCGGCGCCGCGCCGGCTCACGCTGCTGGCGCCCACCACGCTGGTGCTCGACGAGCTCGACGAGCAGGTGGCCGCCGGCTACGAGGCGGCGCTCGCGCGCCTCGAGGGCCTGGGGCACGAGGTGCGCCGCGAGCCGCTGCCGCTGCTGGCCGAGGCGCCGGCGCTCTACGAGCGCTACGGCAGCTTCGCCGGCCACGAGGTGTGGGCGCTGTACGAGGAGGAGTTCACCACCCGCGGCGCCGAGATCGACCCGCGCGTGGTGCAGCGCGTGCTGCTGGGCAGCCGCCGCCTGTCGGCGGACTACCTGCGGCTTGTATACGGCCGCGCCGCGCTGCGGCGCCGCTTCTGGCCCGAGCTGGCGGGCGTGGACGCGGTGGTGGCGCCCACCATCCCGCGGCTGCCGCCGCGCATCGCGGAGGTCGAGTCCGACGACGCGGCCTACCACGAGGCGAACCGGCTGATCCTACGCAACACCGCGCCCTTCAACGTGCTGGCGTCGCCGGCCGCGAGCGTCACGGCCGCGCGCACGTCCGGCGGCCTGCCCGTGGGGCTGATGATCGCCACGCGCCCCGGCGAGGAGGAGCTGGCGCTGGCGATCGCCAAGCTGTTCGACGGCTGCTGAGCGCGGCTCAGGCGACGACCAGGTAGAGCACCTCGGCCACCAGCGCCGGGGCGTCCTGCCCCTCGACCTCCACGGTGCAGGCCAGGGTGAGGAGCAGCCGCCCGTCGCCCTTGGGCTCGCAGGACTTCAGGTCGGCGCGGCAGCTCACGCGCGAGCCCGACGGCACCGGCGCCGGGAAGCGCACCTTGTTGAGGCCGTAGTTCACGACCAGCTGCGCGTCGGACGGCAGCACGCCCAGGTCCTGCACCATCTTCACCAGCAGCGACAGCGTGAGGTAGCCGTGCGCCACGGTGGAGCCGAAGGGGCCGCGCGCCGCGCGCTCCGGGTCGACGTGGATCCACTGCGGGTCGAGGGTGGTGTCGGCGAAGGCGTCGATGCGCGCCTGGTCGACCAGCACGTAGGGTGAGGGGCCGAAGCTCCGGCCCACCAGGTCGGGCAGGCGGGCGAAGGTGGTGTGCGTCATGGGTCGCCTCCAGGTCGGCCGTCGGCCGGTGCTGGCGCCAGCGTATCAGCCCCTCCCGGCGGCGCGCCCGGGTCGAGGGCCGCGCCCAGGCGCGCCTGCGGCCACACCGAGCGCAGCAGCGCCAGCATGCCGAGCGCCGCCACGATGCCGGCGGCGTACTTGACCAGCACGTCGGTGACGATGACCTGCGCCATCCAGCCGGGGGTGGCGTACGGCTGGCCCCAGAAGGCCAGCAGCGTGAACAGCACCGTGTCGAGCGGCGCGCTGACGGCGTTGGAGGAGGCCACCCGCACCAGCCAGCGGCGGCTCAGCAGGCGCTGGTACACCTCGGTGTCGGCGGCCTCGGCCAGCACGATGGTGAGGAAGCTGACCAGCACGAAGCGCCGCGGCGTGCCGAGCGCAGCCGCCAGCAGCACGTTGGCCACGGCGGCGGTGAGGATGGTGCCGTACACGGCGCGGCGCCCGTAGCGGTGGACGCGGTCGCGCTGGGTGAAGGTGACGCCGAAGAACAGCGTGCCCACGTTGACCAGGAAGAAGCCGCCGAGGGGCAGGAAGGCGTCGAGGGTGAAGTTGGCCAGCAACGTGGCGCTGAGGTAGACGGCGCCGGCGGCGTAGAGCCCGCGGCGCGGCCCGCGGCCCGCCAGCAGCGCGGCGCCGCCCGCCAGCGCCGCCGCCGGCGCCAGCAGGTAGCGCCACTCGCCCCAGGGGCTCAGCGCGGTGGCGGCGGCTGCCGCCAGGGCGAGGCCCACCACGGCTCCGAGGCGGCGCCCGGCGCGGCGCCGCGGCAGGCCGGCGCACAGGTCGACGAGCGCCCCCACGAACAGCAGGCCGTAGAGCGCCACCGCCAGCTGCGGGAGGCGCTCGGTGGGGGTGGGGCCGAAGCGCGACAGGTAGGCGAGCACCGCCGGGCCCACACCCAGCGCCACGCCCACGAGGGCGAGGGCGAGCCCGGCGCGGCCGGGCGCCGCGGGGGCGGGGTGGGGGCTGGGTGACGGGGCTTCGCTCATGGCTCGGTCCTCGGGGGTGGCGCCTGGCGTCGTTGGGTGGGCGTCCGTCGCGCCGCGCCCACGGCGTATCGTGGCGCATGGACGACGCAGCCGGCGCGCCTGGCGCCGATCAGCAAGACGTTACCGCGCCGGTGGACGCGGAGGGGCCAGCCGACCCCAGCGCCGCCTACGACGTGCTGGGCCCCATGCCTGGCACGCTGCTGGCCACGCTGGGCATCAAGGTGCTGGAGGCCACGCCCGAGCGGGTGGTGGCCACCATGCCGGTGGGGCCGGCCGTTCACCAGCCGTACGGCCTGCTGCACGGCGGCGCGTCGGTGGCGCTCGCCGAGACGGTGGCCTCGATCGGCGCCACGCTGCTGCCCGGCGGCGGCTTCCAGCGCGCCGTGGGCCTCGAGATCAACGCCAACCACCTGCGCGCGGTGCGCGAGGGGGAGGTGCGCGCCGTGGCCACGCCCCTGCACAAGGGGCGCAGCACGCAGGTGTGGTCGGTGGAGATCCGCGACGCGGCCGAGCGCCTGGTGTGCGTGAGCCGCTGCACGCTGGCGGTGCGGGAGGCGCGGCGGGGCTGAGCCGCCGGCGCGGCGGGGCATCCCCCGAGGCGCGCCTGGCGGCGGCGCGGCCCGGGCGGCGGAAGGCGGCATAGGAAAGGCGGGGCCGCTTGGACCCCGCCTCGCTGGTCGGGGCGAGAGGATTTGAACCTCCGACCCCATCGTCCCGAACGATGTGCGCTACCAGGCTGCGCTACGCCCCGACGCAACGAAGGAGTTTATCCGACTATCGCCCGCGAATCAAGCCGCGCGGGACCCTCGCGTGCCTCAGGCGCCCGCGCGCGGCTCGGCGGCCTCCTCCAGGCAGCGGCGGCAGGCGAGCCGTGCGCCGAGCCGCGCCGCGCGCCCGGCGGCGGTGAGCACCCAGGGGCGGTCCACCAGCGGCGGGTCGTGGCGCACGTGCTGCGTGTGGCCGCACTCGAGCGCTGCCACCCAGTGGCCCTCGTCGTCCTGGTGGAAGCCCACGATGGCGCGCTGGGGCGGCTCAGGCGTCGTCATCGAACCAGCCCACGCGCTCGACGGCCGCCGCGGCGGCGTCGGCGCCGAAGCCGCGGCGCGCCAGGAAGGCGAACGCCTTGGCGCGCGCCTTGTAGAGGCGCTCGCGGCGCTGGTACGCCTCCTCGTCGGAAGCGCTCTCCGCCTCGGCCTCCGCCGTGGGGCGGTAGCGCCAGGCGTTGCGCTCGAGCAGCTCGGTGGCGGCCTCGGTCTGCTGCTCGGGGGTGAGGTCGGCGAGCTCCTGCTCGACCAGCTCCTCGTCCACCCCCTTGCGGCGCAGCTCGCGCCGCAGCGCCGAGCGCCCGCGCGCCGCCTGCCGCGCGTGGACGTACTGCTCGGCGTAGAGGGCGTCGTCGACGAGGCGCAGCTCCACCAGGCGCTCCAGCAGCCGCTCGCCCTCCTCGGCGGGCAGGCCGCGGCGCTCCAGGCGCTGGCGCAGCTCGGCGACCGTGTACGAGCGGCGCGCGAGGATGAACAGCAGGTACTCCCAGGCTCGCTCGGCGGTGAACGGCTTGCGCGGCCGCGCCTCGCGCGCGCCCTCGGCGCCCTCGCCGGCGGCGCCCCGGCGCCGGCCGTAGCGCCGCCCGGCCATCAGCGCAGCACCGCCACGGGGTCGAGGCGCGCGGCGCGCCGCGCCGGTAGCAGCCCGGCCACCACGCTGGTGGCGAGCGACACGGCGCACACCCACGCCACGTCGAACGGCTGCAGCTGCACGGGCAGCTGGGTGATGAAGTAGAGGTCGCCGGGCAGCGGGAAGGGCTGCAGGCGGAAGTAGGCGCTCACGGCCAGCCCCAGCAGGGCGCCCAGCAGCGTGCCGCTGCCGCCGAGGAGGAACCCCTCGAGGGTGAACACCGCCAGCACCTGGCGCTCGGTGGCCCCCAGCGCCCGCAGGATGGCGATCTCCTCGGTCTTCTCGGCCACCGTCAGCACCAGCACGTTGGTGATCCCCAGCGCGGCCACCAGCACGATCAGGAACACCACCACGCTGATCACCGCCTTCTGCAGCCGCAGCTGGCTCACGAGGCTGCCGAAGAGGCCCTCCCACGAGATGGGGCGCAGGGCGTAGCGCTCGGCGAGCCTCAGCCCCACGGAGTGGGCGCGCGTGGCGTCGGCGAGGCGCACGTGGTAGCCGCTGATGGCGCCCTCCTGGCGCAGGTAGGCCTGCAGGTTCTCCAGCGACATGTAGGCGGTCACGGCGTCGATCAGCTCGTTGCCGACGCGGAAGGTGCCCACCACCTCGAGCTCGGTGGTGGCACCGTTGATGTCGCGCAGCATCACGCGGTCGCCGCGCAGCACGCCGAGCTGCTGGGCGAGCGAGGCGCCCAGCACGACGCCGCCCGCCTGGGCCAGCGCCGCCGCCTGCTCCTCGAGCACCGGCAGGTCGAGCACGGCCGTCTCGAGGTCGGGCTCGATGCCGATCAGCTGCACGTAGCCCTGGCGCCCGGAGATGCCGAGGGCGGCGCTGGCGCGGCGCGCGATGAGCGCCTGGCCCGTGAGGAACGGCGCGGCCGCCTCCACCTCGGGTTGGGCCGCCAGGTCGGCGAGCAGCGCGCGGTCGTCGGGCAGCACGTCGCCGGCCAGGTAGCTCTGCAGGGTGACCATCGGCGTGGCGCGCAGGGTGCTGGTGATGAGCTCGTCGA
>Ga0079224_100013114_pt1 | contig 11524 bp, 11 predicted proteins | sample Stecom2015_FD_80414 | JGI IMG/M metagenome (GOLD analysis project Ga0079224, IMG submission 80414) | Agricultural soil microbial communities from Utah to study Nitrogen management - Steer compost 2015 | ecosystem: Environmental > Terrestrial > Soil > Agricultural land | place: USA: Utah...
GGATATCTAAGGCTTCTTCAGTAGTTCCTCTACCGTCTCGTACGCACTTGCGGCATATTCATCAAAGCCTGCGCGGAGAGCCTCAGCGATGTAAGCGTTCCATAACTTTACGGAAGTGTTGTTTAACTGGACCGCCTCCGCAAGAACATTATAGGCCTTGAGGGGGTCGTCGCTGTGCTCCCTGTAATACCCGGAAGCCGCAATGACGCCTTCTTCAAAGAAGGGATTAAAAGTGCCTACGATCTCATAATTCTTTTCCGCCAGGACACTGTCGCCGTTGACTTCCGCGATCAGCGCCTGGTAAAGTGTTTTTTCCAGATACCGCTCGGGAGGAAATTCAATGCCCTCATTTATTGCCGTAATGATCTTGTCGAGTTCGCGTCGCTCGGCGAGGAGGAGTAGCTCAAAGTGCCGGATGTCGTTGTAAAGATTCTCATCGGTCAGCTCAAGCCCACCCACCCGATTAAAATAGCGTATCGCTTTTCCGAGGTTATTGCGTTCGAACTGCCGCTGACTCATGTCCAGCAACGCGTTTGCTTTGTAGTTGTTGTCTGTGAATGTCGGCAGGATGCGATCGAACAACAAGGTGTCTCCGACACCGATGCGATACCGGCAAAACTGGTATTTGAGCGGATCTGATAGCGATAGCACCTCGGACGATGGCATCTGCAGGATGCGTGTGATCTGGTTCGCGATCTCCGCTTCGGCGTCGGAGGCATGAACCCGCACACTGTCCCACGCGACAAGCGCTTCAGGGACGTTTCGCTCTTCGGTCAGGGCGATTGCTTTGTATAAGCGTGCCTTTTTGTAATTCTGGCGCAGCGCATAATCGAAGAAGCTTGCGGCGCGTGCCGGGTTGCCCTGTTCCAGCGCCCAAAGTCCCATAGTGTAATTGTAATTGCCTTCGTAGGCGCTGCTGATGTACACCAATTCAGCCATAATGGCGAGCGCGCGCGTAACGTTGTGTTGATAATAATAGCCTATGGCCACGGGAACCTTGAGCGCCTCCATGTAGTCGGCATTGACAGAATCGCTCGCGAGCGCGTAGGCTTTCTCCAGCGTGGCGGAGTCAAGCGAACGGATATTCCGAAGCAGGTAGTTGTTGAACAAGGTGGCGCTATGCAGGTTGAGCGCCGATGAGGGGAAGGGGTCGATCTCGTGGCGGAACGGCTGCTGTTGCGCGTTTGCCAGCGCAAGTGCGTTGGCGAGGGTAGCGGTATACGTTTCGTCGAACAATGCGAGCGTGGAATCAGCGCCCACGGGAAGGTGCTCCATCGCCGAGAGCGCCATGATATTGGCTTCGGCGGTTGGCTTTGCCAGCGGTGTTTCGCGGGCGGCGCTGAAAAGGTACAGCGCCGAGTCGAGGTTGAAGACCTTTGCGTACGCATAGCCCAGATTATTTTCCAACACACCTGTTCCCGGAAGTAGCGATTGCGCGTGTCTTAGATTCCTGATGGCGTCGAAGTATCGCGTTTGCCATATCTTCAGGTTACCGCGGTTGGTCAGCGAATAGGCGCTGGGTCTCTTTCCATTTGCCAGGTCGAGGTGTCGCTCGGGCTCTTCAAAGTTGTATCGATTCAGCGTGAGTTTGGCCATCGCATAGTTTGCGTGATGGCTTTGGAAGCCATACGATCGTGCGCGGTCGAAGTGCGCACGCGCCAAGTGCGCGTTCCCCAACTTCAGGTCGAGGTCTCCCAGGTTGATGTAGAAACCTGACACGGCGTCATAGACGTATACGCGCCAGCCTACAAAGAAAAGGAACGCCATGGTGGCGATGAGTCCCGCGAACTGGAAGGTGAACCACGGCATGCGCGTCGGCTTATACAAAACCTTATGCATGGGCAGATTGCTGCTCAACAGCGAGGCGAAGTTGGAGAGGATGTACAGAACGAAGATGAAGCTGAACCCGAGGTGTGAAAAGACGATAATGTCTTCCACCACGTTGAGCGCAGCGTCGTTTGCGTTGCCCAGCAGACCGCCAATCGTGCCGAACGCAATCGTTCCAACGGCGAGGTAAAGCAGCGCGCCTGCCGGAGCGAAGGCCAGAATGTTTTCGTAGGTGAATCGCCTGTCGCGAAATCCCCATATGCCCACCACTGCGGAGACCAACAACAGGAGATATGCGTTCAGGTACACAAAGTTCCAGTTGATGACATTGAGCTCGTGCAATGCCGATACAAGGAGGTTGCCCAGGTAGATGCCACACAAGATAAGGAAGTGTTGCACGCGCGGGCCCGTGCCGGAACGGCTGAGGATTGAAATGAATCCGGCAAGGATTTCGTGGCTTACGAGCAGGATAAACAATATGGTAATAATGATTGCCGCGGGATAAGCCGTCACGGCCACGTGCATGAAGGGATATTCAACATTGCTACCCACGGCTATCACAACGGCCAACAGGAGCATGAGGCCCGTAAACACGATGGCCCTTCGGGCAACATCGATGCCGGGTCGGATCATGTTGAAGTATACCGCGGTGCCACCAAAGACGGCAAGGGTAACAAGCAGGGGTATGTCGTTGATTTGTCCAAATAGCTCCAGGACACGGAGGCGGAGGCTGTACCAGAAGAGGATGAGCAGCGCCATTCCGGCGATAAACCAGAATCGGTCGAGCGTCGTGATGACGGTGAGCAACATGATGACACCGATGGCAAGCATGGCGAGGTACAGGTTGACGGCGGCCATGTTCGGGTTGATCGGACCTCCGTTAAAGTACTCGAGGATAACGTAGTTGTCGCCAGGAACTGACAGCTCGAACGGACCAAGCCGGTACGTATCGAGTGTCGATTCCAGCACCTTTTGTTCCTGGAGTTTTTCCCAGTCCAGGATGCCGTCGATTCCGCGGAAGAAGGTGAACGTGTAGAAGGCGATTGCCAGGGCGAACACGCCGGCCATTGCGTACCAGGCGTACCGGTGTTCAGATTTCCACGATTTCCAGAACTGCGTGCGTTCGATCATTTCAAGAGCAATCCCCGCGGGTCAGCCGTCAATAACTTTGGGCACCCTGAAATAGGTATCGTCTTTAGCGGGGGCGTTTTGTAGTGCGCGCTCGTGGCTCAGGTGCGGCCCGACAACATCTTCGCGAAGCGCATTGATTTCGCCCGACATGGTCGTGAGTGGCTCTACACCTGTGGTGTCGACCTCTTTCAGCTTTTCTACCCACTCCACGATGGCTGTCATGTCCGCCATCATGCGTTCCGCATCTTTTTCATCGAACTCCAACCTGGCGAGGTGGGCGATCTTATCGAGTAACGGGCGGTCTATTTCCATAGTTCCATTGATTCAGTTCGTTCCGGATGACTTCATGTACGCGCGCCTTGAGTTCGTCTACATGTTCCAACCGAAGTCCTTCCGTAGGTATTGGCTCGTGAAAGATCGCGATAACACGCCCCCACGTCAGCAAAAAAGTGTCGTCGGGCAAAATTATCCAATTGAATGGTATTGTGACAGGCACTATGGGAATTTGTTTGTCGATCGCCAGGCGGAAGGCGCCATCCTTGAAAGCGGCAAGTCGTGGCGGATCGCTTGAAACGATACCACCCTCGGGGAAGATGGTCAGGCTTTTTCCTTCGTCGATAGCCCTGCCGGCACGTACCAGCGATTCATACCGGCTCTTAAGCCGGGTCCGGTCGACTGTGATATGCAATTTGCTGTACATCCATCCGAAAAGGGGTACACGCCCCATCTCGCTTTTGCCGACGAAGATGGTGTTGCAGGTGTTGAGTCCCACGGTGGGAATGTCGAGGTAGGAGAAGTGGTTGGGACAAAAGATATATTGTCTGCCTTTCTCCGGCGCAAAGCGATAGTCGACCTTCCATGGTAGTCCCACCAGAGTAAAAAGCGCCCGGGCCCACCAACGATTCAGGATGCCAACGAGTGGGTGCGCGCGGGGAAAGATCACAGGAATACACAACAGCGGGAAGAACAGGAGGAAGAGCAACGCGAACACAACCAGGCCATACCCGGTATGCACATAGCGCCACCCACGTACGATCCAGTGCGTCCAGGGCGTCCTTAGTTCTTCCGCATGGAGCTTCCCTTCGTTGATATTTCGCACTTCCATTGATCCAAAAACTACAGGGTTATTTAAGGAATTATTCTTTGATAATCAACCGCAAACAGACAGACCGCCAGGGGCTTTCCGCCTTGCCGTCAGCACCTGCGGCTCCGTGGCATGATGGGCGCATACCGAGGGTATTTTTCGCATGACGCGTACTCCCATTTCCGGATTCAAACGTTTAGGGATAACTTGCCGTTCATTAACCTAAACACACCCACTCATGAACCAACTCATTGCGGCCTTCGTCTGTGCCGCTTTTCTATATAATGTTCCCAGCGCCGTTGCATCCAATGGAGACCCTGTGCGCTTCACAATCGACATGACGGGCCCGTCGACGGATACCTTCCTCGTCGAAGTCAACGTTCGAAGGCTCGGCAAGAACAACAACGTCTATCAGTTTGCCTCCACCGCACCGGGTGCCTACCAGGTTATGGACATCGGAAGATTTGTCTCCGACTTTCGCGCATACGACAAACGGGGTCGGCAACTCGAAGTAAGCCAACTGGAGACCAATCAGTTCAGGATCGAAAAGCCAAAAAAGGTTCGCCGCATCACCTACAAGGTAGCCGAAACATGGGATACACCCGTGCGTGAAAATCCGATATTGCGGATGGCGGGTTCAAGCCTGGAGGAAGACCACGCGCTACTCAACATCCATACGCTGCTGGGTTATTTTCATGGAATGCAAGACGCAGACATGGAGATCGACCTGGTGCATCCGGAGGGCTGGACAGTCGGAACGGCGCTCGAACCCGGAGAAGGAGGGAAGCTATTTGCACCCGACTTCGATTTTGCTGTCGACTCGCCCATACTGTTGGGACGGTTGTCTTCCACCGCGATGGACATCGACGGTAAGGCGATCGAAATCTTCACCTATTCAAAAACGGATCTCATAAAGTCGTCCGATCTTATGGACGCCATGCGCGAGGTGTTCATCGCTACAAACAAATTCGTTGAGGGATTTCCGATCGATCGCTATGTGCTGCTGTTTCATTTTGAAGATCAGAACGTGGGCGCCTGGGAGCATTCCTACAGTTCGGAATACGTGCTGAAAGAGGCACCCTTAAATGAGGCATACGTCAGCCTGATCAACGGTGTCGCTGCCCACGAGATCTTTCATATGATCACCCCCCTGCATCTTCACAGCGAGGTTATAAGGCAGTTTAACTTTGTTACGCCATCGCCTTCTCAACACCTCTGGTTGTATGAAGGCGTCACCGAGTGGGCAAGTGATATGGTACTGCTTCGTGGCGGACTTATCTCACTGGAAGAATTTTTCGATGAGGTGGCGCAAAAGCTGACGATCGACGGTCACTTCGACAAGGATGTCAGTCTTCAGCAGCTGGCGCGAAACGCGTTTACGCCGGAAGGCCGAACGCAATACGTGAACATTTACTACCGTGGCGCGCTGGTACCGCTTCTGATGGATATACTTCTTCTTGAGAAATCAGGCGGAAGACGTGGGCTTCGGGAGGTGATCCTGGAGTTGGCTGATAAGTATGGGTCAGAACGGCCTTTTTCCGAGGATGATTTCTTCAATGAATTTGTCGCGATCACGCATCCCGAGATGCGTGGCCTCATCGACAACCACATCAAAGGCGCCGTGCCGTTACCCATTGAAGAATACTTCGCGAAGTTGGGCATCAAGTACAGCCCCGTTGTCTACTATGAAGATAGCATTCCCGATCGGGGTCATGGCGTCCAGTATGACGGCAGGCAAATGGTGGTGAGCGAGGTGCGCGAACGAAGCGAAGGCGAGGGGTTGCGTGAAGGCGACACCGTGATTGCCGTCAATGACATTGCGGTCGCCATGGATAACTTTCCCGAGATCGTCAGCATCTTACAGAGCGTTGAACCGGGCGACACGGTCCGCTATACGGTCGATCGCCCGGGCGGTTCTGTTACACTACCGCTTACCGTAGGCACGCAGCAGCGATCGGAAGAGCACGTGTTTGAAATCATGCCGGACGCGTCACCACAACAGGTGGCGTTGCGCGAGGCGTGGATGCGAAAACTGGAATAAGCTGTCGTAGGCGTATTAGCGCGTCAACATAATCCGCTCTGCCATCAATAACCCGGCGATACTCATCGCGTCGGTGATCTTTCCGGCCAGCACCATGTCTACTGCCTCGGACAGCGGAAGTTTTTTCACCTTAAGATCGGCTTCACTTTCTTCGAGTTGGCTGACACCTTCCGACAGATCCGTAGCCAGGTACACCCACCCGGTCTCGTCGGTGACAGAATTGGAAGTATGTACCCTCGACAGCAGCTTCCAGTTTGCGGCGGTGAGACCGGTTTCTTCCAGCAGCTCGCGTTGCGCGGAGGCGAGAAGTTCTTCTCCCGCAGGCGCCCCGCCTTCCGGTATTTCCCACGAATGTTCACCGAGCGTAAAGCGGAATTGGCCGACGAGCCAGGTGTTGCCGTCGGCGTCTACCGGGACAACGCCTACCGCGCGATTTTTGAAGTGAACTTTTCCGTAACTGCCACTGCCTCCTCCCGGGTTAATCACCTGGTATTCCGTAACCCGGATCCACGGGTTCTCATACTTTTCTTCTGAGGAAAGTACCTTCCAGGGATTGGAATTGTTGTCGTTCATTTTTTACTGTGTTGAAGCTTCAGTCTCGTTTTACCGATTCTCATAATTCCGCAAACTATCGAATTCTTTTTATGTTTGCCTGAGCGTGATCGGGATGCTGCATTCAAACTTCTCAATGGATCATATCGAGGCCGGCTGCGACGAGGCCGGCCGGGGCTGTCTTGCGGGCCCTGTTGTCGCTGCGGCGGTGATCCTTCCCCGTGGATACCAGCATGAAGGACTTAATGACTCGAAGCAACTCACCCGTGAAGAGCGCGACACGCTCCGTATCGAAGTCGAGCGCGACGCGCTGGCATGGGCCGTCGCGGAAGTCGACAACTACGAGATCGACAGGATCAATATCCTGAACGCCTCATTCGAGGCCATGCACAAGGCCATTGCCAGTCTGCCAATAAAACCGACGCTATTGCTCATCGACGGCAATCGCTTTAAACCGTATCCGGAGATACCGCATGAATGTGTGGTGAAAGGCGACGGAAAATACCTCTCTATTGCCGCGGCGTCGATCCTTGCCAAAACCTACCGCGATGAGCTCATGGCCAGGATGGCGCGTGAATATCCGGGGTATGGGTGGGAAACCAACGTCGGATATCCCACTCCGAAGCATCGCGAAGGAATCCGACTGTTGGGCGTATCGCCCCTTCACCGAAAATCCTTTACCTTGCTGCCCGCCCAGCTTGAGCTTTTCGAGGAGGGTGGCGAATGAACCCTGCACGGTGCCAGCCCGTTTTACAAACACATGTGTCTTATAGTCCTGTCTCTTAACGAACATCCTGAGTATCCGCTGATTGTGGCGGCCAACCGGGACGAGTTTTATGATAGGAAAACCGCTCCCGCCGCGTTCTGGGAGGATCACCCGGAGATTTTGGGCGGGCGTGATCTCGTCGCATGCGGCACGTGGCTGGCGATGAACCGCAATGGCAGGGTGGCTATGGTCACCAATTACCGCGACCTTTCCCGGCAGAAGAAAGATGCGCCCTCACGGGGCGAACTGGTTACCGATTACCTGCTCTCTGACCTGCACCCGCTTGCGTACATGGAGGAAGTGGCCCGTCGGGGTGACGAGTACAATGGCTTTAACCTCATTGTGGGCAATCCCCGTGAGCTCTATTATTATTCTAACTACGGCGGCGGTGTCACAGCCGTGCGTCCGGGGTTGCACGGCATCAGCAACCACCTGCTGAATACGCCGTGGCCTAAGGTGCGCAAAGCGACGCAAACGATCGGCGGCCTCATCCGGAACGGGGTAGCCGATCCTGAGCCCTTTCTGGATGCGCTGTATGATGATACGACGGCGCCGGATGAGGAGCTTCCCGACACAGGTGTGGGCCTGGACTGGGAGCGGCGGCTTTCCTCAGTATTCATTAAGAGTAAGGGCTATGGCTCCAGGTGCTCAACCGTGATCCAGGTCGATCGCGATAACCGGGTACGGTTTACCGAACGGGTCTATGATCCGGCGGATTTCTCGTATTCCGGGCAGTCGTTTACCTTTGAGATCGAGGGATAGTATGGCAATCAGGCGGTTATCAGCACTCCGCATATCATAAAATCCGCCGGAAACCGCACAACTTTTCTCAAATTGCAGCATCGTGTGTAATGATGACAGACATACGCAAACTAATTGGGCATGAGAATTATTGAAACCCATAACCTTTCCAGGATCTACGTAATGGGTAACACGGAGGTGAAGGCCCTCCAGTCCGTGTCGATCAGCATCGATAGGGGAGAGTACGTGGCTTTCATGGGGCCTTCGGGTTCGGGGAAATCCACGCTGATGAACATTATTGGCTGCCTGGACACGCCCACGGGCGGCACATACATGCTCAACAACCACCTGGTCAGCGAAATGACCGAGAACGAACTGGCGGAGGTACGTAATAAGGAGATCGGGTTCGTGTTCCAGACTTTTAACCTCCTTCCCCGGGCCTCGGCGCTTGAAAATGTGGCCCTTCCGCTGATATACGCCGGATACAGCAAATCCGACCGTGAGGAAAAGGCCATGGCGGCATTGGAGAGTGTCGGCCTGGCGGACCGGTATCACCATAAGCCCAACGAGTTATCCGGTGGCCAGCGCCAACGCGTCGCCATTGCCCGTGCTCTGGTGAACAACCCGTCGATAATTCTTGCCGACGAGCCTACAGGAAACCTTGACACCAAGACATCGTACGACATAATGCAGCTCTTCCAGGAACTGCACGACCAGGGAAACACGATCATCATGGTGACCCACGAAGATGATATCGCCCATTATGCGCACCGTATCGTGCGTTTGCGCGACGGGCTTGTCGAGTGGGACCGCAAAAACGACAATATCACCCGCACGCAGGCCGTGCCAGCCTCCTGAGATCCCGGAAAAGGTCGTAATTTGGCTTCCACCAGCCGGGTTGGCGTCCCGGCTTTTACCACTATGAAGATTTACACCAAAACAGGCGATTCCGGGTCTACGGGACTCTTTGGAGGAAAACGCGTGCCCAAAGACGATGCCCGTATCGAAGCCTACGGTACTATTGACGAACTTAATTCGTGGATGGGGGTGGTACGCGATCAGGAAGTGAACCGGACACGGGCCGAATTCCTCGCAGGCATCCAGGAGAACCTTTTTGTCATTTCCTCCATGCTCGCTGCCGAACCCGGCAACGAAAAGGTGAAAATACCGGAACTCGATGACGATGCGACAGGAAAGCTGGAGGCCGCCATCGATGAAATGGACCGGTCGCTGCCGCCGATGCGCTCGTTCGTATTGCCCGGCGGGCATCAGTCGGTCTCTTTTTGTCATGTAGCCCGTACCGTGTGCCGCCGTGCCGAACGGCGGCTGGTGGCGTTGTACGCCCGGGAGGAGGGAGACCGCCGGCCGCTGATCTACCTCAACCGGCTGTCTGACTATCTCTTCATGCTGGCCAGGACCATAACACAGGAGCTCCGGGCGGTCGAAACACCCTGGAAACCACGGTATTCTTGATTTTTTCGTCGCCGTAACGCGCCTGCTTTTTGGGCTTTATCCCCAAAGGACGCTAACTTGCCCATGGCTAACCGTATTCTTAAATGATCGCAGCACAAGGAATTGAGATTCAAAGGGTGGAACGATCACGCGCCGCGGAGTTCGACTTCTCGGATATCCCTTTTGGAAAGCATTATACAGACCACATGTTCATGGCCGATTACCTGGGTGGGGCGTGGAAGAACCTCAGGATCGTGCCTTACGGAAAAATTACCATAAGTCCGGCATCGCCGACGCTACATTACGCCCACTCTATTTTCGAAGGGCTGAAGGCTTACCGTTCCGAAGCAGGGGAAGCCCTCGTGTTCCGGCCGCTGGAAAATCTTAAGCGATTAAACCGTTCCGCAGAGCGTATGTGCCTGGCGACGGTGCCCGAATCGCTGTATATGGACAGCATGCGTGAACTGATCGGCCTCGACCGCGAATGGATTCCTCGCCAGGCGGGCGCTTCACTATATATCCGTCCGTTCCTTTTTTCTGCGGATGAATACATTGGCATTCGCCCTTCCGTCGAGTTCACCTATATGGTAATCCTCTCACCGGTTGGGATGTACTATTCCGCTCCCGTTCGGGTAAAAATAGAGACGCACTACACACGCGCCGCTTCCGGTGGCACGGGTTACGCGAAGACAGGCGGCAACTACGCTGCTTCCATATACCCGGCGTTGCTGGCGCAAAAGGAAGGATATCACCAGCTGTTGTGGACCGACGGGCGCTCGCATGAGTATATCGAAGAGTCGGGCACTATGAACGTCATGTTCGTCGTCGATGATACCCTCATTACACCGGAGTTGACCGATTCGATCCTGCCTGGCATCACGCGCGACAGCGTGTTGACGCTCGCGCGTCACTGGGGTATGAAGGTGGAGGAGCGCAAGATCTCCGTCAGGGAAGTGGTGGAGGCGCTGGCGTCAGGAAAGATGCAGGAAGCGTTTGGCGTGGGGACCGCGGCAACCATCGCACACATCGAAGCGATCGGTTATGAAGGACGGGATTACACGCTGCCACCAGTTGCTGAGCGCACCTTTGCAAACCGCTTGTACGAGGAGCTCGAAGGAATCAAACGGGGAACACATCCCGATCCGTTCAATTGGATGGTGCGCATGTAATGCGAAATCACAAATTCAGCCTGCTACTTCTGATATGCTTCTTCTGCGGAGCGGATGCAACAGCGCAAAACCAGCTTCTCCTACTGAAGAACCAGGATGTTCTGCTTCGTCTCAGGGCAGGCGACAATTTCGCGTTTCGTGTAAAGGGATCAAAAGAAGTTCGGCGCACCTACATCAATGCCTTATCTGATACGGCCGTAGTTACCCAGCGAGATACCGTTCCTTTCCGCATTATCGACCGGGTATATTTTCGAAGCGAGACGTTTGTGCACCGCCTGGGCCTCTTCCTTATGATCGGCGGCATTGGGTACTTTGCCGTAGACCAGTTGAATACCGTTGTGGTACATGGTGAGGATGCACGGCTCGACAGGGATGTGACAACCGCGTCCCTGGTCATGCTTGCGGCGGGTGTTCCCATGCGGTATATCGGTCGAAATTCGAGAAAGGTGCGGGGGCGAGTCCGACTGTTAATGGCAACCCCGGAGTCGCCGTTTTATCGTGACACAGCACCCAGGGGATATGAGTCGCCGTATATACCGCGGTGATGAGTTTCATCAATTCCCCTTATATTTGCGCCTGATCTTTAGCATATGACTACCGAACAACTGAAAGATTTAAAGGCTCGTGTTTCTGCCTTGAGGAGGTATCTTTGACTACGATCGTAAGATTGTAGAGGTACACGACGAAGAACGAATCACCCAACAGGCCGACTTCTGGCAGAATCCACGCCAGGCGGAGACAATGCTCCGGGAGCTACGCAC
>Ga0079224_100013115_pt1 | contig 11524 bp, 10 predicted proteins | sample Stecom2015_FD_80414 | JGI IMG/M metagenome (GOLD analysis project Ga0079224, IMG submission 80414) | Agricultural soil microbial communities from Utah to study Nitrogen management - Steer compost 2015 | ecosystem: Environmental > Terrestrial > Soil > Agricultural land | place: USA: Utah...
ACGTGCCGAACAGGTCGCGCAGGTAGGCCGGCATGGTGGCGAATCCGCCGCCGTAGAACGACAGCAGCAGCATCGCGCTGATGACGAAGATCGGCACCGCGGCGTCCCCGAGGAACGCCATGACCATGTACAGCAGCAGACCGCCGCCGAGGTAGAGCCGGTCGACGTTCTTCCGGCCGATCGCGTCCGACACCGACGACCACACGAAGCGACCACCCATGTTCGTCAGCGACAGCAGCGCGACGAACCCCGCGGCGGTACCGGCCGCCACCGGCGTGCTGCTGCCGGCGAAGAAGTCGGTGATCATCGGGGCGGCTTTCTCCAGGATCCCGATCCCCGCGGTCACGTTGCAGCACAGGACCACCCACAGCAACCAGAACTGCGGGGTGCGCAGGGCGTTGCGGGCGGAGACGTTGGCGGTGGTGACCATTCGCCGAGCGGGCTGGTCGACGGTTCGGGCGGCCGTCCACTCGGGGCTGGGCACCCGGATGAGCAGCACCCCCAGCGACATGAACACCGCGTAGGCCAGTCCGTGCACCAGGAACGTCAGGGCGATGCCCGAGCGGTCGCTGCCGAACGCCTCCAGCATCTGCGCCGACCACGGGGAAGCGATCAGCGCACCGCCGCCGAATCCCATGATCGCGATGCCGGTGGCCATCCCGGGCCGGTCCGGGAACCACTTCATCAAGGTCGAGACCGGAGAGATGTAGCCGATGCCGAGCCCGACACCACCGACCACTCCGTAGCCGAGCACCACCATCCAGTACTGCCCGAGGAGCATCCCGAGCGCGGACACGAGGAAACCGGCGGAGAAGCAAGTGGTGGCGACCGCCATGGCCCACCGCGGTCCCCGTCTTTCCACGGTGGTGCCGGCCACCGCTGCCGACAGTCCCAGCATGACGATGCCCAGTTGGAACGGCAGAGCGCTCATGGTTCCGCTCAAGCCCAAGCTGTCCTCCAGCGGGGGCTTGAAGACGCTCCACGCGTAGACCTGGCCGATCGCCAAGTGCACCGCGAGCGCCGCCGGTGGAACCAGCCAGCGGTTCCAATCAACGGGCGCAACGGCGCGGGAAGGACTGAGCAGGTTGACGGCCATGAGCCCTCCCACGGAAGCGGCGTGGATCACAGTTCCGGACGAGGATACTGGGCGGAGGCGCCGAAGACGAGCAGATCGGAGGGGAACCATGGGACGCGTGACCACGCGACGTCCTGTGCTGCGGGTTTCCGCGGACAGCACCCGCACTCGACCGGACACCCTGGCCGCCGAAGAACCCCTGGAGATCCGGGTCAACGGGCGGCCGCTGACGGTGACCATGCGCACCCCGGGCAGCGACGTCGAGCTCGCCCACGGTTTCCTGCTCACCGAAGGCGTGATCAACGACAAAGCGCAGCTGCTCACCGCGCGCTACTGCGACAGCCCCGGCCCCGATGGGCGCAACACCTACAACGTCCTCGACATCCAGCTCGCCGACGGGGTGGCCTTGCCGGACACGTCGGTGGAGCGCAACTTCTACGCCACCTCGTCCTGCGGGGTGTGCGGCAAGGCGGCGCTGGACGCGGTGGTCCTGAGCACGCACTACCCGCCGGCGGACGATCCGGTGCGGATTTCCGCGGAGACCGTCTTCGCCCTGCCCGACCGGTTGCGGGAAGCGCAACGGGTCTTCCAGTCCACCGGGGGGCTGCACGCGGCCGGCCTGTTCGACTCCGACGGCGAGGTCCTGGTCGTCCGGGAAGACGTCGGTCGGCACAACGCGGTGGACAAGGTGCTCGGCTGGGCCTTGCTGAACGGGCGCATCCCGCTCACCGGGTGCGTTCTCATGGTCTCCGGCCGCGCTTCCTTCGAACTCGTCCAGAAAGCAGCGATGTCCGGCATCCCGGTGCTGACCGCGGTGTCCGCTCCCTCCTCGCTGGCCGTCGAGCTCGCCGAGGACCAGGGCATGACGCTGGTCGGTTTCCTGCGCGGCAGGTCGATGAACATCTACACCGGACAGCACCGCATCCACCCGGTGGGGTGAGCCCGCACCTGCTTCCCGGCCGATCCGGACAACGGTCGGGACAGGAGGGAAACCGCGCATTCGGCTCGACAGCGGAAGAACCTCTCCAACCGCGCCGCGGCGAACTCCCCCCGATCGGAATGAGATTTCGCTCACGTACCATGAAGTGGTACTGCGCCGGCGGGGACCAACGGAACAACTCTTTCCGATGGCAATATGGTCACGAAGTGCTATCGGTCCAACGGGAGATGGAATGCCGCACGACGGCCCAGTCGGGCTGAGCCGCCGCACGGTGATGACCGCAGGTTTCCTCGGTGCCGCTTCGCTGAGCCTCGGACTGACCCGGAGCAACAGCGCGCCGGAACCGCAACCGTCCCAGCTCAACAACCAGCCGAACGTGCTGGTCGAGCAGGTGTACTCCCAAGCCCGCAACAGGCACGTGGACCTGGTGACCATGTACCCGAAGGGGCACGTGCGCCAAGAACTCCCGGTGTGCGTGATGCTGCACGGCCGCTTCGGGGACGCCCGCAACTCGGCAGCGGGCCTGCCGGCCTGGCTGTCCTCAGCGGTCCGCGAGCACGGCCTGCCCCCCTTCGCCATCCTCACTGTGGACGGTGGGGGCAACACCTACTGGCACCGCCGGCTCGACGATGATCCGATGTGGATGTTGCTGGAGGAGCTGCCGAGCTGGATGGCCGAACGCGGGCTCGGCGGTCCCCGCGGTCTTCCGTTCGCGGTGTCCGGGGTTTCGATGGGCGGCTTCGGGGCGCTGCTGTACGCCCGCCGCCGCCAGGAGCGCGACGAACCGCTGCGCGCGGTCGCGGTGGTCGCGCCCGCCCTGCTCACGTCCTGGGAGCAGATGCGGAAGCGGCGCGCGTTCAGCAGCGAACAGGAATGGGCGGAAGTGGACCCGCTGCGGCACATCGACGCCCTGGGCGACGTCCCCATCGGAGTCTGGTGCGGGACGCACGACCGGTTCATCGAAGGGGCGCGGGAGTTCATCCGCCGGGCGGACCCGGAGTACGCCTCCACCACGCCCGGTGGCCACAACAGCCGCTACTACCGCAAAGCGCTGCCGGAGCTGGTCAGGTTCGTGGGACGGCACTTGAAGAGCTCAACGGCACACGAGTGAGGCGGTTCCCCGCAGCACCTGGCGGCTCCGCGTCCGCAGCAGCTTCTCCGCTTCCTCGAAGCGGTCGCAGACCGGTGTGGACCCGTAGAGCACCCAACGGAGCACCGACGGCCACGGGCCGTACCCCGATGCGGTGGTGAGCCGCCCGCCGTCCAGCACCACGTCCATCTCCACCTGGAGGGACTCGGCCAGGCGCCGCGCTTGGTACATGGTCAGCTGCGGATCCCCGGTTCCCACGACCAACCTGGTCACCCCGGCTGCTCGCCGGACCGCTGCCGCACCGGTCTCGTGCAACCGCTCATCGCACTCGAGCGGGGCCACCAGCAGCACCCGGTCGGCTCGGCGGAAATCCGGTTCGACCGTGGCCGCGTGCTCCAACCACAGCGCAGCACCAGCGGAGTGCGCCATCACCGCCAGTTCGGCTTGCGGTGGGACCGCGGCCAGCTGCTCCCGCAGCACCAGCATCCGGTCGTCCGGGGCAGCGGTGTTCGCCGGCAACGGCATGCGGACGTCCACGTCCTGCTCCCGGAGTCTTCTGGTCAGCCAAACCACCCAATGCCAGGGGCCGGGGTCCGGCTCACCGGGAAGCACCAGGACACGCAGCTCAGTCATGATGTGTTGCTTCCGGGATCGGTGATCAGCTCAACTCCATGATCACCGATCGCTCCCGGAAGGGCTGGCTGTACACGCCGCTCAGGCGGACTTTTCCCGGCGCTCCCGCCGCGACGTCTGCCGCGCCACTATGGTCGGGTTGACGTTCTCCCGGACCGTCTGCTCGGTGATCACTACCTTCGCCACGTCGTCCCGGCTCGGGATGTCGTACATGACGGGCAGCAGCACCTCTTCCAGGATCGCCCGCAGACCGCGCGCACCGGTGCCCCGCAGAATCGCTTGGTCGGCAATGGCTTCCAGCGCCGTCTTGGTGAATTCCAGTTCGACATTGTCCATTTCGAACAATTTCTTGTACTGCTTCACCAAGGCGTTCCGCGGTTCGGTGAGGATCCGGACCAGCGATTCCTTGTCCAGGTTCGTCACGCTGGCCACCGTGGGAAGCCGGCCGATGAATTCCGGGATCAGACCGTACTTGATGAGGTCTTCCGGCATCACGTCGGCGAAGTAGTCCGTGGTGTCCACATCGGTCTTGGACCGCAGCTCGGCGCCGAAGCCGACGCTGTGCTTGCCGACGCGCTCTTCGACGATCTTCTCCAGGCCGGAGAAGGCACCCGCGACGATGAACAGGACGTTGGTGGTGTCGATCTGGATGAACTCCTGGTGCGGGTGCTTGCGGCCGCCCTGCGGGGGCACGCTGGCGACGGTGCCCTCCAGGATCTTCAGCAGCGCCTGCTGCACGCCCTCACCGGAGACGTCCCGGGTGATCGACGGGTTTTCACTCTTCCGAGCGATTTTGTCGACCTCGTCGATGTAGATGATGCCGGTTTCAGCGCGCTTGACGTCGTAATCGGCGGCCTGGATCAGCTTGAGCAGGATGTTCTCGACGTCCTCGCCCACGTAGCCGGCCTCGGTCAACGCCGTGGCGTCGGCGATGGCGAACGGCACGTTGAGCATCTTGGCCAGCGTCTGGGCCAGGTAGGTCTTGCCGCACCCGGTCGGGCCGAGCATCAGGATGTTCGACTTGGCCAGCTCGACCGGTTCCTCGCCCCGGTTCTGCCCCCGCTCGGCCGCTTGGATGCGCTTGTAGTGGTTGTAGACCGCGACCGAAAGATTCCGCTTGGCGGCGTCCTGCCCGATGACGTACTGGTCGAGGAAGGCGTGGATCTCCGCCGGCTTGGGCAGCTCGTCGAGCTTGACGTCGCTGGTCTCAGCCAGCTCCTCCTCGAGGATCTCGTTGCAGAGATCGATGCACTCATCGCAGATGTACACGCCGGGGCCGGCGATGAGCTTCTTGACCTGCTTCTGACTCTTCCCGCAGAAGGAGCACTTCAGCAGGTCCCCGCCGTCACCGATACGTGCCATGACCGCTGACCTCGTCCCCTCCGGCACGCCGCCCTTCAGCGCGCCTGACCGTAGCTCTCTTCGACGGTACCTGCCGTTCCCCGGGTTCGGGGAGACTCATAGTGTCCGCCATCTCGCGGAACAGGAAAACCACCTCTTCGTCCCGGCGTGTCGCGCCGGCAGAGCAGGCGTGATACCGCAGGTGGCGGTGGCACACCGGAGCCGGCCGGTGGCCGAAGTCACAGCCAGCCGGCCTGGCCCGGCTTCCGGGGGAGCCCACCGCGTCCGCGAACGCGGCCGCGCTGACCGGGCCCGCCCCCCCGGAACGCCGCAGCTCGCTCGAGCGACGAGTCAGCTCTGCTGCTGCATCGCCGAGAGCTTGCGGTACGGCAAGACCTCATCGACGATGCCATACTCCACCGCCTGCTCAGCGGTGAGGATCTTGTCGCGGTCGATGTCGGTCGCGATCTGCTCCTTGCTCCGGCCGGTGTGCTTGGCCAGCGTCGACTCCAGCAGGTCGCGCATCCGCTGCACCTCGGCCGCCTGGATCTCCAGGTCGGAGACCTGGCCGTAGATGCCCTCCACCGACGGCTGGTGGATCAGCACCCGCGAGTTCGGCAGCGCCATCCGCTTGCCCTTGGTGCCGGCGGCCAGGAGAACCGCCGCGGCCGAAGCGGCCTGCCCCAGGCAAATGGTCCGGACGTCCGGGCGCACGTACTGGATCGTGTCGTAGATGGCCAGCATCGCGGTGAACGAACCACCCGGGGAGTTGATGTACATCTGGATCTCCCGGTCGGGGTCGTCCGACTCCAGGAACAGCAGCTGAGCCATCACATCGTTCGCCGACGCGTCGTCGACCTGAACACCGAGGAACACGATGCGTTCCTCGAACAACTTGTTGTACGGATTCGACTCCTTGACCCCGTACGCGGTGCGCTCGACGAACGAGGGCAGGATGTACCGGGACTGGAGAGGCTGGAACGAGCTCACGACAGGTGACTCCTCATTACTAGATCCGAGACGACGGGTGGTCAGCTGCTCGGGAGATTTGCTGCGGTCGCGATGTGGTCGATGAAGCCGTAGTCCTTGGCCTCTTCCGCGGTGAACCACCGGTCGCGGTCGGAGTCAGCGATGATCTTCTCCACCGGCTGGCCGGTGTGCTCCGCGATCAGCTCGGCCATCTCCTGCTTGTTCTTGGAGAACATGTTCGCCTGGATCGCGATGTCCGAAGCGGTACCGCCCAGGCCGGCCGACGGCTGGTGCATCATGATCCGCGCGTGCGGCAGGGCGAACCGCTTTCCCTTGGCCCCGGCAGACAGCAGGAACTGCCCCATCGAGGCAGCCATGCCCATCGCAACCGTCACCACGTCCGGCTTGATCAGCTGCATGGTGTCGTAGATCGCCATGCCCGCCGGCACCGACCCGCCCGGCGAGTTGATGTACAGCGAGATGTCCCGCTCGGGGTCCTCGGCCGCCAGCAGCAGCAGCTGCGAGCAGATCTGGTTGGCGATGTTCTCCTCGACCTGGGTCCCCAGGACGATGATCCGCTCCCGCAGCAACCGCTCGTAGACCGAGTCGTTGAGCGAGAGCCCACTGGTCGTCGACCGCATGTACGGCGCATCGGACGCCGGAACACTCTGGTGCGTCACGTTTCCCTGCCTTCTCCCTTGACGGGCCTTTTTGCGCCGAGGGCTTGACACCCAGGGCCCACCTCCTAAGTGGACCGATGTCACCAGTTCGGGTGACCCTGTGGTGCCCCGGTCGCTCTCGGATGATCCGCTACAACATGACCCTAACGAACGTGGGCGGCACTAGCTTCCCAGTACCGCCCACGTTCGCTCAGAGCATGCGTGTTCATTTATCGCAGGGCTGGATCACTCCGCCTTGCTGGACTCACCCGACTCACTCGATTCGGCCTCGCCCGAGCTCTGCTCGCCCTCGGAGGAATCCTCCTGCTGGGTGCCGAACAGCTCGTCCATGTCCAGGGTGTTGCCGGAGGCGTCGGTGACGGTCGCCTGGCGCACCACCGAGAACAGCGCCTTGCCGCGGCGCACCTCGGCGAAGATCGCACCAAGCTGGCCGGCCTGCTGCGCCTGCTGCACGAACTGGTCGGGGCTCATGCCGAACCGCTGGGCCTGGTAGATGATCCGCTCGGTGAGCTCGTTGTCCGAAACGGTGATCCCCTCGGCGTCGGCGATGGTGTCCAGCAGCAGCTGGCTGCGGACCGCCTTCTCCGCCTCCTCGCGGGTCTCGTTGTCGAACTCCTCGCGGGTCTTGCCCTGCTGTTCGAGCCACTCCTCGAAGCGCTTCTCGTCGTGGTCGAACGGGTGGATCGCGTCGTGGACGCGGACCTCGATCTCGGACTCGAGGACCTTCTCCGGAACCGGGATCTCGGTGGACTCCAGCAGCGCGTCCAGCACCTTGTCACGGGCCTGCACGCCCTGCTGCATCTTCTTGACCCGGCTCAACCGCTCGCGCAGGTCGTTGACCAGCTCGTCGATGGTGTCGAACTCGCTGGCCATCTGCGCGAACTCGTCGTCGGCCTCGGGCAGCTGCCGCTCCTTGACGGAGTTCAGCTTGACCGTCACCTCGGCGTCGCGACCGGCGTGCTCACCGGCGACGAGCTTGGTGGTGAAGGTCCTGGTCTCCCCCGCGCTGGCGCCGATCAACGCGTCGTCGATGCCTTCGACGAGCTGGCCGGAACCGATCTCGTAGGAAAGCCCGCTGGTCTTGGCGTCCTCGACTTCCTGGCCATCGACGGTGGCCGAGAGGTCGATGCTGACGAAGTCGCCTTGCTGTGCCGGGCGGTCCACACCGGTGAGGGTGCCGAACCGGGCGCGCAGCGCGTCGAGCTGTTCGGTCACCTCCTCCTCGGTGACCTCGACGTCGTCCACACTCACCGTCAACTCACCGAAGGCGGGCACGGTGATCTCGGGCCGGACGTCGACCTCCGCCTTGAACGCAAGCTGCTCGCCGTCCTCGAGCTTGGTCACCTCGATGTCGGGGCGACCAAGGGTGCGCACCTCGCTGCTGTTGACCGCCTCGAGGTACTTCTCCGGGACCGCTTCGTTGACGACCTCGTCGAGCACGGGGCCACGACCGATGCGGCTCTCCAGCACTCGTGCCGGCGCCTTGCCGGGGCGGAAGCCCGGGATGCGGACTTGCTGTGCGAGTGCCTTGTACGCGCGGTCGAAGTTCGGCTTGAGCTCGTCGAACGGCACCTCGACGTTGATCCGGACGCGCGTCGGGCTCAGGTGCTCGACGGTGCTCTTCACGTGGTCTCCTAGTGCGAACGTGCTTCATCCCCCGGCGCTGCCACCAGGCGCGGCTCCTCCACGCCCACGTGCCGGGCTGACCTCCGAGTCTATTGCTTCGATCCGGGTGCGGCGGGCCGGGGTTGCAGATACCTGGTCGGGACGTCCCGCAGCGCGGCCGGTCCATGTGCTTGAGTGGTGCTGTGCGTGACGCCGAAACCTGCGCCGGCCTGTCCGAAGCGCTGGCCGAACCACTGCCCGGCACCGCCGCGGTCGCCCGCGGTTGGTTGTGCCTGGAACAGCCCGGCCCGTGGGGCCGCAACGCCGTGGCGGAGAGCCGACTGGACCCGGAACTCGGCCAGGAGCTCACCGCCCGGGCCGAGGCGCACGGCCTCCGGGTCCAGCTGATCCGCCACCCCGCCCGGAAGACCCCGCAGCCGCGCCGCCGGGTGCTGCTGGCCAACACCCACCCGCGGCACTGCTGGCTGCGCGCCGCCGACGTCGAGGACCCGGCCGAGCTGCTCGACCTGGACTTCGCCGGGATCGCCGCCGGGGAGCACGGCGGTTTCGGCCACCCGGCCACCGAGCCGGTGCTGCTGGTGTGCACCAACGGGCGCCGGGACCAGTGCTGCGCGCTGCGCGGCCGGGCGCTGGCCGGTGCGCTCAGCGACCAGTACGGCGAGCAGGTGTGGGAGACCAGTCACACCGGCGGGCACCGGTTCGCCCCGGCCGCCGTGCTGCTGCCCACGGGCTACACCTACGGCAGGCTCGGGGTGCCCGAAGCGCAGGCGGTGCTGTCCGCGACGCTCGCCGGGAAGGTGGCGCTGGAGCACTGCCGGGGCCGTTCCACCTGGTCGCAGCCGGCCCAGGCGGCCGAGCTCGCCCTCCGGGAACAGCTGAGCGAACACCTGGTCGACGCGGTGGTCGTGGAGGACGACGAGGACGGCGCGGTCCGGGTGGGCCACCAGGACGGGCGGCGGTGGCTGGTGGAGGTGCGGCAGGACGAGCTCGATCCGCCCCGCCCCAACAGCTGCGGGAAGGAACCAGCGCGCCCCGTCGCCCGCACCGTCACCGGCATCAGCCTCCTGCGGACGGACCGGAGGGAGAACCCACCCCAGCTGGGGTGACCGAGGTCACAATCCCCTCCATCTGGGTCGCGTTCTGCTGCTCCGGGCCGGGCACCAGCAAGGACACCGCCACCAGGAACGCGACAGCGGTGCCCAGCACCGCGCACACCACCACGGCGGGCAGGCGTACGCGGCGCGGACTGCGACTCCCCTCGTGCACGCTCGAGGAATCGCAAGCCCGCGCCGACTCGTTACCGCCAGAACCGGATAAAGCAGTACAGATAACAGAACGGCGGAGCGGCTGCCCACGACAGCTGCTCCGCCGGAATGGTCGGGGTGGCGGGATTTGAACCCACGGCCCCTCGCACCCAAAGCGAGTGCGCTACCAAACTGCGCCACACCCCGTTCGCTCGCAGCGTTCCCCTGGGGGGCTGCTTGCAAAGAGCTTATCGCGACCCGTTAAGCTAGGGGACACAAGGTCGGGAACCGCTCCCGGTTCCCGATCAACGCGGGTGTAGCTCAATGGTAGAGCCCCAGCCTTCCAAGCTGGTTACGCGGGTTCGATTCCCGTCACCCGCTCTGCGCCACCCGTGCCCTCCGGTCATCAGCCGGAGGGCACGGGTTTTTCTGCACCTGGCCTCCCCGTGCGAGCAGCCCAGCGGGCCGTGACCCGAGCGCGGAAGCCGCACCATGCGAGCTCCACCACATCGAGCACCCCGCGCGCACCGGAGCCGAACTCCGACGTCCACTTCGGACCCGGGTGGTCGCGGCCACAGCCGCGCCACGGCTGGCCTCCGCGCAGCGTCCAGAATTCACCGCGAGAACAGCGGAAAACCGGTTCGGCAGGTGCGGGCTGTCAACTTCCGAGCCGGCAGGGCACCATGTGTGCGTGACCGACATTCCACACGCCGCCCAGGTCCGCAACCACACGCGCTGGCGTCCCGGATGGAACACCGGGCGCACCAGCTACGCGTGGCTGCTGTCGCTCACCGACCAGCCAGGCCTGCGCACCCTGGTGAACCAGTACCAGTACGCGCTGCGCGACCTGCCCGGATTCGACTTGGTCCCGTTGGAATGGCTGCACATCCTGCTGCAGGAAGTCGGCTTCACCGACCAGGTGGGCGACGACCAGCTGCACCGGCTGGTGGCAGCCGTGCGGGAGCACCTGGCCGCAACCCCGGCCCCGACGCTGGCGTTCCACCACGCGGTGGTGCTGCCCGAATCCCTCGCGCTGCCGGCCGAGCCGCAGTCCACAGTGCTGGAACTGCGGCAGCTGATCAGGCGGACCTGCCAGGACGTCCTGGGCGAAGACGCCGTCCCGCCGGAACCGGAGGAGACCGAGCGCTACCTGAACATCGCGCACTCCACCGACGAAGGGCCGGCGATCTTCGCCGTCACCGCGCTCAGCGCCACGCCGGTCAGCCCGACCACCGCCAAGGCGACCGGGCTGTCCCTGGTCCGGCTCAACCGCGACCACTCCAATTCGGAGTGGGAAGTCGTCGAAGAACTGCCCTTCGGGGGCTGACGCACCCGCCCCGGTGGAGAAGCCGCCCGCAGCGCGGCGGACGCGGCTAGTCCTTCTCCAGCCCCTCGATCACCGCCCGGGCCAGATCGGTACCGGCCATGTCGACCTTCAGCCAGCCCTCCGGGGCGTCCGGGCCGATGTTCATCTGCATGTGCTTCTCCAGCAGGTTGGCCACCAGCGGGGACGCCTCGGGCGGAACGGTCGCACCGTTGCGCAGCGCGTTGATCGCTCGCTTCTTGTCTTCCTGTGGAGTTCCCATGCTTCCTTCTCAAGAGTCGTCCGCACGTCCAGGACCACCAGCAGAGTAGCGAGCGGCGGGAGGTCCTGGACCGTCCCGCACCGATCATCCCGCGACCAACGGACGGGCGGCATCGTGATCCACCGCTCACCCCCGCGAGCAGGTACCGTCGGAACAAGCCAGTTGGACGGCTCGAACTGCCTCGCGCAGTGCAGGAGCCGGAGAACACGGGAGGCAGCAAGTGACCGCCGTCATCGTCATCGTGGTCGCTTTGGCAGTGATCGTCGCCGCCATCTGGTGGTCACGGCAGCGTGCCATAGCGCGGCAGCAGCAAGAACTCGAGGACGCCAAGGCCGAGGCC
>Ga0079224_100013116_pt1 | contig 11523 bp, 10 predicted proteins | sample Stecom2015_FD_80414 | JGI IMG/M metagenome (GOLD analysis project Ga0079224, IMG submission 80414) | Agricultural soil microbial communities from Utah to study Nitrogen management - Steer compost 2015 | ecosystem: Environmental > Terrestrial > Soil > Agricultural land | place: USA: Utah...
CCGTCGGGCTGGCGGCCGAACATCACCGTGCCGATCTCGCAGGACCGCACGCCGCCCTCCACGTACAGCGCGCAGGCCAGCGCCTGGCCCGGGTACTGCAGCGGCGGGATGTGCGGCAGCATCTCCCGGGCGTCGATGAAGATCGCGTGGCCGCCGAATGGGACCACCACCGGTACGCCCAGCCGCTGCAGGCCCTCGCCGAGGTACCGTACCGAGGCGATCCGGTACCGCAGGTAGTCCTCGTCCACGGCCTCCCGCAGCCCGACCGCGATCGCCTCCAGGTCCCGGCCGGCCAGCCCGCCGTAGGTGGGGAAGCCCTCGGTGAGGATCTCCAGGTTGCGGCACTTCTCGGCCAGCTCGTCGTCGTTGAACGCCAGCCAGCCGCCGATGTTGGCCAGCGGGTCCTTCTTCGCCGACATGGTCATCCCGTCGGCGAGGAGCGCCATCGCCCGGACGATCCCGGCCACGCTCGCGTCGGCGTACCCGGGCTCGCGGGTCTTGATGAACCACGCGTTCTCGGCGAACCGGCAGGCGTCGAGGAACAGCGGCTTGCCGTACCGGTCACACACCTCCCGGACCGCCCGCACGTTGGCCATGCTCACCGGCTGGCCGCCCCCGGAGTTGTTGGTGACCGTCAGCATCACCAGCGGGACGTCGTCGGCGCGCGCGGCCAGCAGCTCCTCCAGCGCGGCCACGTCCATGTTGCCCTTGAACGGGTGCTGGCTGCGCGGCTGGCGCCCCTCGGGGATGACCAGGTCCACCGCCTCCGCGCCGGTCGCCTCGATGTTGGCCCGGGTCGTGTCGAAGTGGGTGTTGTTCGGGATCACCTTGCCCGGCCCGCCCAGCACGCTGAACAGGATCCGCTCCGCGGCCCGACCCTGGTGCGTGGGCAGCACGTGCCGGAACGGGAACAGGTCCTTCACCGCCGCCTCGAACCGGAACCACGACGGTGCCCCCGCGTACGCCTCGTTGCCGCGCTGGGCCGCCGCCCACTGCTCGCTGGACATCGCGCCGGTGCCCGAGTCGGTGAGCAGGTCGATGAGCACGTCGTCGGCGTGCAGGGCGAACAGGTTGTAGTGCGCCTCGGCCAGGCGTCGCTCCCGCTCGGCCCGGTTCAGCATCCGCATCGGTTCGACCGAGTGGATGCGGAACGGCTCGATGATGGTACGGAATCCCTCGCCCACGCCGGCGCCACCTCGCCTCGCTGCACTCGTCGCCCTCCGGTGGACGCATCCTGACCACGGTCGCCCCGACGCGGCAGGGCCGAAGGACCCGGACCACCGAGCCGAACGTCCACCGCGCCGACTGCCTCGTCCTTCGCCCGGGCACGCGTACCCTTGGCCGGGTCCCGCAAGCGACCAGGGGAGAGGTCATGTGCCGGAACATCCGGGTACTCCACAACTTCGCGCCACCGGCGACCGACGAGGAGATCCGGGCCGCCGCCCTGCAGTACGTGCGCAAGGTCAGCGGGTTCACCCGGCCGTCGGCGGCCAACGCCGAGGCGTTCGCGGCGGCGGTGGACGCGGTCGCCGGCGCCACCCGGGAGCTGCTGGCCCGCCTGGTCACCACGGCCCCGCCACGCGACCGCGAGGTGGAGGCGGCCAGGGCGCGGGCGCGCGCCGCCAAGCGGTACGGCGCCCGCCCCGCCGCCTGACCGGCACCTGCCCGTCCGCGGACGGTCAGGACGGCGGCACCAGCACGGCGGCGCCGTTGACCCGGTCGGCGGCCAGGTCGGCCAGTGCCCGGTCGGCGGCCTCCAGCGGATACGGGGTGACGGCGACCCGGAGCCGGTGCGTGGCCGCGTGGGCGAGCAGCTCCCGGCCGTCGTCGCGGGTGTTGGCGGTGACGCTGCGGACGGTGCGCTCCTGGAACAGGTGCCGCTGGTAGTTGAGCACCGGGATGTCGGTCAGGTGGATGCCGGCGATGGCCAGCGTGCCGCCGCGGTCGAGCGCGGCCAGCGCCACCGGCACCAGGTCGCCGACCGGGGCGAACAGGATCGCCGCGTCCAGCGGTTCGGGTGGCGGGTCGTACGCGCCGGCCGCCGACGCCGCGCCGAGCTCCAGCGCCAGCCGTTGAGCGGCGGGCGCGCGGGTCAGGACGTGCACCCGCGCCCCCTGGCCGATTGCCACCTGCGCGGTGAGGTGGGCGGAGGCACCGAAGCCGTAGATGCCCAGCCGCCCGCCGGGCGGCAGGTCGGCGCGGCGCAGCGCCCGGTAGCCGATGATCCCGGCGCACAGAAGCGGGGCGAGCTCGGTGTCGGGGTACCCGTCGGGCAGGTGGTACGCGTACGCCGCCGGCACGGTCGCGTACTGCGCGTAGCCGCCGTCGGCGTCCCAGCCGGTGTAGCGGGAGTCGGGGCAGAGGTTCTCCGCACCGCGCCGGCAGTAGGCGCACCTCCCGCAGGTGTGGCGCAGCCAGGCGATGCCGGCCCGGTCGCCGGGCCGCCAGCCGTCGACCCCGTCGCCGAGCGCGACCACCTCGCCCACCACCTCGTGGCCGGGGACCACGCCGGGCCGTTTCGGTGGCAGGTCGCCCTCGGCCAGGTGGAGGTCGGTGCGGCACACCCCGCTCGCGGTCACCCGCACGAGCAGCTCGCCGGCGGCCGGCTCGGGCACCGGCCGGCGCACCGCGCGCAGCGGCCCCGACGCCATCGGGCCGGGGGTGGCGACCTCCCACGCCAGCATCGTCCGACTCGTCACACGTCCATTGTCCGACGCCGCGACCGCGGCCACACCCGGACACACAGCACACCCGCCGGCGTGGGCTGCCGGAGGAACCGTCGGGCGGATACGCCCCCTGCCGTCGGGCGGCCCGGACGGCCGTGGAGGTCACGGGCTGTCCGCGCCGGCGGTTCCGCCGCCACCGGCGGGTGTTCACACCGCACGATGCCGCCGGGGCCGCCCGACCGCCCAGGGCCGAACGGCCCCTCCGCATGGGCCGAACGTCCGTGGTGGACGAAACGGCCGAAACGGCCGCTGGCGCGACCGGCGGGCCGCTCAGGTCGGCTGGAGCAGCGCGAGCCCGACCACCGCGGCCACCGTGGCGCCCGCCCGGGCGGCGGGGAGGCGCTCCTTGACCACCCGTGTGCCCAGGATCCGGGGCGAACAGGACGCTGGTCTCGCTACGGGCGCCGCGCGTGGACCGGTACGCGCGGCGGGGCGCCTCGTGCCCTACCGGCTGACCCGGGGGAGGGGGAAACTCCCGATGTGCCGCCGCGTCCGACCCCGCATGCTGGGACCACGCCCGGTCCGCGGGCCCGCACCGAGGAGGGACGATGAACGACACGACGATCGTGCTACGGCGGCGGCCGGGTCCGCGCTCGTGGCTGGCTCTGGGAGCGGCGACCGCGGCGGTGCTGGTCATGCTGCTGCTCATCGCGGTCGCGTGCCAGGCCGCGAACCGGACCGACGACGACCTCTCCGCGCCACCGCCCTCCTCCGCATCGGACGCCAGCCCGGCGGCGAGCGGCGACGGTACCGGCGACGGCGATTCGGGCGGCGGCGGGGACGGGTCCGGATCCGGCAGTGGCCAGACCGGTGGCGGGCAGGATGCGGGCGGCCAGGACGGTGGCGGGCAGGACGGTGGCGACCAGCAGCCCACCACACCCCCCGGCCCGGTGATCGAGTACTTCCGCGTGGCGCAGGAGCCCGCGTGCGAGGGCACACCCCGCGAGCTGGTGCTGGAGTGGAGGGTAGCGGGCGCCGAGCGGGTCACGCTGTCCATCGACGGCCCCGGCCCCTACGCGGACTACGGCCCGGAGGAGAGGCAGACCGTCCCCTTCGCATGCGGTGAGAGGCGGCACACGTACCTGCTGACGGCCACCGACGCCGACGGCAGGACCGCCACGCGCGAGCTGGCGGTGGAGGTCCCCGACGGAGGCGGGGCCTGAGGCGGCGTCCGAGGTCCGCGGCCGGCCCTCAGGCCCGGCCGCGGACCTCGTGGATGAGGCCGTACGCGCGGGCCTGTTCGGCGTCGAGCAGGCGACCCCGGCTGAAGTCGTCCTCGACCCGGCTGCGCGGCTGCCCGGTCGCCTCCGCCACGCGTACCACCAGGTCCTCCAGGGCGCGCAGGTGGCTGCCGGCGGCGGCCGCGACGTCGTCGGCGGTGCCCTTGAGGTCGGCCATCGCCGGCTCGGCCAGCCGGAACCGGGCGTGCGGGTAGGCGAGGCGCCGCTGCGCCGCGGCGAGCACCCCGATCGCGGCGCCGCCCACCTCGCCGGTGGCGACCGCGTACACCGGTGCGCGCATGCTGTCCATCGCGTCGATGACGGTGAAGACCGCGTCCAGGTCGCCGTCCGGGGCGGCCAGGTGCAGGTACACCGGCTCGGGCTCGCCCGGCCGGCCCGGCAGCGGTGGGGTGAACCCGGTGGCGCCGCGGGAGTCCACCGCGTCCAGGCTGAGCAGGCTGGCCGCCGCGGTGTTCGCCGGTCCCGGGGTGACGCGGCCGGTGAGGAACACCATCCGCCGGTCGAACAGCCGTTCCGCCAGCCACGGTGGCATCGCCTCCTCCGGGCGCGGCGGCCCTCCCGGTGGGATCGGGAGCTCCCAGCGTCCGGGGGTCCGGACCGTCACGTCCACGTTCCACCGTCCTTCCGTCATCCCCGTGGGGGCGGGTGCCCGACCCGCCCCACCGGCCGGGAGCTGCCCGGCTGTGGCCGCCTCGGGTGGCCAGCCCATTGTGGCCGCCCGTGGCGCCACGGTGGCGATCATGCGCGGGGATTCCGCGCCGGGCGAAACCGGCATCGCCGGTTCCGCCCGGCGCGTGCCACGTCGGGGCGCCGGCGTCTACGTGATCCACTTCCCCGATCCGGGACACCCTCCGGCGTGTCGTCCGGTATGAGGGAACCGGATCATGGATGGGGAGGGTCGGACCGTGGACGGGCGCGGGGTGACCGTGAACGGGAAGACGGCGGCACCGGAGACAGCGGCACCGGAGACAGCGGCATCCTTGGAAAGCGGCATCCTTGGAAACATGGGTCGTGACGTGGGGCCGTGGCTGGTCGGGATCGGCCTGCTCGTGGCGGCGGTCGGGCTGCTGACCTGGGTCGGTGGGCTGTCGTGGTTCGGACGCCTGCCGGGCGACATCCGGATCACCACCGACCACACCCGGATCTTCATCCCGATCACGTCGATGATCGTGGTGTCGCTGGTCCTGAGCCTCATCCTGTTCCTCGTGCGCCGCCGGTAGCCCACCGCCCGGAGCCGGGACCGGCCGGAACGCCATACTCAGGGTCATGCGAACGATCCACGACATTTCCGGCGTCGACCTCACCTACGACGACGTCTTCCTCGTCCCCTCCCGGTCCGCGGTCGAGTCACGCAGCCACGTCGACCTCGCCTCCCGTGACGGGTCCGGCACCACCATCCCGATCGTGGCGGCGAACATGACCGCGGTGTCCGGCCGGCGGATGGCCGAGACCATCGCCCGGCGGGGCGGGCTGGCGATCATCCCGCAGGACATACCCGTCGACGTCGTCACGGACGTCATCGCCTCGGTCAAGCAGCGCCACGTCGTGTACGACACCCCGGTCGTGCTGGGGCCGACCGACACGGTCTCCGACGCGCTGGCCCTGCTGCCCAAGCGCGCCCACGGCGCGGTCATCGTGGTCGACGACGGGCGGCCGCTGGGCATCGTCACCGAGGCGGACTGCGCGGGCGTGGACCGGTTCACCCAGCTGCGGGCGGTGATGTCCACGCCGCTGCTGACCCTCCCGGCGGGGATCGACCCGGAGGCGGCGTTCGACCGGCTCGCCGCCGGCAACCACCGGGTCGCCCCGGTCGTCGACGCCGACGGCACCCTGGTCGGCATCCTCACCCGCACCGGGGCGCTGCGCGCCTCCCTCTACCAGCCGGCGGTCGACGCCGAGGGCCGGCTGCGGATCGGGGTGGCCATCGGCATCTCCGGAGACGTGACCGACCGCGCCAGCAAGCTGCTGGCCGCCGGCGCGGACGTGCTGGTGATCGACACCGCCCACGGTCACCAGGAGCGCATGATCGCCGCGGTGCGCGCGGTCCGCGCCCTGGACCCGCCGGTGCCCGTCGTCGCCGGCAACGTCGTCACCGCCGAGGGCGTGACCGACCTGGTGGAGGCCGGCGCGGACATCGTCAAGGTCGGCGTGGGGCCGGGCGCCATGTGCACCACCCGCCTGATGACCGGGGTCGGGCGGCCGCAGTTCTCGGCCGTGGTCGAGTGCGCCGCCCGCGCCAGGGAGCTCGGCGCCCACGTGTGGGCCGACGGCGGGATCCGCCGGCCGCGGGACGTGGCGCTGGCACTGGCCGCCGGCGCGTCCAACGTCATGATCGGTTCCTGGTTCGCGGGCACCCACGAGTCCCCGGGCGACCTGATGCGCGACGCCGACGGCCGGGCGTACAAGGAGAGCTTCGGGATGGCCTCCGCCCGGGCGGTACGCCTGCGCACCGCCGACGAGTCGCCGTACGAGCGGGCCCGCAAGGGCCTGTTCGAGGAGGGCATCTCCTCGGCGCGGATGTATCTCGACCCGCAGCGTCCCGGCGTGGAGGACATCCTCGACACGATCGTGGCCGGCCTGCGCAGCGCGTTCGCGTACACCGGCGCCGCCGACGTCGCCTCGTTCCAGGAGCGGGCCGTGATCGGCGTGCAGACCGTGGCCGGGCAGAAGGAGGGCCAGCCGCACTACGCCAGTTGGTGACCGCCGCACCGCCCTCGGGTGACGACCGGCGCCCCGCCGTCGCCCGCGACCGGCAGAATGCAGGGCATGACGACGTCCGACGCGGTGGAGGTGACGCTGCCCGGCGGCGTCGCCCTGCCCATGGTGGGGTTCGGCACCTGGCAGCTGCGCGGCCGCCACGCCTACGAGGCGGTGCGGCACGCGCTGCGGGTGGGCTACCGCCACATCGACACCGCGACCATGTACCGCAACGAGGCCGAGATCGGGCAGGCGATCCGGGACAGCGGGGTCCCGCGGGAGCAGGTCTTCGTCACCACGAAGCTGCTGCCCTCCGACGCCGGGCGGGAGCGCCGGGTGATCGCCGCGAGCCTGGAGGCGCTCGGCATTGGGTACGTGGACCTGTGGCTCATCCACTCCCCGCCGGACCGCGACGGCGGGGTGGCGACCTGGCGCGAGTTCCTCGCCGTCCGCGACGAGGGCCTCGCCCGCGCGGTCGGGGTGAGCAACTACCGCGTCTCCCAGCTCGACCGGCTCATCGCGGCCACCGGCGAGGCCCCGGCCGTCAACCAGATCCTGTTCAGCCCGCGCCGGTACGACCCGGCCGTGATCGCCGCCCACCGGGAACGCTCCGTGGTCCTGGAGGGGTACAGCCCGTTGAAGGACACCCGGCTGAGTGACCCGGTGCTGGTGGAGATCGCCCGGCGCCACGGCGTCACCACCGCGCAGGTGGTGCTGCGCTGGCACCTGGAGCACGGCATCCCGGTGATCCCCAAGTCCGGCGACCCCGACCGCATCGCGAGCAACTTCGACCTGTACAGCTTCCGGCTCAGCCCCGACGAGGTCGCCCGCATCGACTCCCTGTGACTTCGGGACCGCCGGACACCGGCGTGGTCAGCCGGCCCGGGTCACCACCTCGGGGGAGGCGGTGTCCAGCGGCACCTGCGGCGGGCCGACCAGCCCCAGCTGCACGATCTGCCGCGGCTGCACCCCGCTCAGCAGCCAGTCCGCGGCGATGCGCAGCCGGTTGCCGGGGATCGACCACAGGTGGAAACCCTGGGTCACCGCCGCGGCCACCGGGCCGGTGAGGACGCGGCCCATCGGGTTGGCCACGGCCTGGACACCGCCGAGGTCCACGACGAACCCGAGCTCGCGGTGGCGGTACGGCCGTAACCGGCCGCGGCCGAGCGAAGCGGCGAGGTTGGCGGCGGCCACCTTGCCCTGCCGGACCGCGTACTGCGCGGTCATGGGGCTGATCTCGCCGGGGCGGTCGAGCACCGGCGCGGCGGCGGCGTCCCCGCTGGCGAAGATCTCCGGGCGGTCGGGTACCCGCAGGTACTCGTCGACCACCAGCCGTCCCTTGCGGGTGGGCAGCCGCAGCGACTCCACCAGCGGGTCCGGGCGCACCCCGACGCACCAGACCAGCGTCCGGCTGGGCACGAACTCGCCGTCGGACAGCCGTACCCCGCCGGCGGTGGCCTCCGCCACCGAGGTCTCCATCCGCAGCTCCACCCCGCGCCGGTTCAGCACCTGCGCGGCCGCGCGGCCCAGCCGTTCGTCCAGCTCCGGCAGCGGCCTCGGGGCGATGTCGAGCAGCAGCCACCGGGTGCGGATGCCGTGCAGCCGCGGGTGGCGGCGCATCATCGCCCGGGTGAGCAGGTGCCCGTGCGCGGCCACCTCGGTGCCGGTGTAGCCGGCGCCGACCACCACGAACGTGCACCGGGCCACGCACTCGTGGGGGTTGTCGGTCGCCCCCGCCAGCTCGATCTGCCGGATGAGATGGTCGCGCAGGTACAGCGCCTCGGGCAGGCCGCGGAAACCGTGGGCGTGCTCGGCGATGCCGGGGATCGGCAGCAGCTTGTGCACGGCACCGGCGGCGATGAGCAGCCGGTCGTACCGGATCCGGCCGCGCGTGCCCTCGGGGTCGACGTAGCCCACCTCCCGGCGGTCGGTGTCCACCGCGTCCACCTCGCCGAGCACGAGCCGCACCCCTGGCAGCTTGGCCAGCAGCGGGACGGCCACCCGCCGCGGGTCCAGCACCCCGCCGGCCACCTGGGGCAGCAGCGGCAGGTAGAGGAAGTAGTCGGTGGCGTTCACCAGGACGATCTCCGCCCCGATGCCCATCCGGCACAGCCGGCGGGCGGCGTGGTACCCGGCGAACCCGCCTCCGACGATGACGATCCGCGGACGGCTCTGCGTACCCATGCGGTGCCTGGTACCCGCGGCGGGCCGTGGCAATCGACGTCGGCGCTGCGGTCAGCCCCCGCCCAGCGGCGGCGGGTCGGACGGTGGTTCGGTGAGCTGGTCCAGGTCGTCGATGTCGCGCCGCAGCTCCCGCATGAGCGAGCGCGGGGACCCGGTGCGCGTCAGCGGGGGCGGGGGCACCACCAGCACCGGGCACACGGCACGGGACACGCAGTACCGCACCACCCGGCTGCCGCGCAGCCGGCGTAGCCCGCTGCGGCGACCGGTGCCGATCACCAGCAGGTCGGTGTCCCGGCAGGCGTACCCGACGAGCACCGGTCCCGGCGAGTCGGGCACGACCACCGTCCGCACCTCGATGTCGGCCGGCACCGCGCCCAGGGTCTCGGTGAACGCGCTGGCCACCGTCGCCGAGGCGGCCGACGCCAGGGGCCGCTCTCCCGGCCCGCTGCCACTGAGCACGTCCGGGTCCGCCGGCGGCTCCCAGGTCCGTACCGCGTGCAGCGGTACCCTCCGTTCGCGCGCGTGAGCCACCGCCACCCGCAGGGCGTGCAACCCGGACAGCGTGGTGGAGATGCCGACGATCACCCGTCCGGTGCGGTCGGCGTCCATGGGTCCTCCCCTCCCTCGGGTCGCCGCGACTGTGGCCCCACCACCGCCACCGGAGCGCCGGCGTGGTGGATGAGGGCCTGGCTGACCGAGCCCAGCAGCAGCCCCCGGAACCCGCCCCGCCCCCGCGAGCCGACCACCACCAGCCGGGCGTTCGCGGAGGCGGCCAGCAACGCCTGGTGGGCGGCGGTGTGCCGGTGCACCTCCGGGCGCACGACCACCCCCGGGTACCGGTCGGCGATGCCGGCCAGGGTCTCGCCGACAAGGTCGGGCACCTCCGGTGGCGGGTACCCGGCCCGCACCAGCTCCGGCGGCCAGGCCAGGTCGGCCGGCCAGGCGTACAGCGCCGTCACCGGGACGCCGTAACGGGCCGCGGCGTCGAAGGCGAACACCGCCGCCCGGCGGGCGGCCTGCGACCCGTCCGCGCCCAGCACCACCGGGGCCTCCGGTACGGCCGACCCGCGCGCCACGATCACCGGGCAGGCCGCGTGGGCGGCCAGCTGCACCGCCACCGAGCCGGCCAGCATGCCCGGGAACCCGCCCCGGCCCCGGTGCCCGACCACCACCAGCTCCGCCTGGCGGGACGACCCGGTCAGGACCGCGGCCGGTAGGCCGTCGCGCAGTCTGCTGATCATCGACAGGTCCGGGTGCTTCTCCCGGATCCGGGAGGCGGCGTCGTGCAGCAGCCGCTCGGCGTGTTCGTGCAGCACCTCCGCCGGCACCACGGGCTGGGTGCCCGGACCGGGCGGTGGCGGGAGGACCGCCCACGGCTCGGCGCCGAACGGCGGGACGAACGCGTGAACGATCTCGAGGGGCCGGTGGCGGAGCTCCGCCTCATCGGCGGCGAGGTCGGCCGCGACCAGGCTGTCCTGCGAGCCGTCCACGCCCACGACCACCGGCCGTACCGGCCCGGCGCTGGCGTCGGTCATGCCCGGGTCGTTCCCCGCCGGGCCACCGCTCATGCCCCGGGGCGGGGTGTGCCGGTCACCCGGGGTTCGGCCCGGGGCCGGTCAGGGCAGCGGCGGCTCCCAGTCCGGGCGCAGCGGCGCGTGGCTGCGGCCCTGGTCGTCCGGGTGGCTGCCCAGCACCTGGTGCAGCTGGATCTGGTTGCGCTCGAAACCGATCCGCGACCCGACCAGGTACAGCCGCCAGGTCCGGGCCCGCGCCAGGCCCACCTCGGCGACCGCCTCGTCCCAGTGCGCCTCCAGGTTGGCCGACCACGCCGCCAGGGTGCGCGCGTAGTGCTCCCGCAGGTTCTCCTCGTGCCGCACCTCAAACCCGGTGTCGTGCATGACCGAGATGAGGTGGCCGACGCTCTCCAGCTCCCCGTCGGGGAAGATGTACCGGTTGATGAAGTGGCGGCGGCGCGCCGCCGGCTCGTGGTTGTCCGGCCGGGTGATGCAGTGGTTGAGCAGCCGGCCACCGGGCACCAGGCGCTCGTACAGGAACCGGAAGTAGTCCGGGAGCTGCTTCTTCCCAATGTGCTCGGTCAGCCCGATCGAGCTGATCGCGTCGAACCGCTCCGCCGGCACGTCCCGGTAGTCCAGGTGCCGCACCTCCGCCAGCTCGGACAGTCCGGACTCCGCGATCGCCTTCTGCGCCCACTCGGCCTGTCGCCGCGACAGGGTCACCCCCAGCGCCCGTACCCGGTGGTGGCGGGCGGCGTGCATGACCATGCCTCCCCAGCCGCAGCCCACGTCGAGCAGCCGCTGGCCGGGCTTGAGCCCCAGCTTGCGGCAGACCAGCTCGTGCTTGGCGTGCTGGGCCTGCTCGAGCGTGGCCGAGTCGGTCTGGTACAGGGCGCAGGTGTAGGTCATGCTCGGTCCGAGCAGCCACTCGTAGAACCGGTTGGACACGTCGTAGTGGTGCGCGATCGCGGCGGCGTCCCGGGCCCGGGAGTGGCGACGCCCGCGCAGCCTGGCCTCCAGGCCGGGACGCGGCGGTGGCCGCAGCAGCCTCACGCCACCCAGGGCCCGGAACGCCCGCAGCCGCACCGGCCAGGACAGGTCAAGGTCACGGCGGCGCAGGCTGGTCATGGCGGTGTAGAGGTCGCCGTCCACCTCCAGGTC